>FLNV01001046.1_pt1 | contig 44666 bp, 33 predicted proteins | sample 1140351 | NCBI WGS metagenome assembly FLNV01 (sample SAMEA3878207, study PRJEB12797) | bioreactor metagenome | biome: Moose rumen | place: Sweden | collected 2011-10
TGTTTCTGTTCACGTGTTTGTGTTTTTTGTTCGGTTGATTGCTTGTGTTCGCTGTCAATCCATACGTCTCCGCCTTTCGGCGGTGTCCGTCAAGAGATATATGGTGGCTATGGCGTCGGGGTTCCACCTCTTCCCATTCCGAACAGAGAAGTTAAGCCCGACATCGCCGATGGTACTGCGATGCAATGTGGGAGAGTAGGTAGCCGCCTTTTTTCAGTGGGATTCCTTTCCGGCAACGGAGGGGAATCCTTTTTTTTATTTCCCTACCTTATACTAAACACTGTGTCTTTTCGTTATTTTATCATGCAGTGGACGGATAGGATACAACAGACCAAGATTTTCTTGGTGATCGCAGCGATTATGATTGCCGCGGCTTCATTGGTGATATCCCATTATCTGGTTAAAGACCTGTCAGATCAGGAACGTAGCAAGATGGAGCTATGGGCAGAAGCAATGCGTTCACTGAATATGCCGGATACAAACACCGACTTAAACCTTGTGCTGAAGGTGATAGAGGATAATAATTCTATTCCTGTGATTGTGATTGATGACGAGCAGGAGATTACCGCTTTCAGAAATGTGACAATCCATAAGAAGACCGTAGCTGACTCCTTATTATATTTACAGAGTGAGGTGCAAAGGATGAAAAAGTTGCATCGCTTTATCCGTATCAAACTAGAATCATCGGATAATTATATTGACGTGTGCTACGATGAGTCCTTAATGATCAAACGTCTGAATATATATCCGTACATCCAGTTGGGGGTGGTGTTGATTTTTGTTCTTGTAGCTATCTTTGCCCTTCTTACTTCCAAGAAAGCCGAACAAAATAAGGTATGGGTGGGATTGTCGAAAGAGACAGCTCACCAATTGGGTACTCCTATCTCCAGTCTGATGGCATGGACAGAGGTTCTTAAAGAGAATTATCCGGAGGATGAGCTGATTCCTGAGATGGAGAGTGATGTGAGACGCTTGGAACTGATTGCTGAGCGATTCTCAAAGATTGGTTCTATTCCAGAGCTTTCTTCAGTTGACCTTTTAGAGGTGATGAACCGGGTAGCTGATTATATGTCACACCGGACCTCCAACAAAGTAGTAATCGAAAAAGTATTCCCCAGAGAGGCGGTGATCCTAAAGCTCAATGCCGCTCTCTTTGAATGGGTGATAGAAAACCTATTTAAGAATGCCGTTGATGCAATGGATGGCAGAGGAAAGATTACATTGTTCGTACAGGATGAGGGTAGGCGTGTGGCGATTGAGGTGACAGACACAGGCAAAGGCATCAGAAAGAAAGATCTGAAAAATGTATTCAAACCAGGTTTCACAACTAAAAAAAGAGGGTGGGGCTTAGGTCTTTCTCTCGCAAAAAGAATTGTTGAGGAATATCACAGCGGTAAGATTTTTGTTGTGGCAAGCGAACTCGGAAAGGGCACTACTTTCCGTATTGAATTAAATAACAACCAATAAACGAATCGTTTTAGTTAAATAACTAAGTCTTTTAGTTTATTTAACTAAAATAATTCGTTATATAACTAAAAATTTTAGTTACTTTGCGACATAATCATTATAAGTATCTGTTGTATGAAGACATTAACGCAGAAAGAAGAAGAGATCATGAATCTTTTTTGGGAGTATGGTGACATGCGCATCGCAGAATTGCAAAGTCATTATACTGAGTCGAAACCCCATGTTAACACGCTTAGTACCTTGGTAAAGATTCTGGAGGAAAAAGGATTCTTGGGGCATAGAGCCATCACCACACGTTGTTTCCAGTTTTTTGCAAAGATCTCACGTGAGGATTACCGTGGCGGTTCTCTTCAAAACGTGGTTAACAAGTTCTTTGGGAGGAGCTATCTGAATGTTGTCAACACTTTAGTGCGTGATGAGAAAATATCTGTTGAGGAGTTGAAGGAACTCATTCGTATGGTGGAGAATCAATAACCGTTAATATTGAAACGACATGGGTCTGTTTTATATATACAGTCTGAAGGTAGGACTATGCCTGATTGCTTTCTATCTGGTTTACAAGCTGTTGCTGAGCAAGGAGACCTTCCATACTTTCAACCGCATAGCGCTGTTGACGGTTATCTCCCTGTCGATTCTCATTCCGTGGCTGAAAGTGACTACAACAGATACGACAACGCTCATGCAAGGTGTAGCGTCATTGGAGACAATGATTCTTTCTGCGGAAGTGGTGGAGGATAAATCCTCTGCCGGGTTGTCTGCCATGCAGGTGCTCTTCCTTATATATATAGTAGGTGTGGCGGTATTCCTATTGCTTGAGTTCGTATCATTGATCAGACTGTGGCGCTTGTTACGGAGAGGAAAGATGATGACATTACGACAGGAGCTGACAAATACCGGGTGGAACAAAATTCACCTGATGGTCATGAAAGAAGAGATGGCACCCTTCTCATGGTTCCATTATATAGTGATATCGGAGAAAGACTATCAAGAGAATCCCCGGGAAATACTTACACATGAGATGACCCATATCCGTTTAGGACATTCATGGGACGTGGCGCTCTGTAATATGCTTATTGTCTTCCAGTGGTTTAATCCCGCTGCGTGGCTGTTGAGGCGTGAATTGCAGAATGTGCATGAATATGAGGCCGACGAGGCCGTTATCCAAAGAGGAGTCGACGCCAAGCAGTATCAAATGCTGCTTATAAGAAAGTCCGTGGGTGAACGCCTGTTCTCCATGGCAAACAATCTTAATCACTATTCATTAAAAAAACGAATTACAATGATGACAGCAAAGAAATCCAATCCATGGCAGAAAGCGAAGGCGCTTATTGCCCTGCCCATGGCGGCATTAGCCATAGTGACTTTTGCCAATCCTAAAGTAGAGCGCATGGCAGAACAGATAGAAAACGAGAGTACGACGGTTGTTGAAAAGGCTGTGGCTGAAGTGAAAGCAGAGGAGCCCGTTGCAATGCTACGACAAACCGAACAGACAGTGTCCAACGACGAGAAGGTGACCGTAACGGGAGTCGTGATGAGTCTCACGGATAAAAAGCCTATCATTGGAGTCATCGTGATGTTGAAAGGCACCAAGAAAGGTTCTGTGACAGACTTGGACGGTCGCTTCCGTTTGACAGACATCCCCGTGGGAGCAGAACTGGAGTTTAGCTATGTAGGCTACTCTTCCGAGACGAGGGAAATAGAGAAAGGAGGAGAAATGGAAGTAATGCTGACTTCCGAGGAAACATCTTCTAAGAATGGCAGGGACGTTTTTGATGTTGTGGAAAAGATGCCCTCATTCCCCGGAGGAATGGGTGTTATGATGCAATGGATCGTTGAGAACATGAAATATCCGAAAGAGGCTGTCACCGCCAAACAGGAGGGTAGGGTCATCGTCAACTTCATCGTAGAGAAGGACGGTTCTATATCCGATGCTCACATCATAAAAGGAGTTTGTAAACTCTTAGATGATGAGGCTATAAGAGTGGTTAGTGCTATGCCCAAGTGGGATCCGGGTTCACAGAACGGAAAACCTGTCCGTGTGAAATATACCGTACCTATAAGCTTTAAGTTGGATGGAGGAACTGTCGTTTCCAATAATACAGCAAACAAATTAATTATATCGTTAAATGAAAATGGAAACAAGCGTCCTCTCATCCTCGTCGATGGTAAGGAGATTAATCTGAATGAGATGAATAAGATTGATCCGGCTTCCATCAAGACTGTCTCTATCCTTAAGAACGAGGATGCTGAGAAGAAGTACGGTGACAAGGGTAAGGATGGTGTTGTGGAGATTATCCTGAAAGACTGACACTCTCATTACTCGAGACTTTTCTATCAATCTCTCTTAATTAACGGTTCACGCCGTGGACATTACAGTCTGCGACGTGAACCGTGTGCATTTATCATTATTTATTGCACATAAGACACTGGCTACGTGCAATCTAAATATAATTTTTGTTAGATAATTCTTTTTTTAGGGATAATGTAATCCTTTAATTAAAAAAATATTTGTAACTTTGCACCCCAAAGTGTGGACAAGATGTCTTCGCTCAGTACAGTTATGTGTCAGTCAGAATCATTAAAGATTGATTTAAAGGGTCTGCCGGAAGGAAATACATCCTTGTCCTACACCCTTGATGATACTTATTTTCAAGACTATGAGACGTCTGAGGTAAGTGGCGGACTGATACATGTTGACGTAGTCATCAAGAGGACCCGGATGTACTGGGAGCTGGAACTCCACACGGAAGGGACGGTTATCGTGCCATGTGACCTTTGTATGGTCGACATGGAACAGACGATAGAGGCTTACAACCGTATGACCGTACAGTTAGGAAAAGAAAACAACGAGGATGATGATATCGTGATTGTTGACGAGGAAGAAGGAATACTCGACCTGTCGTGGTTCATCTACGAATTTATAGTGTTGGCAATCCCCATCAGACATGTGCATGCACCTGGCAAGTGCGACACAGCCATGATGAAAGTTCTGGAAGAACACTCAACTGACCGAAGCAGTGACGGGGAGTCCACCACAACTGTAGATCCGCGTTGGGAAAAATTAAAGAATATAAAGTTTTAAATTTAAAAAGTAATAAAGAAATGGCACATCCTAAAAGAAGACAGTCGAAGACTCGTACAGCTAAGAGAAGAACTCATGACAAGGCAGTAGCCCCAACATTGGCACTCTGTCCTAACTGTGGCGCTTACCACATCTATCACACGGTTTGTCCTACTTGCGGCTATTATCGTGGAAAGATCGCAATCGTTATCGACGAAGTGGTTGAATAATGGGTAAAATCAACGCAATAATCACTGGTGTTGGTGGATACGTACCTGACTATATCCTCGACAATGAGGAGTTGTCGCGTATGGTAGACACTAATGATGAGTGGATTATGTCGCGTGTCGGCATAAAGGAACGCCGAATACTGAACGAGGAAGGGCTTGGAACCAGTTACATGGCGCGTAAGGCTGCCAAACAACTGATAGCCAAGACAAAAGTCGATCCCGATACCATCGATGCACTCATCGTGGCGACAAGCACAGCAGACTACCAGTTCCCCTCTACCGCAAGTATCGTTTTGGGGAAACTGGGTCTCAAGAATGCTTTTGCCTTTGATTTCTGGGGTGCTTGTTGTGGATTTCTCTATGCCCTTGATTTGGCGGCGGGAATGATACAGAGCGGTCGTTATAAGAAGATAGTCGTAATAGGAGCAGACAAGATGTCATCGGTTGTGGATTATACCGACCGCCAGACATGTCCCCTCTTTGGCGACGGTGCCGCCGGTGTACTCTTAGAAGCAACAGAAGAGGAGAATATCGGTGTGATGGACTCTTACTTCCGTGCAGATGGCAAGGGATTGCCTTTCCTGCATAAGAAAGCAGGTGGTAGCGTGTGTCCGGCCAATCACTTCACAGTAGATCATCGCTTACACTACCTTTATCAGGAGGGACGTACCGTGTTCCGCTATGCCGTGACCAGTATGAGCGATGATTGCGAATTGATAGCGGGGCGTAACGGACTGACAAATGATAATATCCGATTTGTCATCCCCCATCAGGCCAATATCCGCATCATTGAGGCGGTTGCCAAGCGGCTGGAACTCCCTATGGAGAAAGTGATGCTGAATATCGAGCACTTCGGAAATACCAGTGCGGCAACGATTCCACTCGCTCTCTGGGAGTATGAGCCACAATTAATGAAAGGTGATAACCTTATCATGACAGCTTTCGGGGCAGGTTTCGTACATGGCGCTTCCTATTATAAATGGGCATACGACGGAGATAAATACACCGTACCTGTGAAGTAATAGACAGTAACAATATGAAAAGCGCGCCTTATTCCGTATAGGGTGCGTTTTTTACATAAATAAAAAAAGAATGCATAAGGCAGGATTTGTAAACATAGTGGGTAATCCCAACGTGGGGAAGTCAACCCTGATGAACCAGCTGGTAGGCGAACGCATCTCCATCGCCACCTTCAAGGCGCAGACCACCCGTCATCGTATCATGGGTATCGTCAATACTGATGAGATGCAGATCGTGTTCTCAGACACACCGGGTGTGCTGAAGCCTAACTACAAGCTACAGGAGACGATGCTGGCTTTCTCTGAGAGTGCTCTTACTGACGCTGATGTCCTCTTGTATGTTACCGACGTGGTGGAGAATCCGGAAAAGAACATCGATTTCCTGGAGAAGGTGCAGAAGATGACAATACCAGTCATCTTGTTGATCAATAAGATTGATGAGACGAATCAGACGACACTCACGGCACTTGTGGAGAAATGGCATCAGCTGCTTCCCAATGCAGAGATCTTGCCGATATCCGCCAAGAATAAGTTTGGTGTGGATGTGTTGCTGAGAAGGATCAAGGAACTTCTGCCCGACAGTCCACCATATTTTGATAAGGAACAGTTGACGGACAAACCGGCACGTTTCTTTGTGAGTGAGATCGTCCGTGAGAAGATCCTTCTTTATTATGACAAAGAGATACCATATTCCGTGGAGGTGGTCGTAGAGAGTTTCAGGGAGAAAGAGAAAAGCATCCATATCCGTGTGGTGATCTATGTTGAACGCGACTCACAAAAAGGCATAATCATCGGTCATCAGGGGGTGGCATTGAAGAAGATCGGTGCGGAGTCACGAAAGGCCTTGGAACGTTTCTTTGGAAAGTCAATCTATCTGGAAACTTTCGTGAAGGTTGACAAGAACTGGCGAAGCAGTAAGAAAGAGTTAGAGAATTTCGGTTATTACCCAGAATAAAAGAGAGATTAAGACAGATGGCAAATTTAGTAGCGATAGTAGGACGACCAAATGTCGGCAAGTCGACATTATTCAATCGCCTGACACAGTCACGGCGTGCGATTGTGAGTGAACAGGCAGGCACTACCCGCGATCGTCAGTATGGCAAGTGTGAGTGGAGCGGCAGAGAGTTTTCCGTCGTAGATACCGGTGGATGGGTTGTCAACAGTGATGATATCTTTGAGGATGCTATCCGCAAACAAGTACTTGTAGCTACCGAGGAAGCCGACCTGTTGCTGTTCCTTGTGGATACCGCCAGTGGGTTGACCGACTGGGATCAGGATGTAGCCAAGATTCTGCGCCGTTCAGACCTTCCTGTCATTTTGGTCGCCAATAAGGTGGATAATAACGATCAGCGGTATGATGCCATGGAGTTCTACAAACTGGGATTGGGGGAACCGCAGTGTATCAGTGCTGCTACGGGTAGCGGTACCGGCGACTTGCTTGATCTGGTGCTTGAGAAATTGAAGGATGCCAGACCAGAAGAGGAGATTGACTTGAATACGCCTCGTTTTGCGGTGGTAGGTCGTCCCAATGTCGGTAAGAGCAGTATCATCAATGCCTTTATCGGTGAAGATCGACATATCGTCACAGAGATTGCCGGTACTACTCGTGACAGTATTTATACGAAATACGATAAATTCGGTTTTGACTTCTATCTGGTGGATACTGCCGGCATCCGCAGAAAGAATAAGGTGACGGAAGATCTCGAGTTCTATAGTGTGATGCGCTCTATCCGTGCAATAGAGAATTCAGACGTGTGTATCCTGATGCTGGATGCCACGAGAGGTATAGAGATGCAGGATATGCATATATTCCAGTTGATTCAGCGTAACCAGAAATCTCTGGTCGTAGTAGTGAACAAGTGGGACTTGGTGGAAAATAAGAGTCAGGTGGCGGTGAGGACGTTCGAGGATGCCATCCGTCAACGTATGGCTCCATTCACCGACTTCCCCATCATCTTTGCATCGGCACATACCAAGCAACGTATCTTCAAGGTACTGGAAACGGCCAAGCAGGTTTACCTGAACCGTAAAATGAGAATTGGAACTACCAGACTCAATGAGGTCATGCTCCCAATTATCGAAGCGACACCGCCACCATCCGTGAAGGGTAAGTATATCAAGATTAAATACTGCACCCAGGTTCCCGACACCCAGATTCCAACCTTTGTCTTCTACGCCAACCTGCCTCAATATGTAAAGGATCCATACAAGCGATTCTTAGAGAACAAGATCCGTGAGCATTGGACACTCACCGGTAGTCCTATCAATGTGTTTGTAAGACAGAAATAACAAATATTCATAACGTTATGAGACGTTTGTTGATCATTACGACATGTTGCATACTCCTTTCTGCCTATTCGTGCGGAAATGGGGGAAAAGTAGATTTTTCCGCGGCAAATACGGCAAAGGCTTACTATGACCATCTGTTGAACGGTCGTTATGAACAGTTTGTGGATGGTATGGATTTTCCGGAACGGATTCCTGATACCTATCGTGAGCAACTGATACTTAACGTGAAGATGTTTGTGGAGGAGCAGCAGAACGAACACCGTGGACTCTCGGATGTCCGCGTCGTCAACTGTGTCAATGACAGTACAAAGAAAGGAGCATATGCTTACCTGCTGCTGGTCTTCAAAGATTCTGTCATGGAGGAAGTCGTCGTGCCGATGGTAAATCGCGACGGTATCTGGTATATGAGATAAGGAAGCTATCTTTGGTGTAACATCTCTTCGTCTCTGACTTTCTTGAAAAGGTCAGAAGCGAAGATAAAGTCGTTTAACTTCTTGTTTGACGAGGTAAAGATCTGGTCTTTATTGCCATTCCAAGCCGCCTCACCCTCATGGATGAAAATGATATTCTCACCAATACCCATCACGGAATTCATATCATGGGTGTTGATGATGGTTGTTGTCTGATATTCTTTTGTGATACCATGAAGAAGGTCATCGATGACAAGTGAAGTCTTGGGGTCAAGCCCGGAATTCGGCTCATCACAGAAAAGATATCGTGGATTCAAAGAGATAGCCCTGGCTATGGCTACACGTTTCTGCATTCCACCCGAGATCTCTCCGGGATATTTATTCTGAGCCTCCAGGAGATTTACACGGTCAAGACATTCCTGAGCACGTTTGGTGCGTTCCCGGAGATTCATCGAAGAGAACATATCCAATGGAAACATTACATTTTCCAGTACACTCATGGAATCAAAGAGGGCCGCACTCTGGAAGATCATACCCATCTCACGGCGAAGCATCACCTTCTCCTTCTTACCCATTGCCACAAAGTCACGGTCGTCGTACAACACCTGTCCTTTGGTAGGCTCCAGCAACCCCACGATATTTTTCATCAATACAGTCTTTCCTGAACCGCTCTGACCAATTATCAGATTGGTCAAACCACTCTCAAACACCGCGTTGATGTCCTTCAAGACATCCTTATCTTCGAATGATTTGTATAAATGCTTAATCTCTATCATGACAACAGCTGAGTTAGGAAGACATCGGAAAAGAGAATTAACACACTACTGGTAACCACGGCTGAGGTGCTGGCTGTCCCCACTTCTACAGACCCTCCCTCTACAGTGTACCCACAGTAACTGCTCACACTTGAGATGATGAAAGCAAAAAACAGACTCTTAATAATACTCATCCACAAGAACCATGACTCAAAAGCGTGCTGTATGCCGAGGGTGAGGTCGTCAGGGCTGATAATATGGCCGATATAAGCGGTGGAGTAAGCCCCGATGATACCCATGGCCGATGAGAAAATCACGAGAAAAGGCATCATGGTTACCATGGCAATAATCTTCGGTAATATAAGATATTCCGCAGAGTTGACACCCATAATCTCCAAGGCGTCTATCTGCTGGGTAACACGCATGGAACCCAACTCAGAGGCGATATTGGAACCAACTTTACCAGCAAGGATCAGGCACATGATAGAGGAGGAGAACTCCAGAAGCATAATCTCTCTCGTAGTATAGCCGGCTACCCATCGGGGCATCCATGGACTCTCGATATTGATCTTCATTTGAATGCAGATGACAGCTCCTATGAAGAAAGATATAAGGAGAACAATGCCGATGGAGTCAACTCCCAATGCTGACATCTCTTTGATGTATTTCTTAAAAAACATGCGCATGCGCTCCGGACGAGAGAAAACCCTGCCCATCAGCATCAAATATTTGCCAAACGCATATAGCCAATTATATATAAACATGTTCTTTCTGAAAGTCGTTGCAAAAATAACCAAAAAATAACATAAAACTGCAACTTGCAGCTTAGTTTTTTGGCTTATCTGTGATTTTGCCCATATATTTTTGTATTTTTAGCGTTGAAAGGTTCCTCCTTCCAACAACAATGGTAAGGAAACAGACCCTTAATTAAGCAAAATTAATTCACTTTATTCTTTTATGTCGCAAACTTAGAGTAACTTTGCATATAAATAAAAAGAATATGGATGAGAATAACTTGATGGTGGAGACAACTCAGGATGTGAATGAGGTACAGGAGCCGGTCTCTAATTCTATTCTTCGTGCGGAAGGGCTGGTGAAGAGATATGGTAAACGTACAGTTGTCAATGATGTGTCCATTAATGTCAGGCAGGGAGAGATAGTAGGTCTGCTCGGCCCTAACGGAGCCGGTAAGACGACTTCTTTCTATATGACAACAGGACTGATTATCCCCAATGCCGGAAGGATCTATATCGATGACCATGAGATAACAGGCTATCCTGTCTATAAACGCGCCCGTGCAGGCATTGGCTATCTGCCGCAGGAAGCAAGTGTATTCCGTAAACTGAGCGTCGAGGATAATATCATGGCCGTTTTGGAGATGACTAATAAACCACATGACTACCAGACAGAAAAGTTAGAGAGTCTTATCAAAGAGTTCCGGCTGGAGAAAGTTCGTAAGAATAAAGGTGACCAGTTGTCGGGAGGTGAGCGCCGTAGGACAGAGATCGCCCGCTGCCTGGCCATCGACCCGAAGTTTATCATGCTCGATGAACCGTTTGCCGGTGTCGATCCTATCGCTGTGGAAGATATCCAACATATCGTATGGCAACTCAAATACAAGAATATAGGCATCCTTATCACTGACCATAACGTGGAGGAGACATTGAGTATCACGGACCGCGCCTATCTGTTGTTTGAAGGGAAAATCCTCTTTAAAGGCTCTCCAGAGGAACTGGCAGCCAATGAGATAGTAAGAAAAAAATATCTCACTACCAGTTTTGTGCTCCGAAAGAAAGATTTCCAGATGATCGACGAGGAGCATCAGCGAAGAGAACGCGAGGACCAAGAGAACGTTCCGGAAAACGGTTAAAAAAATGAATTTTTCCATATTATATAACAGAATTACAGAATTTATCAGTAATTTTGCAGCCCAATTCGGATATATATTTAATAAATAAGTACACAGATGAAAATTACTTTTGAGAATCCAGACAAAGTAAATGGATTGATGACCTTGACAGTAGAAGAGTCAGATTACAATGAGAAAGTCGAGAAGACACTGAAAGATTATCGTAAAAAAGCAAATATTCCAGGTTTTCGTCCGGGGCAGGTACCAATGGGTATGATTAAGCGTCAATACGGCAATGCCGTAAAAGTTGACGAGATTAACAGATTGTTGGGACAGGAAATCTATAATTATGTCAACGAGAATAAGATCCAGATGTTGGGTGAGCCCCTTCCTTCTGAGCAGCAGGCTCCGGTGGATATCGAGGGACCGGCTCCCTACACCTTTGTTTTCGATATCGCGGTGGCACCAGAGTTTAAGATAGAGCTGTCTGCCCAAGACATCATTGATTATTATACGATCAATCCGTCCGACGAGACCATCGATCAGCAGGTGAAGATGTATGCGTCCCGTCAGGGACACTATGAGAATCCTGATACCTATCAGGACAATGATATCTTGAAGGGAGACCTTCGTGAGCTGGATGAGAACGGCGAGGTAAAAGAGGGTGGTATCACGGTGGAAACAGCTTCTATGTTGCCCAACTATATTAAGGTAGCCGAGCAGAAGGCTCTTTTTGACGGCGCTAAGCTGGGTGATGTGATCACTTTCAATCCCCGTAAGGCATATCCGGAGAGTGATGTGGAGGTTTCCTCTCTCTTGAAGATTACCAAGGATGAAGCCAAGGATATTACTTCAGACTTCAGTTATCAGATTACGGAGATCTCTCGTTTTGTTCCTGCCGCTATTGACCAGCAGCTGTTCGATGAGGTGTTCGGTGAAGGTGCGGTAAAAGACGAGAATGAGTTCCGTGAGAAGATCTCAGAGAGTCTGAAAGCTCAGTTCATCGTAGATAGCGACTATAAGTTCTTGCAGGATGTACGTAAGTACTGCGAGGATAAGGTAGGAACGCTCACTTTCCCTGAAGCACTCCTGAAACGTGTCATGGAGAATAATAATAAGGACAAAGAGCCTGACTATGTGGAGAAGAATTTCAATCTTAGTATCAAAGAACTCGCATGGCACCTGATGAAGGAGCAGCTCGTGGAGGCTAATAACGTTAAGATTGAGGATAGCGATGTCAAAGAGGCCGCCAAAGAGGCTGCACGCGCACAGTTCGCACAGTATGGCATGACAAATGTTCCCGATGAGTATCTGGAGAATTATGCCAGTGATATGCTGAAAAAGAAGGAGTATGTCGATAATCTTGTGGACAGGAGCATCGATCGTAAACTGACAGAGGCTCTTAAAGGTGTCGTAAAATTGAATAATAAAGATGTCACACTGGAGGATTTTAATGAGATGATGAGAGGTTAAAAGCATTTTTTAGAAAAAAACCTCATAATTATAAGGGGTTATCAACTTTTTTTATTATCTTTGTTGCTACAACGATTTTAAAAGGTTGATAACCTTTTTTGTTTATGTATAATGTATTAGGATTATGAATGATTTTAGGAAATATGCTACAAAGCATTTAGGTTTGAATGGTATGGTCTTGGATGATGTGATAAAGGCACAGACAAGATATCTTAACCCATATATCTTGGAGGAACGACAGTTAAACGTCACCCAAATGGATGTGTTCTCCCGTTTGATGATGGATCGTATCATATTCTTGGGGACAGAGATTGATGACTATACGGCCAATACACTACAGGCACAGTTGCTGTACCTTGATTTCTCTGAGCCTGACCGTGATATCACTATCTATATCAACAGTCCCGGCGGTAGCGTAGTGGCTGGCTTAGGCATCTATGACACCATGCAGTTTATCTCATCCAGCGTTTCGACTACTTGTACAGGTATGGCTGCCTCTATGGCTGCCGTACTCTTGGTGAGCGGAGAGGAAGGCAAGCGTTTCGCCCTTCCCCATAGCCGTGTGATGATACACCAGCCTTTAGGCGGTGTTCAAGGACAGGCTTCGGATATCGAGATCGAAGCCCGTGAGATACAAAAATACAAGAAAGAACTATATACAATAATATCAGAACATTCTCATACTCCTTATGATAAAGTTTGGGCCGACTCTGACAGAAACTATTGGATGAATGCTGAAGAAGCTAAGGCTTATGGGATGATCGATGAGGTGTTGACAAAGAAGAAATGAAAAAGACGTGTAGCTTTTGCGGAAGAGGGGAGAATGATGTCCGATTGTTGATATCAGGCATCAGTGGCTATATCTGCGAAGATTGTGCTGTACAGGCTCATGATATTGTCATGAGTTCAGGTGTGTTAGATCCTACACCGCAGAAAAAAGAAAGGAAGAAATCTTCCGGACTGAGGATGGACAAGGTTCCCAAACCTGTTGAGATCAAAGCATACCTCGACCAATATGTCATCGGTCAGGAAGATGCGAAACGTTTTCTTTCGGTTGCGGTGTATAATCATTATAAACGACTCCTGCAACCAGAGGATCGTTCTGGTGTGGAGATAGAGAAGAGTAATATCATTATGGTGGGAAATACCGGCACTGGAAAGACATTACTGGCCCGTACGATAGCTAAGTTGTTGGATGTTCCTTTTACCATTGTCGATGCAACGGTATTTACAGAAGCCGGCTATGTGGGTGAGGATGTGGAGAGTATCTTGAGCCGCTTACTGCAGGTAGCCGACTATAATGTGGATGCCGCTGAACGAGGAATCGTCTTCATTGATGAGATTGATAAGATCGCGCGTAAGAGTGACAACCCTTCCATCACCCGTGATGTGAGCGGAGAAGGCGTACAACAAGGCCTCCTGAAACTGCTCGAAGGAAGTGTGGTGAACGTTCCTCCAAAAGGTGGACGTAAACATCCCGATCAGGATTATGTCCATGTGGACACCAAGGATATCCTGTTTATCTGCGGTGGTGCTTTTGATGGAATAGAACAGAAGATAGCTCATCGACTAAATATGCATGTGATAGGTTATAACAACGTTCAAAATGTAAGAAAAATTGATAAGTCTAATCTGATGCAATATATCTCTCCGCAGGATTTGAAGTCGTTTGGTCTGATTCCAGAGATTATCGGGCGTTTACCGGTGTTAACCTATTTGGATCCGCTCGACAAGAACGCTTTACAACGAATCTTGGTGGAACCGAAGAACTCTATTGTAAAACAGTATATAAAACTCTTTAAGATGGATGGCATCAAGCTTACCTTCCCAAAAGAGACCTTGGATTTCATTGTCGATCGTGCCGTGGAATATAAACTGGGCGCACGAGGATTAAGGTCAATCGTGGAGTCAATAATGATGGATGCCATGTTTGAGATACCTTCAACTGATGTAAAGAAATTTGATGTAACCTTAGACTATGCTGAGAAACAATTCGATAAGGCTCGTTTGCAACAGTTGAAAATAGCTTGACAACAGCTTAGTAAGATAATATAAGGAGGAGTGCTGATCTATGGCGAAAGAAATGAATCTTACCAAGATACTGAAGGAGTATTTCGGCTTCGATAAGTTCAAGGGTGATCAAGAGGCGATTATCCGTAATGTCATCGCGGGTAACGATACCTTCGTACTAATGCCTACAGGTGGCGGAAAATCGCTGTGCTACCAACTGCCTTCCTTATTAATGGAAGGTACGGCAATCGTTATCTCACCGCTCATTGCTTTGATGAAGAACCAAGTGGATGTCATCAATGGCATGAGTGATGAAGAGGGTGTGGCTCATTACCTGAACTCTTCCCTGAATAAGGCGGCAATAGACCAGGTAAAGACAGATATTCTTAGAGGACATACCAAACTGTTGTATGTTGCCCCTGAGTCACTGACAAAAGAGGAATATGTCGATTTCCTTAAAACTTGTAAGATTTCATTTTATGCCATCGATGAGGCTCACTGCATTTCTGAGTGGGGACATGATTTCCGACCGGAATATCGTCGTATCCGCCCAATCATGAACGAGATAGGACGCGCTCCTGTCATCGCTCTTACAGCAACGGCCACAGACAAGGTTCGCACGGACATTAAGAAGAGCCTGGGCATCCTCGATGCCAATGAGTTCAAGAGTTCGTTCAACCGCCCAAATCTCTATTATGAGGTACGCTCGAAAACCAAGGAAATAGACAAACAGATTGTGAAATATATCCTTCAAAATCCCGGGAAGAGCGGTATTATATATTGTCTGTCACGAAAAAAAGTGGAAGAGTTGTCCGCTGTCCTTTGTGCCAATAATATAAAGGCCGCTCCTTATCATGCCGGTCTGGATACCGTAACACGCAGTACTACACAGGATGATTTCCTGATGGAACGTATCGATGTCATCGTGGCGACAATCGCTTTCGGCATGGGTATTGATAAACCGGATGTTCGTTTTGTGATTCATTATGATATACCAAAGAGTCTTGAGGGGTACTATCAGGAAACTGGACGCGCCGGACGCGATGGGGGAGAGGGAAAGTGTATCGCATTCTATTCATATAAGGATCTCCAGAAACTGGAGAAGTTTATGGAAGGGAAGCCGGTGGCTGAACAAGATATTGGTAAACAGCTGTTGCAGGAAACAGCAGCTTATGCAGAGTCATCAGTGTGCCGTCGGCGTATGCTCTTGCATTATTTTGGTGAGGAGTACGATAAGGAAAACTGTGGCAGTTGCGACAACTGTCTCCATCCTAAGATTAAGAAAGAGGCCCAGGAGGAACTGTTGATCATACTGAAGTCAATCCTTGCCATTAAGGAAGACTTTCGTGCGGATTATGTCATCGACTTCGTGATGGGTAAGGCAACGGATGATATCGTGGCACATAGACACGATCAATTGGAAGAGTTCGGCATGGGAGAGGATGTGGAGTGTAAACTGTGGAATCCCGTGATTCGTCAGGCTCTTATTGCCGGGTACCTGAAGAAAGAAGTGGAGAACTATGGTCTGTTGAAGGTAACGGCTGCCGGTAAACGTTTTGTAAAACATCCGACATCTTTTATGATCGTTGAGGATAATGAATTCAGTGACAGCGATGAGGAGGAGGCCGCTGAGGGTAAGGGCTCGGTTCTCGATCCTACCTTGTATGCCATGCTGAAAGATCTCCGCAGGAATGTGGCCAAGAAGGCAGACCTTCCACCGTATGTCATCTTTATGGATGCCTCGTTGGAACAGATGGCTACGGTTTATCCTATTACGTTGGAAGAATTGCAGAACATCCAGGGTGTCGGCGTCGGAAAAGCACGTAAGTTCGGAAGGGAGTTTATTGACTTGATCAAGAAACACTGTGAGGAAAACGAGATAGAACGGCCGGAGGATCTTCGTGTGCGTACTGTTGCTAAGAAATCGATGCTGAAAGTGAAGATTATACAGAGTATCGACCGACAGGTGGCTCTCGATGATATTGCCAATGCGCAAGGTCTGGATTTCGAGGAGTTGCTCGATGAGATAGAGGCTATCGTTTACAGTGGTACGAAGATCAACATCGACTATTTCATTGAAGATGTGATGGACGATGATCACGTGGATGATATCTACGACTATTTCATGGAGAGTGATTCAGATAATTTGGATACTGCCATGGATGAATTAGGTAATGACTATTCTGAGGATGAGGTGCGACTGGTGCGGATCAAGTTCCTCAGTGAGGTGGCCAACTGAAAGCTGTTGCTTGAGACGGTCGTGATTTTATAAATAATGAATAGATGAGAGGACGTTGTTGTGTGATGGTATTGTTGTTACTGATGCTTTACGGCAAAGTAACTGCACAAACTTCACAGGAGCGGAAGGGTGGCGTTTATTATGCTTATCATGCGCCAAATGACACTCTTACTGCCGTTCCTGACGGTTTTAAACCTTTTTATATCTCCCATTATGGAAGGCACGGCTCACGGTGGCTGCCCTCAGATAGCCGTTATGAATGGGTGTATGCCCAATTTACTGATGAATCGAACCTGACAAGACTTGGCAAGAACCTGAAGAAAAGGTTGAGGAGAATATGTAATAATGCCAAGGGTAATGGAGGAAAGCTGACTCCTTTGGGAGCACGACAGCATCGTGGAATCGCCAAGAGGATGTATGAGAATTATCATGAGGTGTTTGCCGGACACAAGGAAATCATGGCATGCAGCAGCGTTTACGACCGTTGTGCGAAGAGTATGACGGCATTCTGCGAGGAATTGAGAATGCTACTCAATGATCCGACCTTGAAGATGGATGTCGTTACAGACTCTGCTGATATGCAGTGGATCGCCTATACATCACCAGAGGTGAAAGCGTTGGAAGCAAAGACAAAGCCACGGGGCTGGGAAACGGGCGATCGTCTGTGTGGTGCTTTGTTCAAAGATCCTTCCAGAGTGGAGGACAAAGAAAAACTGTTATCGGAAATCCATACCATCGCTTCTGATATGCAGGATATCCCCTTGGACATCCGCTTCGATGATATCCTCACACCTGGAGAGTGGCGTTCTGTTTATGACCAGAATAATCTTCGGATGTGGACCTGTAATGGACTGTGTCCTGACAACTATGGTGCCCCGGCTCTATCTGCCGTCAGTCTGTGGCAACGGATTGTCAGCGATGCGGACGAGGCGATACAAAAAGGTAATATAGCTGCCCATCTGCGCTTCGGACATGATACCAACCTCTATCGCCTCCTGGCTCTGATGGGGGCGGAGTCATTAAGCGATGAGCGTACCGACCATATGGATGAGGTTCTGCCGATGGCCGCTAACCTGCAACTTATCTTCTTCACCAACGGTAAGGAGGTTATTGTCAAAGTCCTTCACAATGAGAAAGAGGTGAAATTAGGACTGAGGTCAACCAAAGTATATATGCGATGGGAGGAGATGAAGAAGTTTGTTTATAATCGTATGATAGACTTCGAAAACTTAAGTCGCATAGAGGCTATCAATACGATGGTAGGCACTGACTACGCTGTGACAAAGTCAGCTGGTCGTTATGGAAAAGGGTCTGAGGAACACGGACAGACAATCCCATCGGTGCTGGAACCGAACGGGATGAATTTCTGGACGCCGCAGACACAAGATACAGAGAAGAAATGTGTGGCTCCTTATTATTATAAGGATACTAAGTTGCAGGGTTTCCGTAATAGCCATTGGCTGGTAGGGGGATGCACACAGGATTACGGTTCGTTTACGTTGATGCCCCTGATGGATTGCCTTCGGTTAAAACCGGAAGAGAGAGCCTCGCGATTCAGCCATGAGGAGGAGGTCTCGCATCCCGACTACTATTCGGTGATTCTTCCTGATGAACATCTGAAGGTGGAAATGACAGGACTGAGCCATAGTGCAATGTTCCGTTTTACCTACCGGAAAGATGGTAAAGCCTATTTCGTAATTAACCCAAACAGCGATGAGAAAGAGGGATTCGTGGCGGTAGATACGGTAAACAACTGTATCTATGGCTATAACCCGGTGCATCGTATCTATCAGGGATGGGGGGAGAAGGCTGGATTCAAAGGGTGGTTTGTCGTATCATTCGAGCTGCCTATCGAGGAGTATGGTGTGAAGGACACGGTGGCATGGGTGGCTTTTGAAGTCTTGGAAGGCCAACAGGTATTGGTGAAGGCTGCCAGCAGTTTCGTAGACCTGCAGGGCGCTTTTAATAATATCAAAGAGGAGATGCCGCATTGGGAGTTTTACGATACCCGTTGTCGTGTGTCCGAGGCATGGCAAAAAAAGCTGAGACGCGTGATGGTTGATGGTGATGATGAGGCGGCTATCCGACAGTTTAATGGTGCCCTCTATAGAGCTGGCTTCCTGCCACGGGCTTTCAGTGATAAAGACGGTCGGTATCCCTCCTTCGCCGGTGGGGAGAAAGTGATGCGGCACTCTTTGGGAATGATAGGCGGAAAACCACTCTCTCAACGGGTGTATATGGACTTCTCTATGTGGGACACTTATCGGGCGCTGCACCCTTTGAACATCCTTATAGAACCCACCGCGAGTTCGATGCTAAGCAGTCTTGTCCATATGTATGAACAAGGTGGATGGCTGCCTATATTCCCTTGTTGGAACAGTTATACGGCGGCGATGATAGGTGATCATTGTGTGGCCGCTCTGTCAGATGCTATCATAAAAGGAGTTAAAAATCTGGATGTGGATAAAGCTTATGAGGCAATGCGTAAGAATGCCTTTGAAATGCCTGCCACATCCGAAGAATATCGAAATGGGATGGGACGAAGAGCGTTAGACAGCTATCTGAAGTATGGATATATCCCCATGGAAGATAGTGTGATGGAGGCTTTCCATACCCATGAGCAGGTGAGCAGAACCTTGGAATATGCTTACGATGATTTTGCTTTGGCACAGGTGGCAAATAAACTAGGAAAGAAGGAGGACTATCAAATACTGATGAAAAGAGCCGCCAACTGGCGGAATGTTATCAACCCTCATACAGGATGGGCAGACGGACGCTATGCTGATGGCAACTGGCTGAATAATACCGATCAGGTAAATCGGGTGCCTTTTATTACCGAGGGGGCAACATGCCATTATACATGGTATGTACCCCATGACCCCTACGGGCTAATAGAGGTGATGGGAGGAAAAGAACGTTATATCTCTCGTCTTGACTCCATGTTCACCGAAGGACTATATTGGCATGGTAACGAACCTTGTCATCAAGTGGCCTATATGTTTAACTATGCAGGAGAACCGTGGAGGACCCAGAAATGGGTAAGACATATTATGAGAACGGAATACTTGGACGCCCCAGGCGGACTGAGTGGGAATGAGGATGCTGGACAGATGTCTGCATGGTATGTCTTCTCCGCACTCGGTTTCTACCCCGTCTGCCCTGCCACACCTTATTACATAATAGGTACCCCGATGTTTCCCATCGCCCGTATCGGAAATTTTATCATTCAAGCTGATAAGGTGTCCGATGAGAACTGTTATATCCAACAGGCGACATGGAACGGGATACCTTACACAAAGAATTATATCACACATGATATGATAAAGAATGGTGGTGTCCTGAAATTTGTCATGGGACCTGAACCTAACAAGGAATGGGGAAGCAGACAAGAAGACTGCCCCCCAGACGTGATGGATAAAAGTCGCTGATAACAGCTTTGCCATTCCGGCCTTCTCCTCTTTTCAGTTAAATCGTATTAATTCATCAAAAAATGATGAATCACAGATATCTATGTTCTAAAAAATGATTATCTTTGCACGCAATAAATTTTAAAGTACTTATGGCATCATTTGTTGCAGATAGAATTGTAATGGACGGATTGACCTTTGATGACGTCCTCTTAATCCCAGCTTATTCAGAAGTACTACCTAAGGAGGTAGAGTTGAAGACCCGGTTCTCACGGAATATAAACCTGAATATTCCCTTTGTGACAGCAGCGATGGACACTGTCACAGAGAGTGCGATGGCCATCGCCATTGCTCGTGAGGGGGGTATTGGTGTTATACACAAGAATATGTCTATTGAGGCCCAGGCTCGCGAGGTGGCTATCGTAAAGCGTGCTGAGAACGGTATGATTTATGACCCTGTTACCATCCGCCGTGGTAAGACAGTGCAGGATGCCCTCAATATGATGGCTGAATATCATATCGGTGGTATACCCGTCGTGGATGATGATAATTTCCTGGTAGGTATCGTCACTAACCGTGACTTACGTTTTGAACGTCGTTTAGATAAGAAGATCGATGAGGTGATGACGAAGGAAAACCTCGTTACTACTCATTTGCAGACAGACTTGAATGCTGCTGCTGAGATCTTGCAGGCGAACAAGATCGAGAAACTGCCGGTAGTGGACAAAAGTAACCATCTCGTCGGTTTAATCACCTATAAGGATATTACCAAGGCCAAGGATAAGCCGATGGCATGTAAAGATGAGAAAGGTCGTCTGCGTGTGGCAGCCGGAGTGGGCGTCACCATCGATACCTTCGACCGTATGCAGGCGTTGGTGGATGCGGGTGTAGATGCTATCGTTATCGATACGGCTCATGGACATTCTAAGTCAGTTATCGAGAAGGTTCATGAGGCAAAGAAGGCTTTCCCGAGTATCGATATCGTAGTGGGTAATGTGGCAACTGGCGAAGCCGCTAAGATGCTGGTGGAAAATGGTGCCGATTGTGTGAAAGTCGGTATTGGGCCGGGAAGTATCTGTACCACACGCATCGTTGCCGGGGTTGGTGTCCCACAGCTGAGTGCTGTCTATGATGTGGCGAGTGCCCTCAAAGGAACTGACATTCCGCTGATTGCTGATGGTGGCCTCCGCTATTCTGGTGACGTGGTGAAGGCGTTGGCTGCCGGTGGACACAGTGTGATGATCGGCTCTCTCGTGGCCGGTACGGAGGAGAGTCCCGGTGATACGATTATCTTCAATGGCCGTAAGTTTAAGAGCTACCGTGGCATGGGATCGCTCGAAGCAATGGAGAATGGTTCAAAAGATCGTTATTTCCAGTCAGGTACATCTGATGTGAAGAAACTTGTTCCAGAGGGAATTGCAGGACGTGTTCCTTATAAAGGAACATTACAGGAGGTTATCTATCAGTTAACAGGCGGCTTACGGTCAGGTATGGGGTATTGCGGGGCAGCAACCATCGAGGACCTGCATCATGCGAAGTTTACTCGCATCACCAATGCAGGCGTCCTGGAGAGCCACCCGCATGATATCTCTATTACAAGTGAGGCGCCTAACTATTCCCGTCCAGAATAAGGACTGGCGTTCGGACTTGGAGAATCGTTTCTCACCTCGTCTCCTCATCCTCTTTTCCCCTCGCGATATTGTTAACTTGCAATACATCATCCCGACAATAATAAAATATGAGAAAATTATCATTAATAACCCTGCTGCTGTTCTCAGTCAATGCCTTCGCGCAGTCTGAAGACCCCGTAATCATGACGGTCAACGGACAGCCAGTGCTACGATCGGAGTTTGTGTACTCTTATAAAAAGAATAATTCCGAGGGCGTCATAGACAAGAAAACGGTGGAGGAATATGTGGATCTTTTCGTGAATTATAAGTTGAAGGTTGCGGCCGCTCTCGATGAACATCTGGATACGATGGAGTCATTCAAACAGGAGTTTGCCACATATCGTGATCAGCAGGTAAAACCCTCATTCTTCACTGATAAGGAAATGGAGACCGAAGCCCTGAAGATTTATAATAATACCAAGGAGGATATAGGACCGAGAGGTTTGGTTAACCTGTCACATATCTTGATTAGGGTAAAACAGCAGGGGTCTGCCCAGGATCAGAATACGGCAAGACAGCGTATCGATTCAATCTACGATGCACTGAAGAACGGGGCTGACTTCGCAGAACTGGCGAAGCGTGTGTCGGAGGATCCGGGGACAGCAAACAATGGTGGTAAACTGTCGTGGATTCGTCCGAAACAGACTCTTAAGGAATTCGAGGATGCTGCCTATGCGCTGAACAAAGGTGAAATGAGCGCACCGGTGCTCTCACCGGTAGGTTATCATATTATTCTCATGAATGACCGTAAACAACTGGAGCCATTCGAGGAACTGAAGGGAGATATCTATAAGTTTATTGAGAACCGCGGACTGAAAGAACAAATGGTAGAAGCGGCGGTGAACAATGCTGCTAAAAGTGCTCAAGTCTCTACAGCCGAACTGTTGGAGAAACGCGCGGAAGAACTGTCAGCGACGGACAACGATTTGAAGTATCTCATTCGTGAGTACCATGACGGTCTGCTGTTATATGAGATTAGCAATCGTATGGTATGGGAGAAGGCTGCCTCTGATGAGGCAGGGTTGGCAAGATACTTCCAGGCAAACCGTAAGAAGTATGACTGGGAGCAGCCTCGCTATAAAGGTGTTGCCTATAACACCAAAGACAAGAAGGACATCAAGGCGGTGAAGAAAACACTGAAAGGATTGGCGTTTGATCGCTGGGCTGATCAGCTTCGGACTACCTTCAACGGCGATTCCGTGATTCGCATCCGTGTGGTGAAGGGTCTCTTCAAAGCTGGTGATAACAAACTCATAGACAAGAAAGTCTTTAAGATGAAGGATGTCGTTGTTCCTCCTGTAAAAGATTATCCTTATGAAGATGTCTATGGTAAGTTGCTTAAAAAGGGGCCTGAGTCTTATGAGGATGTACGCGGACAAGTAGTCGCCGATTATCAGGATCAGATGGAGAAGGAATGGGTGGCCTCTCTGCGCCGACGCTATCCCGTAACCATCAATAAAGAAGTTTTGAATACTGTTAAATAATAAAGATATGAAGCATAGAAATCTTTTCCTGACGATATGTTGTGCTGTGGTTGTGATGACTGTCAGTATGAATGTATATGGGGTAAAAAAGATAAATAGCATAAGAAACCGGACTGTTCCCTCAACAGTAAAAGATAGTGTGAAGACGGAGGATGCTCCTATCAACGAGGCCAGTATCATCGATGAGGTGATATGGGTGGTCGGAGACGAACCGATACTGAGGTCAGACGTGGAACAGATGCGCCTGCAAGGTGAAGCGGAGAATATCAAATGGGCAGGAGATCCAGACTGTTCCATCCCGGAACAGATCGCTGTGCAAAAACTTTTCTTACACCAGGCAGCCATCGATAGTATAGAGGTAACAGAGAGCGAGATATCCACAGCAGTTGACCAACAGATCAACTATTGGATACAGTTGATAGGCAGTCGGGAAAAACTGGAGGAATATCGCAAACAGTCATTGACACAGATGCGCCAGGAGATGCACGATGACTTCCGAGACAGGCAGATGACAGAGAAAATGAAGGATAAGCTTGTGGAGGATATCTCTGTAACACCGGCAGATGTGAGAAACTTTTTCAAGAATCTTCCGGAGGACAGTATTCCTTTTGTGCCTACAGAGGTGGAAGTCTCTATCATCACACAGACACCAAAGGTAACCGCAGAGGAGATAAACCGTGTGAAAGATCAGCTCCGTGACTATACTGACCGTGTGACCAGAGGGGATATCTCATTCGCGACACTGGCACGTCTGTACTCCGAAGACCCCGGGACAAGCCGCCAGGGAGGAGAACTAGACTATACCGGTCGCGGCATGCTGGATCCGGCCTTTGCTAATGTGGCATTCAACCTTACCGACCCGAAAAAAATCTCTAAGATCGTGGAGACAGAGTTCGGCTATCATATCATTCAGTTGATAGATAAACGAGGTGATAAGATTAAATGTCGCCATATCTTACTGAAACCGAATGTGACAGATGAGGCTATTGCACAAGCCCAGGCTCGACTCGACTCTATCGGCAGTGATATCCGTGCTAAAAAGTTCTCCTTTGAGGAGGCTGCGATGTATGTTTCCGACGATAAGGATACCCGTAATAATCATGGTGTGATGGCAAATACTGCTGAAGGCGTGCGTACGTCAAAGTTCCGTATGCAAGACCTTCCCACAGAGGTGGCTCGCGCAATTGAGGGGTTGGAGGTAGATAGCGTCTCTAAAGCCTTCAAGATGATCAACAGTAAGGGTAAAACCGTCTGTGCTATCGTAAAACTCAATAGTCGTACGCCCGGTCACCGTGCTACGATAACGGAGGACTTCCAAGTGATGAAGGACGTGGTGCTGGCGCAGAGAAAGGAGGAGTTCCTGAAAGAATGGGTAAAGAAAAAACTGAAAGATATCTATGTTCGGATGAACGATCGTTATAAAGATTGTCAGTTCGAATATGAGGGATGGGTGAAATGACAAAAAGAAAAAAGATAATCCGTTGTGCAGGCGGGCATAGGGTCATTCTTGTTGCGATCCTATGCCTGTTTGGGATATGTCTGGCTTCGTCGCATCAGGCTCCGAGAAAGAGAAAGGGCAATCGGCAGAAGGTGGACGAACGGGTGTATCTTGTACATGCCGATAAACTGAGCTATGACCAGTATGGCAGAAATCCCGACGCTCAAATATTGAACGGTAGGGTGCAATTCCGCCATAAAGGTGCTGTCCTCACATGTGACAGCGCTTATTTCTACGAGGCAAACAACTCTTTCCGTGCATTCGGCCACGTCCGTATGCGACAAGGGGATACCCTGACACTCACCAGTGACTATGCGCTCTATGACGGAAACGACCAAATGGCGCTGGCGCGTCATAATGTGGTACTTACCCATCGGAAGACAAAGCTGTACACTGATAGTCTTGATTTCGACCGGCTTTATAACCTCGGCTATTTCTTTGAGGGTGGAAAGATGGTGGATAAACAGAATGTGCTGACGTCAGACTGGGGCGAGTATCACACCGAGACTCGTGAGGCAATTTTCAATTATAATGTGCACCTGAAGAATCCGAAGTTTCTCTTGGTAACGGATACGTTACATTACAATACACATACGGCTCTGGCACATATCGTCGGCCCGTCGGAGATTACATCAGGAGAAAGTGTGATCCATACCGCCCAGGGATATTATGATACAAATACCGAACAGGCACAGCTGTATGGGCGTAGCACACTGGTGAATAAGGAGAAAGAACTCACGGGTGACAGTCTGTATCACGATGAGAAAAGCGGTATTAGCGAAGGCTTCGGAAATGTCACATATAAAGATACTGAGAATAAAAACCAGTTGTATTGCGACAGGTTCTGGTATGATGAGAAGGAAGGGACAGCCTATGCCACTATCCGTGCCATGTTGGTAGATTATTCTCAAAAGGATACATTATATATGCATGCCGACTCACTGAAGATGTATACACATAATATTGAAACCGACTCGGTATGGCGCGAGATCCATTGTTTTGATAAGGTGCGTACCTATCGGGTGGATTTACAGGCAGTGTGCGACTCCTTGGTGTATAACACCAAAGATTCATGTATGACGATGTATAAGGATCCGATAGCTTGGAATGAGGGACGACAGCTGTTAGGGGAAGTGATAGAAATATTCATGAAAGACTCTACAATACATAAAGCTCATGTGCAAGGACAGGCGATGTCTATCGAAGTGGCTGATGAAGAGGAACACTACAACCAGGTGTCTTCTAAAGATATGTATGCTTATTTCGAGGACGGAGAACTCTGTCGCAGTGACGCCGTGGGGAATGTACAGTCGGTCTATTATCCCATTGACGATGCTGACAGTACCTTCCTGGGGATGAACTATCTTGAAACCGATGAGATGAAGATGTTCCTGAAAGAACGTAAGCTGCAGAGGATATGGACCACCAAGGCCACCGCTACGTTCTATCCGTTGACACAAATACCGTCTAACAGATTGAAACTCCCTAACTTCGCATGGTTCGACTATATCCGCCCCGTCAATAAAGAGGATATTTTCAACTGGCGGGGAAAAACGGAAGGGTCGGAACTGAGAATCGTTGAGCGTCATGCGGCGCCTCTGCAGACGTTGTCGAAGACAAAGGAAGAGAATAATCCACCAAAAGAGAATACCGATGCTCAACCTGTTCAGAATGAGGAAGCCGAGACGCTTTCACCATGATTATATCTATGTCGATGAACGTAAAGAACGAATGAAAGAGATAGAGAGACGGGCTCGGCAGGAGTTGGGTCTGTCATCGATGGAAGATAAGGGGAAGGAAAAAAACCATGAGTGATATCATACAACTGTTACCAGATTCTGTAGCCAATCAGATAGCTGCCGGAGAAGTAATCCAGCGGCCGGCGTCTGTCGTAAAGGAATTGGTGGAGAATGCAGTCGATGCCGGCGCCACCACGATACAGGTGATTATTGTGGATGCTGGCCGGACAAGTATCGAGGTGATCGATGATGGATGTGGAATGACAGACACTGATGCACGAATGTCTTTCGAACGCCATGCCACCTCTAAGATTCGTCAGGCAGAGGATCTCTTTGACCTTCACACAATGGGGTTCCGAGGTGAGGCACTCGCCAGCATCGCGGCCGTGGCACAAGTGCGGCTCAAGACGCGCATGGCCTCCGATGAGGTGGGGACAGAGCTGACAATAGCAGGTAGTAAAGTAATAAGTCAGCAGCCGGTGGCCTGCCCGGTGGGATGTCATTTCTATGTAGAGAATCTCTTCTATAACGTACCGGCACGTAGAAAGTTTCTGAAGTCTAACGCTACCGAACTGAACAATATCCTGTCAACCTTTGAGAAAATCGTATTGGTGAATCCGCAGGTTAACTTCTCCCTGCATAACAATGGGGTAGAGGTTTACAATTTGCGTGCCTCGTCATTACGACAGAGAATTGTCAATGTGTTCGGAAAACGACTCAACCAAGATCTGTTGCCGTTAGACGTGGAGACAACCGTCTGTAAGATCTCGGGATTCATCGGGAAACCGGAAGCGGCAAAGAAAAAAGGTGCACAGCAGTTCTTCTTCGTCAACGGTCGTTATATGCGTCATCCATATTTCCATAAGGCTGTTGCCAACGCTTTTGAACGACTGCTACCCAACGGCGAACAGATTCCTTATTTCATCTATTTCGAGGTACCGACAGGAGATATCGACGTGAATATCCATCCCACCAAGACGGAGATAAAGTTTGAGAACGAACAGACGATATGGCAAATCCTTTCGGCCGCTGTAAAGGAGGCCTTGGGCAAATTCCATGACATCCCTACTATCATGTTCGACAACGAGGGACACCCTGATATTCCTGTCTATGACCCATCCCATCGGTCGGCTTCGGTTCCAAATATTCAGTACGATCCTCAATATAATCCTTTTCAACAGTCTTCGACGCCCCATAGACAACAGGTGCCAAAAGACTGGCAACAGTTGTATGAAGGTCTCTCTCCAGAGAAGAAACCGGTTATGGGTGAACTCTTTCCTTCTGAAGAGGTGCCTCTGTCTCCACCAATGGCGGAGGAGAAATCTCCTGCCCATTATCAATATAAAGGCCGGTATGTAATGACGGCTGTGAAATCAGGGCTGATGATCATCGACCAGTATCGCGCGCACGTACGTATATTATATGAGGAGTATATGAGACAGATGCTGGAGAAAACAGCCACCATTCAGAAAGTGCTGTTCCCGGAATGGGTGCAATTGTCATCAGCGCAGGAGGCAACCTTGAACCAGATGATGCCGGCAATGGAGAAGATTGGTTTCGAACTGACTAATTTGGGTAATGGCAGCTATTCAGTGGCTGGCGTACCCGCGGGATTGGAAGGACTGCAACCGACGGTGTTGTTACAGCAGATGATTGCCTATGCGCAAGAGTCTATGATGATGAGCGAGGAGGAGATCTATCATACGCTTGCCCTCTCTTTGGCACGCCATGCAGCTATACCTTACGGACAAGTTCTCAACAATGAGGAAATGGAGAATCTGGTAAATACATTATTCGCCTGCTCCAATGTCAACTACACACCAGACGGCAAAAAAATCCTAGCTATCCTCCCACAATCAGAAATAGAAAATCTTGTCTAACCATTCTTCCTCTCTCCCTCCCCCCTCTCTCGTCGTCTCATTATCTCCTCAACCTTTTCCCTTCTCAACCTTTTCCAAGAAAAAATAAAAAAAGTTCCAAAAAAATTTGGCAGAATAAAAAAAACACCTTACCTTTGCATCGCTTTTTAAAACAAGGGCGTTTAGCTCAGCTGGTTTAGAGCATCTGCCTTACAAGCAGAGGGTCGGCGGTTCGAATCCGTCAACGCCCACCAACCAAAGGATGTTCGCAAGAACATCCTTTTTTTTTCACCTAATTCATTATTATATCTATCCCCACTATTCTATCTATAGGTACTATAGTTACTGTAGGTACTATTGTTTCTATCCCCACAATCCCCTCTATCCCCACTCAAATATCGTTAAATTACCCTAAACCCTCCCTCACAGCCCCCTAAACTCTTTAATTTTCTTTCGTAATTTCATTTTTATTCGTAATTTTGCATCCACATTATTATATATGGTAAAGATGATGAATCTTGATGTGTTGACCGCCATATCACCAATCGACGGTCGTTATAGAGGGAAAACAGCATTGTTGGCAGGATACTTTTCCGAGTATGCCCTTATTCGTTACCGTGTGCGCGTGGAGATAGAATACTTCATCGCACTCTGCGAGTTGCCCTTGCCTCAGCTGTCCTCTGTCGATACCAGCTCCTTTGAGACACTCCGTGCCATCTATAGGAATTTCTCTGAGGACGATGCCCAGCGCATAAAGGATATCGAGAAGATAACCAATCACGATGTGAAAGCGGTGGAATATTTCATCAAGGAGAAACTCGACCAGATCGGTGGCTTCGAGCACTATAAGGAGTTTATCCATTTCGGACTCACCTCACAGGATATCAACAATACCAGCGTGCCCCTCTCTATCAAGGAGGCTCTCCACGAGGTGTATGTGCCATTGTTGCAAGAGCTCATCGACCAAATGGCAGAGTATGCCGAGGAATGGAAAGATATCCCAATGCTTGCCAAGACACACGGCCAGCCGGCATCCCCTACACGACTCGGAAAGGAGATGATGGTGTATGTCTATCGTCTGCGTACACAGCTTCAGGGATTGAAGGAGATCGTTCTCACGGCGAAGTTCGGCGGTGCCACCGGTAACTTCAATGCACATCATGTGGCTTATCCTGACTATGACTGGAAGGCGTTCGGAAATCGTTTTGTCAGTGAGAAGCTGGGGCTGCAGCGGGAGGAATATACCACTCAGATATCCAACTACGACCAGCTGGGGGCTCTGTTTGATGCATTGCGCCGTATCAATACGATCGTGATCGACCTTGACAGAGATTTCTGGATGTATATCTCCATGGAGTATTTCAAGCAGAAGATCAAGGCCGGAGAGGTGGGGTCCAGCGCGATGCCGCATAAGGTGAACCCCATTGACTTTGAGAATAGCGAGGGTAATATGGGCATGGCAAATGCAGTGCTGCAGTTCCTTGCGCAGAAACTGCCGATCAGTCGTCTGCAGCGCGACCTGACCGACTCTACCGTGCTCCGTAATGTCGGTGTTCCCATGGGACATGGGATGATTGCGATCCAGAGCACCTTGAAAGGACTGCGTAAATTGATTCTTAACGAGCAGGCATTGCGACAGGATCTGGATAATACCTGGGCCGTAGTGGCAGAGGCCATCCAGACCATCCTCCGTCGGGAGGGATATCCTAACCCTTACGAGGCCCTTAAAGCCTTGACACGTACAAATACACAGATGACAGAAGAACGCATCCATGAGTTCATCCAGGGATTGGATGTCAGCGATGCGGTGAAAAATGAATTGATGGCGATCACGCCAAGTAATTATACAGGTATTTAATTTTTAGTTCATAGTTTTTAGTTCATAGTTCATAGTTTAATAATTAAAAAAGTTTATAATTTTCCATTATCAATTTTCCATTTTCAATTGCCAGTTTGTTGCCTTGCGATTAGGCAAATATTCTTATATCCTATTGCCACTATAGGTACTATTGCCACTATAGGCACTATTGTTACAATCATCACTATCAAAATTTAAAAAAACACAATTATGTCAGAAGATTTCGAGAAAAAATCAGAAGAGTTACAGGCAGGAAACAACACCCAGGAGAGTAGCCGTGAAGGTTATCACCCTGCTTCAGGTAACACCTATCGTACCGGTCGCAGTCCGCGTCCGAGGATCCACGCTCAGCGTGCTTATGTACCACGAAGAACAGAAGACTCAGAAGGCGGCTTCCGTCCGGAAGGCTTCGGCGCAGGTTTACAGCAAGAGGAGAACCAGCAGCGCTCTTACCGTCCACGTACCAGTTATGGCAATCAAGGTGGTTATCAGCCGCGTAACAACAATTACCGCCAGCGTCCGCAGGGTAGCTATCGTCCCCGCTACAACAACGATGAAGAAAGTGGCTATCAACCACGCTCCAACTACCCGTCTCGTCCACAGGGCGGCTATCGTCCCCGTTATAACAACGATGAAGAGGCGCCTGCCCGTCAGCGTTTCTATAATAATGAGGAGGAACGTGGCTATCAGCCCCGTCAGAATACTTACTCCCCCCGCGGCAGCTATCAGTCACGTCCACAGGGAGGTGGCTATGGAAGCAACAGCCGTGGCGGCTATCAGCAGCGTCCGCAGGGTGGGGGATATGGCGCACCCCGTGGCTATCAGCAGCGTGGTGGTTACCAGCCGCGTCCGCAACAGGGCTACCGTCCCCGCACGGCAGATTACGACCCCAATGCGAAGTATAGCTTGAAAAAGCGTATCGAATATAAGGAGCAGCATGTGGATCCCAATGAACCAATCCGTCTGAACAAATACCTTGCTAATGCCGGCGTCTGCAGCCGTCGCGAGGCCGATGACTTTATCCAGGCAGGTGCCGTCACCGTGAATGGTGATGTCGTAACGGAATTGGGAACGAAGGTGCTGCGCGCCGACGTCGTGGAGTTCCACGGCCGCCCTGTCTCCTTGGAGAAGAAGGTGTATGTGTTGCTGAACAAACCGAAGGATTATGTCACTACCAGTGATGATCCGCAGCAGCGTAAGACCGTGATGGACTTAGTGAAGAATGTCTGCCCGGAGCGTATCTACCCTGTGGGACGTCTTGACCGGAATACCACCGGCGTACTGTTGCTTACCAACGATGGTGACCTGGCCAGCAAGCTCACACACCCGAAGTTCCTTAAAAAGAAGGTGTATCATGTCTTCCTCGACAAAAACGTCGCTCCTGCGGATATCCAGCAGATCGCCGAGGGTATCGAACTGGAGGATGGCGAGGTGCATGCCGACGCTATCGACTATGCCAGCGAAACGGACAAGAGTCAGGTGGGTATCGAGATACACAGCGGCAAGAACCGTATCGTACGCCGTATCTTCGAGAGCCTCGGCTACCATGTCGTGAAGCTCGACCGTGTGCAGTTCGCCGGACTCACCAAGAAGAACCTCCGTCGTGGCGACTGGCGCTTCCTCACCGAGAAGGAAGTGGATATGCTGCGCATGGGGGCGTTTGAATAGTTCATAGTTCATAGTTCATAGTTCATAGTTCATAGTTATAATAGGTGCTATTGATACTATAGCCACTATAATCACAATAAAGAAATGAAAAGAACAAAAGTTATTGATCTCCTCCAAGACACCGCTTATGGGAATAAAGTCTGCGTAAAAGGATGGGTACGCACCCACCGCAGCTCTAAGGCCGTCGATTTCATCGCGCTGAACGATGGCTCTACTATCAAGAACGTACAGGTCGTGGCAGATCCCACCAAGGTGGATGCCGAACTTCTCAGGCAAATCACTACCGGTGCTTGCATCGGCGTGGAGGGAACACTCGTGGAGAGTCCCGCACAGGGGCAGGCCTCCGAGGTGCAGTGTGAGCATATCGTGGTGTATGGCCTTTGCGGCAGCGACTACCCGATGCAGAAGAAAGGACAGAGCTTCGAGTATATGCGTCAGTATGCGCATCTCCGACTGCGTACGAATACTTTCGGCGCTGTGATGCGTATCCGTCATAACATGGCCATGGCCATCCATACCTATTTTCATGAGCATGGCTTCTTCTATTTCCACTCACCGCTGATCACAGCGTCCGACTGTGAGGGTGCCGGAAATATGTTCCAGGTGACCACCAAGAACCTCTACGACCTGAAAAAGGACGAGAACGGGAAGATCATCTACGACGATGACTTCTTCGGCGAGCAGACCTCACTCACCGTGAGCGGACAGCTCGAGGGTGAGCTCGGTGCTACGGCATTGGGCGCTATCTATACCTTCGGTCCTACCTTCCGTGCCGAGAACTCCAATACCCCGCGCCATCTGGCGGAGTTCTGGATGATAGAGCCCGAGGTGGCTTTCATCGACCAGGAAGAGCTGATGGATCTCGAGGAGGACTTTATCAAATATTGTGTGCGCTGGGCACTCGACAACTGCAAGGACGACCTGGAGTTCCTCAACAAGATGATCGACAAGACGCTCCTCGCACGACTGGAGGGTGTGCTGAGTGAAACCTTTGTCCGACTGTCGTACACGGAGGGTATCCAGATCCTGCAGGAAGCCATCCGGGGAGGAAAGAAGTTCGAGTTCCCCTGCGAGTGGGGCGACGACCTGGCCTCAGAGCACGAGCGTTACCTGGTGGAGGAGCACTTCAGGAAACCGGTCATCATGACCGACTATCCCAGCCACATCAAGTCGTTCTACATGAAGCAGAACACGTCGGCGGCAGACGGAGGCTCCGTCGGCTATCGTGGAAACGTCGCCCCCGGTCCTACCATGCAGGGTACCGACGTACTGTTCCCGCAAATCGGTGAGATTATCGGCGGCTCCGTGCGTGAGGAGAACTATGACAAACTGATGGCGGAGATTGAGCGTCGCCACATGGATATGACGCATCTGTGGTGGTACCTCGATACCCGTAAATACGGCTCCTGCCCTCATGGCGGTTTCGGACTGGGCTTCGAGCGTCTCATCCTCTTCGTCACCGGCATGCAGAACATTCGTGACGTCATTCCTTTCCCGCGTACTCCAAAGAACGCTGAGTTCTAATCTATAGCCCCTATAGCTACTATGGTTACTATCACCCCCAGGGGGCAGGTCCGAGTCGGTCCTGCCCCCTATATATATAATAAGGTATAGGTCTCTATCCCCTCATCTCTCCCTCCCATCTATCATCTATAGCCACTATCCTCCCCCTCACCCCCCCCTCAAACGTTCTGTTTAAGCGCATTTCAAACAAATTTACCAATAATGCCTTTGTAAAATGTTAAAATTTGTTCTTTTTGTAAAAAAACACATAGAATTGTTTGCGGGTTATAATATTTAAGCGTATATTTGCACAAAATTATTGTGACCTGTCCTTATGGAGGGGTGCTTTAGTATGAGAGAATTTAAGCATAAAGTATATATTTAGTTTAATTTAATTTTTTTTTAGTCTAATGAAAAAGAAAATTTTTAGTTCTTTGCTCTTAGTGGCATTTGCATTTGCAGCTACGAGCATGTTTGTTTCTTGTAAAGACTATGATGACGACATCAATGAGCTTCGTAGCCTGATCGATGCAAACAAATCTGCATTACAAACGGCAGAAACTACTCTTCGCAGTGAGATTGAAACTCTGTCAAGACAGCTTTCTACCACCGAGGCTAATCTTAAAACTTTAATCTCTAATGAGGAAACTCGTGCTAAGACAGAAGAGGCAAGAATCGAAGGCCTGGTAGGTGCCGAGAAGACACGGGCTGAAGAAGCTGAAAGACTGATTCGAGAGTCAGTTGCCGATGAGATTCTCCGTGCTACGGCTGAGGAGTTACGCTTGCAAGGATTGATTAATCAGTGTAACAGTGCCATCAGAGACATCAACACGTTGCTGGGCTCTGGTGATATGGGTTATGATGACTTCACCTCTGCCATCGTTGACCTCGCAGGTCGTATGAACGCTGTTGAGACTGATCTTGGTAATGTGATTACTAATTTGATTCCTGAACTGGACAGTAAGATCGGTCAGGAGATTCTCGACCGTACAGCTGCCGACCAGGACCTCCAGAATCAGATTGATCTGCTGAAAAATTTCCAGACCAGACTTGAGGAGGAGACGATTCCCGCACTGCAGAAGAGAGACACTGAGCTCAGTGACAGTATCAAGGATATCATCAGCCAGTTGGAGATCATCCGTACTGATGTAGGTATCAATGCCGCTGCAATCGCTAACATCAACCAGATGCTCGGCGGTGAGCTTGAGAGTGGTAAGACCTTCAAGGTGGCTATCGAGGATCTGACAAAAGAACTTCAGGATGCCAACGACCGTATCGACGACTTAGTAGTTGGTTTGAGCCAGTTGAACGTGCTGATCAAGACTTCTCTCCGCGCTCTCGTTTTCAAGCCGGCTCTTTACTATGAGGGTATTGAGGCTTGCAAGCTGAGCTCACTGAACTACCTGAAGTATGAACTCCCCGCTACTGCTTGGAATATCAAGGAGACAAAGGGTTATGATGATCAGGAGCGTTATCCTTGCTCTGATGGCTTCAAGGTGCTGAGCTTCGTAGCACAGTATTATATGAACCCGTCAAGTGCTGACCTGTCAAATGCAAGTGTTAAGGTGATTGACGAGGATAAGGAGTATATCATCGACCGTGCATCCGCCGCTGGTCTGACAGTTAAGGACTGGAACGCTAAGGATGGTATATTGAATGTCAACCTCCGCGTACAGGATAACAGTGCTATTAAGAAAGTTTCTGCAGATGAGATGGTTACCGTATTCGCTACTCAGGTTAACCTGACTAAGGGTGGTAAGGATACTACTGTCACTTCTGACTGGGCAGCTGTCGTAGCTGAGGAGATTTCAGGTCTTATTATCGCTCATCAGGAGCCTACAAAGGCTAATCCTGTTCCTTGGACTAATATAGTCAATTCTACAACTGACGATATGATGTGTGAGCTCGTTGAGCCAGGACATCTCTTCCAGACTGTTTATGACGCTAAGTCTAATGAGCCACAGGATACTGTTGACTGGAACAAGACTTTGGATCTGAGCACTCTCGTAGAGCTTCACTATACCACCGTTGATCAAGATCATAAGCTGATGGATGCCGCTACAATGGCAGCTAATGGCTTGGAGTTCAAGTTCGAGTTGACTTCTCTTATCCTTGGTGAGAACCTCACCGATGAGTCTGCTCACGCTAACATCCAGGGTACTATCTTCCGTCCGCAGCCAGCTGACAAGGATGGTAAGCAGCAGACATACGGTGCAGAGCAGATCCGTGCCTCTGAGGTAGGCCGTACTCCTCTGGTACGCGTTTCTCTGATCGACAAGGAGACTGGTGACGTTCTCGACTATGGTTACATCCGTATCCGTATCTCTGAGACTCTTGAGGATACTCCTGTTAAGCCTGACGAGTACATTGAGTATGTTGGTAAGGGCTATTCTTACAACCAGGAGTGTGAGGCTGAGGGCTGGACTCTGAAGACTACTTGGAACCAGACTGAGTATGATATGTATCACAAGGTAGGTGCTACCCGCGAGGAGTGGGAGGCTAACTACGGTGAGCCGGTTGAAGGTAACGATGGCAGCTTGCAGCAGTATATGCTTGACAAGAACGGTAAGTTCGTTGAGGCTGATCCTGAGTATGGTACTATCGCAGCATATCATGAGACAGATGCCAGTGAGAGTGGAACTGTCACACACACCTTAGAGTGGACACTTACCTCTGCTGAGGCAATGGAGATCTTTATGGCTACACCTTACAAGCAGGTAAGCCGTGCTATCAAGTACGAGTCTGCTGACAAGAGCCGCTGGCCGGATGTATATGTAATGTTCACAACTGGTAAGGACGTTGCAGTTACAACTCCTAAGGGAACTGTTAAGCTTGACAACACTTCTCTGATCGACAACTACTGGTACACACACAATACCGGTGATGATGGCTTCGATGAGATCCGTGCAAACACCCTGACTCCAGAGGATAACGCTGGTGGTACAGCAGAAGTTCTCGATGCTACATTCAGTGATGTATTCGTTGGTAACTTGGCTGACTTCAACAGTCTGATCACTGTTACTGGTGACAACACCGCTAATCAGGAGTTCGCAGCTGACAAGCTCACTCTCACCTTCGGCTTCGACAAGAAGAACAATGGTAAGAAGTACATTGGTGTTGATGGTAAGACCTACACAATGTTGGTATCTGACGACGGTCTGACACTCTATGCTTATCTGAAGAACAAGAATGACAAGCAGGAAGTTGCAATTATCAGTGGCGACGAGGCTAAGACTCAGAAGATCGAGTATCAGAAGACAGATTATGCTAAGGCTCTGTTGAACTATGTTGCTCACAATGCCCTGAACGATAATACTATCACTGCTATCATCGGCATCACCGCTAAGAATGAGTGCCCGAAGGATCTCGAGCTCGAGAACAATACCTTCGATGTACGCTTCCTCCGTCCGCTGAACGTTTACAGTGCAAACAAGACTATCGAGGATGCAAGTATTACAGGTCTCCAGGTTATCAACCTGAAGGATCTCGTAACCTTCGACGACTGGCGTGACGCTTGGAATGGTAAGACTCAGAAGGGTACAGGTGGTACATACTACGACTACTACGGAATCACTGGTATCACAATCGACGGTGTTGACGATGGTCAGGTAATCAGTACCAATGCTGATGTTCTCGCTAACCTTGGTCAGGATGCTGAAACATTCGTATCACTGCAGTCTGTAAGTAACCAGCTCGACTTCACATACAGTGATGGTAAGCTCACTTACAAGAACCTGAGTAACAACGTTACAGAGTTCACTCTGAAGATTCCTGTAATGGTTGAGTATATCTGGGGTAAGGTTCCCGCTATCGCTCAGGTGAAGGTGATCCGTACACACGCAAATGCAAAGAAGAACTAAATAGTTTTCTAATCTAAATGAGAGGGGAGGGGTATATACTCCTCCCCTTATTTCTAAATAAATAATGAAGTTTAAATACGTTACAATCATCGTTCTGGTTCTTGCTGTCTTCATTTCTTGCGGAAAGAAGAAGAAAGAATTCAAGACTGAGGAATATCTTCGTCCCGCCTCCATGATTTACACGAAGCAGGATACGACAGATATCTTGAATCTGATAGACCAGTATGTTTCTTATTTCTCAGAGAGGGATATAGAGGCTGCGGCAGACATGTTGTATTTTGTCCGCCATGACAGCATTCTTCCTTTGGATGAGGCAAGACGCGCCAGTTTTGTCAAGATGTACACTCTCATACCTATCTATGGGGCCAAGTCAAAAGGTATCATTTTGCATTCTGACCGTAATAATGAAGCTCCGATCACGATACAGGTGTCTAAAAATGGTGACTTAGACAAAGATCAGGGTATCATGAAGTTCTGTCTGAACCCTGTGGTGAAGGACGGGAAATGGTATCTCACCCTTCGTGATATGGATGCAGAAGGTGTGGAAGATCCTTATAAAGTAAGATAATGAGGAATTTCTTTCAGCGCTTTTCACTCTTCCTGCTTTTGGTGCTCTCCCTAAGTGCCTGTGCGAAGAAACCTGCGAAACTGGTGTTTGTACAGAAAGAGGTGCAGATGGGCACGATTGATAAAAGCCAGATGAAGCGCGAGCTGACCGTAGAACTGAAGAACAAAGGTGGTGAGGCGGCTCGGATTAGTGATGTACGTGCCAGTTGTACCTGTGTAAGGGCTTTTCCAGCCAAGAGAGTGATTCAGCCGGGAGAGAAGGTGACAGTAAGGATTATTGTGGACACCAAGGATTTTCTGATGGGTGAGTTCACAAAAGAGTTGGGCATTTACTCAAATGCCAAAAATTCTCCGGTAATGTTGAAGATTTCCGGAACAATGAAGAGAATAGAATGAGGCAATTAAGGATAATCATCATAACGATCATGCTGTCGTTCTTCGGATTGGGCACGATGATGGCTACCCATGATGGTGATGTACTGAAGATCACCTTCAGGGATGGTACCTATATAGGTGTCTTGCTGGAGGATCGTCCGGTGATTACCTTTACGACGGATTCACTGATCCTGAAGGCTGATAATTTTACGATGGCCTTGCCTTACCAATATAGTTATATCGCCAAGATCGAGTTTGAGGATAACGCGACAACCGGTATCAATCAAGCGACAGCAGATAATTATAAACTAAGGATTACTTATCTGGATGGGGAGAACGTCATCATCAGTGGTGTGGAGGAAAAGATGTCGTGGCGTGTCTTCTGTCTCGATGGAAAACAAGTTCAGGTGCCTGCCAGCAGAGTGGGACAGGAACTCACCATCTCGTTGACACCATTGGTCAGCGGGGTATATATCATCCGTGTGGACAATTATTCTTTTAAGATTCGTAAGAAATGAAAAAACTGATTATATCTGTCATACTTCTTTTGCTGTGTATCACAACTGGTTATGCACAGCAAAAGGTGTATATACATCTTAATGACTCAACTATAGAATTATATGTCTGGCAGATAGATAGTATTACCTTCGTGGAGGACGAGCCACTGACTCCACCCTCCACAGCAGAGTCTGTGGATCTCGGACTGAGCGTGAAGTGGGCAAACTTCAACCTTGGTGCCGATACAGAGAGTGGTGTGGGGTACCTCGTGGGATGGGGTGACATTACCGGACGTAACCACTCGTCCAACCTGAAATATTTCCCGGTGGAGAAACCAACAGGACATATCGTTGGGGATAAGTTTGATATTGCCAAGACGATGTGGGGTGATCTGTGGCGTATGCCGACACAAGATGAGATTCAGGAACTGATCGATAGCTGTGACTGGAACTGGGAAACGGTAGGTGAGGTATCCGGTTATAGAGTCAGTGGAAAGAAAGAAGGCACAGGAAATATCTTCCTGCCGGTGACCGGTCAGCGCTACGAGGAGACCGTCAGCGAGGAAGGATTAGGTTACTATTGGTCGGGTATGCTTAATACCGAAGATACCGATGAGGCCATGGCCTTGAATCTCTCCGAGACAGAGACGAAAATACTCGCACTCAAGCGTTATTTGGGATTGGCAGTACGTCCGGTCTATGGGAAGTATGTCATTCCCGTTTCTATCAAGATGAATGAGGCCACGAATATCAACTATACCAATGTGGTACTCAGCGGTACTTTCTCCGGTGATTATGACCGAACATCGGCTTACGGTGTGCTTTATGCCAAGACGATAGATGGACTGGATGTAGAGGGAGAATCAAAGAAAGAGATAACCGGTGTGCCATCCGGCGAGACCTTCAGCTGTACGGTAAATAACTTGGATGAGGCAACAACGTACTATTATGTCGGTTACGCTTATGTGGAAGGCAGTTATGTTTATAGCGATACCCTTTCGTTTACAACGCTCTCACACTTCCCTGTGGCGGAGTATGTTGACCTCGGTCTGAGTGTGAAATGGGCTTCCTGGAATATGGGTGCTTCTTCAGACAAGGAAGTAGGCGGTTATTACGGCTGGGGCGATCCGACAGGAACTTTGAAGAGTCAGTATAATAATGACTATGCTGTAGGTAACACTTCCACGAATATCGGTGGTACCAACTATGATTTGGCACATGTGAAGTGGGGCGACAAGTGGCGTCTGCCGACACAAGCAGAGTTCGATGAGTTGTTGGAGTGTACCTGGACCTATACTACCAGTTATGAAGGAACAGGACTGAAGGGATTTATTATCAGTGGTAAACCAGGCAGTGGCATGGAGAATAATAAGATCTTTATGCCACGAGCAGGAGTTCAGACATATTCCGGAGTACCACAGTATTATGGTTCTGATGCTGACTTCTGGACTGCAGAATGCCAAAGCGATAATATAAAGGCTTATTACGTCACATTAGCCACCAAGAGTTCTATCCAGAGACATACTAATAACAAGAACCTGCAAGTGCCTATCCGTCCTGTCTATGACGAGGCAACAAGTGGAAGTAGTTCTGGTTCGGGCTCCGGCTCTGGCAGTGGCTCTGGTTCGGGTTCTGGTTCAGGCAGTGGTACAGGTGGGGATGATCCAGGCACTGGAGGAGGAACGACTCCAGGTGATCAGACCATGAAGGTGGGTAACAAGGTGGATCTCGGGCTAAGTGTCTATTGGGCTGATATAAATGTCGGAGCAGTGAATCCCGATGATTATGGTAACTATTATGCCTGGGGAGAGACAGAGACCAAGGATAGCTACACCTTTAACAATTATATTTTTAAGTTAGACGGTGCTACAGATATGAATGATGAGGATAGTTATGAGGAGATTGGGACTAATATCTCCGGTACTGACTATGATGTAGCTCATGTAACGTGGGGTGGAGGATGGCGTATGCCGACGGAAAAGGAAATAAAAGCTTTGATCAATAATTGTACCTGGACATGGGAAGATGGTGGTTACCGGGTGACCGCATCAAATGGTAACTCTATTTTCCTGCCGGCTAATGGTTATTTTAACGGATCAAAAGTATATAATGATTATACACAGGGAAGATATTGGTGCTCAGAAGTGAATGTCTATAAAGAATCCTACCATGCTTGGGCAAGAGGTCTCTCCCTGACCACTACTCAATATTTCATGGGCAGTTATGTGCGCTCCTTAGGTTGTGCCATCCGCCCTGTATGTAACAAATAAGATAATTAAAACAATTCTATTAATAACATTCTAATTTTTTAGATTTATGAGATCATTAAAAACATTACTTTTTGTGGCCCTGGTTGCCTTCAGCGCTAACGCAATGGCACAGGACAAAGTGGTTGACCGCGTAGATCAGCGCACTGTGAAAGAGTTCGATCATCAGGACATCTCTTATGAGTTCCAGAAGCATTGGTTCCTCAACCTGATGGGTGGAGCTCAGTATACACTTGGTGAGGCTAAGTTCGATAAACTGATTTCTCCGAACGTACAGCTGGGTATCGGCTATCAGTTCACACCGGTATTCGGTATGCGTCTGCAGGCTAACGCTTGGCAGAGCAAGGGTGGCTGGAATGGATATGTTCCTACAACAGGTGCCACACCTTACACCGAAGACTACAAATACAAGTATGTGGCTCCGGGTCTTGACTTCATGTTCAACCTGTCTAACCTCTTCTGCGGTTGGAGTCCGAAACGCGTATTCAACGTAGTCGCTTTCCTTGGTGGTGGCGCAAACATCGCTTGGGGTAACGACGAGGCTAATGTGATTGGTGACCACCTGTCAAGCAAAGAGGCTTATGACCTGGAGTATCTGTGGGATGGCACAAAGGTTCGTCCTTTCGGCCGTGCAGGTCTCGACCTGAACTTCCGTCTGTCTGACGCTGTCAGTCTGATGCTCGAAGGTAATGCAAACATCCTCTCTGACCACTACAACTCAAAGAAGGCTGGTAACGCTGACTGGTATTTCAATGCTCTCGTTGGTTTGAAGATCAACCTCGGCAAGGCCGTTAAGACTGTCGCTACCGACGTTTATCGTGATGTCGTGGTTTATGACACCATCTGGAAAGATGCTCCAAAGCCAGTTGTTGAGAAGATTGAGCCTATCCGTCGTGATGTATTCTTCACCATCAACTCTACTGTTATCGTAGAAGAGGAAATGGTGAAAGTGGAGGATATCGCAAACTTCATGAAGAAATATCCTAACGCAAAGGTTGTCGTTTCCGGTTATGCTGACAAGGGTACAGGTAACGCTAAGATCAACGCTCGTCTCGCTGCCCAGCGTGCTGACGTTGTCGTGAACTGCCTGAAGGAGAACTTCGGCATCGCCGAGGATCGCATCACCTACGATTCTTATGGTGATACCGTACAGCCGTTCGCTGAGAATGACCTGAACCGTGTTTCTATCTGTATCGCTAACCCAGAGTAATCCCTGATTACCAGATCAATCAATAAAAAAGCATCGCATTAGCGATGCTTTTTTATATATCCCTATATCTATAGTTACTATTCTATAACTGATGCAAAAAGAAGCATACAGGAACATACTTTAATAGTATCATTTCCAAAGATTTCATAAACAGATTTATTACTGTCGAGTATGGCTTTAGTTGCTTCTATTAATCGTTCTCGTAGTATAGGATTTTCAATATAAGCATATGCTTCCTCCCTTCCATTAATTCCATAGAACTGTGAAAGTTCAGATTTACCAAGTCCTTTCATTTGAGGAAAGACATACCAAATCCAGTGTGTCCGTTTATGACCATTTCGTATTTCCTGAAGAGCTGTTTGATAGTCTGTCATATTTTCATAAAGGCCACCTGACTCTTGGGCATTAAGGAATCGTTGTAAGTAGAACATATAGTACAAAATTTATTTCATTTGATCAAAATATTCTTTAATTCTATTTCTCCGCATTCTAAATGCTCTAAGACGCTCTAAAGTTATTCTAATTGAATCATCAATAGGAGTTGAATTATTTAGATAATAATTTATTATCATCCAACAAGTTTTTTCAAGATCACTTTCCTTTTCAATTATATTTCTATCTTCTTTTTTGGGAATAGAACCGAAATATTTTTTTCAATTTTCTTTTTTTGTTTATTAGTCATAATCCTAAATTCCGCAGCACTTTAGTTTAACTTTCTTTATAAGTTCCTGAGCAACAAAAAGTTGCCCAGGATTTTGCCATGTCAGATTTTTCACTTACCTTAGTGCTGCGTTTAAAGACGAGCAAAATCATCTGGTGGCATGGCAAAGGTACAAATAAAATCAGAGAAAATTACTCCTTTTGGAGGGATATTTCATGTGAGAGAGCTTTTTTCCCGTTTTGTGGGTCCGGTTATCGACAAAGTACTGGGGCTTCGGTGTACGTCATTCGGATATCAGTACGGCGAGATTGTGGGGGCGTTGTCAGGCGTTTACTTCTGTGGCGGCGACTGCGTGGAGGACGTGACGAGCCACCTGATGCCCCATCTCTCGCTGCACCCCACTCTTCGTACATGCAGCTCCGACACTATCCTGAGAGCGATATCAGAGCTGGCCACGGGCAATACGACCTATACATCTGACACAGGCAAGAGCTATGACTTCAATACGGCGACGAAACTGAACAGCCTGCTGGTAAAGGCACTCCTGAGCACAGGGCAGCTCGTGTCAGGAGCGTCGTACGACCTGGACTTCGACCACCAGTTCATAGAGACGGAGAAGTACGATGCGAAGATGACCTACAAGAAGTTCACCGGCTACAGTCCCGGCGTGGCCGTCATCGGCGACCTCATCGTGGGCATAGAGAACCGCGATGGCAATGCCAACGTGCGCTTCCATCAGCAGGACACGCTGGAGCGCATCTTCTCAAACCTTGAGTCCAACGATATACATATCAAGCGTGCCCGAATGGACTGCGGCTCCTGCTCGCGTAAGATTGTAGAGACCGTCGAGAAACACTCGGAGCACTTCTACATCCGTGCCAACCGCTGCTCATCACTCTACGACTGCCTGTTGGCACTGCGTGGATGGCAGCGCGAGGAGATAAACGGCATCGAATATGAGCTGAACTCCATCGTCACGGAGAAATGGGAGGGCAAGGCCTACCGCCTCGTCATACAGCGGCAGCGCCGCATGGACGGCGAGCAGGACTTGTGGGAAGGCGAGTACACATACCGATGCATCCTGACCAACGACTACACGTCCACTGCGAGGGAAATTGTGGAGTTCTATAACCTCAGAGGGGGCAAGGAACGTATCTTCGACGACATGAACAATGGCTTCGGATGGGCAAGGCTGCCAAAGTCCTTCATGGCAGAGAACACCGTGTTCCTCCTGCTGACGGCAATGATACGCAACTTCTACAAGTTCCTCATGGACAGGCTCGACACAAAAGCCTTCGGACTGAAGAAAACAAGCCGCATCAAATCCTTCGTGTTCAAGGTAAGCTATCAGTAAACCCCGTCTTGTGAGATTCTTCGAGATACTTCTAAAAAGTTGGAGAGATTCTTTAGAGATGTCGGAGGATTCTCCAAGATTCTTAGAAAAAGTCAGAGACTCTTGGAGGATTTTCAAAGTGTGTCAGAGGATGCCCTTCTGCTTGAGGTTATGCGGAAGCAGTTCCAGCAGGTCGCGTGAATAATCCTCGTCATAGTCATGGATGTGAGTGAAGAAGTAGTTCAGCCATTTACGGACATCGACCTGTGCCAGTTTGCAGCATCCCATAAAGGTATAGATGATAGCTGCGTCCTCGGCAGCATCGTGGTTTCCGCAGAAGAGATAATTCTTGCGTCCCAAGGCCAGCGGACGCACGCTGTTCTCGATAAAATTATTGTCTATCTGGTA
>FLNV01000563.1_pt1 | contig 44654 bp, 31 predicted proteins | sample 1140351 | NCBI WGS metagenome assembly FLNV01 (sample SAMEA3878207, study PRJEB12797) | bioreactor metagenome | biome: Moose rumen | place: Sweden | collected 2011-10
CCCCGATTTACTGTATCCGGACTCCATCTACACATTAATATTGTTTAATAGAATCACACAACAACTCTTTTAGGTTATAACAGAACTTGTGGAAAAGAAAATTCTATCTGATTATCAAGTATTTACAAACATCTTTTATCGTTTTCTTTTTTATTTCTTTTCTTTTCTGCCATCACTCAACTCATATCTACGGTATGTCCTACCTCCAGTGGCGGCTAATTCCTTTCCAACCATCTTATATACAGTGTTTCGCAAGTCTGTCAGCTCAACATTAGGAAGTCTTCCGGCTATCTCAGACATTAAGCTTTGAGGATGCATTTTCAAGTCTTCAATAATCAATGCTTTCAGAGCGTATGGCTCAATATTCTTTAGCGTAGTTTTGACATTGGCCTTAGAATTGGCAATCAGTTTCGGATTAATGAAATAAGTAGTTCCCTTTCCCGTACCACGCTTATTGATAAGTCCGAGATTAAGCAATGGGTCAATATAACTTCTTAGGCGTTCCTCGTCAGAAAGTTGGAGATATGCAGACAATTTGGTTGCCAGCATCTTCGTCTCGTTTGCTATTGCACCGAAAGTGATATATCCCTTTTGAGTTAGCTCATAGTTCTTCAAGGTATAATCCAGAAGAGGCAGAATGTCTGTATTCTGTATTTCAGAATATTGTGTCACTTTGAATTCATTGAAAGAAGATTCAGGTATTGGTGGATGTTTGCCTTCCATTGAGTTCAGTTCATAGATGAGGTCATAGCCTGATCCTTCCCCCTCCATCAGTCCGAGGTCACTCATAATAGCAATGAGATAAGGATTCCTGCGGTGGCGCTGATGTAGCAGATTATCGACTGTAACACCAAGAGGCAGACCACCAGGATTCGAAATTTCCAGTCTATCAGGATATACACAAATCATTATATCGCTTGAAATCGTGAAACTCTTATGAGCGAAAGCATTCAGCAGCAACTCTCTTATCACCTTTGGATGGTAATGTCTGATAGTTTTTCGGAACAAGCCATCAGGAAACTCATACGAATATTCGAGTTCAATGGCTTCCTTCTCTATTTCAAGCAGAAGTTCCTTTGGGTTATATTGATTGTCATGCCACTCAATCTTTCTTACCTTGTGCTCCAGTTGGTCATATACAATATATTGCACAGATATGGGGAATGATATTCGTCCCCGTTGTTTTGCGGTGCCAAGCCATAGTACCCCAAGGTTGGTCATCGTGCCGTTATCCATGAGATTGTAATGTTCAATGATCTCTATGTCGGACATCTGCTTTACATGACTTTTCACACGGTCAGAATGGCGGATGTCATCAGCAAATCTTGTAATATTCTCATTCGGTATATCCTCCAACTTGGTCCTTGTCAGCAGTAGTTCCCATTGATAGGCACCTTTCTCTATAGACAATCTTTGCAGGTCCTCGTTTCTTACAGGCTCACATTTATCACCTACTCGCATGTATATCTTGCCATCAGAAGTGGTTGCAATAGATTTCAACGATGGAGCCACATACACCTCAAAGTATTGAGCACCATTCTGATGGATTAGCCGTTCTGATGCTGCAATACTCACATTGAAACATAGGCTCCTCAGTCGAGATATGGTGTCATTGATTTCTTCATCTTCGACAATCTGATTTGGCAATGGGTCTTTAGTCTCGTCTTCAATTCCCACATATATCGTACCACCCTGTGCGTTTGCCAATGCCACACAAGTTACAGAAAGGTCTTTGAACCCTTTGTCGCCAGAGCGTATCTTTCTAATGCTCTTAAACTCCTTTGTCTGTTTCTCTGTCATATCTCCAAAACGTTATTGTAATCGGTCTTATTGTTTCTTTATTGGAATTCTGTTTTTATAAATGATATTCCTCTTTTCTTAAGAGTTCGATATTCTCCTATTGGTAGTTCTTCTTTAGATAAAATCTCATAAACAAAAATCCAATATTTATCAATCTCGTCAACCAAAGATTTTGCTTTGCCTTTAAGCTTCTTCTTTGCTTCTTTGTTTCGATTGCGTTTAACTTTTAGATATGCAAGTAACATAAAACAGCAATCAGTACTATCTATAGATTCTTCAACATAGTTCATTTCTAATGAGAAATCGTACTTCATAGACCAATATAGTGAGAATGTGCATGCTTCATACATATGTCGTTTGATTCCTATCTTATAAAGGTCTTCTGCTATTGATTTTATTTTTTCCCTTGCAATACCAAAAGCATCAAACACATAATCTTCCATCCAATGGACAAGATATGGATATAGACACAATAGCTGATGAATCAAGTCTATATAATACTCTTTCGCCATTTTTCCAAGAGCAGTATTTGCAATGGTTTTAATTGCATAGGTATAAACTGCACTATTTCCTGTTTTATTGGCTAAGCTGATGGATAAATCCAAATAAGCCTTCAACCTTTGTTTTTTGAAAACGATTTTATGATTATCAGTATAGGTATCACCAATAAAGAAGCTATTTAGTGAACTAACCCAATCTGTATCAGAATTTATAGGAAGTCGAGTTATTTTTGTTTTTTTTGTGTTTAAACAGAGTTCGTAATTCTTTAATGTATCATTTAAATCCAACAAGAAATGTTCTGCATTGTCTTCTGTTTCAACATAGCAGGTAAAGTCATCAATATTTCTAATATATTGATATTTGTCAGAGAGGTCTTGATCAATACAACATAAGACAATCTCTGATAACAAATTGGATGAATGGGGGCCAATTAGCAAACCATTTGTTTCTTCATTCTTTACATTCCGAGAATAAAAATCAAGAATGTTGTACCATTTTGATTTATCATTCTTGTTCTTTTTGGCTTCTTCTTTACCAACCAAAGCCCACGATAAGGCATGTGAGTATATACTTGGAAAGCAACTAGATATATCTGCGTCAACTTTATACTTGTTCCTAATAGGAAGTTTTTGAATACTTTCCATTATTACTCTATCTTTGTCTGCATAATTATGGCTCATCTCAAACAGGAAATCCTTCCCTTTTAGCTTTTGAAGATGAATCTGGCTGTATTTATATTTCTGATTAACTGTTTTTTCTCCTAAAGCCTTAATAATTTCATTCCAGTTATTTGCAATACAATTACACAAATTAGAATACGAAAATGGAGAAGGGATTGATAATAGACGTGGAATATTGGTATTTCTTGTGCTTTCATATCTAACATAATCACGTCCTTTATTCTCAAAAGTAGGGAAACCTTCGCCTTCACAATAATCATAAAATGATTTTGCAGTAAAAATGGCAGGGAGTTTATCTGCAAACATTCCATAGGCAAGAAGTCCTTTCCTTAGGTCTTCTTTGCTTATTTCTTGCATGTAATCAATATATTTCTTCATCAAATATGTATCTAATAATTAACAAATAACAATGGAATAAAAAGAAACGATGAACTTATTATCCAATTCCTTCATTCGTATATCACCCATTAATTAGTATCGCAGTATTATTGTTTGAAACTTCATCCATTATCTCATCTAAAGTAGTTGCATCGGACAATCTACTTCTTTCAATTTTCAACTTTTCTAATAGATACTTTAATCTTAGTTCTACATCATTAACTATTTGACTCCACTTCTTCACATATAGTTTACAATTGGGTTCATTCATTGTTAATCCAGTGCGTTTATCTGTCATTTTGCGTTCAATAATATCATTATAGTCCTGCCCTATAAGATAGAATGTCCATTGTTCTCGATTATCATTAAAGCAGTCTTCTTTCATAATGACATCTATGTAAGTTTCTATTTGGCCATACTCTTTGTTTGTAAGAGTTTTTACCGTTGTTGGATTTTTAATCTCAACTATTAAATTTTGAGGACCTCCATTCCTATACTCCGTTCCTGCCAGAAACAAATCCATTTCTTTATACTTGTCTGGATGTTCAATAAATGTTTTTTCATCAACTCCTCTGAGGATATATAGATACTTGCGTAAAGCCTCTTCAAACTTTACTTCTTCTGCACAAACAAATCGATATTCTTCACCAAATATCCAATAATGTTTTTCAATAAACTTCTGAAGATGTTTGACTTCTCCGGCTTTCAGCTCATGGTTGAAAACAAGCCTTTTCAAATCCTCAAGCACTAATATCCTATCTTTTATGAGTTTAATCGTAGAGATTACATACTTTAATCTTGTTGTATCTAATAGCTTAGCAAATTCTTTTCTGTCGTTTGAATCCAAATCTACAACAGCCCCAATAATCTGAAATAAGCTGTCTCTTTCACCGCTATCTATAACCAAATTCAGTAATTGCAAGAAAATGGCCTTTTGCTCGGTATTTAATTTCATAAAGACACGAGGCTCAACTTCATACAAGTTTTTAACCAGTTCTTCTAACTCTTCTTTTCTCTTTTCTTCCCAAGCAGAATCTCCAAAGGTAGGAAAAACCTTGTCTTTCTGGTATGAACTTACTAAAAGATTTGCCTGTTCTCTTAGGAAAGGTCTCCTTTTTCCTCTTAAAAACTCATTTAGTTTCTCTATAAGTATTTTATATATATTTCTGGCTTCTTTGTTTTCGAAGAGTCCTGGAGAAATTGTTTTATCGCTTTTACATTCTAACATTTCTTGGTCAAAGAAGTCGTCTGCGATAACTATGCTATGCCAAAAATTATCCCCCTTTTTGTTTAATAGAGTAGTCTTTGTACCCTTTACGTCCAAAGCACTATTCAAGAAATAGAAACGCGAAAACTCATCATTTGGCTTCACATTCCAACGGAGATATTTGCAATTGAAAATCTTCCCTGCAGCATCTATATCTACAGATGTGTTTTCTTCTACTATTGAGGTATAAACAAGTTCTTCTCCATCAATAATAATCTTAAATTCAGAATTTAACTCTAAAAACCATGCAAATTCAGCCCTTAAAAAGGGCTTGAGCTTCTTTTCAATAAAAGCGGATGAGATATCTTCTGATAATTCTTCAAATTTTACAGAGGTTCCAACAGAACTATTGGACTCTATTTTATCTGTCGGTGTGTATTTTGTAAGATTACTGCTATTTATTTGTATTTCATAATTATACTTTACGTTGTCTTTCTGATATGTTGTATCCCATTTGGCATAATTTGCAAATTTGAAGAATGTTAATCTGCCATAACCATTTTTTCCTCTTACGAAATCCCCCTCATCAGTTGCATGTCGCTTTTGTGACTCTAAAATCGGACGGAATTTTAGTTGAAGTTCATCATAACATATGCCATTCCCATTATCAGAAACAGTCAATGAACGCATAGTGTCAAACTCATGAGATTCTATTTCAAAATCAAGAGTAACGACTTTAGCTTTTGCATCAAAACCATTCCATATATATTCAGAAATAGCTCTTTCTGGAGTATATTTCTTTAGAACTCTACGGATGCCCGTTGATGTTAATTCTACTGATTGAGATTTCATAACTATTACATTTATCTACTTTTATTAAACCACCCACACCTCAGGCATTCTTGCCTTAAATTCAGAGTCAATGTAGTGGCACTGTTCTTTTACAATACCACGTCGATGAAGGGCTGGTTGCAGGCAATAAAGGTCAAAAGCCTCTTTATCAACTTCTTCTTCCTTATCCCAATGCGGGAACAACAGTTTCATGTATGCTGTTGCCATCCGCTTTATTGCCTTAGAATCTCTCACATCAGCCTTTTCTTCAAACTTTGTTATCTTGTCAAACAAAAGGCTATATGTATTTTGAATTCTCATTGTGTGTAGCACTTCTGAGAAATACTCCACGTTAATTGTCCACCCCTTGAAAATCATGCTGTCATTGACTCTTGGCAACAGCCATCCTTCTATGAAGCAATGGAAACGGTCAAGTAGTGCCGATTCTCGGAAATTCTGAGGCAGAGAGTCAAAATAGCGTGGCGAAATAGGGACATTGGCTGCTGTTAAGGGGATATTACCCATCAGCATCAAACCACATTCTGATGTAAATTCATTGTTGTCAATGGTCGTTTTCCCGCTCTCCAAATAAGACTTTAAAGCTGCCTGTATTTCCGCTGGCTCCTGAAATACGATGGTCTGTATTTCATCAAACACTGTAAAGTCATGGTTCTTAATGATGCCATTCTGTTGCTTTAACTTATCATAGAACAACTTCGCACGCGTTACCTTACCGCCGCTTACAAGCCATCCATATTTAGATAAATTGCCAAACACATAAGATTTACCCGTACCTTTAGGTGCAAGTTCCACCACATTTAATCTTGGTTCAATGAAAATCAGCAGTCGGGTTAGGAATTCTAACTTTTGAGTCATTGACACAAACCCATCTGGATCGTATTCCATTGCAGACAACAAAGTATCTATCCATTCTTCCGTCGTAAACTGCTTTCGGGCTTCACGCAAGAAATCAATATCAACAGATTTGTAAGGTTTGAAGGGATTGAACTCTACCATCTGAACATGGTTCTTCTTGCCATTGTCATCAGGCAACAAACAAAGTTTCACAATTCCCCATTTTTCTCCGTCAACTAATTCTCCTGCATGTTTTTTATATACGTATTCGGGGATAAGTCCTTCACGGAGTTTTATGCCATAATCTGGTATGGCAAATTGTTTTTCTCCCTTTACCAAATCGATGTATATAATAAAGCGAGTCAATAGAACGACCTCTTCGCCAGACAATATTTTTTCCTTTACCAGTTCTCCCTTTGCAGGTATTACCTTGTCAAGGAAAGCACTCAACATCATCGCATCTACAGCCCCTGTATCAACATCAAGGAATCTTTTCAGCAGATAGTCCTTGACAAATGAAGGCAGGTTTCTACCAGCGAACAAACTGTTAGTAGCCTTAGGATCTTTATAGATTGACATATCTTTGAAGTATGTCCGTATCTTCTCTTGTAGTTCTTGTTTCATCGCTTCAGCATTTAAAAGTCAAACAAATCGCTCATCGTTGCTCCCATATTTACAGAGATTTGGTAGGGACGCATAACATTATTAACACAGATGGTAAATGTATCATCATTTTCAACCAGAGAAATAGCACTGGATATGAACTCTTCATTTCCAAGTGATGTGAGACCGTACTGTTTATCGTTATATATCAAATAGGGTGTATCGCTGCTCGCAATACCAGATATATGGAATTTGACAACAGGATTGACACTTGATACTTCATCTGTTAGTGGATAAGCCGTCCAACTACTTTCGTTCGGGCTGCTTGAAACGATAAAGACTGGTACCAACACTTCTTCTGGCGTACATCCTCCATGAATGCCCTGTCCGCGAGGAACCTTTCCGCAAAGCGATTTGTGGTTTAACGAACATAGCGTCTTGCCATCTTCAAACACAAAATAGTTCTTGTCAGAGGAAATTCCCTCAGATTTTGCGAAAGCAAGTCGGCCATGGTGATTGCTTTCCAATCCACTTAAATAAAGTCCTCCGCAGAGTTGAGACAAGTAGGTTAGACCATGGTCACTCACTATGGCAACTTTCTTTCCTGCATACGAGTTGACTATTTTGTTGATGGAGGATTTGACAACCTCAAATTCTTCAACCAGCACTTGCGGATAAACATTGGTAGAGCGATGAGCCAAACTGTCAAGGTCACCCACTTTCATACCTTGTATATCCACGTCGGACAGTTTCTGTAGTTCTTCCTTATTAACCGCTGTAATAGTAGGTAGTTGAGCACGGGCAATCATCACATCATTAAGATAGACGTTTTCATGTTCATGTTGCCGTATCAACTCCGACACAAACGGTATCCAATCAATTCCCAAACCATCAATCCAATAGAACACTTCTATATCAGAGCGGCCACTTAATAATGTTCTTGTTGTCTTAAATGACTGATACCATGTATCAAAAGCCACACTATCAGCATTCTTTTCTCTGATTTGGTTTTCTATTTCGTCTGAATACTGATTAGAGATTTTTGCCTGTTTATAAGTCTGGAAATAATCATCCAGCCACGCTTTCCCACTTGAAATATTATTTAGTCCAGACTGCATGTATAAAGCCAGTTCTGGGAAGAATGCTTTCACATCTTTACTGCTAATGTGTCCTTTCCCAAGCCAGACCAACGCTATTTCTCTTTCCTTTGCAGTAAGCCTTGTAAAGTATTGCAAGGCTTGCTTATAGCCCATCTTTTGCGGAATTGCTTCAAGGCGACGGCTAAGCAGACTCGTTATTTCTTCTGTCATAACGACATTGTTTGCCGCCGCTATATTCAGGATATTTCTCCGCTCCTCTATCTCTGTAGATACAGTCGTCATATCCAATGCCACTTCTGTAAAAAGAGAACGGTTGCTATAGTCTGCCGTTCGTCCAAGACATCGGCATAACAGACACTCACTGCTATGAAAAGACAAATAGAAAAGAGACAAAAGCCATCTGTCAAAAGAAGAACTATGCGAGAACCAGACCTTTAGAAATGCCATGCTGTCCTCAATAGTTGTTACTCCGAAGTAATGCTGTACAAACTCACTGAATGAAAAGGGGTTACTTACATCAATTTGTTGTGCTAACAATCTCCACTTGTCTTCTTCTGTTTCTTTGTATGTTATATTGTCGAATGTCAGTCCGAGGCCTTTTGTAAGGAAATCATATACATTCCTTGGGGTCATGTAGGTAAAAGCATTATCGGGGTTCGCATGAACGGAATCTGTGAAAATAGTTCTGGAAGTCGTGATGATAGTATGCTTTTTTTGTGCCTCATTGTCTTTCCAGATATTCAGCCATTCATACAGGTTATGGACAACATTGTTCTGGAAATCCAACCCTTTCACGCCAAAGCATTCAGTATCATTCATAATGACCACCCTATAGCCTACGCTTTCTGGGTCCTTTAAATGCCATATTACTATTTGACTTTCATTTCTGAATGTCTGCATTTTCTCTTCCAAACCCACAATTGGAATATATATGCGTTGGTGTTCCTCCTGCGCATTGCCTAATCCTTGTATCCCTTTTATTGATTTGATGAGGGCATCAAAAGTCTTATCTTTTGTGTTGTCATAAAAACGAGCCAATTCTGAGAATGGAGCGACTAATCCGTCATTTGAGTCCATTCGTTTGACATACCCTTCAATAGCCTCTCCCAATTCTTGATATGTCATCATCAAATCAGGATAGCGCGTATCCATCCATTTGTCAACACTTTCAACATGGACTTGACGCTCTGTCTGTAGCCACTCCACAAGTTTGAAGCAATCGTCAAAACTATCAGTTAGGATAAAGCGCAACGGGAAGCGGTTCAGATTAGATGCCTCGACTTCTGTGGAAACAGTTTTATCTGAAACTATTGCTTGCTTTAGTTCCTCCAATGTCAGAAAATCCCTATACATACTTTATAATAATGTCTAGTGTTCTTACATCTGCATTCTCACACAAATCCGTCAACAGTTCCTTCAAGATACCACTTGAAGCCATCGCAAGTACTCGTTTTGCTTTCATCCGTTTTTCCAAAACAACAGATTCCTGTACATGGGGAGTATAGTCAGAATCTGCATCGTCATGTACAGAATCGCCAAAAGAGGTTTCGCCATTTTGTCTTTGCCGTTCTCTTTCTCTACGTTCTAATTCTTCATTCCTGCGCCTTAACTCATCTTCTCTCATGTCACGAAGAGAGTCCTCAACCTGTTCTTCAGACCATAAGCTATTAGTACCAGCTAAATGCTCTTTCAAATAAACATACGCATTGTCAATCTCCTCTTCTTTTAGCGCAATTCTATCAAGGGAAAGAAGATAAGCGACAAAACCTTTCCTAAAACTGTCTGCTTGTTGCAACAGCAAATTGCCAAGATCTGTTCTTCTTTGAGACAATCCTGCTACGGCTGATGCCATCAATTGAGGCTTTTTCACACTCTCAGCCTCATTGATTACCTCGACAATATCTGCTATCACCTTTTTTAATTCATCATCATCCGTTGCGTATTTCAATGACCATAAGGGGTAGCCAACCGTCTGAACATATTCATGCTGCATAGTCCATCGTGCATCCTTCAGGCTACTTATCTCTATGTCACCTTTCAACTTTTTAAGGCCGAATACGCTTACCAGCAATTTGCTCAATTGTCCGGCTTCTCTGCTTTCAAGTTCAAATTCAAGTTTTGAGGATACTCTGTCTTTTGACCATGCATCAAACAGCTCTACAACATCATCTACTAAATGCTGAGATGAACGGGGCTTTCCGTTCAGATAGATTTTATCAATATATGGACGAAGAGCAAACGCTACCATCGCCATAGGAGCGATTGTCTTAAACAACCCAAACGGTGGTTCCGTAAGCCCATGCAATTTTTCACCAAGATTGAATGATTGGTTCTTATTGGTATGGGCAAAGACATTCCTGACAAAATCTGAAACGAGTTTCAACGGATGGTTTTCGTCGCAATCACTCTTCCAGTTAAGATTTTCATCCACACTGTCTTGCAAGAGCAATTCTACGTGCTTATACTGTGCGTTCAGTTTTGACAGCACTTCTGACTTTGAGTTGAAATTCAAAATAGCCTGTACCGCCAATTTTGCAGATTGCTCTTTCCAGTATGTTGTCGATTTCTTATCTAATATGGAAGGAAGCGATTCTGGTCCGCTTGTAAAGATTAAAGGAGAGACCTCCATATTGAAGGTGCTCGTCAGCCTGTTACCATTTGCAGCAATCTGTTTTCCATTGATGAAGAACATCACATTGCCACTCCTGATACGGGCAAACCATTCGGCAATAATCTCGCCAGAATTCTTAGTGTAAGTCTGCGTCTGGTTTACAAGCGAATGGCGTTGTGCACAAGTGGCATTAGCTTGATATTCAATAAAACGCTCATAATTCTTTTCTCCCAAGGCCGTGTCTAAAACAACAAAACATACGCTTTGGAAACGCTCGTCGGTAGTACTCTTTGCAGCAATGGCTTTGAGTTCTGCTAACTCTTGCTCCGTCTTGCCCACAAAATAGGCGACACAGATTTGGTGTCCAGGAGTATGGCGGCGAAGGCTTTCAACCTTGTTGAGGAGAGTGTATTCATTTGATGACAATGAAAGGAAATCGCAATTCATTGGTCGGAACACTTGCGATGTGAAATAGTTCATCATCGTAATTCCTGACCTATTGAATTTTGCTACTTGTTCTGTGCTCTGGTAGGTGGATGTTCTTAGATCTTCCTTTATTTTGAGAATCTCGTCTGGTGGCAATGCTGTAAACAGAATCGAGAAATTCCCATTGGGCTGGCGCTGGATGATACTTTTGTCATTAAACCAGTCTAAGATCTCTATCAGCCTGTCATAGATGGGAGTGCCTTCAAACAGCAGTGCAATATTTTCTTGCGATGGCGTCACAGTATCATCATTTGCTCTGTTATTTAGAGCATTCAGTAACAATATTCCCTTGAATACGGCCAACGTATCTTCGCCTTCGGCTTCAACTGCAAGGTGATGGCTGTTAAAGCGTTCAGTTACGGCACCATATTCCTGTGTTCGCTCTTCAAAGAAGGATTGTACATAATCCCATAAATAGTCTGCTGTAATAACCCGTCTCTCAGAATACGCTTCCTCGCTGTCAAAGAAAGCCTTTACCCCGTCACTTGCCAAGAAATCGAATACGGAACGACTGCTTGAACCTGCTGCGATTGCGAAATATGTCGCCAAATTCGCTGTAGCAGGATGCAAAGGAAACAGATTTGACAAGTCCCTAAATGTCTGTTGCGGGTCTGTACTTGATGAAGAAAATGCCTCTATCAGTTCTCGATGTTGCTCACAAAACTCATCTTGTCGCCTGTCATATAGCCCAAAGTGAACAATCTTGAATTTCTTGGACATAATCCGATAAGCCGATACAGGAGCCATGTTATAGACAACATAGTTATATCGCCCCATCGTCTTGTTCATCGCCTCGTTGTCAAGTTTTGAGAAAACAGATGGGTGGGAAATATACAGGAAATAACTATCATTCTCCACTTTGTTTAAGGTTTCTTCTACTTCCTGTAGTAATGTAAATAGGCGTAATGCCAAATCTGAAGTACCAATCTCCGTGAACTCATCCCAAATAAGGAGTAGGCCAGAATAGCCAAGATTCTTTGTTCTCAACTCATTTTGTACTTCTTCCAGCCATTGTGGAAGTACGTTGTTTTGTAAGTTAATGGTATAGCCACCTTCACTAAGAGCTTCGTTCACTCTACTAAATACCTCAGTGTCGCACTCGTTAAGCCTTTTTCTTAGTTTCTCAATGTCTGGTGCTACACTTTTTAGTAGTTCGTTTTGAGAAATCAGCATTTCCCAAAATCCAGGCTGTGCATCAATATGGCTTACATAACTTTGGAAATCAGTAGGAACTGTAATGTCGATACCTTCACGAGACAGGGCATTTTTCACCTCTTTTTGAATCTGTAACGACAAGTCGGCTTCTCGTGAGATATACTGCTGCCCATAAAGATTAACTGGGAAAAGTCTCTTTTCGCGCCTTAACTCTAAGACACTGTTTTTCAACATGGCATACTTTTCCTCACGATACTCATCGTTGACAAAGTCCTCAACATTTTCTATCTGATCACATAGAAGATGCTTAAGAACGGAACCTGCATGACTTTTTCCAGACCCGTATGTACCAGCAATCCATATAGAACGGTGTTTGTCTTGATCGTTATTTCGGACTGCTGCAACAGTCTTTCTTAATAGACTGTTGAACAGGTCATTGGCAATAAAAGTTTTCCAATCATCAGGAGCCTCTTCTTTTATGTTATAGGCTGGACGCATTTGGCGGAGCGTCACTATGTCATTATATCTCGTAGCCATAAGCCGGTTAGAATTTTAGAATGTCCATACTTGTAATGTCCTCACGTAGCGTTATGCTGTCAAGTCCCATGTTGAGTTCGGCTGTAAGCAGACGGTTTTGGGCAGCATTAAGAGCTCGTAGTATTTTAACGAGTGAAGGTTTATCAATGGCAAACTCAAATGCTGGTCCGCCATCACAATTATCATGATAAAAGTCTGAAACACGTAACGAACGTACGCCTTTCTTTTCAGAATAACGATATATTGAATAAGCTATTGACTTTGGTGTCAAATTAGGATTCCCTTCTCTGACAAAATCCTTCATCTTACCATCTGATACATCAACGCCTTGTTTTAATTCTCCACCAAAAGGAGCATATTCGGGATTCAGAATCTGCAAGAATGCGCCAATAGCATATTTAATAGATGTTTCTGTGTATGCACCTCCAAAATAATCATTAGCCGAATCTATTAGCAGAATTCTATCAAATTGTTGATTTGTTCGAATGTTCTCAACAAACCATTTAACCAAGGGGTTGTTGTAACAGAAATGAGTCCATATTATTTGCCATATGGTATCATGCTCATCCATAAACATTTCTGAACAATACTGGCCAAACTGTGTAAGATGATATTTTGAATCAACTATCTCGGAATCCTTTAGCCAAGCTTTAAAACTTGATACTTGTTTGTTTCCAAGAGAGTTTGCGTTCCAAAAATCTTCTTTTGAGTCAAGAAACTCTTCTACCCATTCTTCATGAATTCCGAAAGTTCCATAGCTGGATATACTTCCGATTAAATTTTTGCTACTCATATTTTTTGCTAATGAATTCGCCACAATACAGCCTGCGTCATGAAAGACCAAACATTTGTGGCATTGGACACATTTCGTTTTGTCGATTACTAATTTGGGATATACAGACAAAGCACCTGTGGGACATTCCACCTCACATGCTTCGCAACTAATGCAATATGCGCTCTTATATACCACTCTTTTTAACAAAGGAATAATATTGTTATCTATTATACCATTTATAATAAAAGTGTATTCGTTAAGGGCTTTCTTGTTAATTTCGAATGAATGGACATTCTTTCCGATTTTAATTTCTCCAGAACCAACCTCCTCATGTATATGATAAGTGAAATCTCCTATTGTTTGAAGCCACTTAGTTACATCATATCTGCCATTTGTTACCTTTGCTGAGAATGCAGAGTTTTTTACCATAAAATCTACTGTCGTTTTAGTCGACATATTATTTCCGCTCGCTCTTAATTTCCATTTATGTTCACTGATATATTCGTTAAGATTGGGAATTTTCCTTTTCTTTGCAATATCTACAAGTCTATCTAGAAATGGGGCTAATTCTTTTGTATAATTTCTATTGACTACCATATCATCCCACGGTGAAGAGAATGGGCAAATAAGACATCCAACTCTTGGTTTACCTACACGATATGCTGGATTTATTGGTAGCTTGTGAAGAAAAATGTATAAGAAAATCTCTGTGGTATTCCAGTTAAGTATGGGTCGAGCATTTATAACATTATTATGCTTGACACCTCTACCTATTCTTTCATAGCCTTGCCTTCTCACACTTTCTTCTGCCCTCACCCCTTCAAAAGCAAGAAATTTGTGACTTCTGCCATCATCTTGCAAAGCTCTGTAAAGGGGAGCAGTTTTCATTACTGCACAACACCATCTGTGTTTGTCGCTTGGCGTACCTATCTTGTCCCAATACTCCAATACCGACGCATGATTTCTTGCAAGTCGGAATTGCAAGTCAGGAAAACGTTCGTGATAAAGTCTCTGAATTTCTTTATATAGGTCAAGAGAAGGGGGTAGCTCATAACCAGTATCACTATATATCACTTCAAACTCAGTACTGGGCATAGCCCTTGTACATAAGTCAAGAACGACCTGTGAATCCTTACCACCAGAGAATGAAGCCAAAAAGCGGTCAATCTTAGTAGTCTGATAAACTTTTCGTCCTTGCTCTTCTGCTGCGTCAAGAGGCATAATCTCAAAAGAGTCACAATCTTCTTTGACAATAGCCATCTTCTGTTTTCGCTTTGCCTCTATACGTTTTGCAAGAGCCTCATAGTCAAGTTGGTTGGATGCAACTTTCTGTGTACTTTTTCGCGCCTTTGCATATTGGTTATATGTCTCATAGATAAACTCTATGGCTTCACTCTCCAGAGTAAACATATTTTCTCTGTTACGCTTAAGCATAGTAGCCATGTCCACTGGCTTTAGTTTGACCTTTCCTTCTGCCTTTCCTTCTGCAAAAACGATAGTGGCAGCATCATAGATGTTAGCACCTTTCGCCTCAAACACCAATTCTCCACGATAGTAATATTGCTTGTTAACAGCCCATAATAAAGGTTCTTTACAATGTGGGTATTTCCACCCCAATTTGTCAAGCCCAAGCAAATCCAGTTCTTCAAAGAAAACAGGGCGAGGTGAAACGCCCAGCGTCCCATCCACGATACGAGTATGCAACAGCACTCCTCCTGTCTCTTTGTCCCACGTTATCTTATACATTCCTTTTTGTTCTTACTAATTCTGTCAGTTCCACATCAAGCAGGTCTGCAATTCTTAAATATGTTTCCATTGTTGGCTGGCAGTCATTGGTACACCATTTGGATACCGTAGTTGGGGCACATCCCAACTGCTCTGCCAGCCACTTATTGGTTCTTTTCTTCTCTGCAAGCACGACTTTGATGCGATTAATGTCTTTGTCCATAATGGATTTCTGTTGTTGATGCTACAAAGTTACTCATTTTTATCCAAACAGAGCACATTATGCTAAGATATTTAGCAAATAATCACATTTTAATGCTATTTTCCCCACTATTTCGACATCTTTGCCCTGTATTCGTTTGTCAACTCTGCCACTTTGGTCATTATCTGTACCAACTGCATCATATACTTCTCTAACTTGTACACTAATGCTGCGGTTCTGCGTTCTGAAAAGTGGCTCTTCAGTTCCTTCAGAGTCTGATTGTAATTGTTACCAACCATACGGAACTGAGCATGAAAGTCACTTAACTTGGTGTAATACTCATGCTGACTTTTGTCGAACATTGCTACATGGAAAGTCTGTCCGAAGAACTGCGCTTTGAGGAATGATGCCTTGTTGGACATTCCTGAACGTTCGAACTTGGTCAGAAACTCGTAGTACTCCTTTGATGTGAAGTTCACCGTAATACGGTTTGTTGCTGGATCCAGCTTGGGATTTTTTCGCTGGTGCTCAACAACACGTCTCCCACCTTTGTTTCTCTTGTTGTTCATCTATAATTCTTTTAGTTTGACATATAGTTATCACTCACTGCTTTTACGGCAAGTATGGACAAACTGACCGACTTTGGAGGACAGCCACAGCCCTCGGCAGAGCAAAGAGTTTTGTGCTGCAAACGGAGTTACGTGCAGCAGAAAACATACCTTGCTATGTTCTGGCGAACATAATAATCCGCTCATGAAGCGAATGCATGTCACGTCAGGTGTTTAGTTCTGCCCATTTGATACTTGTTTGATCGTATTCGGATGCAAAGGTAGGGCAAATAACACCATCTAACAATAGGTTTCCAGTGCCACTAACCGCCATTTCTGCGCCATAAGCAGCCAAAAGCGGAGAATCTGACTACAAATTTAGATGGGGGCACAATCTTTCAGGCATATAGTCATCTACTCCTTCAATCATTGAAATGCTTATTCTTGCATTGATTTGTGTGTTTGAGTGGTTAATCATCAATTCACAGAAATAGCCATTGATAGGAATGCCTAACTTCTTATTTAAAGAAATACTTGTGGAAGTGAATAAACAATTGTCTGCCTATGGAACTGGCTATCTGAATGATTACCCACTTTAAGGGATGATTGTTCGTGCAATCGAATAACTAAATGAATAAATAATGAAATCATTATGTTGTTACGTTGCAACGAGAAATCTTTGAACAAAAGAAACAAGGTAACAGGTATCTGCGATTTCCTGCGACACCTCGCTGCCTTGTTTGTAGTGGGCGATTTATATGAGCCTACCCCTTCATATGATCCTCCATTTTAAGAGTGACGCATACGTTTTCGTACATCGGTCTGCCCATCAGACGGTTTATGATGAACTTGCGGAACTTGTGGCTATTGTCGCTGTCAATAGTGTATGCCAGACGGATAATCATTTCAAGGTTGTACACGTCTATGTTCCAGTTCGGATGATAGGGAAACAAACGGAAAGAGCCGTGAGTGTCCTCTTCATGCGCGATACCTTTATTATATATAGAGCGTATCATGCGAAATAGTGTGGCTGATGAAACGAAAAGCATGTCTGCAATCTCGTCCACCGTCATCCAGACCTCCTTGTCAGGTATAGTGATAATGCCACCCTCCGTCATTCTAATGATGCCTCGTTCAAAGACATCTTTGGGGATGATTGAAAAGTCTGAAGTTTCCATTGCCATCGTTATTTGTTTGTTTCTATTGTGAGTCCTTTCTCTTTTCTGCGCAGAATCAGTTTATCCATCTCTTGCGAGATGCGATTAGTCGTAACCTGTGCATATCTCTGGGTTGTCTTAATCTTGGAATGACCCATCATCTTTGCCGCACTCTCGAAACTGACACCCTCTGATACCAATAAAGTCCCGAACGTGTGCCGCCCTTGATGATGTGCCAGATGCCGATTAAAGCCCAACACCCTGCCCATCTCGTCATACTCATACCAGAGTTTCTTCTTGGGGAAAGGAAAAACAGGGCTATTCGTATCTGTTGTGTTGAACATTGCTAGTATCTGCTCCGCTACTGGATGCAGGGGTATGAAAGCCTCCACTCCTGTCTTCTTCCTTGCTTTTCTTATGAAACGCCGCCCGTCAACGTTAGTCTCTATGTGTGTCGGGTAGAGTTCTTTCAGGTCAATGTATGCCAGTCCTGTGAATATGGTGAACACAAGCATCCGTCTCGCAAATTCCATACGTTTTCCCTCAAACGGATGGGACATCAGCAAGCGTACTTGTTCACGGGTCAGGTAGTGTACCTCGTTTTTGTCATCGTCGCGTTTCTCATACTCCATATCTTCTAATGGGTTGGTGCGCAATATTCCCTTGTCAACAGCACGATAAACCAGTCGGCTCATCCATGCCTGGCATCTGTTGATGGTGACAGAGGATAACCGGGTTGTTCGTTTCAAGAAGAAACGATAGTCGTTGCCGAACTCGACGGCGATGTCAGCAAAGGCAATATCATCCTTGCCGAGAGAGTGGAGATAGTCACGCAGGTGCATCTGGCACATATTAGAGCCTTTATATGTCTCTATTGACCTGATAGCCTCACATCGTGCTTTCAGTTTCTCACGCTCCTCTTCGCTCATTTCCATGAGGGTCTGTATCTTGGGCAAGGTTCCGTTGAGAGAGTTCTTCAAAAGTTCGGCACTTGCCACGCCTTGCTCGTTGACGAATGTCTGGTAATTGGCCTCAGCCCGTTTAATCAAATCCCGTAAGGCATTGGCATCCTTTGCGGGGGAGGTGATTTCACCTTCCTTTGCATCCCACTTGTCTGGCTGGCAGTAGATGCCAGTTGCCATGACAGTTTTCTTTCCGTCAATGGTGATTCTCAGCATAACGGCGGTGGTACCGTCTGCTCTTGTCTTTGCTCTGTTGATATAGGGCATCAGTCTGAATGTACTTCTCATATTGCTGTTCTTTACTACATTGTTCATAATACTAACACCAAGTCCTTTGTGGCTTCGGCAAACTTGGCAGCCTCCTCAAAGAGTTTCTTCTGTGTCACTCTTGCATAGACTTGGGTCTGCGTGATATTCGTATGCCCTAACATCTTGCTGATGACATCAATCGGCACATCCTCGGCAAGCGTGACGATTGAGGCGTAATAATGTCGTCCCATATGAGGCGAAACCATCTGTGTGGAGCCTGCCATCTTGCAGATTTTCCTAAGGTTGTCCCAAAGAGTTTTGTATTTCTGATAGGGCATCAATGCGTCCTGACTTTCATCTTTATACTTTTCAATCAAGTCAATGGCTTCGGGCAACAGTTTAACTTGGGCAAACGCCTTTGTCTTGTGTCTGTTGTATTTCAGCCACAAGTTTCCTTCCTCGTCTGTAACAAGGTTGTCTCTCGTGACAGAGACTGCATCAATGTATGCGACACCTGTATAGCAGGAGAATAGTAGCAAGTCACGTGAAAGTATCAGCGATTCCCTATCTTTCGGTATCTCCAGACTTTGTATCTTCTTGAAATTCTCTGGGATGATAGTCCTCGGTGTACCAACCTGCATCTTCGGTAGCGTGTATTTAGCAAAGAAGAGCCTGTCGGCATAGCCTTCTTTGTAAGCCAAACGGCAAGCCTTCTTTAATATTGCAAGATGCTTTCTCGTTGAGTTTGACATGAAGCCGCAATTTGTGAGAAGGAACTCATAGTAGTCGGAAATGAACTGGTTGGTCAGTTGACCGAAAACAATGTCCTTTGTCTTGAACTTGGCTTCGATGAACTTGCCGAGAGTTGTCCGCGCTTGTTTGTAGTGAACTAACGAACCTGCTACTCTGTCTATTCCGACACGCTTCTCCATATCCGCATAGAGTCTGTCCATCATATCCATTAAAGTTACTTGGTACTCTACACTACCTTGCATCAGTTCCTTGATGCTTTGTGCGGTGAAGTCCACATTACGCTTCAGCAGTTTGTCATAGGCTGAATTGATATTTAGCAGCAGCTTGTCAATCTGGGCATTAACCTCCACTGCCTCACGACTCTTGCCTTCCAGTTTGCCAGAACGGGGATTCCACAGATTAGGGGTACACGATAGCTTGCAGGAGAACTGCGCCATCGAGTTGTTGAAGGTGATGCGCCCCATGATGGGTGCCTTTCCTCGCTTGTCTGTGCTGCCTTTCTTTAGGTACAGCAGCACCTTGAATTTTGTTACTTTCATCATGCTCTGAATTTGGGTTGCAAAATTAAACAATCTCAGAGCATCCCCTGCCATGCAAAATATGTCAGAACATGTATATTATCCCGAGCCAAAAAGAATCCTGTACAGATTACCCGATTCTACACATATTACCCAAACAATCGCAGGTAACACTTTGGTAACGGAACAGCCTCAACATTCGTCCATGTTCGCAAGTTCAAAGATAATGCAAATTAGCGCAAATGGGCTAATTTATAACGACTTACACGGAAATCAATGTAATAACTTCCACATTCCAAACTTCCTTGATTCCCTGTGGAACAGTTACGTTAGTAAACGTCCGTATTAAATAACTGACCCAAAACCTTACAAAAGGCTATATGAATCATTTGCAAATATAGTAAATTTTTCTTAATTCAAAAAAAAATAATTATTATATTCCGTTAATTTTTGTAACAAATTCCAAATAATTAAAAATTAATTCCTTTCATGGATTTTAGATCTTAAGGTAATCCATGTTTTTAGCACAAAATGCATATAAGATGAACAAAGGTAAATATTTTATTGGATAGTAATACAATCGACAGCTCCTTGTTATATTTCCTAAAAATTAAAAAGGTTCTATAGTTTACAGATTGTTCAAAAAGTACTTAAAATATATCATATAGTTAGATTGCGAAAAAAAATTCACAAAAAAGTTGTAAGTGTGCAAAAAAATATCTTTATTTGCACATAAATTCAAGAAATGAGCATAATTTGGTGCTCATGATAAAGATTTACTTACATAATATTTGACAATAAACTATAAATTCTAATCTACAATAAAATGATACCATTTAAAAAGATAACAGAAAGCGACCTGGACTTACTGAAATCCCATTTTCCCGAGAGTTCTCATTCTCGCGTTGAGAAGGCAGTAAACCGCTATTGCAGTGGCGGGAGGAGTGAGATATCGATGGCAGTTGTTGAGAACACGATAGTATTGCGTCAGGAAATCGAAGACATGTATGTATACTCCATGCCTCGTGGCAACGGCAACATCAGGATTATCTGCCTTCAGATGATGGAGGGAGCGAACGTGATGGGCTACGACTGGATGGTTGTAGGTGTAAGCGAGAATCAGCAGAGCATAATGAGCAAAGCCCTTCCTAATCATTTCAAGTATATCAGTGAAGAGAAATACAGCTATCTTGACATTGTGAGGTTCTGCAAGATAATAGACAATGAGCCGACTTTCATTGCGAAGCCAACCACAGCTTATAAAGATTCCATATTCTTCAACAACGAGAAGATGATACCAGCAGTGTAGTGGAAAGTATTTCTTTTGACAGCATTTTTTCGGATTGCCACAAATGGAATTCTTCTAAAGACATCTGTCAAGAAACATTATTCTCACATAGCACCCAATGACTTATTCAGGTAATAAAAAAAGCGGCTTCATGAACGAAGTCGCTTTAATTATTTCTTTAGATGAAAAATTATTCACCTGGGTTGATTGCGCCAGAAGGACAAGCGTCTGCACAAGTACCGCAGTCAACGCATGCATCCGGATCGATTTCATACTTGCTGTCACCAGCACTGATAGCTCCAGAAGGGCATTCAGCCTCGCAAGAGCCACACATTACACAATCATCAGAAATTACGTAAGCCATAATAAAAAATGTTTTAGAATTACATTTATAAATTTATAAACCATAATCTCAGAATCAAATTCAGGGTCGTCACCCTTTCTGTTCTGAAACCGATTGCAAAGATAGCAGTTTTTTTTATTTATCGACAATATAAAAAGAAAAAAACTCTTCAAATTGTCAGAAAAAAGGCTTTAAAAAACTAAAATCAGCTAATACGAGGTATTAAGAAATCAAATTCGACACGATATTAAGCGTATCTGTAGCAATCATGAGTTCTTCGTCGGTAGGAATGACACAAACCTTGACCTTGCTGTCGTCTTCAGAAATTGTCATTTCCGTAGCTCTGCAAGAATGGTTTTTCTCCACGCTCACTTTCACGCCCAGGAACTCCAGTCCGTTTGTTGCACCTTCGCGTACCTCCCACTGATTTTCTCCTGCTCCTCCTGTAAATACGATAATGTCTACTCCACCCATAGCGGCAGCATACTGTCCGATATATTTCTTGATACGGTAGGTGTACATTTCCTTAGCAAGTCGAGCACGGTCGTTGCCTTCGGATATTGCTTTTAATATGTCGCGGAAATCGCTGAATCCGCCACTGACTCCAGCCAGTCCCGACTGCTTGTTGAGCAAGTTAGAAAGTCCTTTAGTATCGAGTTGTTCCTTATCCATGATAAACGTGACAGCCCCTGCATCGATATCGCCAGACCGTGTGCCCATGATAAGCCCTTCGAGGGGAGTGAGTCCCATAGATGTGTCGACACATTTTCCGTCCTTGACAGCTGCTATCGAGGCACCGTTACCGATGTGGCAAGTAATGATTTTAGTACCCTCAGGTTTGTCAATTCCGAGATAGTCGAGAACTCTACGGCTGACATATCTGTGACTTGTACCATGGAATCCATAGCGTCGCACACCATATTTTTCATAAAGCTCATAAGGAGTGGCATACATGTAAGCATAATCGGGCATAGTCTGATGGAAAGCAGTGTCGAAGACGCCCACTTGCGGAATGTCAGGCAGAAGTGCTTTCACAGCGTTCACTCCTTTGATGTTTGCCGGATTGTGTAGCGGAGCGAGGTCGTTGCATTTAGCAAAATCATTCATGACTTCGTCGGTAATGAGTACAGATTCGCTGAAACGTTCGCCTCCGTGCACTAGTCGGTGTCCAACAGCATCGAGTTCGTCAAGATGCTTTAGCACAGCATGTTCTCCTTCCGTCAGTACACGGAAAATAAGTTGCACTCCAGCTGTATGTTCAGCCACCGGTTCCTCGTATTTGAATTTTTCGCCGTTGAGTTTTACAGTAATGAAAGAATCAGGCAGTCCGATTTTTTCTATTCCGCCCGAAGTGATAACGCTATGGTCGTCCATGTCGTATAGAGCATACTTTATGCTTGAACTACCACAATTGAGAACTAAGATTTTCATGTTTTGTATATTAAAGAAGAATAAAATCAGAATTATTTAGCATCCATAGCCTGACATGCTGTGATTGCGATCATCTTGTAGATGTCGTCGACCGAGCACCCCCGAGAAAGGTCATTGACTGGTCGTGCAATTCCCTGAAGTATTGGTCCGATTGCATCTGCATTACCCAGTCGCTGCACGAGTTTGTATCCGATGTTTCCCACTTCGAGGTTAGGGAAAACAAGGACATTTGCCTTTCCGGCAATATCAGAGCCCGGAGCTTTCTTTTGTCCTACGCTTGGCACGAGAGCCGCATCAGCCTGCAGTTCGCCGTCGATTTTAAGTTCCGGCTCGAGCTGTCTTGCCATTTGTGTAGCTTCGATTACCTTGTCGCACACCTCATGCTTTGCGCTACCCTTTGTAGAGAAAGAAAGCATTGCCACTCTCGGTTCCTGGAATCCCGCCACACTTTTAGCCGTTTGTGCAGTGCAGACAGCGATTTGTGCAAGCTGAGCGGCATCTGGCATCGGAGTGACTGCCACGTCACCAACGACCAGTACCCCATCCTCACCATATTGTGGTGTTTGAGTAATCATGAGCATAGCACCGCTGACACAAGTGATTCCAGGTGAGCACTTGATGATTTGCAATGCCGGCCGCAGAGTATCTCCTGTAGTGCTGAGGGCACCAGAGATTTGTCCGTCGGCATCACCGCTTTTGATAATCAGACATCCGAAATAGAGCGGATCGAGCACTTTCTCATGCGCCTGTTCGACGGTCATGCCTTTCTTTTTTCTGAGTTCGAAAAGCAGTTGTGCATATTCCTCCCGTTTTTCACTTGTGGCCGGGTCGATGAGAGTAGCCTTATCAATGTTTTTAAGGTTCAACTTATCTGCCAGTGCATGAATTTCGTCAACATTTCCAAGAAGGATGAGTTCAGAGAGACCGTCGGCCAGCGCCATGTCCGCAGCGGTTAGAGTTCGTTCCTCGGTTGCTTCCGGCAGTACGATTCTCTGCTTATTGCTTTTAGCACGTTGGATAATCTTTTCAATCAGGTTCATTATTCTATATTTTTATGTTTTACAATTTATATGCAAAGTTACATTAATAAAACAAGAATACGAAATGATAAAGTGAAAAAAGCACAAAAAAGCCCCCAAAATGTTGGAGGCCTTTTTTTATGAATCCTATTAAAACCGACATCAGTTTTAATTATTAATTTCAGATGCCGTTTTCTTGAGCTTAATTAAGCATTAGAAGTTGATACCGATGTTCATGAAGAAATTGCGGTTGTATGCATCAATACCATCAGCGTCACTGATGTTAGTCACACCCCACTGGTATCCGAGTTCAGCATATACCATGTTGTACTCAATACCGCATCCAAGCTTTATACCCACGTCGAAACGGTTGTATGCACCATCGTCAAACGAGTCGGTAGACACTCCACCACCTTTGATTTTACCTGCAATTCCGAAACCGAATGTAGGTCCCACGTAAGGCAGAACAGCGAGTCCGTCGACACCCTTGATGTCGATACCATACTTCATGAGTACAGGTATTTCGAGATAGTCGAGACGAGTTTTTACACCGCCTTTCTTACCACCCTTTTCAGTATAATACAGTCCACTTTCGAGGAAGAGAGGCACAGACGGAGAACATTTGAGTCCGACAACACCACCGATAGTTAATCCAGGACGTGCGTTGAGATCTACATCACCACCAATTCTGGCACTGTTGAATCCGAGACGAATACCATAATAAGTGGTACCTTCACTTAAGCGGAACCCGCCGCTACCCATTTGTGCAAACGATGCAACAGATATCATCATCGCACATAATGTAACCAAAATCTTTTTCATAATTAGAATTTTTTTAAATTAGTATATTTTAATAACTTGAGTGTTTTTAACTAATCAAACAAATTGCAAAAAGCGAAAGCGCTAAAATATGTCTTAACATTTCGAATGCAAAATAAACATTTTTTTTCTAAACCACAAATTTATGTTATTTTTTTTTGTAATATAAATGAAAAATGTGGTTAAAATTTCTTTGCATTTTCAAGAACGGACTAATTTTTAACCTCTGCCAGATTAGCTTTGCATTTCCTCCAAGAGATAAAAAGTGCGAGAGCAACAGCAATCAACAATACAGTCAGGCAGATATATGCAACTGTTTCTGTAGTTTTGACCGACTGTGGTTCGAAAGTCATTTCTATCTTATGCTTTCCTGCCGGTATGTTCATAGCTCTGAGCACATAATCCGTTCTGGCGATATCAGCCGGTTTTCCGTCGATAGTTGCAGTCCATTCCGGATAGTAGATTTCAGAGAACACAGCCACCCCACCCTTCTTCGACTGTGCCTCATAAGCGAGATGCGTAGATGAGATGTCGGTCAGTTTTATATAATCCGTTGAATCCGGCTTTGCAGGGTTTCCAAGAGTTTTAGCGAACTGCTTGTCGACGATAGCGAAATGACGTGGTGACACATTCTTAAGAGCGTCGAGTTCCTGATTTGCATTGTCCACCACCTTCAGCTGGTCGACGAACCAGGCATTTCCATAAGCCGTAGTGTTTTCAAGAGGGAACTTTTGTTTTTCATCGCCGTAGATTATCCATCTGGTGTTCAGCATATTGAGGACCGGGCATATTGTGTCGGCATCCACCGTTGACAGGTCATAGATAGGCATCTGCAGGTTTCCGCTCTTTGTCATGGCCTCAGTGTCGAGGCGTTCACTTGAGAAGAGAGTCATCACCTTAGGATATTCTTCAGATATACGTGTTTCGATAAGTTCCTGGTATCTTCTGAGTTTAGCCGGGTGATATCCTCCGATGCTATTGTAGAAGAAAGAAGTGGTGTTGTCGTTGAACGTGTTGACCGTCATGTTGAGCACCCTATAGTCGCGTTTGTCACCGCTTTTCCCGAGTATATACTCATCTACCGGAGTTTTTTCCGGTTGGATTTGAGCTGCCTGAGTCTGGAACATCGAGTTGTTCATATATCTCTTATTTACCATCCACATATCTCCGAGGCAGAGCATGATAATCATGGCACCGATAGATGTTGAAGTTGTCCACGACACCTTTCCGTTGTTTTTCTTTGCCGTGGCATAATAGAGGTAAAGCAGTACCGCCCCGATGAGAATGACTATAGCCGACCTCCATGCATCAGCAGTGAGCATAGCCGCCCTCATCTTGCTTGCACTGGCGATAATGGCCTGTGCCATTGACGGTTCGATTTGCTGCTCAATATTCATACGTTCCATCGACGACACGCAATCACCCATTGCCGTAGGTGCCAATGCGAAGAAGAGGCAGATTACCACAGTGATTGCAGTACTCAAATAGAGTGACTGTAGCATTTTCGGTCGTAGTTCGGCGCTTTTCATACCCTCGAAGAATCGTTTGAGTCCCATCATCGCCAGTAGCGGAATAGTGAATTCCGCAACAACGAGAATAGAAGAAACCGTTCTGAATTTGGAATAAAGCGGGATATGGTCGATAAAGAAGTCAGTGAATCCCATGAAGTTCTTACCCCATGCGAGCAAAATGGAAAGGATAGTCGATACAATCAGCACCCATTTCCAAGTAGACCTGTTAGGCACGACGAAAAGAGCGAGCACAAAAAGCATGCATATGAGAGCACCCGCATAAACAGGTCCTGAAGTTCCCGGCTGCTCCCCCCAATATTGTGGCAATTGATTGTAGATTCCCGACATATTGAGTTGCATGTCGGCATGCTTCATCGCCATTTTGTTTTCCGATAGCGGCACATTGCTCGACCCGCCTTTTATGTTAGGTATGAGCAATGACCATGTTTCCGAAATTCCATAGCTCCACTGTGTGATATAGCTCCGTTCGAGTCCGCTGTCAGTCTGGTCATCCTGTTTTCCTTCCTTCACGAGTTCGCTTTTTCCACGCATGGTGTCTTCAGCGTATTTATATGTGTGATAAAGGTTTGACGCATTCAATCCGACAGCGATCACAGCCGCGACCGCAATAGCAGCAGTAGCCTTAATCAGATGCGGGAATTGCTTCTTGTAGATACATTTAACCACAAACGCTCCGAACATGAGCAATTCCGGAATAAGGAAATAATACGTCATCTGCACATGGTTTCCACCGATTTGCAGAGTAGCGAAGACGGCAGTGATGACGAATCCCCAGAGATACTTGCCTTTGAAGCACATAACCACTCCGGCGATAGTAGGCGGGATATATGCGAGTGTGATAGCTTTCCAGAGGTGTCCTGCAGCAATGATAATAAAGAAATAGCTGGAGAAAGCCCATACAATCGCTCCTAATACAGCCATCCACCTTTTGAAATCGAATGCCCTGAGCAGTATATAGAACCCCAGCATGGAAGCAAAGACATACCACACATAATCAGGAAGTCCGAGATGATATACCTTTTCCACGAATCCCATGGTTTTGGCCGAATCATAGCTTGGCGCTATCTGGTAGGTAGGCATACCACAGAAGATGGAATTAATCCACCTCGGTGTTTCTCCTCCATGCTGTTGACGGTAGTTGTTGATTTCCACCCTCAGTCCGTCGTTTGCATTATTATCTTCAGCACTCAGACGTTTTCCCTGGAATGCCGGAAAGAAATAGATGGAAGCCACAGCAGCAAAGAACAAGACTGCAGCCGCTTCCAACAGAATGTTTTTCAACGTTTTATTCTTCATATGGTAAATTATTGTTTTGTTTTCGAATAAGCATTGTGAATTGTCATAAAATCTGCGGGAGTTCAAACATGCGTGTGGAATTTGACCCTTTAACGAGAATGGTCATTCCTGTCGGTTTCTTCTCATTTACGACGATTTTTACCTCGTCGACATTGTTGAACAGTCGGAACCTGTCGGGGCAATCCACTTTCATGAATTCCTCTCCCACAAGCCAAACCTCGTCGAGATTCATCTGCTCAAGCAATTTTATGATTTTCTTATGTTCCTCGTTGCTCACTTCTCCGAGTTCTCCCATATGCCCGAGTATGCACATCTTATGTTCCGCTTTCATGAGCTGGAAGTTATTAAGTGCAGCCTTCATAGACGTAGGGTTGGCATTATATGCGTCGACAATAATCGTGTTGTCATTTGTCTTTAGCAGTTGCGACCTGTTGTTCGACGGCACATAATCCTGTATTGCCTCGGAAATGAGGCAATCGTCGACGTTGAAATATTTACCGATAGTCGCAGCCGCCAGTACGTTGTCGATATTATATGCACCGATGAGTTTTGTCTGCACCTCATGTCCATTCCATTCATAATGCAGATACGGATTACAGTCGATCAGTTTTCCTTTCACCAACAAGTTATCATTGTCGGCTTGTCCATATCTGATGGCAAGTATGCCTCCAAGTATTTTATTGAGGTGTTCGTTGTCGTTGTTGATGAACACCTTTCCACCATGTTCTCTGATAAAATCATAGAGTTCGCCTTTAGTGCGAATCACCCCTTCGAACGAACCGAATCCAAGCAGGTGCGCTTTTCCCACATTCGTGATGATGCCGAAATCGGGTTCAACGATATTCACGAGCGTCTTGATTTCACCGGGATGATTCGCTCCCATTTCAATCACCGCCATATCGTGTTCCGGTTTTAGTTGTAAAAGGGTTTTCGGCACACCAATATGGTTATTGAAATTGCCTTTTGTGTAAAGGATATTATATTTCTTCGACAATACCGCAGCAATCAGTTCCTTTGTTGTGGTTTTTCCGTTGGTGCCAGTGACCCCGACAATCGTTTTACCCCATTGCTTTCTGTGGTAATTTGCAAGGTTCTGTAGAGTTTTCAGAGAGTCGTCGACAAGAATAAACCTGTCGTCGCTCTTTTCAGCAAATTCTTGCTGGTCGACCACAGCAAATGCGCATCCCTTTTCCAATGCGTTTTTTGCATACTCGTTACCGTTGAAATTATCACCTTTAAGTGCAAAGAAAATAGAATCCTGAGGGCAATCCCTGCTGTCGGTAGTAATAATAGGATGCTTCAGGAAAATATCATAAATATTTTTTATATCCATAATCGATTAAAAAGTTTTACTCTCCAGCTGTGTTTTTTCCACCTAATTATAAAATAAAGGTAGAAAAGACGTTAAATTTTATGCAAATATAGCACAAAAAGCCGAAACAAGGTTAAAAATTCAACAATATTAATTATTTTTGCATATAAAATCGGTAAGCAGGAGTTTGCTGTGCCAAAACCTTTTGGCCTTATTCTCCCCAATGGCTTTCACCGACCAATCAATTCAGACAATTCTTCATGACCAACTCAAGCATAAATATCGGCGGTCGGCTGATGGACCTGTCTTCTGCCAAAGTGATGGGAATCCTGAACGTAACGCCCGATTCGTTTCATGCCCCGAGCCGCGCGACGGACTTGTCATCCATTCAAATCCGCCTCGACGAGATGCTCGCCTCGGGTGCAGATCTTATCGACGTGGGTGGCTGTTCCACTCGTCCCGGCTCCGTTCAGCCGAGCGAGGAAGAAGAGATACGTCGTCTCCGTCCCGCGTTGACGCTGTTGCGCGACCGTTATCCTGATGTTGTAGTATCAGTTGACACCTATCGTTCATCAGTAGCTAAGATGAGTGTAGAAGAATACGGTGTTCATATAATCAACGACATCTCGGGCGGTACATTGGATTCCGACATGTTCCGCACCGTGTCGTCCTTAGGCGTAGCCTACGTGTTAAGCCACATACAGGGCACCCCCTCCGACATGTCTGACCACACGAGCTACAACGATCTGCTGAATGACATTCTCTTATATTTCAGCCGCGGTGTTCAGCATTTGCGCGACCTTGGCCAGAAAGACATAATCATTGACCCTGGTTTCGGCTTTGGTAAGAGTGTTGATCAGAACTATGAATTGCTGTCCAATCTTCATGAGCTACAGATACTGGAATTACCTATACTTGCCGGCATTTCGCGCAAGAGCATGATTTACAAGCTACTTGGAATCAGTCCGGAGGAATCTCTAAACGGCACAAGCGCCCTTCACATGGTATGTCTGCAACAAGGCTGCAACATACTTCGTGTTCATGACGTAAAGGCTTGTGTTGAAGTAGTCAAACTCTATTATAAACTAAACGAACAACATAAAAACTATCAAGCCAGATATGATAGATTTTGGAATAAAAGACATAATTGACATTTTATGTGTAGCGTTTCTGCTATACTATTTCTACAAAGTGATGAAAGAGACCGGTTCGCTCAACACGTTCTACGGTCTGCTTGTATTCCTGTTGCTATGGATAATAGTGTCCCCAATAATGGAGATGAAACTGCTTGGAACGATATTCGACAAGCTCATCAATGTAGGAGTTCTGGCATTGATTATCCTGTTTCAAGAAGATATCCGCCGTTTTTTCCTCACCATCGGTTCCAACAACCGTTTTGCACCCATCCGCCGTTTGTTCGGCAAGCAGAAAAGCACCGATGAAGTGAATCCCGCCATCATGCAGATAGTGCGTGCCTGTTCTTACATGAGTAAGAACAACATAGGCGCTCTGATAATCATAGAACGAACGATGTCGCTAAACGACATTGTAAATACCGGAGAATTGATAGATGCCAATATCAACAGCCAGTTGATCAAGAACATCTTTTTCAAGAATTCCCCTCTTCACGACGGTGCGATGGTGATTCGCAACAACCGCATATGCGCAGCAGCCTGCATTCTTCCGGTTTCTCACAATACAGACATCTCGAAGGATTACGGTCTTCGCCACCGTGCCGCCCTTGGTATCACCCAACAGAGTGACGCCATCTCCATTGTGGTTTCCGAAGAGACCGGCAGGATGGCAATAGCCCGTCGTGGCAAATTCGTTCAGCAGGACACCTCTCAGAAGGAACTTGAGAGCTACCTGACGACAACAATGCAGGTATAAACGAATATTCGTCAGTGCAAATTCACGAAGTTGCATGCGAAATACATCAGCACTCTAAAATACAATAAAGAAATGATACGAACAAGACTATTACTATTAGCCATCTTAAGCGTTACGACGTTGTCGGTCTATTGCCGTTTGCCAAAGCAGAAACTCGTTTTGGAAGCCATGCATCTGACCAATGACTATTTCATGCAGAAATATCCCGACCCCACCCTTCCGACTTTCGTGAAGAAAGAGCGTCCGAGCAATTTATGGACCCGTGGTGTATATTATGAAGGACTGGCGGAGCTTATCAGCATAGACAATCAGGCCCGCGACATAGACTACATGACCCGTTGGGCTACTTTTCACAAGTTCACTCCCCGTAATGGTGTGACAACCCGTGACGCCGACGACTACTGCTGTTGTCAATCATATCTTTTTCTTTATGAACGGAATAAGAGTCTGACGGGAGTTTCGAGTGTCGAGATGATCAGTCCGACAGAGGAATGCATGGACAACCTGCTTCATCCCGACGAGTCGGGCATGGACCAATCGGGCAAGGTGAGATGGAGCGCTTCTTCAATAGAAGACTGGACTTGGATAGACGCCATACAGATGGGTCTTCCCGTTTTGACCCGCCTGTCACGCATCAAATACATAGAAGGCGACAACTTAAGTTCGCGCTATTCATCCCAAGGCTGGAAGATGTATGAATGGACCCGCGACAGTCTTGCCGGTGGTTTGTTCAACTCTCTTGAAGGCTTGTGGTGGCGCGACAAGGATTTCGTTCCCCCATATAAAGAGCCCAACGGCATGAACTGCTACTGGAGCCGTGGTAACGGTTGGGTATATGCCGCTTTAGTCCGCGCGATGGATAACGCGATGATAGCCAAGCATTCAGGTCCTCCATCACATATGGAGCCCCGCGGTGAATACAAATGGATAGTCCAGGAGTATGAAGAACATTTCGAAGACTACCGTAAGGATTTCTGCAAGATGAGTTATGCTCTTGCCCGCTGCCAGCGTAATGACCACTTTTGGAATGTGAGTCTTCTGAATGAATCCAATTACGGAGGGAAGGAACTGACAGGCACAGCCTTGTTCGTTTACGGCATGGCATGGGGCGTTCGTCACGGCATCCTTCCCAAGAAGATGTTCCTTCCGATTATAAGCAGGACTTGGAAAGCCATGTACAAAGAATGCGTACATCCAAACGGATTCCTTGGCTTTGTTCAAGGTACGGGCAAAGAACCAAAAGACTCTCAGCCAGTGGGTTATGACATAGAGCCTGATTTCGATGATTTCGGTCTTGGCTGTTTCCTTCTTGCAAGTGCTGAAGTATATAGGCTTGGAGATTGATGGCGGTAGGTTTTTCGCTTGTTTACAGATTATAAGATATACGGCTTATATTATTGATTACCAACCACCTTGCTGTTGGTTTGCATTACAATTGATTTGCATTGCGTCCGTGCGGAAGCCGGGAGACTTCCGCTCCACTAGAAGCACTTGAAATGATGTGAGTGGGATTGACTGAAGCAGAAGAATGATTGATTGACTAAATAACGGATTGTCATACTAAATAACGGATTGATGTATATAAAAAGACAAAAAGCATATATAATGAAATGTGTGGCCTACATATTGCTGCTGATAATGTCGGTAGGGATAGTCAGCTGCGAAGAAGACGTGAAGCCAGGCGAACGCCGTAAGGTAATCGGCAATGTAAAGTCTGCCCCCTACGAGCTCCTTGTAGTATGCGACAAGTCGTGGTATAAGAGTGATAGCGGTAAGAAATTTCATGATATGGTTAACACCTATATGCTCGGCATGCCTCAGAACGAGCCGATTTTCAAGGTTATATGCATCAATACCGGTACTTTTTCGAAGACATTCATGACCTTCGGCTGCATCATATTCGTCAATATAGACCGGAAGTATACAAAGCCGGAATACATCAAGCAACGGAACATGTATGCCATGCCTCAGATGGTTGTGACTCTGAACTCTCCCGACTCGAAAGGCATAGACGAATTGGTTGACGAACATGGATCGGAGATTGTCGACTTGATGGAAAGCAACGAGATAAAGCGCGCCATGAATCTTCTAAAGAAGAGCCACAGCCGCATAGTCAGCCAATATGCCGAAAAAAAGTTCGGTTGCGAATGGCTGATGCCCGACATGATTACATTAATAAAAGACGGTAAGGATTTCTTTTGGGCATCGTCGGGCGATAATGTATATAACGCCTGCATGTATTCATATCCATGGACATCGGGATCCACTTTCACAAAGGAGTATTTCATCGAGAAACGCGACTCCTTCATGCGCAAGAACATAGAGGGAGAAGAATGGGGCCAATATGTGACGACCAATGCCAGTTCGGTGGTGAGCAAGGAGCGTATGCTTGACGGTCATTATGTACAGGAGGTTCACGGTATATGGGAGATGGAGAACGACCTTATGGCAGGTCCCTTTGTATCGTATGTTCAACTCGACAGCTTGAATCAGCGTATCATAGTGACAGAAGGATTCGTTTACCTTCCGAACAAGGAGAAGAAGAAGATGGTCCATTCACTTGAGGCTGGCTTGCGAACACTGAAGATGGGAATTGGTCCAAAAGAAAATTGAAAAAAATCCACACATATTCAAAAAGTTACACAGAAAATCCATAAGGTGATTATTTAGAGCAAAAACTAACTATAATGAAGAAACATCTATTTTTACTAAGTATATTTCTGATTTCGTTGTCTGCATTCTCCCAACGTAGCATAAACCTGTCGGGCGAGTGGCAGTTTGACCTTGACCGTAATGACGAGGGTGAGAAAGCAGGTTGGCAGAGCCGCGAGTTATCGGACCGTATCATGTTGCCTGCCAGCATGTTGGAGTATCAGAAAGGAGACGACGTGACGGTCAACACCAAATGGATTGGCTCATTGTACGACAGTTCCTTCTTCTTTAACCCCTATATGGAGCGTTATCGCCGTCCAGGCGAGATGAAACTCACATTCTTTCTCACCCCTGTCAAGCACTACGTTGGAGTGGCATGGTACAACAAGAATGTGAATTTGGGTGAAATAGACAAGCGAAATCATCGCTACATCGTTTATCTTGAGCGTCCTCATATTCAGACGACTCTCTATTTAAACGGCAAGAAGGTGGGGAGCGACCGCAGTCTTTGCGTTCCTCACGAATATGACGTGACGGAGTATCTTCAAAAAGGGGATAATCAGTTCAGCATCCGTATAGACAATCGCATAGAGACGGTTAATGTAGGTCAGGACTCCCATTCAGTGACAGACCAGACTCAAGGCGACTGGAACGGCATCGTTGGCAAGATGGAGCTTCGCGAACTGCCTTCCCTTCATATAAGCGACCTACAAGTATATCCTGATTTAGACCATAAGAGCGCGAAGCTTGAGATTCAGATAGAAGGAAAGAAACCCACTCAAAAATGCACAGTGCTGATATATGCAGAGAGTTTCAACGGTGAACGCAGTCATGTTCTGACCCAGAAATACGAAGTGGCATCGCTTGACAGTGCCAATAAGTTCTGCGCCACTCTTGAAATGGGTGATAATATTCAGTTATGGGATGAATTCCATCCCAACCTCTATCGTCTGAAGGCCTTGGTAGTAGGTAGCAAATCACGAATCGCAAAACAATCCATAAGCAATGACTTACTTGACTTGCCCGGCAAGTATGAGACCGTTTTCGGTATGCGTAAGATGGAAATACGTGGCAAGATGTTCTATATGAACGGCCATGAGATACAATTGCGCGGGACGGTAGAGAATTGTGATTTCCCATTGACCGGCTATGCTCCAATGGACTTGGATTCCTGGATCCGGCTGTTCAAGATATGCCGTAATTACGGTTTGAATCACATGCGTTTCCATTCCTATTGTCCGCCCGAATCCGCATTTATGGCTGCCGACCTCGTTGGTTTCTACCTTCAGCCAGAAGGTCCGAGTTGGCCGAATCACGGTGTTCGCTTAGGTTATGGCGACGACATAGACAGTTATTTGCTTGAAGAGACTCAACGATTGTCGAAATGCTATGGCAACCACCCTTCTTTCTGCATGCTGGCATGTGGCAACGAGCCAGCCGGTCGTTGGGTTGACTGGGTAGGCAAATTCGTGGATTACTGGAAGCAGACGGACCCTCGCCGCGTTTATACCGGAGCTTCGGTAGGCGGCGGCTGGGCATGGCAACCCAAGAGCCAGTATCATGTGAAGGCCGGTGCCCGCGGTTTATCCGATTGGCAACGTCGTGCTCCACATACCATGGACGACTTCAGCGAGAATATCAACCACTATAACGGGCGCGATCTTCAATGTGAAATAGCAGAGCCTTATATAAGCCATGAAACCGGTCAATGGTGTGCCTTCCCCGACTTCAGTGAAATCGATAAATATACAGGCGTTCATAAAGCACGTAATTTTGAGGTGTTCCGTGATATTCTGACGGATCACGGCATGGGCAACATGGACTCCAAGTTCCTGATGGCCAGCGGAAAGCTTCAGGCGTTATGTTATAAATACGAGATAGAGAAGACCTTGCGCACTCCCGGATATGCCGGTTTCCAATTATTGTCACTGAACGACTATTCAGGTCAGGGTACCGCTTTGGTTGGTGTGACCAACGTGTTTTTCGAGGATAAAGGTTATATAGACTCAAAGACCTTCAGCAATTTCTGTTCTCCAATAGTGCCCCTTGCCCGCATTCCGAAATTCACTTACAAAAACAGCGAGACCTTCAGTGCATACATTCTCCTGAATCAATTCAGCGACCATGCGATGGAAGATATGGAATTACAGTGGATTTTAAGTGAGCCATCCAAGAAAGAATTCATCCCTCCCCTTACAACTATCGGTAATGGTGGAAGAGCCAGCAAGTTGATTCCAAAGGAGCCGTTAGACAAGCTTGTCAGACAAGGGGTTATAAGCACAAAGACCTACCCTATCGGTGAGTGTCAGCCAGCCGGCCATATAGACCTTCCGCTTAATGAATTCACCAGTGCCACCCAATTACGTTTAACTGTACTTGTTCCGGGCACTGAAATCAAAAACAGTTGGGATTTCTGGGTATATCCCGAGTCAGTGGAAATGGAGGAATCCGGTTTGTTCATAACCGACAGTCTCGACAGCAAGGCGCTTCAGACCTTGTCGGACGGTGGCGATGTGCTGATTACCGCCGGCAAGAACGTGAAATACGGCAATGAGGTTGTACAATATTTCACTCCAGTTTTCTGGAACACCTCATGGTTTAAGATGCGTCCTCCACATACCACCGGTATCTACGTTGACAATGGACACAGCATCTTTACTGATTTTCCTACAGAATACCACTCCAACCTTCAATGGTGGGAACTGGTGAACAAGGCTCCAGTTATGCAATTCGATGAATTCCCTACAGATTTCCAGCCGTTGGTTCAGAGTATCGACACATGGTTTTTATCCCGCAAGATCGGCATGCTTTTCGAGGCTCAAGTGCTTAACGGCCGCTTGATTATGACGACTATGGACATAAGCAACGATTTGGATCATAGGATTGTGGCACGTCAGATGCGCAAGTCTATACTCAAATACATGCATTCCCCGGATTTCAAGCCGAAATACCGCATAGATCCGGAAGTGATTGAACATCTGTTCACCCGTGAGGCTCCAAAGGTTGACATGTTTACCAACGACTCACCAGACGAACTGAAGCCGAAGATTAATTGAGAATTCAGTTGAAGAACAGGATTTTATTTACTATTTACGATTTGTTTGGTTATTTGAATATTTGTTTTTTTTGAAGAGCCGGAATTATTTACGATTTGTTTGGTTATTGGGTGATTTTATTTGTTTTTTTAACAAGCAGTTATTATTCAAACTCGCATTATCATTGATTGGAACACACTATGCTTAAATATTAATTATGATGAAACGACTTCTAACATATTTGCTTAGTATAATGCCTTCGTTATGTATTGGAGGCGAATCCTACACTTTTTCGTTTGACGGAAAGAATAAGGACGCCATCCAGATGAACAAGGATATAGTTTACACATCGGAACGAGGCTACGGCTTTGACTTTGTGGAGCTGGTGAAGAGTTCTCCGCTGATACCGTCCCGTTTTCATGGTGAATCATTAGGCGTTAGCGGTACATCGCCTTTCTTCCTGTCAGTCGACGTGCCCGACGGAAATTATAAAGTGACAGTGACACTGGGTTCTAAGAAGCAGTCGGGCAACACAGTTGTAAGAGCAGAGTCGCGTCGTCTGTTTCTTCAAGACATCGTAACCCGCAAAGGGGAGTATGTCAGTTATTCGTTTATCGTCAACAAGCGTAATACTGAGATATGGGGCCGCATTTCAGAGAGTGAGGAATTGAAGATAGTGGACCGTGTGCGTATCAAGAAGCGTGAAGAGGGAAAACTGAATTGGGACAACAAACTCACGATAGAGATAAGTGGCGAATCGCCATGCTGCTCGAGCATCGTGATAGAGCCTGCGTCCGAATCGGTGCCGACAGTATTCCTCTGTGGCAATTCCACTGTAGTGGACCAGGATTATGAGCCATGGGCGAGTTGGGGTCAGATGATTCCATGCTGGTTTGACGAAGGAATTGCTTTCGCCAATTATGCCGAGAGTGGCGAGACCGCTTCCACCTTCATAGCCGCCGGTCGTTTGAAGAAGATACTGTCGGTGATGAAAAGTGGCGACTACGTGTTTGTGGAGTTCGGTCATAACGACCAGAAGCAGAAATTCGCCGGTGCCGGTGCCTGGTATAATTTCTCGATGTGTCTGAAGCAGTTTATAGACGAGGTGAGGCTCAGGCAAGGCACCATAGTGTTTGTAACCCCAACCCAGCGCCGTTCGTTCGACGAGACGGGCCATATAAAGGAGACCCACGGCGATTATCCCGATGCGATGCGAGCTGTAGCAGCCCGCGAGCATGTGCCGGTTATAGAGCTTCATGACATGACCCGTACCTTCTATGAAACGCTTGGTGTGGAACATTCCACCCGTGCTTTCGTGCATTATCCTGCTAATACTTATCCCGGTCAGGAGAAGCCCCTTGCCGACAACACCCATTTCAATCCTTACGGAGCATACGAACTGTCGAAGATGGTGGTTGAGGGCATGAAGACGATCGGTTTGCCACTAACGGCACACTTGCGCTCTACCTACCAGACATATTCAGAGTCGTCTCCGGACGAATTCAGCAGTTTCCACTGGGTGGATAGCCCGTTCACTGAATCGTTAAAGCCGGACGGGAATTAAAAATAAGAGAGTTACCATAAAAAACAAGAGAACCAATGAAGATAAGAACCACGCTGTTAGCGTTATTAATGATGAGCGGCTATGCCTTTACCCACGCTCAAGAAAGCAAATGGATAGAAATGCCTCAGGAGTCGAAGCCATACACCCGTTGGTGGTGGCTTGGTTCGGCTGTAGACGAGAATGGATTGCGTTATAATCTGGAAGAATTTTCGAAAGCCGGCATCGGAGGTGTTGAGATAACACCGATATACGGTGTGATAGGCAATGAAGACCACGAGATATCATATCTCAGCGATTCATGGATGGAGATGCTCGGCTATACAATGGAGCAATGCGAGCGACTAGGGATTGAGACCGACATGTCGACAGGCAGCGGATGGCCATTCGGCGGACCCGCCGTCCCACTGTCGGAGAGTGCCTGCAAAGCCATTTTCCAGGAATATTCAGTGGGAAGCGACAGCATCACGCTTGACATCAGTTGCACCGACTCACGTCAGAAACAGTCTCCTACAATAGGAAGTGTGATGTTATTTGAGGAAGGGCAGAGTCCGTTGGACCTTACGAATGACGTCATAACCACTTCCAACAAAACACAGATAGCAGTTCCCCCATCTTTGGGAGGACATGGACGCAAATTGATTGTGCTCTATATAGGCAGGACCCAACAAATGGTGAAGCGCGCTGCCCCAGGGGGAGAAGGCTATGTGATAGACCATTTCGACCGCGATGCGGTAGAACATTATCTTGCCCGTTTCGACTCCGCTTTCGTATCGAGTGGTACGGCCCGTCCACACACTTTCTTCAACGACTCTTATGAGGTTTATGGTGCGGACTGGACACCCGAACTGCTTCACGAGTTCTGGATTCGTCGCGGCTATCCGCTCGAAGAGCATTTCGATCTTTTCCTTATGCCCGACTCCCTTCGCAACGACTCAGCCAAGATGGTGATGTCGGACTATCGCGAGACAATGGGCGAGTTGCTTTTAGAGAATTTCACATTTCAATGGAGCAACTGGGCACATCACAACGGCAGCATCACCCGCAATCAGGCCCATGGTTCGCCAGCAAATCTGCTTGACCTTTATTCGGTGGTGGACATTCCCGAATGCGAAGGCTTCGGTTTGACGGACTTCGGCATAGAAGGCCTGCGACGTGACGAGGGTTTCACGAGACCGAACGACTCCGACCGTTCAATGCTGAAATACGCCTCCTCAGGTGCCCACATCTCTGGAAAGCAGTTCACATCAAGCGAGACATTCACTTGGCTGACGGAACATTTCCGGACCTCACTGTCGCAGTGCAAGCCCGATTTGGACCTTATGTTTCTTTCCGGAGTGAACCACGTGTTTTTCCATGGTTCCGCCTATTCGCCCGAATATTCCGAATGGCCCGGTTGGCGTTTCTACGCATCAGTTGACATGACGCCCAACAACCCATGGTGGGGTGCGATGCCTGCATTCAGCAACTATATCCAGCGTTGCCAGTCGTTTTTGCAATGGGGTGACCCAGACAATGATTTTCTGGTCTACCTGCCCTACTACGACATGATTTACGACCAGCCCGGTCGCATCTGCATGTTCGACATACACAGCATGGGGCGTCGTGCTCCTAAATTCATCAACGCCATCAATTCCATCCTTTCGGAAGGTTACGACGTGGATTATGTGAGCGACCGGAGCTTGAACATAGCGCATGCCGTTGACAGCAACCGTATAGAGATGACTTCCGGCAACGACTATTCGGCCATCATCATTCCAGAAGTGGAATATATGCCGCTGGAAACCCTTCAGAAACTAATCGAATTGTCGGATGCAGGCTGCAAGGTGGTGTTTGTAGGCAAATATCCATCATCAGTTCCCGGTCTTGGCAGGCTGATGGATGGCGAAGGAGAAGAGTTCAACCACACTCTTTATGCAGCGTCCGGCCTGTCGATAGCGTCCGACTACAAGGACGCCCTGTATCTCTGTTCTGGCCATCAGGAGGAGATGTCGACTCAAGAAGGCTTGAGCTTTATCCGCCGCCGGAATCCTTACGGCCATCATTATTTCATATCGAATCTTCAAGGCAAGGACGTGGACAGTTGGATAAAACTCGGAGTTGATTATACCGACCTCCTCCTCTACAATCCGATGACTGGCAGTGTAGGCCGTGCCGAGACTCAAGACGGAAAGATCAGACTTCAGTTGTCATCTGGCGGGAGCATAATAGTCCGCACTCTGAATGACAGTATCTACAATGATGACAAATACATATATTACGACGGCACTCCAAAAGAGATTGAGTTGTCGAACTGGACTCTCACCTTCCATTCCGCCGATCCTGACCCGCTTGTAAGCACCTACCGCATGAAGAAGGCCCATTCTTGGACTGAACTTGACGATGATGCACTGAAGCGTACGATGGCAACGGGTCGCTATTCCACGACTCTGAAAGTGAGCAAAAAGCCAGACAAGCGCTACGTTCTAGACGCAGGCGATGTACGCGAATGGGTACGCGTAGTGATAAACGGTAATGAGGTTGCCACATTGTTTGCAGTGCCATTCCGTTGTGACATAACGGACGCATTGGTTGACGGAGCAAACAGCATCGACCTTTATGTGACAAACCTCCCAGCCAACCGCATTGCCGATATGGACCGCAAAGGAATAGAATGGCGCATCTTCAAGGACATCAACGTTGTGGACCTTCATTACCAGAAGACCAAATACGACGGATGGGATGTTGTGCCATCGGGTTTGAACAGCAATCCGCGGGTTTTAGTGTATTGAAAAAATGCAAAATAAGGTAATGAGATTGCCCAAAATTTGCAAAATAAGGTAATGAGATTGCCCAAAATTTGCAAAATAAGGTAATGAGGTTGCTCAAAATTTGCAAAATAAGGTAATGAAGAGCAAAAAAAACTAAGAACAAATCATATCTTTTAAAATAATTTTATTACCTTTGCTGCATGACAGAATCATATATAGATATAAGGACTTTAGAAGTTATTCTAAACGATCAAAAGGTAGAGATAGAAAATTGGTCTGGTGAACATCTTTGCGCCCGTAACGAAGAGACACTTATAGACCTAAACAGCCCCCAGGCACAAGTTGTAATTGGCGTGCGCCGAAGTGGCAAGTCAACACTATGCCTCCAAACGCTAATTAATGCCAAGGTAAAGTTTGCATATGTTGATTTCGACGATGAACGTTTATACAACCTAGGTGTACATCAGCTAAATGATATTCTGCAAGTTTTATACAAGATATATGGTGACTTCAATTATCTTTTCTTTGACGAGATTCAAAACGTTGAAGGTTGGCATCTTTTTGTTAACCGCCTCCTTCGCAACAAACTTCACGTAATCATTACCGGCAGCAATGCAAAACTACTGAGTAGCGATTTGGCAACCCATCTCACAGGCAGAAGCAGTGAGATTAACCTTTATCCTTTTTCTTTTGCAGAATACTACAAGATGAAAGGTATAAACAATAATCTATATACAACCAAAGGAATTGCCGAACAAAGAAGTGTATTTGATGAATATCTTCATCAGGGAGGATTTCCCGAACTTACAAACATAAAAAACAAAAAGAAATATATATCAAACTTAATTGATCACATTCTAAAACGTGATATAGAACAGCGTCACCACATAGGCTACCCCATTCAATTTGAGAGCATGGCTCATCATCTTCTAAACATATCCCCTTATATAGTTTCGACATCAAATCTTGCTGATTTATTTAACTTCAAGACACAAAACACTGTTCGCAACTATATATCTTATCTGAAACAGGGATTTTTATTAATAGGAATAAATAAATATTCTAAGAAAAGCAAACTTCGAATTACTCAAGAAAAGGTTTATGCTATAGACGTTGCCTTAATGGACAAAAGAGAAAATGCGTTTGTAGGCGAAAATCTTGGTTGGCGACTTGAAACAATTGTTTTAAACCACCTTGTCCGTAAATGTCAAAGCGAAGGCTGGGACATATATTATCTAAATGAGCGTTCATATGAATGCGACTTTATTGTATGTGAAGGCAACAAAGTGGTTCTGTGTATTCAAGTATGCTACGACATATCGTCTGAAAAAACCTATAAACGCGAAGTTAACGGTTTGATAATGGCCGGTAAACATACAAAATGTGAGAATCTGCTTCTTCTGACCGACCATAAATTCGACAATATTGAAAAAGACGGTCATAAAATATCCATCCGCCCTGTTTACGAATGGACCTTACAATATTAGGCCAGTTCTGACAATTCGAATAGATAGTTTACAGTCTATTAGCTATTGACACATACCAATTACAATATTAACTATACAAATATCATTCATAGTTTATATTTTTATCTTTACTAATATAGTAAAGAAAACAAATTATAATTTTTTTTTATAATCCGATTTTATTATATTTGCAAGGTAAAATAATTATTAATTATTTATTTAAACTTCTATGATGTAATTTTAAAAAACAACATATTAATAACTTAAAGTGTTTGCTTCTTACTAATGTATTCTGAGAAATCGCCAATTTAACAGATCTTATCCATTATTGTAAGTTAGTGAATGCTTACACTGTAAAGGTGTAAGCTTTCCTGATTGTATGGATAAGGGTGTTTGGCGATACCTTCAGAATTTCAATCTAGGTTGTGCTTACACCTTTTTTAATTTAAGAAACTATGATGACATTTTCCGAATCAATTAAAAGATGTTTAGGTAAAAAGTACTCAACAACAAGAGGACGTGCACCTAAAAGTGAGTTTTGGTGGTTTTTCCTTTACTTTATTGGGGGGGTATGATTTTATTAAGTATTTTAATCATAATCGCAAAAACTGGATCAGCAAAGTATTCAATATCTTTTATTCCATCGACACTTTTTTTTATATTTTTAATTTTTATTTTTTTTCCGCTGTTTAGTGTTGCATCACGCCGTTTGCATGATTCAGGTCTGTCTTCACTTCATTTACTTTGGGGATTAATACCGTTTATTGGATTAATTATTCTAATTGTGTTACTAACAAATTATAGTATGCCTACAGCAAATAAGTTCGGATCTCCCTATCCGTATGATGAACAGGATACAGTTTTGTCGGCTGAAGAATATGCTAAACTAAAATCAGAATTAAGCCAAGCTTGGCTTTGGAAGAATGGCGTTGCTTATCCATTTTTTCACTTAAAATATATACCAGATGAACACCTTGCCGTAATAGAAGAATGGAAAAATAATTCAAATAGTAATTTAGGTGATCAAAGAAATAATTTTGAGGATAAAAATAATTGTCCAAAGACAAAAACTAAAGAAAATATACACATCGAAAAGGTTACATGTCCATATTGTGGAAGTGTAGCAAAGGTTGCAGATGCTGAATTTTGTTGGAAATGTGGCAAATTAATTAATAAATAAAGTATTATAAATTAATAATCATATTGTTATGACATTTTTAGAATCAGTTAAAAGATGTATGTCAACAAAATATGCATCTATGAAAGGCAGAGCTCCATTAAGTGAATTCTGTTGGTATATGCTTTATCGTATTGGATGCTATTCTATTATAATATTACTAATAGTTTTACCAAAAACATTTCCTATTGGCGTAGTTATTGGTAGTATATATAAATCCGCTCATATATTACCAACTATATCAGTTATTGTTAGACGGTTACACGATTCCGACCGTTCTGGTTCATTTGTTTGGCTGTTTCTTCTAGGACCAATAGGTTTGTTGCTTTTGCTTATATTTTTGTTACGAAGCTCCAGCGCTGGCGTAAACAAATATGGAGCTCCATATCCATATAATGACGAGCGTTATCAACTAAACACAAGTAATTTCACATACTATAAAACACTTCTCAATAAGGCCTGGAATGATAAGTATGGAATTGACTACCCTGATTATTCTTTATTGTATATACCAGAGGAACATTACAAACTACTTGAAGAATGGTATATAGAACAAGAAATAAGCAATAATAAAAAAAAGAACATTGAAATAGGGACTTTCTGTCCATATTGTGGCGCCGAAGTAAAAGAAGAAAATATTGAATACTGTTGGAAATGTGGTAAACATATTAGTAAATAAGCTAATATATTTTTTCAGCTACAACCACTCAACCTATAGAATATTCAACAATTTCCCCTTTAAAAATCAAGTTTTTAATCTTTAAAATAATAGATTATGAGGTATTGTACTAGATGTGAAAAACAGCTTAGAGATTACGTTCTTTTTTGCCCATATTGTGGTACTCCGGCAAATGAGAAAGGAGTTGAAGAAAAAGAAATAGAAGAAATAAAAGAGCAGAACCATGAAAAAATACAGACAAATCTGTTATATAAACAAGAAACAAAGTATGAACAAAATGAAATACCCTTAGATGCTAATGATAACGTTGAGTCAATTATTGGCAAACAATCTAATAATAAAAATAAGGACATTTCTTTAAAAAATAATCTATTTCTTAAACTTAATAAATACGTGAGTTCGGTTTAAGAATTATGCAATAAGTCTGCTCTTGTCAATGATTTCAATATTCAGAGAGGGTTTCTTAGGCATGAGATTGTACGCGATCATGCCTGCCAGCAGATTCGCTGCGAAATTGTTGACAGAGCGATGTCTGGTATGGTCTATCTGACAGATGTTCTTCAACTCGTCATTCACAGTCTCGATGACAGCTCTCTTCCTGAGAAGGATCTTGTCATACAGACTCATCAACGAGTTCTTCATGTTCTTCCTGACCTTTGTCACCAGGTGTATGTCGTCCACGAACAGTTCCTCAAAAAGGCTTTGGCTAATGTAGCCTCTGTCTGCGAACAACTTACCGAAGAGCTTCTTTGTGAACTCCTTGTCCTTCAG
>FLNV01000738.1_pt1 | contig 44524 bp, 31 predicted proteins | sample 1140351 | NCBI WGS metagenome assembly FLNV01 (sample SAMEA3878207, study PRJEB12797) | bioreactor metagenome | biome: Moose rumen | place: Sweden | collected 2011-10
AATATGACAAAATCCTGCTTGTCTTGTCTTCCTTGAAGAAGCCTTGCGCCTGCAAATATACGGACAATTTCTGAAACCGCAAAACAAAAGCGGGAAATCTTCTGCCTGGCAGAAAACTTACCGCTTACAGGTTCAGGGTTTATATTAAACTTGGTTAATGTTTGGCGGAAATCGCTTGTCGTATGGTTTTCTGTCAGTAACTTTGCGCCGTGTAAATAGGCATATAATATTAATGTGGCGCGAAAGCCACCAATACATAGCGTAGCTACCAATGATTGACACATCAGCCTTTCAAGGCAAGCGTGCGACATACTATACCCTTGGCTGCAAGCTTAACTTCAGCGAGACCAGCACCTTTGGCGAGATGCTACGTCAGCTGGGTGTGACCACTGCCGAGAAAGGACAGGCGGCAGACCTTGTGCTAATAAACACCTGCACCGTAACGGAGGTGGCATCGCAGAAGTGTCGCCAGATAATACACCGGCTGATACGTAATAATCCTGGCGCATTTGTTGTCGTTACAGGCTGCTATGCCCAGCTTGACCCCGATGCCGTGGCTGGTATAGATGGGGTGAGCCTCATTCTCGGTTCCAACGAGAAGGCCAGGCTGGTGCAGTTCCTGTCGGAAGCATGGGCTGAACGCGCGGCTGGCTGCACCACGCGGGTGGAACGCCGCACCAAGGACATAACAGCCTTTGCGCCCAGCTGTTCGCGTGGGTCGCGCACGCGCTATTTCCTGAAGGTGCAGGACGGTTGCGACTATTTTTGCACCTACTGTGCCATACCCTATGCCCGCGGTTTTTCGCGTAATGCACCAATCAGTTCTCTGGTGAAGCAGGCCCGCCAGGCTGTTGCAGACGGAGGCAAGGAGATAGTGTTGACGGGTGTCAATATCGGCGATTTCGGCAAGACCACAGGTGAGACTTTCTTCAGTCTGGTACAGGCCCTTGACAGTGACGTGCCTGATATATGTCGCTATCGCATATCGTCTATAGAGCCCGATTTGCTGACCGACGAACTGATTGACTATTGTGCACATAGCCCACACTTTATGCCGCATTTCCACATACCGCTTCAGAGTGGTTCTGACGAGGTGCTGCGGCTCATGCATCGCCACTACACCCGACAGCTGTTCGCTGACAAGGTGTTGCGCATACGACGACAGATGCCCGATGCTTTCATCGGCGTTGACGTGATGGTTGGTTGTCGTGGAGAAGAGCCAGAGATGTTCGAGCAAACATTTGACTTGCTGAGTGAACTGCCTGTTTCTCAGCTGCATGTATTCCCGTATAGTGAACGACCAGGTACTGCTGCTTTGCGCATACCCTATACGGTTAGCGAACATGACAAGCGGCTGCGCAGCCAGCGTCTGCTGACACTCTCAGACGATAAGCTGCACAGCTTCTATCAGCAGCACCAGGGGCAGATGGGCGAGGTACTCTTCGAGAAGGCGGCACGCGGACGGGCCATGCACGGATTTACGCGCAACTACGTTCGTGTGGAGCTGCCAGCAGCTAAGGCATGTCCAGAACTCGACAACCAATTGCGGAGGGTTCGCTTGGGCGGTTTCAACCATGACGGCACGGCTCTCATGGCCGAGATATAATTAATCACAACATACACATGCAACGCTATCTTTTCATTGACCGCGACGGTACGCTGATAGAAGAGCCGGCCGACGAGCAGATTGACTCATTCGCCAAACTTCGTTTTGTACCAGGAGCCATAGGCAGTCTTGCCTTTATAGCCCGCCACACCGACTACAGGCTTGTCATGGTGAGCAACCAGGACGGACTGGGTACTGACTCCTTTCCAGAAGACACGTTCTGGCCTGTACACAATTTTATTATTCAGACTCTGGAGGGCGAAGGCGTCTGCTTTGGTGAGCAGCTCATAGACCGCCACTTTCCGGAGGACAACTCGCCCATGCGCAAGCCAGGCACGGGAATGGTGCAGAAGTATATGGCTGACCCTGATGTGGACATGGCCCATTCGTTTGTCATAGGCGACCGCGATAGCGACTTGCAGTTGGCCCGTAACATGGGGTGTCAGGCCCTAATATTGGGCCGCGACGGCATGACTTGGCAGAAGATAGCCGAGATTGTCTTTGCTGGCGACCGTCGTGCAGAGGTACACAGAAGGACGGCAGAGACAGACATATACGTGGCAGTGGGCTTAGACGGCAACGGGCATACAGAGGTCAGCACCGGACTGGGCTTCTTCGACCACATGCTTGAGCAGATAGGCCGCCACGGCAACATCGACTTGACCATCAGGGTGGAAGGCGACTTGCACGTCGATGAACACCATACCATTGAGGACACGGCTCTGGCCCTGGGCCAGTGTCTGCTGGAGGCTCTTGGCGATAAGCGCGGTATAGAGCGCTATGGCTACTGCTTGCCCATGGACGACTGTCTCTGTCAGGTGGCGCTCGACTTCGGCGGCAGACCGTGGTTGGTGTGGGATGCTGAGTTTCGTCGCGAAAGGGTGGGGGACATGCCCACGGAGATGTTCCTCCATTTCTTCAAGAGTCTGAGCGATGCAGCACGCATGAACCTGAATGTCCGTGCAGAGGGAACCAACGAACACCACAAGATAGAAGGTATATTCAAGGCTCTTGCCCGTGCACTGAAGATGGCTGTCAGACGTGACATCAGCCACTACTCGCTGCCTTCCACTAAGGGAGCGCTTTAGTTTAGTTAAGAGTTAAGAATTAAGAGTTAAGAATTGAGTGTTAAGAATTTAGAATTAAAATAGAATTTACATGGCCCTGATAAAAACCATTAAAGGCATGCAGCCCCGATGGGGGCGTGACTGCTATTTCTCTGAGAACGCGACACTTGTCGCAGATGTCAGCCTGGGCGACGAGTGCTCGGTGTGGTTCAACGCTGTCATACGTGGCGACGTGGCACCGGTCAGCATAGGCAACCGCACCAATGTGCAGGACGGAGCCTGCATACATGTGACCCACGACACGGGCCCTACGCACATAGGCAACGACGTGACCATAGGCCACAACGTGACTGTCCATGCATGCACCATACACGACGGTGCCCTCATCGGCATGGGCGCCACGCTGCTCGACGGCTGTGAAATAGGCGAGGGAGCGCTGATAGCCGCCGGGGCGCTTGTGCTGCAGAACACCAAGGTAGGTGCAGGTGAACTGTGGGGTGGAGTGCCTGCCAAGTTTATCAAGATGGCAAAGCCGGGCATGGCCGGGGCCAACGCCCGTCACTATGTTGAGTATGCCAAATGGTATATAGAAGAGCAGAACAGCGAAAAAAAACGTCAAAACGTTTTGTAGTCTCACCATTTCTTGCTACCTTTGCAGCCGATTTACACAACGCGGGGCTACATGCCGACGACAGCCGTAAGGCTGTATGGTTGTGATGGAGAGATGCTCGAGTGGCTGAAGAGGCACGCCTGGAAAGCGTGTAACCGTCCAAAGCGGTTCCGGGGTTCGAATCCCCGTCTCTCCGCAGGAAGCAGTTGCATTATTTACGACGCTGACTGACATAGAAATCCCGATTAGCAATAAGTCCGTAAGGTTGCTAATCGGGATATCGTTTTCATTACGATTTTTGGTTCAGGTATCGTTCTGCCTCAATGGCTGCTTGGCAGCCGCTTCCGGCTGCTGTGATGGCCTGGCGATAGATGGGGTCGGCCACGTCGCCGGCCACAAACACTCCAGGCAGCTTGGTCAGTGGGCGGCCGTCCTGTTTCTTCAGGTACCCGGCTTCGTCTGTGTCGAGCCAGCGTGCAAACAACTCGGTGTTTGGCTTGTGGCCAATGGCAAGGAAGAAGCCGTCGATGTTGATGTCCACCAGCTGCTCGTCTGGCTCACCCTTGCGCTTCACCAGATGTGCGCCCTCCACTCCGTCGTCGCCGAAGAGGCCAAGTGTGTTGTGTTCGAACAGCACCTCGATGTTTTCAGCCTCCATCACGCGTTGCTGCATCACCTTTGATGCCCGCAGGAAAGGCTTTCTCACTATCATATAGACTTTCTTGGCCATGTGGCTCAGGTAAAGTGCGTCTTCGCAAGCAGTGTCTCCGCCGCCCACCACGGCCACGGTACGTTTGCGATAGAAGAAGCCGTCGCATGTGGCACAAGCCGACACGCCCATGCCATTGTATTTCTGTTCGTCGGGCAGTCCAAGATATTTTGCCGTGGCACCGGTGGCAATGATTACGGTCTGGGCCTCTATCTCAGTGCCGTCGTCGGCCTTGAAGCGGTAGGGCTGTGCAGACAGGTCGGCCTCTACGATTGAGCCGCTGCGTATGTCGGCACCAACGTTGGCCGCCTGCTGGCGCAGGTCTTCCATCATCTGTGTGCCCTCCACTCCGTCGGGATATCCGGGGAAGTTTTCTACGGTGGTTGTCTGTGTCAGCTGTCCGCCGGGTTGCAGTCCGCAGTATTCCACAGGACTCAGGTTGGCGCGTGCAGCATAGATGGCTGCGGTATAGCCTGCTGGGCCCGAGCCGATGATGAGACATTTTGTCTTCTCCATGTCCAGCCTATTTGTTCAGTTCTGCCTCAATCATTTTCTCCACGTTGGCCATGTCTTCGGTGGGCTCGAAACGAGCCACGACCAGTCCCTTCTTGGATACGAGGAACTTGGTGAAGTTCCACTTGATGTCTGGTGAGTCTTTGTAGTTGGGGTCAGCCTCGCTTAGCATCTTGTCCAGAATGGGGGCAATGGGGTGTTCCATGTTCCATCCGGCAAATCCCTTTTGGCTCTTCAGCCACTTGAACAGTTCATCGGCATCGTCGCCATTCACCTTTATCTTCTTGAACCTGGGGAAGTCAGTGCCGTAGGTCAGCTTGCAGAACTCGTGTATTGACTCGTCGGTGCCGGGAGCTTGCTGACCGAACTGGTTGCAGGGGAAGTCGAGAATCTCGAAGCCCTGCGAGTGGTATTTCTTGTATAGGGCTTCCAGCTCGTCGTACTGTGGGGTGAACCCGCATTTTGTGGCAGTGTTGACGATGAGGATTACTTCGTCAGCATAGCCGCTGAGGCGAACGTCTTTGTTCTTCCTGTCCTTGACAGTGAAATCGAATAATGTTTTCATTGTTGTTTGAGTTATAGGTGTTTCTGTTTCTATTTGTTATTCATTATTACTCATCACTCCTCCATCCTTATCACGCAGCATGACACATTGTCTATGCCGCCTGCCAGACAGGCTGCCTGGCACAGCTCGCTGGCATCGGCTCCGGTTATCAACATCTGCGCGATGTCGTCGTCATCCACCAGGTCGTTAAGTCCGTCACTGCACAGCAGCATTGTGCATCCTGGTTCTATGTCCTTGGTTATCTCCTGAGTGTCGAAGTAAGATTGTGTGTCTCCGCCGCCTATGCAATTGACAATGACATTGGAGTGTTCCTTATGCCCCAGCATGTTCGACAGCGAGTGGTCTGTTGTCAGCTGTGTCATGGTCTGGTCTTTCAGCATGTACAGGCGCGAGTCGCCGCAGTTGAACCACAGATAGTGGCCGGCGTAGTAGGCCAGCGCTACCAATGTGGTGCCCATGCTGTTCAGCTTCGGGTCCGACAGGCCCTTGGCGTTGATGGTGCTGGATATGCTGCTGAGCCACTGCTTCATCATCTCCACCAGCTGTTCTGCAGACATGCGTGCAGGCAGGTCTCCGTAAAAGTACTGCAGGTTGTACAGGGTGTCGCTTGAGGCCACCTCGCCTGCATTGTGTCCGCCCATACCGTCGCACAGAGCCAGTATCAGGCGGTCGCGCTGTTCAGTGTCTATTACTGTGCGGTACTGGTCGTCGCGCACGAAGATGTTGTTGACCAGTATCATGTCTTCGTTGTTCTTTCTTACGCAGCCAACGTGGCTGGCTGCCGATATATTCAGTTTCATTTGATGTTTACTTGTAATTCTACGTTAGCCAGAGCCACGATGTCGCCGCTCCTCAGTGTTTCCTCCACATCGGGTGCCAGCAGTCGTCCTGACACTCGTGTGCCGTTGCTTGAACCGAGGTCCACGATGCACCAGCCTTTGTCGGCGTGGTATCTCAGTTGGGCATGTGTGCCAGAGATGTATCCCTGTTGCGCCAGTTGCTGTGAGTATGGCCCCTGTTTGCGGCCAATGACTGCCTGGTTCTCTCCCACGAGGCTCAGGCCGAGCGCGCCGTTCTGCAGAATGAGCAGTGGCATGGAATGGACTGTGGTGGCCATAGCCTCGCCTTCTGACAGCTCGCCCATTTCGCCGCCGCAGTGTATGCAGCGTCGGCCCAGGCCTACACGCCCGCAACGTGTGCAGAACAGCAGTTGCTGTCCACACTGGTCGCAGAAACGCGAGTTGTCGTCAATCTCTTCTTTACAATTCGGACAAACTATCATAATTTGCAATTAATAATTCACTATTCACGATTCTCCATAGGAAGGGATGTCTTCCGGCAGGATGGTCTGATATGTTTCCTTTGTTTTCTCGCCTGGTGGCAGTGTGGCTACGCGTTGCGACAGCTGTTGTACGGTCTGGTCGAGCAGGTTGCGCATTTCACGGGCATTGCCGAAGTTCTCGTCTTTTCTCTCCACCATTTGGTAAATCACATCCATGAGCTTAAACTCTGCGGTGGGCTGCAGCACGTACTGCTCCTTTTCGGCCATCTTCTTGTATATCTGCAGTAGCTCGTCCTCGGTGTAGTCGTCGATGTGCAGGTGGTGTGAGAAGCGGCTGGCCAGTCCAGCATTTGCCTGTAGGAAATTGTCCATCTTGTCCTTGTAGCCAGCTGCTATGACCACAAACTTGCCACGGTCGTCCTCCATGCGTTTCATCAGCGTGTCAACGGCCTCTTGTCCGTACTGGTCATTCTGGTCGGTCAGGGTGTAGGCCTCGTCTATGAAGAGTATGCCGCCCATGGCCTTGTCGCACATGTTGTTCACTATCTTTGGCGTTTCGCCCATGTATTTTCCCACCAGCGTGGCCCTGCTGGCCTCTATGACGCGTGCCGTGGGCAGCACTTCTATGGCTTGCAGCACCTCGCCCATCTTCCTGGCTATCGATGTCTTGCCAGTGCCGGGGTTGCCCGTCAGTGTGAAGTTCATGGCCATCTGCTGCACTCGGCCTGCTCCAGCCTCGGCCCGTTGTTTCATGAACATGCTCTGCACCGCCAGCCTCCTGATGAAGTTCTTCACCTGCGACATGCCGATGAAGTCGTCCAGCTCGTGCAGCACATCTTCCAGTGGCCGTGCGCTTTCCTCGCGACCCATTGGCAGGTCTTCTGTCGTTATGCGGTACATGTCTTCGGTGGTCATGGCCGTCGTGTCATCGCTGTTCATCAGCCGTTGGCTCTGGCGCTCAATGGTCAGGTCGAACAGTCTGCGTGCTTCGCGGGCGTTGCCGAAGTTCTTGTCGCGGCGCAGGTAGAGCTGTTCGAACATGCGCTTTATTGCGGCTTGAGTATCTTCGCCGATGTTGTATTTCTTGGCTGTAGCCAGATTGAGGAATATCTGTGTCAGCTCGTCTGGCGTATAGTCGTCGAAGTGTATGGTCTGTGTGAAACGGCTCTTCAGGCCAGGGTTGGTGTCTATGAAGTCTTGCATCTGGTCTGTATATCCGGCCACGATGCAGATGAACTTGCCCCTGTCGTCTTCCAGTCTCTTCAGCAGTGTGTCTATGGCCTCGGCTCCGAAGCTGTCGTTGTCGCTCTGCTTCAGGGTGTATGCCTCGTCAATGAACAGCACTCCTCCCAGAGCCTGGTCCACCAGCTGGTTGGTCTTTATTGCCGTTTGTCCGGCAAATCCCGCCACCAGCTTTGCCCTGTCAGCCTCGATAAGCTGTCCGCGAGCCACTATGCCGAGTGTGCGGAACACGTCGGCCATGATGCGCGCCACGGTTGTCTTTCCGGTACCGGGATTGCCTGTAAAGACATAGTGCTTTCCCTGGAAGGTGTTATTCTCACCGCGCATGACCTGCAGGTTGAGGAACGACGCCAGCGAGCGAATCTCCTTTTTCACGCCGCCCAGTCCCACCATGCCGTCGAGCTGCTTCAGACAGTCGTCTATGCTGACCTGCTGTGGAGCCTCGTATGGAATGTCCTCGTCTTCTATGGTCATCAGCTGGTCGTTGCTTACGTTAGCCATATCCACGGCCTGCAGTCGCATGGCCTGCCGCTTGGTTATTTGTTCGAATAGCTGGCGCATGGCGCGTCCGTTGGCAAAGTTCTTGTCGCGGCTGTCGTACATGGCCCGTATGCATAGCTTGGCCTTGGCCTCTGCCTGTGGTGAGAAGATATATTGCTTCTCTTTGGCAAACGACAACATGATCAGGAAGAGCTGTTCGGGCGTATAGTCGTCTATGTTCAGGAAGTAGGTGAAGCGGCTCTTGACACCTGGGTTTATCCTGAACAGGTTGTCCATTTCCTGCCTGTAGCCTGCTGCTATGACAACAAATTTGTCGCGGTCGTCCTCCATGCGCTTCATCAGTGTCTCGAGTGCCTCGGCTCCCTGCTTGTCTCGTTCGCCGCTCTCGCTGAGCGGAGCCAGTGTGTATGCCTCATCCACGAACAGCAGGCCACCCATGGCCTTGTCGCAAAGCTGGTTGACCACCTTTGGCGTCTCGCCCTGGTATGGACTGATCATCTTTGCGCGGTCCACCTCCACCACGTGTCCGCTGTCGAGATAGCCTATCGCAGCCAGTATCTCGCCCAGTTTTCGCGCTATGGTGGTCTTGCCTGTGCCCGGGTTTCCCGTCAGCACAATGTGCATTGAAGGCTTCTGTTCCGAGCCTATGCCGCGTTCCTGCCGCTGCATGGCGCTCTGCACCGTATATGCTATCTCCCTGACGGCGGCCTTCACCTCGTCCATGCCTATGTACTGGTTCATGTCGCTCAGTATGTCGTCGAGCGAGCGCTCTTCTGGCACATAGCCGCGTATGTCGCACTTCTTTATGCCGTTGTCGTCAATGCCTCGTTGCAGGAAGGCGGCAAAGATGTCCTCGGCTGTCTGTACGGCCAGATGGGCGTTGCCGAAGGTGTCGTCCTTGGTTTTAAGCTGGTACTTGAAGTAGCGCAGCAGCTGGTCCTCGGCCTCTGGCGTGAAGTCGTCGATGGCGTATGTCATGTGCATCTGCTGGCGCGTGATGGCCAGCAGGTCGTGGGCTGACGGCGTGGGCAGATGGAAGATGTACTTGAAGCGGTTCTTCACTGCAGGGTTTTGCTCTAGAAAGTCTTCCAGGCCCTTTGGCAGACCTGCCATCATGACCACCGGGTCGTCGCGCCATTTGTCCATCTCTACAAACAGCTTGTCCAATGGGTTGACCTGGTTGCTGTATCGGTCGGGCAGCAGTTTCTGCACGTTGTCGAAGAAGAGCAGTCCGCCGCGTGCCTTCTCGATGTTTTCGTCCCATTTGTCAACGAAACGCTGGAAATCGACCGCATCGACCATCGTCAGCAGTTGCTTTTCCAGTATGTGTGCGTTGAAGAGGAAGTCGCGCAACACCTCGGCCAGCATGGTTTTGCCTGTACCGGTGTCGCCGATGATGATCGAGTTGACACTCAGTCGAATGTTCTGTACTCTCTGGCGCGACTGTAGGAAGGTATAGGTGTTCTGTATGCCTTGCAGTTGTTCTTTCACCTCGCCCATGCCTATGATGTCGTCTAACGGGTTCTTCACCGGCATTGGCTTTCCGCACCATTTGCAGAACTTTGCAGATGGGCGGTTTTCTCTGTTACAATGTTCGCATTGCATTTTATCGTAGCTAATATTGAGAGTTCGGTATGTGTGTGATGTTACGTTATGTGGTGCGCTGATGTCGTGTGTGCTGTCGTGTCAGAGCAGCTTGGGCACCATAAAGCGCGTAACCAGCATGACTATCACGAGCAGTGACCATAGCATGTAGTGTATCATTGACTCCCCCTTGTAGCTTTCTATCTGGTTTGAGGCGTCGTCGAGTACGGTGAACTTTGAGCCTTTGAACCTGAACGAACGCTGTCGGAAGGTATATACAAGCGGTTCTATCAGCGTCGATTTAATGTCGTCTTGCAGCACGCTGTCCACCAGCTGCTTGTCAGTCTTGCTCTCACCCTTGAAGCTGCTAATGTAGGATATTCCTATATATATTAATGTGATGATGATCACCACTGCTTTCATCATGCCCGGCATGTGTGTCTGCGTCCACTGCATGGCCAGCACCACGAGATAGCTGGTTGCGCCAAATGCCAGTCCGGCCAGGAATGACAGCACGGCACCATAGCCCTTGAAGTAGGCTCGCGTGGTGGCGATGATGCCTGTGGTGCAGCCGAGGGGCAGCACGATGGTGTAGAACCAGCGGTCAAGCACCTCCTGTGGTTGGCTGATGCCAAGATATGCCACCACGAACAGCCACACGGCGCATAGCGCGTAGAACATGCCTTGCCACGTCAGCTGCTGCCTCCGTGCCGCTTTCCATGAGTCCTTGACCTGGTCGATACGTGCAGCGGTCTCGTCGCGTGCCTCTATGTATCGCTTGTAGAAATGGTTGGCAGGGTCTATCTGTCCCAGTTCCATAAGCCACGACACCAGCTCGTTCTCATAGCTGTACTGCTGGCTGAAGTCGCGTGTCGGGTCTTCGTGGAAATAGCATGCCAGCCACTGTGCCAACGTGCCCTTGCGCAACTCTTCCAGCAGTTGTCTGCGTTGCTTGTTCAGTCTCTGCTCCACGTGTTGCCTGTCGCTTATCATCTGTCCGTCGCTCATGCGGTAGGCAGGACTACAGCCCAGTTGCCGAGTGAATCGGTAGCAAGCTGTCATCAGGTCGTATGCCCCAAGTCGCTCGCGGTTTTCTCGGCTTGACATGTCGAAGGTGCTGTGGTGTTCGGTCAGCAGGTCTATCCAGCCGTGCAACTCCAGCCAGTAGGACAAGCGGCCGTTCAGGTCGGTGATGTCTGTCAGCGCTTCTGCCGCCTCCTGCTCGGTGGCGTACTGCAGCCCCTGTAGCCTTTGCTCTATGTATTGTCCCAGTCGCTCAGGTGTATTCACGTACTGTAAGTCATAGGCGGCATTCCGGTCCATGTTGTACAGCACCTGATAGGCCAGATTCTTCGTGTATGGCTTGCCCTCGGTAAGCAGCCTGAGCTGTTCGCATGCCATCTGGTCCGAATGGCTGTGTACCCATGCCAGCAGTCGTCCGTCGCACAGGCTCAGCCATTGGTCGTCGTTCATGTCGTCTGCCCCGAAGGCCAGTGCTATCTGCTCTATGGTGCCCGATGGGCGGTCCATCAGGAAGGGCATGTCGGGATCCATCTCATATACCGCCTTCATCACGCTGGTGAAGAGGTCGTGTCGCGATGGCGTGTCGCTGCTGAAGTAGGAGCGCAGCCGTTTCATGTCGCAGCGCGCGTGAGCCTCTAAGTATAGGAAGACCTCGTTGTTTGGCTGGCGCATCAGCAGCGAATACTCTTCCCAGTAGGCCATGACACTCATAGCCACCTCGTGTACATTGTGACACTCGTTGCCCTTGATGTCGCGGTATGGACGGTCGGGCGCCATGGCATAGATGGCGGCCCACAGTCCGGCGTGCTGGTCGTCGGGGTATCGGCGCGTCACGATGTCGCCCACTATGGTGGCCAGCTTCTGATTGCCACATTCCTCCAGCCATCCCTTTATTCGGCCGTTGTATAGATATTGCGTGGCCAACCGTTCGTTGTCGGCCAGCATGGGCACCAGTTCCTGCACGTTGTCGGCCACCTGGTTTCGGTCGGGATCCATGATGAAACTCTTGTACTTGAGGTATGGCGACGAGATGTCCACCTTGACATTCTCGCCCTTGAACCATCGTTCCACCTCCTCAAATCCCCATCGCGTCTGGGCATTGACGGCAGTCAGTCCTTGTACCAGATTGCGCACATTGTTGGGCAGTTCGCCAAGTCTGGGCAGTCGGCCTTCGTTTTTCTGCCTCATCATGACGCGCTCGTTGGCGTTGAGCGGAGTCTCGCCTAACCATAGGGTGAAGAGCGTCATGCCGAGCGAGTAGAAGTCGGCAGCCGGTGTGACATCTACCACGCCGTCTATAACGTCGGCATACATCTCGGGTGCGGCAAAGATTGGTGTGCGCGCCTGTGTGGTGCGGTGGGCTGTGGTGCCTGCCGCTGCTATTGACGATATGCCGAAGTCGCCCAGCACGAGCTGTGTGTGTGCCTTGTCGCGAAAGAAGAAGTTGGCGGGCTTGATGTCCTTGTGCAGCACACCCAGCTGGTGGCAGTAGGCCAGTGCTCCGGCAGCCTGCAGGGTAATGCGTCTGAAGGCTTGCATGTCGCCACCCAGGTCATACTCTTGCAGCGACCCGCCCTGCATGTACTCCATCAGCTCATAGTTGCGCATCTTGCCGTCAACGTATGTCTTGCCATAGTCGCGCAGTTCTATCACCAGTTCGAAGTGCATGGAGTGGATGGCCTTTTGCAGCTCCTTGTTCACGTCGAACGACGGGTAGTACACTTTCAGTATCTCGTCTTCCTTACGGTCTTCGCCCCTGACCAGGAATATGTCGCCTTCGCCGCTGCCCTGTGATATAATCTTCACCAGGTCGTAGCGTAGGCCCTTCAGCCAAAAAATTCCGCTTGGTTTCTTTTCATCCTTGGACGCTTGTGCTATCTGTTCGGATGGGCTTCCCGGACGTAGCGTGCTGTCTAACGAAGCAGCAGCCTGACCGAGGGAGTTGCTACCGACCTGAACGTCGGGCCTCAGCGTTATGTCTGACGCGAGGGCGGCGGGTGTGGCCGAGGTCATGCGCTTGGTCTTCTCAATGTTGTCGCTCATCAGTAATCAACTTGTCAGCTCTATGTTTTTATTTGTCGTCATGTGTTGCGGAGTTTCTGCCGAGCAGTACCCACTTGCCACCGAGGTTAGGCTTGGCGCAGCCGCAAGGACTGCTGTGCAGTGCATGTTTCCAGTCGCACTGCCACGCCAGCCTTACGCCGCGGGGCTTTGTGGCCAGGGCGTATGTGCGTGCCTGGGCGTGGCGCGGTTGTGGTCGGGCAGCCAGCTGCTGCAGCAGCTGGGCCAGTCGTTGCTCTTTTTCCGCCTTGGCTGCCTGTAGCTCCTCTTTGCTGTAGTGGGCAGGTGGCGGTCCGCTCGTGTCAGATACGGGCTTGCCGCTGTCTTGTGCCAGCAGTTCCAGCACGTGCAGCCGCAGTTTGTCGGCCTGTGCCAGTCGCATCTCGTCGCGTGGCGAGGTGGTCACTCGCTGCATTTCCAGTTCCAGCAGTTCAGAGGCCAGTCGCGACATCTCGCGGTATTCTGGCATGTTCTTCACATGCTGCAGGGTCTTGGTGGCCTCTTCTGTCAGCGGGGTGCCACACTGCTTGCAGAAGCTAAACTCGTTCATAGTGTGGCACATAGGACAAACGATGCCGGCCTTGGGCGAACCACACTCAGGACAGAACGAGGCATCGCCAACCATAGGCGCACCGCAGAAAGAGCAGATGTCCTTGCGTATATAGTGGTGGCACAGCTCACACAGGTCTGCATCTGCATCTACCTCTGCACCGCAGTATGGGCATTGTCCTACACCTGTCTGCCCGTCCAGCTCTTGCTGGGCTGCTGCCTGTTGCTGGGCTGTGGGCTGGGGTGGGGTGTTGCTGGCGGTGTTCATCTGGCGTTGTCGTGCCAGAGTGCCGGCCTGCTGGGCTGATAAGTCGTTAATGGTATTCATCTTCCTTGGTGTGGATTTGCGTATATAATTAATGTGCGGCAAAATTACGAAAAAAAATTATTATACGTGCAACATTCGCGGTGTTTTTTTTCTTCCGCAGTGCAAAAACGGTATGAATCCAGATTGGTCTTTAGGCACGGAAGGGCATGGCCTGAATGAGTATTGATTTCGTACAGGGCCTATGTACGAAACGTACAGGGCCTCTGTAACAAACGTACAGGGCCCATGTACGAAACGTACACAGGCCCTGTACGAAGACAAACTTTTTTGACACACGCCATCGTGTGTCGTCGATTATCTTTGGATGTGTGGTCAGAAGTCTTTTGTCATTTCCTCCACCAGGCGGTTAATCTTGGCTGCAAACTCCTCGGGAGTCATGGTGCCCTGTTCGCCGCCACCCTGCTGACGGAACGAGACGGTGCGCTGCTGCTGCTCCTGCTCGCCCACGATGAGCATGTAGGGGATACGCTTCAGCTCGTTGTCGCGTATCTTGCGGCCTATCTTCTCGTTGCGTTGGTCCACCGTAGAGCGCACGCCCTGCTGGTCGAAGAGGCGCTTCAGCTCCTGGGCGTAGTCGTTGTATTTCTCCGAGATGGGCAGTATGGCCACCTGTTCGGGCGTGAGCCAGAGCGGGAAATGACCGCTGGTGTGCTCTATCAGCACGGCGGTGAAGCGCTCAAGCGAGCCGAACGGTGCGCGGTGGATCATCACCGGCGTCTTCTTCTGGTTGTCCTCGTCGGTGTACTCCAGCTGGAAGCGCTTCGGCAGGTTGTAGTCCACCTGTATGGTGCCCAGCTGCCAGCGGCGGCCTATGGCGTCCTTGATCATGAAGTCCAGCTTGGGGCCGTAGAAGGCGGCCTCGCCATACTCCACCTTGGCGGGCAGGCCCTTCTCCTGGCAGGCCTCCTGGATGGCTCGCTCTGCCAGTGCCCAGTCCTCGTCGGTACCCACGTATTTCTCGCGGTCGTTGGGGTCGCGCAGTGAGATCTGGGCCTCAAACTCAAAGCCGAAAGCTTTCAGCACAATATTTATGATGTCCATCACGTTCAGGAACTCCTGCTTCACCTGGTCGGCACGGCAGAAGAGGTGAGCGTCGTCCTGCGTGAACGAGCGCACGCGCGTCAGTCCGTGCAGCTCGCCCGACTGCTCGTAGCGATAGACGGTGCCAAACTCTGCGATGCGCAGGGGCAGGTCCTTATAGGAGCGGGGCTTCCATGCGAATATCTCGCAGTGGTGCGGACAGTTCATGGGCTTCAGCAGATACTCCTCGCCCTCCTCGGGTGTCTGTATGGGCTGGAACGAGTCCTTGCCGTAGTGGTCCCAGTGCCCGGAGGTGACGTAGAGGTTCTTTGAGCCGATGTGCGGCGTGATGACCTCCTGATAGCCGAAGCGCTTCTGCACACGGCGCAGGTGGTCCTGCAGGCGCAGTCGCAGGTCGGTGCCCTTGGGCAGCCAGATGGGCAGTCCCTTGCCCACCTTGTCAGAGAAGGCGAAGAGTTCCATCTCCTTGCCTATCTTGCGGTGGTCGCGCTTTTTGGCCTCCTCCAGCATGACGAGGTACTCGTCCAGCATCTTCTTCTTGGGGAAGGTGATGCCGTAGAGGCGCTGCATCTGCTCGCGTGTGGCATCGCCGCGCCAGAAGGCTCCTGCCACCGAGGTCAGCTTGATGGCCTTGATGGCGCCGGTGTTCACCAGGTGCGGGCCGCGGCACAGGTCGGTGAAGGCACCCTGGGTGTAGGTAGAGATGGTGCCGTCCTCCAGGTCCTGCTCTATGTGTTCGCACTTGTAGGTCTGTCCGTCGGCAGCGAAGTCGCGAAGCGCGTCGGCCTTGCTTATCTCGCGGCGCACCACGGGCTCCTTCTTCTGGGCCAGCTCCTGCATCTTCTTCTCTATCTGGGGGAAGTCGCTCTCCTTGATGCTCTCGCCGCCGGGCAACAGCACGTCGTAAAAGAAACCGTTCTCAATGGCCGGTCCGAAGCCGAACTGTATGCCGGGATACAGCTCCTTCAGCGCTTCGGCCAGCAGGTGGGCGCTGGTGTGCCAGAAGGTGTGCTTGCCCTCGGCGTCGTCCCACTTGTAGAGGGCAAAGGCCGCGTCGGCAGTGATGGGTCGGTTCAGCTCGATGGTTTCGCCGTTGATGCTACAGGCCAGCACGTCGCGTGCCAGCACGGGTGAGATGCTCTCGGCAATCTCTTGTCCCGTCACGCCCTGCTCATACGAGCGAACAGAGCCGTCGGGGAAGGTAATGTTAATCATATCTACAATATATGTTTGGTTTATCGGGCTGCAAAGTTACGGTATTCTTTTGAATTAAACGCAATTTTTCCCGAAAAATGTCGTTGTAGAAGCAGAATACGACGTTTTTTCCCGGAGTGCATTAAACCTTTGTACCTGTAGGTCGTCAAATCAGCAATTATTGTTGATAATTGACATCAAACACACACACACAATGAAACGGACTTTACTCTTCGTGTTGACAGCAATTTTCAGCCTTGCCGCAGCCAATGCTCAGCGAACCGTCAGCGGACGCGTGATAGAGGGCGAGAACCGCGAGGCCGTGATACAGGCCACGGTCAGCCTGCTTAAGACTGACAGCAGTGTCGTTGCCAATGCTGTGACCAGCGTCAGTGGCGACTTCCTGCTGACGGCTCCCGCCGACGGGCAGTATCTGTTGCGCGTCAGCTATGTGGGCTATGACAACCTTATGAAGCGGCTGACCGTCAGTGGCAAGCCCGTGCAGATGGGGGTGTTGACCATACAGCCCAGCAGTGTCATGCTAAAAGAGACGCAGGTTACGGGCCACATGGCAAAGGTGACGGTGCAGGAGGACACATTTATATATAATGCGGGGGCCTATCGAACCCCAGAGGGCTCTGTGGTCGAAGAGCTGGTGAAAAAGCTGCCTGGCGCAGAGGTGTCGAGCGACGGCACCATCACTATCAACGGCAAGAAGGTGCAGAAGGTGAAGGTTGACGGCAAGGAGTTCATGACCGGCGACACACAGACGGCACTGAAAAACCTGCCCACGTCGATAGTCGAGAAGATTAAGGCATACGACGAGAAGAGCGACCTGTCGCGTATCTCTGGTATAGACGATGGCAACGAGACCACGGTTCTTGACTTTGGACTAAAACCAGGACAAAACCGGGGCTTTTTCGGCAATGCTGACTTGGCCTACGGCACGGAGAAGCGCTATGCAGGCCGTGTGATGCTCGCCCAGTTCAACAGCAAACTTCGCCTGATGGGCATGGGCAACGCCAACAATGTGAACGACCGTGGTTTTTCCGGACGCGGTTTCGGTGGCGGGCGTCAGGGCTTGCAGGCCAGCAAGATGGCAGGTCTGAACGTCAACTACGAGCAGCGAGGTGTCATCAAGCTGGATGGCTCTGTACGATGGAACCATAGTGACGGCGACACCTACACCCGCTCGAGCAGCGAGAACTTTGTGGCCAACACCTTCGGCAACAGTCAGCGCCAGAACTACTCGCGCAGCAACTCGTGGAACGCACAGGCACGGGTGGAGTGGACACCCGACACCATGACCAACATAATGTTCCGTCCGACGGCCTCGCTATCAAGCAGCGATGGCGTGTCGTGGAACACCAGTGCCACATTCAATGACGACCCATTCCTATATACCACCGACCCGTTGGCCCTGGCTTTGAACCTGAGTACGCTGACGCGGGCGGGCGAGATGGACGGACGGGCTGACTCGGCGCTGTTGGTCAACTATCGTACGGGCAGCGGACTGAACTATAGCGACTCCAAAAGGCTTGGCGGCTCGCTGCAGCTTAACCGTAAGCTGAACAGCACAGGCCGGAACATAACCTTGCGTCTTGAAGGCAACTACAGCCGCCAGAACAGCGAGAGCGTCTCTACCAGTGAGGTGCTGCTGGCACAGCTATACCGTACGCTGGGAAAGGACTCTACCAACGACTACAAGACCAACCGCTACAACGTGACTCCGCAGAACAGCTATGACTATTCTGCCCAGCTGACCTACAACGAGCCTTTGGCCAAGGCCACATACCTGCAACTATCCTACAAGTTCCAGTACCGGTACAACAAGAGTGAACGTTCAACCTACGACTTCTCCGCGCCCCCTTACGACTACGACTACACCGGCTACCATCCTGACTATCGCACGTGGGGTGGCTATCTCGACCGGCTTGTAGGCGGGTACGAGAACTATTTGGACACCGACCTGAGTCGTTTCTCGTCATACCAGAACTATATCCACACCGCAGATGTCACGTTGCGCATCGTGAGAAGCAAGTGGAACTTCAACGTGGGCGTGCAGGTGGTGCCACAGAAGAGCCATTTCCGTCAGGAATACAGGGGGCGCAGTACTGACACCACACGTTTCCGTCAGGAATACAGGGGGCGCAGTACTGACACCACACGTGTGGTGACCAATTTCACGCCCACACTGCGTTTCCGCTACAGGTGGAACAAGCAGCACCAGCTGCGCTTCGACTACCGCGGCTCTACCTCGCAGCCGTCAATGTCAGACCTGCTTGACATCTACGACGACTCAGACCCGCTGAACATAACACGCGGCAATCCTGGACTGAAGCCATCGTTCACGCAGTCGTTCCGTCTGAACTACAACAACTACATACAGAACCATCAGCGCTTCATAGGCGGATACCTGAACTTTCAGACCACCAACAACAGCATATCGCAGATGGTCACATACAACACGGAGACAGGCGGACGCACATCGCGGCCTGAGAACATCAACGGCAACTGGAACACATCGGCCAACCTGATGTTCAACACCGCCATAGATTCGGCTGGCTACTTCAACGTCAACACCACCACAGGCCTGAATTACAGTCACAACGTTGGCTATGTCAACCTGAACAAAGCGGCCGAGGCCGAGAAGAACTTCACCAATACTACGGGGATAAACGAGCGGTTGGCTGCCTCATACCGCAACGATTGGATAGAGTTTGAGCTGGAGGGCTCGCTCAACTATCAGCACTCGCGCAACCACTTGCAGCCAGCTTCCAACCTGGACACATGGCAGTTCTCCTACGGTTTCAACACCAACGTCTCGCTGCCTTGGGGCATGTCGCTCTCTACCGACCTGAAGATGAACTCGCGGCGAGGCTATAGCGATGCCTCGCTCAACACCAACGAGCTGGTGTGGAACGCACAGATAGGGCAGAGCTTCCTGAAGGGCAAGCCGCTTACGCTAACGTTGCAGTTCTACGACATACTGAAGAAGCAGAGTACCCTGTCGCGTACCATCAATGCCATGCAGCGCAGCGACACCGAGTATAACGCCATCACCTCGTATGCCATGCTGCACGTCATATACCGCTTCAGCATATTTGGTTCAAAAGAGGCCCGCGAGCAGATGCGCATGGGGCCTCCGGGAGAAGGTCCCGACGGACAGCGTGGCAATCGTGGCAATCGTGGTGAACGTGGTGGCAACAGAGGTGGTGGCAACAGAGGCGGCGGCTTCGGTGGCGGCGGAGGTTTCGGTGGGCCAATGTAATATCCTAAACTCCCAATCTCCTAAACTTCCAAAGTCCCAATCTCCCAAACTCCCAATCTCCTAAACTCCCCAAAGTATGACAATAAGCATTACAGATGAAACGCTTCAGCATGCAGCAGCAGAGGGTATGGATGCCTTCGTCGGTGCGGTTGTGTCGGCAATAAAACAAGGTATAGGTGGCGAACTGAATGCAGAGAATATGCACCTGCTGAACAGCGAGCAGATAACGCTGCTGGGCTGGCAGTTGCTGCACGATGAGGTTATGGACGGTGGCTTCATACAGCTGATACAGAACAAGCTTGGCCCCTTCATCTTCCACAACCCCTTGGCCAAGGCCATGCGGCTTTGGGGACTGAAGGATCTCTCAAAGCTCATCTATCGTGGACGCGAGTTGTACGATCTGCTGGGCGAGGAGCTGGAGCGCGAGTGTAGCGATGAAGAATTCATGGCTTTGTTTGAGCAGTATCCCGACTTCGATGACCTGGACGACGATTTTGTAGAACATGAGGAAGAGTGGACAGAACAGATTGCAAGCTACGTTGACCAGCACCTTGACAACTTTGTCAGCGTAGTAGCTGTATAATATTAATGTGGCAATCGTTTTCCTTTTGCCTCGCAACTGAATAACTGTTGCGAGGCAAAAGTTATAGCGCCGAAAATTTTGGCCATTAAAAAATAATGTGTAACTTTGCGCCCCAAATAAGGCGAAAGCTGACAACTGATATATAAATCGTAAAACAGTAAATCCGTAAATTGTAAATACACAGATGTTAAAGAGATTTGCCGAACCGGGCGGCTTGGACCTTACCCGTGTTAACAATGAGATACTGAAGAGATGGCAGGAGCAGGACATCTTCCATCGCACCATCAGTGAGCGCGAGGGCTGCCCGCAGTTTGTCTTCTTCGAGGGACCTCCCTCGGCCAATGGCCACCCCGGCATTCACCACGTGCTGGCACGTGCCATCAAGGACACCTTCAACCGGTACAAGACGATGAAGGGCCATCAGGTGCACCGCAAGGCCGGCTGGGACACCCACGGACTGCCCGTGGAGCTGGGCGTGGAGAAGGAGCTGGGCATCACCAAGGCCGACATAGACAACCACGACAGCACACATTATATATCTGTGGAGGACTACAACCGCCGTTGCCGCGAGAACGTGATGAAGTTCACGGCCGAGTGGCGCGACCTGACCGAGCGCATGGGCTACTTTGTGGACCTGGACCACCCCTACATCACCTACGACAACAAGTACATCGAGACCCTGTGGTGGCTGCTGAAGCAGCTCTACCAGAAGGGACTGCTCTACAAGGGCTACACCATACAGCCCTACTCGCCCGCGGCAGGCACCGGCCTCAGCTCGCACGAGCTGAACCAGCCTGGTTGCTATCGCGACGTGAAGGACACCACCTGCACCGCTATCTTCAAGGCCAAGAGCCCCCTGCCTCATGCCGACGGCTGGGGCACGCAGGCCTTCCTGGCCTGGACCACCACGCCCTGGACGCTGCCCTCCAACACGGCGCTCTGCGTGGGCCCGAGCATCGACTATGTGACGCTGAACACCTTCAACCCCTACACGGCCGAGCGGCTGACGCTGGTCATGGCCGACGCGCTGGTGCAGGCCTACTTCAAGCCCGAGGGCGCCGAGGCGCCCATGGAGTACCAGGCGGGCGACAAGGTGCTGCCCTACCGCATACTGGGCCACACGCTTGGCAAGGACCTCGTGGGACTGAAGTACCAGCAGCTGATGCCATGGGTGAAGCCTACGGAGAAGGTGGAGGATACGGCCCAGCCCTACGTGAAGGCTTACGCCGAAGCTCACCCCGAGAAGGTGTTCACCGTGGGTCAGGACCGCTTCGTGGAGATGGAGGACGAGGCCTTCCGCGTCATCCCTGGCGACTATGTGACCACTGATGACGGCACGGGCATCGTGCACATCGCGCTGACCTTCGGTGCCGACGACCAGAAGGTGGGTCGCGCCGCCGGCGTGCCCTCGCTCTTCCTTATCAATAAAGGTGGCGAGACGCGCCCCATGGTGGATCTGGAGGGCAAGTACTACGTCACGGGCGAGCTGGCCGACGAGTTTGTGGAGCGCTGCGTCAACGTGCCCGAGTACGGCCGCCACGCAGGCGACTACGTGAAGAACGCCTACGACCCGCGCTTCAACGAGGGCGGCAAGTATGACGAGCGCGCCGCCCAGAAGGCTGAAGACCTGAACGTGGTGCTGTGCATAGAGATGAAGCAGCGTGGCGAGGTGTTCAGCATAGCCAAGCACACGCACAACTATCCCCACTGCTGGCGCACGGACAAGCCCGTGCTCTACTATCCCCTCGACTCGTGGTTCATCCGCTCGACCGCCAAGAAGGAGCGGATGTCCGAACTGAACAAGACCATCAACTGGCAGCCCGAGTCAACCGGCACCGGCCGCTTCGGCAATTGGCTGGACAACCTGAACGACTGGAACCTGTCGCGCTCGCGCTTCTGGGGCACACCGCTGCCCATCTGGCGCAACAAGGACACCCGCGAGGAGCTGTGCATAGGCTCGCTGCAGGAACTCTACGACGAGATAGAACGTGCCGTCGAGGCTGGCGTGATGAAGGAGAACCCGCTGGCCAAGAAGGGCTTTGTGCCTGGTGACTACCGTCAGGAGAACTACGACCTGATAGACCTGCACCGCCCCTACGTGGACCAGATAGTGCTGGTGGGCAAGAGCGGACAGCCGCTCCGCCGCGAGACCGACCTTATCGACGTGTGGTTCGACTCGGGTTCCATGCCCTACGCACAGATACACTACCCCTTCGAGAATGCAGAGAAGATAGACCAGCGGCTGGCCTTCCCCGCCGATTTCATCAACGAGGGCGTGGACCAGACGCGCGGCTGGTTCTTCACCTTGCACGCCATCGCCACCATGGTGTTCGACTCGGTGGCCTTCCGCAACGTCATTTCGTCGGGACTGGTGCTTGACGCCAAGGGCAACAAGATGTCGAAGCACGTGGGCAACGTGGTCAATCCCTTCGACATGATAGAGAAATACGGCTCTGACGCTGTGCGCCTGTACATGATGACCAACTCTGAGCCGTGGGACAACCTGAAGTTTGACCCCGAGGGTGTGGACGAGGTGCGCCGCAAGTTCTTTGGCACGCTGTATAACACCTACTCGTTCTTCGCCCTCTATGCCAATGTGGACGGCTTCGAACCGAAGGCCCCGCAGGTGGAGTTTGCACGCCGTCCGGAGATTGACCGCTGGATATTGTCCGAACTCCACTCGCTCATCAAGGGTGTGGACAAGGAACTGGAGGGCTACGACCCGACGCGTGCCGGACGACTGATAGACCAGTTCGTGAACGACGACCTGTCCAACTGGTACGTGCGTCTCAACAGAAAACGCTTCTGGGGCAAGGAGATGTCTGAGGACAAACTCTCGGCCTACCAGACGCTCTACGAGTGTCTCGATACTGTGGCACACCTGTTGGCACCCTTCGCACCGTTCTATGCCGACCAACTCTTCCTCTATCTCCACCAGGGTGAGCAGGGCAAGGACAGCGTACATCTGGAGCGCTTCCCCGTGGCCGACGAGACCAAGGTGGACCCGCTGCTGGAGGAGCGCATGGAGATGGCGCAGAAGATCACCTCGATGGTGCTGGCGCTGCGTCGCAAGGTGAACATCAAGGTGAAGCAGCCTCTGGCCCAATTGATGATTCCCGCTGTGGATCGCCACCAGCAAGAGTCCATAGAACTGGTGAGGCAAATCATCCTCGACGAGGTGAACGTCAAGCAGCTGCAATTCGTTGAGGGCCAGGGTGTATTGGTAAAGAAGGTGAAGTGCAACTTCCGCACCATGGGAAAGAAGTTCGGCAAGTTGATGAAGGGCGTGGCTGCACAGATGGCTGCTGTTTCGCAGGAACAAATAGCCGAGCTTGAGCAGAAGGGCCTCCTTAATATTAATGTGGAGGGACAGACGCTCACCGTGGAGGCTCAGGACGTGGAAATCATCAGCGAGGACATGCCTGGATGGCTGGTTACCAACGAGGGCAACCTGACGGTGGCATTGGAGGTGGAACTGACCGACGAACTGCGTCGCGAGGGTTTTGCCCGCGAACTTGTCAATCGTATCCAGAACCTGCGAAAGGAAAGCGGTTTGGAGATAACAGACCACATCGTCGTCCGGATTAGCGAAGGCCAGCAGCAGAAAGAGGCCATTGAAAGCTTCGGCGACTATGTTAAGACTCAGGTACTGGCCAATGACATTCAGCTGTGTGACAACGATGGCCAGGAGGTGCAGATAGACGAGTTGACCATGAAAATTCAAATTGAAAAAACACAATAATCAACATCAATTACTAACACTTAGCCAACAACCTATCTAACTATGGCAGAAAAAACACGCTACTCTGACGAAGAGCTCGAGGAGTTCCGCCAGATTATCAACGAAAAACTGGCTTTGGCCAAGCGCGACTATGACCAGATGATGCGCGTCCTGATGAACGAGGACGGCAACGACGTAGATGATACGTCGCCCACCTTCAAGGTGCTGGAGGAAGGCAGTGCAACACAGTCGAAGGAGGAAACGATAGCACTGGCTGCCAGACAGCAGAAGTTTATCCAGGGGCTGCAGGCTGCTCTCATCCGCATTGAGAACAAGACATACGGCATCGACCGCATAACAGGCAAACTGATACCAAAAGAGCGCTTGCGTATCGTGCCCCATGCCACACTATCGGTGGAGTCGAAGAACAACGCACATCATGCACACTGAAAAAGAGATCAAGCGGAATGGCTGGCTGGCGATAATCATCGTCAGCGCCATTCTGCTTATTGACCAGGCCATAAAGCTGTACGTCAAGACAGATATGGCACTGCACGAGAGCCGGCAGGTGACCAGCTGGTTCTACATTACCTTTATCGAAAACAATGGCATGGCCTACGGTATGCAGATCATGCCCAAATATATGCTTACGCTCTTTCGTGTCGTGGCCATAGTGGTGATAAGCTATTACTTGTACGGTCAAATCAGGAAGGGCATCAGACTCGGGTATCTTGTATGCCTGTCTATGGTGATAGCTGGCGCTGCCGGAAACCTTATTGACTGCCTGTTCTATGGGCTGTGTTTCGAGGAGAGTACCCCATGGCATGTGGCAGAGTTCACAGCCTTTGGTGAGGGATATGCTCCGTTTATGCTGGGCAGGGTGGTTGACATGTTTTATTTCCCACTGATTGTCACGACCTATCCCGATTGGTTCCCCTTCTATGCTGGACAGCCTTTTGTCTTTTTCAGTCCTGTGTTCAACTTTGCAGACGCTTCGATTTCTGTCAGTGTCGTGGCTTTGCTGCTGTTTTATCGGGATGAAATGGGGAAAGTGTCATTCGGAAAAGATAAATCTATTGGTGAGGACACTGCCGCGGCGGAAGAAATGAAGACTACATAATATTGTGAATGTACAAAAGACCATAGCGATGATAGCCTTGGTGCTGGTGTGTAGCTGTAAGCCCACCACACCCAAAGGGGTGCTACCGTCCGACGAAATGGAGGACGTGCTATACGACTATCATCTGGCTATGGCCATGACAGCCGACAGTGACGCCGTGGCGCAGGAGATGCACCTGCAGGCCGTGTATGACAAGCATGGCATAGACGAGACGGTCTTCAACACGTCGCTGGTTTACTATTATCGCCGTGCCGACCTGTTGCTTGCCATATACAACAAGGTTGCCAAGCGCATAGACGACTATGCCTTGACGCTGGGCGCATCTACCGATGAGTTTGACAAATTCTCGCGCCTCACAGCCGATGGCGACACGGCAGATGTGTGGAACGGGGCAGCACAGGTTGTGCTGATGCCGCAGCCGCTGTTCAACAGGGCCGACATCAACATAGTGTGTGACAGCAGTTATAGGGAAGGCGACCGACTACAACTGCGCATGATGCCGGTCTATGTCAAGCCTACACAGCTGAGTCGTGAGGGTGTGGCCTATCTGTCTGTGACCTACCGAAAGACTGAGCCAGTGCCGCACGACACCCTGGTGAACAGATACGTACATATCAATTCTACAGGTACAAGACTGGAGATGAATATAGAGCCGCCTACGCCTCAGGCCATACCCGTCAGCATAAAGGGTTATCTGTATATGAGCGACGGCCGGATATACACCTCAGGCAAGCAGGATAAGTCGGCTGTACAGCAGACGCAGCTGCTCTTTCTGAACAAGATACAATTGATACGCTTTCATACCAAACGCAAGGATGAGGAACCGAAGGATAGCGTCAGCACGCCTGTGCCTGCCATCGGAACAGAGGCTCCAGATACCGCAGGTGGTGGAGATAGGCCCAGACGGGGCATGGACTCGCTACTACGCGCTGGAGCAAGAGCTACCATGGACCGAGTGGGTCATGGGAGAGATAGTCTTACACGATGATGGCAGTTTTACAATTGACAATTGATAATTGACAATTGATAATTGATAAATGAACTCTTAACTCTAAACCCTAAACTCTCAACTATGAAGATACGCCTTTCTGTAATGAATTTCCTGGAGTTTGCCGTGTGGGGGGCTTACCTTACATGTATGGGCAACTATCTGGGCGTTGCTGGCCTGGGAGCCGAGATTTCGTGGTTCTATGCCATACAGGGCATAGTTTCAATCTTTATGCCCACCATAATGGGTATTGTGGCCGACAAGTGGATACAGCCACAGCGTCTGCTTGGCCTGTGCCATCTTGTTGCGGGTGTTGCCATGCTGATGCTGTGGCAGAAGGGTAGCAGCGCTGGATTTGGCCAGGAGATAAATGACAAGGGACTGTTCGTCGCCATTTACACGCTGAGCGTTGCATTCTATATGCCAACGCTGGCGCTGACCAACACAACGGCCTTCACACTGCTGAAGAGTCGCGGTATGGACACCATTAAGGATTTTCCACCGATACGTGTACTGGGCACTGTTGGCTTTATTGCCACGATGTGGTTTGTCAATTGTGCTGCCTATGACAACCAAGGGTTTACGTTTACGCTGGCAGAGAATGCGCACAAGTTCCAATATACCTACATGCAGTTCTTTGTGTCGGGTGTGTTGTCTTTGCTACTATGTGCCTATTGTTTCACTCTGCCTGAGTGTCCGATTGTGCCCAAGCCTGCGCGTTCGCTGGCCGAGACATTCGGACTGAATGCCTTCCGCCTGTTCCGCACGAAGAAGATGGCGCTGTTCTTCATCTTCTCCGGACTGCTTGGCATGTCGCTGCAGGTTACCAACAGCTTTGCCGGACCATTCATTACCAGTTTCAAGGGTAGTGCCGATGCAACGGTCGCCCAGTCGTTTGCTGCCAACAATGCTACGCTGCTTACATCCATCTCGCAGATATCAGAGGCACTGTGCATACTGATGATACCCTTCTTCCTCAAGCGCTACGGTATCAAGGTCGTAATGCTTATCGCCATGTTTGCGTGGGTGTTCCGCTTTGGCTTCTTCGGGCTTGGCTCGCCCACCATGCCAGGGGTACTGCTGTTCATACTGTCGTGCATTGTATATGGCGTTGCTTTCGACTTCTTCAACGTCTCTGGCGCCATGTTTGTCGATCAGGAGTGCGAGACTTCCATACGTGCCTCGGCTCAGGGACTGTTCATGCTCATGACCAATGGCCTTGGTGCCACTATCGGCACACTCTCGGCTGGTGCCATAGTAAACCACTTCTGTACTTGGCAGGATGGTTACCTCGTGGGGCAGTGGCAAACATGCTGGTTCATCTTTGCTGCCTATGCCTTGGTCGTCGGCATGACCTTCGCCTTTGTCTTCAAACCGGCGGAAAAAGGAAACAGATGAATGATTGAAAAGGTGAATAACAAAGTAACTGTAAATTGATAATTGCAAATCAGTAGATCGTAAATATGTATGATCCTTCAACCATATCGACATCTATCAGTCAGGTTGTGAATCGCGTACAGCTTCACTTCTATGACTTGCAGCAGGTGGTTGGTGGCGAAGGTATCGCCGTGGCACGCATGTTGGACGAGCGTGAACAGCGTTCGCTCAATATCGTGGTTGATGAAGCTCTGGCCTCACAGCTTTCATTGCGCAGTGGCGACAATCCCGAGTGCAAGCGCATGCTGCCCGAGGTGTTGTTTAACCTTCTGAGCCAGCAGACGGGGCAGCACCCATTGGAGATAACCGTATATGCCATACATAAAGGTCAGTATCGTGTCATGCTGCTCAACCGATATACGCTGCAGACGGCTGCCATACGTATCAGCGATGCCATCCTTCTGAGCATCATAGCTGATGTGCCCTTCTTCATTGAGGCCAATCTTATGGCTCACCAGTGTACAGCTTTCGATCGTGAGGCGCATGGAGTGGGCCTGCCCATCAACACGCTGGACACACCAAGACTGAACGCCATATTGAAGCGGGCCATTAGAGACGAGGACTACGAGTTGGCGGCTCATGTGCGCGATGAGTTGCAGTCGAGGGAGGAATAGGTGAGATGAAAGAGCAACGATATTTCTATTGTCCTGACCTGCCTGCAGAACCTTGTGCTGGCATGGAGGGTGTACTGCCTGACGAAGAGAGCAGCCATGCCTTGCGTGTTCTGCGACTTTCTGAAGGCGATGTGCTGACGCTGATGGACGGTAGGGGATTGTTCTGCGATGCGCGGGTTGCCAGTGCCGATAGGCACCGCCTGTGCTATCGTATAGAGGCAGTCAGACCGCAGCAACCAGAATGGAATGGGCATATTCATCTGGCCATTGCCCCGACCAAGATGATGGAGCGAACAGAATGGCTGGCAGAGAAGGCAACCGAGATTGGTTGCGACGAACTGTCGCTGCTTGACTGCCGTTTCTCTGAGCGCCGTCAGGTCAAGACAGAGCGCATAGAGCGTATTGTTGTTTCGGCCGTGAAACAGAGTCGAAAAGGGTGGATGCCACGTGTCAACGCGATGGCTCCTTTCCGTCAGTTCATCAGTGAACATAAGGAGGGTCGCCGATATATAGCCCACTGCTATGAAGAGATAGCTCGTACAGAGCTGTATGCCGACCTGCGGGCTCGGCCAATAGACAAGGACGACAGTGCGCTTGTACTTGTGGGTCCAGAGGGTGACTTTGCGTTTGAGGAGGTTCGTATGGCCATCGATGCGGGTTTCACCAGTGTCAGTCTGGGCTCATCGCGACTCCGCACGGAGACGGCTGGTCTGATGGCCGTGACAATGATGAGACTTGCTGCAACATTAAAAACTCAATAACTTAGAAACTTAATAAATCCAAAACTTAAAAACTTAAACTTTTATGAACGAGATTTTGAAGCTACAGCCACAGTGCATTTGGCGCAACTTCTATGCGCTGACACAGGTGCCGCGCCCGTCGGGCCATTTAGATCGGATACAGCAGTTCCTGCTGCAGTTTGCCAAGGATGCTGGTGTTGAGGCTTTCCTCGACCCGGCAGGAAACGTGGTTATGCGCAAGCCAGCCACACCTGGCATGGAAAACCGCAAGGGTGTCATACTGCAGGCTCACATGGACATGGTGCCGCAAAAGACACCAGAGTCGCAGCATAACTTCGAAACCGACCCGATAGAACCATGGATAGACGGTGAGTGGGTCAAGGCTCGCGGCACAACGCTTGGAGCCGACGATGGTCTGGGTGTGGCTGCCATAATGAGTGTCATGGAAGACAAGACGCTGCGTCACGGTCCTATAGATGCCCTCATAACAGCAGACGAAGAGACTGGCATGTATGGTGCCAACGACCTGCCTGAGGGAGAACTGCAGGGGGATATACTGCTCAATCTGGATAGTGAGACATGGGGCAAGTTTGTTATCGGCTCAGCTGGTGGTATAGATGTCATTGCATCGCTGGGATATAAAGAAGTGGATACCGACCCTGAAGACGCTGCCGTCAAAATAATCATCAAAGGACTGCGTGGCGGACACAGCGGACTGGAAATCAACGAGGGACGCGCCAACGCCAACAAGCTGATGGTGCAGGTGGTGCGCGAGGCGATAGAAGAGACTGAGGCTCGTCTGGCCGTATGGCATGGTGGCAACATGCGTAATGCCATACCATTCAAGGCCGAGACTGTGCTGACGCTGCCCAAGGAAAACGTGCAGGCCCTGAAGGAATTGTGCCAGGACTGGTTAGAGACTTTCAGCGACGAGTATAAGCAGATAGAGACCAATGGCATAGAGCTGTTGTGCGAAGAGGTGGAGCTGCCAAAGACAGAGGTTCCGGTTGAGATACAGGATAATCTGGTGGATGCCATCTACGCCTGTCACGACGGTGTTGTACGCATGATACCCGCTTACCCTGATGTGGTGGAAACATCAAGCAATTTGGCTATCATAGACATAGCCGACGGAAGCGCCCAGATTCAGATTCTGGCCCGTTCAAGCCGTGAGGATATGAAAGAATATGTAACGCGCACACTGGAGAGCTGTTTCAGCATGGCTGGTATGAAGGTTGTAACTGAGGGTAGCTATGGTGGATGGGATCCTAATCCAGACTCAGAGATACTGAACCTGCTGATGCGAGAGTATAAGGAGATGTTCGGTCAGGAGGGCATACAGCAGGTGGACCATGCAGGACTTGAGTGTTCTGTGATACTTGGTAAGTATCCGCACCTCGACGTTGTAAGCCTTGGACCTACGCTGCGTTCGCCTCACACCACCACAGAGCGTGCCCTTTGGAGTACTGCGGAGCCTTTCTGGCAGTTGCTGAAGAAGACTCTTGAGGATGTTCCATCGTTGTGAATTGCGAATTATGAATAATGAATGACGAATTACGAAATGCGAATTATGAGCTGTAAAAAGACATTCCTTGGCCTGATGGCCATTGCTTCGCTGGTTGGCTCGTGCGGAGGTGGCGAGCGCGAATATCTGAATTTCCACGGCATTCCAATGAATACACCGTTTGAGGCATTTGTCGATTCGTTGCTACAGCGTGGCTACCAGATTGACACCGCACGTAGCGATTCTGCATACGCCAAGCTGTATATCATCAATGCAGAGCAGAACGTAACCGTTGACGTTGCCACAGACACGGCCGGTATTGCGTATATCATTGAAGAGTACAGAGCCACCTATAACGATTCTACCCGCCAGCTATATCCTGTGCTGTATCGCCAGTTCCAGAATGAGCTGGGCGGTAAGCCTTGGCTCCGTGCAGGCGGTGGCGATGACCATAAGGAGGCTGTGTTCGAAACCTCAAAGGGTGTGCTTGAGGTTAATCTGAAGAACACCAGTTTCCCAATGCTACAGATTGTATATCGCCGCGATACCAACAAATAGCTGTACTGATTTCGTATTAGATGTTAAGCACAGAAAAACACGGATAAACACGGACAATTATCATGTTACAACAAGATAACCGTGTTTGTCCGTGTTTTTCTGTGCCTAATCATTATATGATGGTTTCCTTTGCCGGGTCGAATTACATGCCTTGCCCAGACGAACCGTCAGGCCTGGTCAGAACAAAAGGTTCTCAAAGAAAAGTATAATGAACGCTGTGCAGGTTGCTATTGCCAATGCTGGCGTGCAGTGGCGTATATACCACCACGGGTGCAGTTGTTCGGTGGCCATCAGTGCAAGTCCACTCATGTTACCTATCGGTAGTAGCAGTCCGCCCATCGTGGTACACAGCACCACCACTGGCCAGTAGTCGCCGTCGGTCAGAAACTGCGACATATAGCTGCCACTGCCCCACAGGTTGCTGTTCACGGCCATGTGTTGCAGGTCGGCGTGCGAGAGAACGCCGTGCAGCGACACGTCGCACATGGCAATGGCTGTGCTATCGGTCACGCTGCTGAGCATGCCGGACAGTATGCCTATGCTCCAGATGCCATCCATGTGAAGGCTTGCAAGCATGTGACCCAGATCGTCGAAAACGGCAGCTTCTTTCATTACGCCCATGGCCAGCAACCATCCAAGGACGTACAATAGCTGGGCGTATGAGTCGAGAATCACAGCACGGTGGCGGTATGGCGTGGTCATTTGGTCGGCTTGGAACAGGCGGCGGTTGAAAGCCTCGTTAACCACCCATAGTATGGCCAGGACGCACATGGCACCGAGGAATGGGCTGAGGTGGGTGATGTTGTAGAATGTGGGGACAAACCATAGGCCCACGAGTGCCGTGAAGAGCATGGCGGTTCGCTGCCAGGGGCGTAACCGTGTGTCGTTACCTCTGTACGGTAGGACTTGTCTGCTGCCAGTAATGCGATGTGGCAGCTTCCTGCTTAGCATAAGAGTTACGATGATACAGGCTGTAACGGCGGGCAGTGCCAGGCGTGCAGAAAAGGCGGTGGCTGTGACGGCGCCCTGTCCCCACAGCAGCAGTCCTATAGGGTCGCCTATTACGGTGAAGCAGCCGCCCATGCAGGCTGCCACGACGACGGCTGTGCCAAGCAGCCAGCGTTCGCGTCGGTTGTCGGTCAGCTGACGCAGTACAGTCAGCATAAGCAGTGTGGTGGTAAGGTTGTCCAGATTGGCAGAAATAAAGAAGCTAACGGCTACAAGGCGCCAGAGCATCTGGCGGGCCGAGGCCGTGCGGCATAGATAGACAATAAAGTCGAGACAGCCATTCTGTTCCAGTATCTTTACTATTGTGCCCGTTGCCAACAGGTAGAGCGCCAACGAGGCAGCGTGACCCACATAAACGATGAAGATGTTGTCGTGGATAAACTGCTTTACCGTCTCGCTTGTCGGACTGTTGCCGCCAAGATACTTCCAGTAGTCTGGCAGATGATTGACAGCAACGAAGTCTGCTCCCCAACTGACGTATATCACCCAGCCAATTGCAGCCAGGGCTATGGCCACCGTGGCGCGGTTGATGCCCGTCAGACGGCTGGTGCCTATAAGTATAAGGGCAATTAGAAGTAGCAGGAACATGTATAGTGACATGGTAGTTGAGAGCTTAGAGTTTTAACAACGTTCAATTGTCAATTATCAATTATCAATTATCCATTGTCAATGGACAGAGGTGGTATCAGTAGCGAGCTGTCGCCATAGCTGAGAAATCTGTACTCGTTGTCGAGTGCGTATCTATATACGCGTCGCCAGTCGTCGCCGATAAAGGCACTGACGAGCAGCAGTAGTGTGGACTGGGGTTGGTGGAAATTTGTGACGAGGGCACTCACCATCTTGTATTTATATCCCGGCACAATGATAATCTGTGTGGAGGTGTGCAGTGCCTCTGTATGCTGACGTCCAAGCCAGCCGATGATGTTCTCAACAGCACGTTCAGGTGTAATGGGGTGGGAGAGGGCTAATGCATCGTTGTCGGTGTATGGCTCCCACTGGCCCACGTGCAGTTGCTCCTCGTCTATGTCTGGATTTTGTTCTATTTTCGCACCTATATAGTAGAGGCTCTCCAGTGTGCGTACAGACGTTGTGCCCACGGCTGTCACGTGACAGTCATGGCGCAGCAGTGCTTCAAGCACCTGTTTTGTCACGCAGATATATTCGCTGTGCATCTCGTGTCCCCCCATGTCGGCACTTTTTACTGGCTTGAAGGTACCGGCTCCAACGTGCAGCGTAAGCTCCTGCCTCTCTATACCCTTGTTGTCGAGTGCTTGTAGCACTCTGGGCGTGAAATGCAGTCCTGCCGTTGGAGCCGCTACGCTGCCCTTGATCTTTGAATATACTGTCTGGTATGTTTTTAGGTCACTCTCTTCGGTGCGTCGTGCCAGATATGGAGGTATGGGCAACTCTCCGACGGCATCTATCACCTCGGCAAAGCTTATGTCAGATGTCCACTGGAAGTCAACCTGTAGCGAGCCTCCCTGACCAATGCTTTCGCCTCGCACGGCTGTCAGCGTCAGTTGTGGGTTGACCTGCATGACAAGCTGGCCCTGGTGCCATTTCTTCAGATTGCCCACCATGCATAGCCACGAGCATCGCTTTCGTGTCTGGAACATCTGCTCGTAGTCGGCCGGCATGAAGGGTTCAAGCAGGAACACCTCTATCTGAGCGCCTGTTTCCTTGTGGAAGCGCAGGCGAGCCCTTATTACCCGCGTATTGTTCATCACCATCAGTGACCCTTCTGGCAGCAAGGACGGCAGGTCGGCAAAGCGTTTCGTCTGTATTTCTCCGCCATTATACAACAGCAGCTTCGACTGGTCACGTTCCTGCAGTGGGTATTTTGCTATGCGCTCGTCTGGCAACTCATAGCTATAGTCACTAATATGTATATCCTTGGGATTCATTGTCAATTATCAATAAAGACACGCCCTGCCTATGCACCATGCTATGGTCAGTGTCATAACCACAATGACCACGTCAGCATCTCTGCGCATGTATCCTGTGCGTGTGTACTTCGAGTCAGTAAAGATTCTGTGTGCCACCTTGATATGCGATACATAGTAGAACAGTAGCCACACCAGCGAGCCAACTATTACGCCGCAGACTATGCCCACGGCCACGTCGCCAGGAAAGTGGACACCTAAGTATATACGTGTCCAGCAGTTGATGAGCGACCACGCTATAAGCGTTATCGACAGCGCCCTGCAGCGTACGAGCCAGCAGAAGAAGACAGCAATGCTCATGGTGTTGGCTGCATGTGACGAGAAGAAACCGTACGGACCGCCTCTGTAGCCGTTTACAATGTCCACCAGATAGCCAATCTCGGCATCGTGGGTGGGGCGTGCCCGCATGACTGCAGGCTTGACGAATATGTCATTCATCGAGCCTGACAGCAGTACGCATAGTCCTGCTGCCGCAAGTATCAGCATTATGCGTGACATGAGGTCGTTGTTCTTCACCACCACGTATAGCAGACTGATGTACAGTGGTATCCACGTGGTGGCCGTAGTCAGCGACTTCGCCAGCCCGTCAAGGAAAAGCGAGGCACTGCCATTGAGTAGCAGCAATAGGTTATGGTCCAGTCCAAAGTTCATAACTTATAACTCAAAACTCATAACTAATAGTCACTATATCCTTTCCATGTCCTTGCGCTCTATCCAGCCGCGCTTTCCGTCGGCAACCTCTATCTCCTTCCATTCGCGCATAGTGTCGTCTATGATGTCAACACGTGAGCCTTCGTGCAGTATGAATAGGTCTGTGCCACCCTTGGCTGGTGTACTTTTCACTGTTGCTGCCGGTGCTGTTATGACGGCGCCGGGGCTGGCAAGTGCCATGCGTTGCTGCTGCCATGCCAGCAGATTGGCCATGAGGAAAAGAATAACAGCCAACGCACCACCGAAGAATCCAACCTTGCGTAGCCATATCTGTTGTACGAAAAGGTATATCAGCAATAGCACAACGGCCATGGCCAGCGATGCGATGGCCATCATTGCCCAGCCGTCAGCACTCTGCATGTTGACAAGGGCGTGCCACCATGTAACGAAGAACATCTCTGAGCGTGGCACTATCTTGTCTATGGTCTTCTCGCGTGCCATCTGCAGGTTGAACCTGATATCCTCGTCGCCAGGCGACATCTTCAGTGCCCGTTCGTAGGCCAGTACGGCATGGGTTATGTCGTCTGTGCGATAGTACGCATTGCCCAGGTTATAGTAGATGGCTGCGCTCTTACCCTGCTTCAGCAGCAGCTCATACATGTTGATGGCCTCTTGGTATCGGCCGTGTATATATGCGCTGTCTGCGTCTGACTTTGTCGGCAGCTGCTTCTGCTCCTGCTGTTTCTTGGCTTGTGCGTCAGCCGCAATCGCAGTGCTGTCCGTCTTCATATCTGGCTGGGCAAAGCTCGCGACAGGCAATGTCAGCAGCATGGATATGGCTATTAGTGCCGTGCCTGGTGTTGACGGGCGGCGCTGACGACGCTTCATGTTCTGTTCAATCTGCTCGATGGCTGTGACAGCCTTCTGATAGACCTTGTTCATGTTTCCCTTTGAGTCGCCTGGGGCGTAGCGTTCAAACTCGCACTCCTCCAGAGCGCCTATAAATTCCTTTATGGTCTGTTCATCTACATTGTGCTGTTGCAACTGTCCGCTGATTTTCTCCTGTGACAACTGCTCCACAGGCATGTTCAGCTTGTCGCCCACATAGCCCCATAGGGCACGTAGCACCTCGTCGTAGAAATCGCTGGTGTTGTTGCCGTCTTTCAGTCGGCGCGCCTTCTTCAGACGCTTGGACGCAACCTTGCTTGCTTGTCCGGCCCTGCGACCCACGATGTCTGCATTCTCTATTGCCCGACGGCGGAAGACCACTATCAGCACTACAAATACCAGCAGCAGAACTCCTATGGCCAGCATGTACGTGCGTGAGCCGAAGAACGGGCCTTCGCTCATTATTCTGGCCGGGCCTGTCTTTATATAGCGTATGTCCTTGGCCAGCTCTTGAACGTCCTCTTGACCCATGAAGTCACGGCTCTGTCCGTTGCCATCTATGCCTTTCTCCACCTTCAGTTGGATGGGGGCGGTCGTAAGCGTCTTGTATTTCCCTGTTGCCAAATCAAAATAGGCATATTGCAGTCCAGGCAACTCGTATTCGCCTTGGTGGCGTGGCACAATAAGGAAGTCATAGACGATATTACCTTCCAGCCCACGTGTTGTCAGCTTTGTCTTGTCCGTCACCTTGGCATCGTAGCGTTCGAAATCCTTTGGCACCTCTACAGTTGGCTCGCGCAGCAGCTGCATGTTGCCGTGTCCGCTTACTACCACGCGCAGTGTGACCGGATCGCCAGCCTTCACCTGCTGCTTGTCTATTGATGTGCTGATGCTGAAGCTGCCCACGCCGCCAGCGAAACCATCCGGCTTGGGATCGGGCAGGGGGTCAACCTGCAGGGTCAGGCTTGGAGCCACCACTTTCTTCTTCACCTCCACATAGTTGGAACCACCATTGAAGAATGCTTCGAATGGGTCTATTGTGCGATCGCGTTGCACCACTATGCCGTCGAACGTTACGCTCGGTATCTGCAGCTTGCCTGCAACCTGCGGGAAGACGACGTACTGGCTCCAAGTAACGGTCTTATACTGCTGTCCTCTTATGTTCTCCACCGAGAAAGTCTTCTGCTGCGGCAGGTCTATTTCCTGTGTATGGAATCCCTTCATGTCGGCCAGCTTGCCCGACATCTGTGTCAGTGCCACTCGCGTATAGACCTTGTATGTTATGAGTACAGGCTCTTGCTCGCGCACATGCTGTTTCGATGCGGTGGCAGTGATGAACAGGTCACTGCCAGATATGGCAGAGCCTGCGTCGCGCATCTCGTCGGTCTGTCGCCGCTGTCGCTGTTGCTGGCTGGCTGAGCCGCCCCCCTGGGCAGACGGGTCAGCATCGTCGCCTTCGGCTTTTATGTGTAGGGCGTTGCTGCTCACAGTTTTGCCATCGGCCGTAATGCTTGCTGCCGGTATGGTATATTGTCCGGCTTTTGTGGCCACAAGTATGAATGTGAACGTTATGCTTGACGACTGGCTTGTATGACCGTTCACTATCTGGAAGCTTGACTGTCGTGACGTACTGGGTCCCATCAGCACCTCTAAGCCATCGGGCACGTCGCCTGCCCTGAAGTCGCTTACATCCTGTGTGTTGATGGTGTATGTGATACGAAACTGCCGCCCTGTCTCCACATTGTGTGGGCCACTGGCCGTGAATGTCTGCGCCATGCTGTGCAGTGTGGCCAGCAGGCTCAATAGCAGTGTCAGATATGTCTTGTGTCTCGTGTTCATTGTTCGTGTGTTACCAGTTCTTTTCCAGGTTGCGTGATCCGGCTTTCTGCTGAGCTTCCTTCAACTTCCTTTGCGTCTGCTTCTCTTTCTGCATGGCAGCGTTCAGCATCTGTTCGGCGTTGTCCTTGCTCATCTGCGGCTTGTCTGGCTGTTGCTTGTCTTGGTTCTGGTCTTGTTTGGGCTTTTCGGGTTGCTTCTGTTGCTCCTGCTTCTTGTCCTCGCCTTTCTGGTCCTGCTTCTTGTCTTGTTGGTTCTGTTGTTGCTGATCCTGTTTCTTCTTCAGCTGTTTGCACAGTTCCAGGTTGTAGCGGGTGTCGTCGTCTGCAGGATTGTTGCGTAGGGCTTGCTTGTAGGCATCGATAGCCTCGCCGTACATCTTGTGGTTCTGACAGATGACGCCCATGTTGTGATAAGCCATCGACTTGCGCATAGGATTCGTCTCTATGGCTGCTGCATGTTCCAGTGCTTTGACGGCGGCCGAGTCCTGCTGCTGTCCCATCAGAGCATTGCCCAGATTGTACCATGCCTGCGGATTGTCGTTGTTGGCCTCCAGGGCTTTGCGATATGTTGTCTCAGCCTTGTCATACTGTTGCTGTCGGAACTGTCTGTTGCCCTGCTTTATCAGTTGCCTGTCGTTCTGTGCGTTGGCGGCAAGCGGCAGCAAGGCTAATAGGCCCATGGCGGCCGCAGCCTTTACCCCCCGCCTGCGGAAGAGGTGCAGACGTGAGAAGAGCCTGCTCTTACGCTCGGTGAAGAATGCCTCTACTATCAGCAGCAGCAGCACGAGTATGGCAAACGCTTGGAACTGCTCGTCATATTCGCTGTAGATGGTGCTTTCCGTCTCTGCCTTTGACAGCTTTGACAACTGTGCGTCCAGCATCTGCTGTGCATTGCTGCCGTTCTCCACGTGTATGTATGCTCCGCCGCCGGCTGCTGCCACGTCGCGGCATATCTGCTCGTTCAGGCGCGACATGACCACCTGCCCCTGTCGGTCGGTCATGTGGCCGCTGCCGCCGGGCAAGGGTATGGGGGCGCCCTGTGCCGAGCCTATGCCTAGGACATAGACGTTCATGCCTTTCTTGCGGGCGTCGCGTGCGGCCTCGATGGCAGCACCCTCGTGATCCTCGCCGTCTGTTATTACCACAATGGCCTTGCCCACGCCCTTTTGATGTGTGAAGCTGTGTGTGGCCAGGTCAATGGCCGTGGCCAGGTCAGTGCCCTGCACGCTTATCATCTCTGGCGTAATGCTCTGCAGGAACATCTTGGCTGATACAAAGTCGCTGGTGATGGGCAGTTGCACAAAGGCCTGTCCGGCAAAGACTATCAGTCCTATCTTGTCGTCGGTGAAGTGGTCCACCAGGTTCTCAACCATCATCTTGGCCCTGTCAAGTCGGGTCGGACTGACATCTTCGGCTCGCATTGAGTTTGAGATGTCCATGGCAATTATGGCTTCTATGCCTTGCCGCTTCTCGTGGCTGATGCTGGTTCCCATCTGCGGACGTGCAAGCATGATGATACTCAGGGCCAATGCAGCCTGCAGCAGCCAGAACTTGGCACGTCCCCGCCACACCGATACGTCGGGCATCAGTTGCCTGACAAGCTCGGTGTCGCCCAGTTGGCGCAGCTTTTTCTTCCTTTGCAAGAGGTATAGCAGACGTATCACAGCCAGCACAGGTACGGCCAGCAGCAGATACAGGTATTGTGGGTCTTCAAATCTAAACACTCTATTATACTTTTACAATTTCACTATTTAAATCTTCAATCTTCAATTTTCAATCTTCAATCTTCACGGTAGTTTCCTGAACAGCGTGATACGCAGCAGCAGCTCCAGCAGGATACAGATGACGGCCGCGAGTGCGAAAGGCTGGTATGCCTCGTAGCGTCGGCTGTATTTCTTCACATTCAGTTTCGACTTCTCCAGATGGTCAATCTCCTGATATATTCGCTCCAGTTCCTGATTGTTCGTGGCGCGAAAGAAGTCGCCGTTGGTCACATGTGCAATGTCCGACAGTGTTTTGGTGTCAATCTCAACTGGCATGTTGACATACTGCGTCCCGCCTGCTACGGTCATGGGGTAGCGTGCGGTGCCGTTGGTGCCCACGCCAATGGTATAGACGCGTATGCCAAGGCTCTTGGCTATCTCGGCCGCGGTCAGTGGCGATATGTCGCCACGGTTGTTCGAACCGTCGGTCAGCAGAATGACCACACGGCTCTTTGCCTTCGAGTCTTTCAGGCGCGATACGGCGTTGGCCAGTCCCATGCCGATGGCGGTACCGTCTTCTATCAGTCCGCGTGCCGCTATGTCGGTGCGCACGCTCTGAAGCAGCGAGAGCAGCGAGGCATGGTCTGTCGTCATGGGGCACTGCGTGAATGCTTCTCCAGCGAAGATGCTCAATCCGATGTTGTCGTTGGGGCGTCCGTTGATAAACTCTGAGGCAACGGCTTTGGCCGCCTCCATGCGGTTTGGCCGCAGGTCTTCAGCCAGCATAGATGTTGAAACGTCCATTGCCAGCATGATGTCAATGCCCTCTATGGTCTCATTCTTCCATGAGTTGCTTGTCTGCGGTCTTGCCAGCACTATCACCACCATCACGAAGGCCACCACATGCAGCAGCGGCTGCAGGGGCATCAGCCTGACGCGCCAGCCCGGCGAGGCAAAGCGGAAAGCCTCGGTGTCCGACAGCCTCATGGTTGGCTCGCTGCGTCGGCGGTACAGCAGATACCATATCACGTATGGTATCAACAGCAACAGCAGGAATAGATATTCTTTATTGGCAAATTCCATGTCTTATTTGAGGAGTTGAGGAGTTGAGGAGATGTGGAGTTGGGGAGTTGGGGAGATGTGGAGTTGTGGATATGTGAGATGTGGGTTAAGAGAGCAGCTGGTACATGGTGTAGCACACATACATAAATATTAATGTTGCGGCCAGTCCCAGTCCGAAGATGCTCAGCTTGAGCGAGCGGCGCTCTTTCTGCGAGCGCTGTTCCTCGGCAGTCAGCACGGGCTTTGGCTGTTCTGCCTCGACGGGACGCTCTATCTTGGTGCGATTGATGAAGTCTATGGCACTAACCAGGTTCTGGTCGTTCTCGCCGAGCAGTGTGCTGTACTTGGCAAACTTCACTAGGTCGGCTGTCTCGAACAGTCGGCGCAGCTCATCCTGTCCCTGCTCATCCACCGCCATCAGCTTCTCTATTATCTCCGAAGACGTCATCTCCATGGCCGAGAAGCCATAGCGTTCCTCAATGTAGCGTCGCAAAGTGTCTGTCAGTCTGGTGTAGTATTCCTTCGAATTCTCATCGGCAGGCATGCGTTCTGCCTTTATCTGCTCTATCTCGCGCATGGCTTTCTGGTGTGGCAGCAGCCTCTTCACTATCTTCAGGCTCTTTACCACGGGCTTGTTGTCGCGCAGGCGCAGGTACAGCCAGTAGTCGGCAGCCAGCAACAGCAGCATGAGCACGCTGAGCCAGAAGGCCAGTCTGTAGTCGCTCCAGCGGAAGGGGTTGTCCTGCACGTCCTTTGGCCCGAAGAAATGCTCGGGGTGCAGGGTATCCACCTCGACGGTATAGACCTTCAACGCCAGCTTGGGTGTGGCGTATTGCTTGTCGTTCACCTTCACTGGCAGCGGTGGCAGGTAGTATAGTGTGTCGTCAAAGGAGGTCAGCATGTAGCGCAGCGTCTGCTGTTGCATGCCGTCGCTGGCTTTGTCTGTCTGCTGTTCTTTTATGCTTACCACCTCTACACCGGGTGTTATATATGCCCCTGGCTCTATCCGTGGCCATTCCACCTGCGCCCCTTCGGGTGCGGTCAGCATCAGCGTCAGTCCGGTCTGCTGGCCTATGGCTATCTCAACCGAATCAATCTCAGCCTTAAGCGTTACTTGTGCGCTTGCTGCCAACGTACAGAGTATCAGTAGTGTTGTTGTCAGTTTTCTCATGTGTCAGCTTCGTCTCTGGAACAATGCCATAAGGTTTTTTACATAGTCGTCGGCAGTTGAAATGCTGACGAAGTCAACGCTGCTCTTCACGAAGGTGTCCTTCAGCAGCCCCTGGCGTTTCTGCCAGTGTCGCTGATACGTCTCTCGTACGCGTCGGCTTGAGGTGTCAATATACTGCTCGTGGCCCGTCTCGGCATCCACCACGCGCAGCAATCCCACGTCTGGCAGCTCCTTGTCGCGTTTGTCCACCACCTGTATGGCCACCACGTCGTGCTTGCGATTGCAGATGGTAAGCGGGTGCAGGAAGTCGCGTCGGGTGTAGAAGTCGCTCATCAGGAAGGCTGTGCAGCGCCGTTTCATCACGCTTGTCAGGAACTCCACCGCCTGTGCTACGTCGGTGCGCTGGCTGTCGGGGTGGAAATCGAGCATCTCACGTATGATATACAGAATATGCTTGCGGCCCTTCTTGGGCGGTATGTATTTCTCTATCTTGTCAGAAAAGAACACCACTCCGATCTTGTCATTGTTCTCTATGGCGCTGAAGGCCAGTGTTGCGGCTATTTCGGTCAGCATGTCGTTCTTTGTCTGCCGCTGCGTTCCGAAGTGACCGCTGCCGCTGACGTCAATGAGCAGCATTACGGTCAGCTCGCGCTCCTCCTCAAATACCTTTACGTATGGGCGGTGGAAGCGAGCCGTCACGTTCCAGTCTATGTCGCGCACATCGTCGCCATACTGGTATTCGCGCACCTCGCTGAACGCCATGCCGCGCCCCTTGAAGGCCGAGTGATACTGGCCTGCAAAGATGTTAGAACTCAGACCGTGGGTCTTGATTTCTATCTTTCTGACCTTCTTTATGAGTTCGGAAGTATCCATCTTCAGTCCTCAATCTCCAATCTTCAATTTTCAATTTTCAATCTTCAATCATCAAGGCACTTCCACCTTGTTGATAATCTTTGACACTATCTCCTCGCTCGTCACATTGGCAGCCTCGGCCTCGTAGGTCAGTCCGATACGGTGGCGCAGCACATCGTGAGCCACGGCACGCACGTCCTCTGGAACCACGTAGCCGCGACGCTTGATGAAAGCGTATGCACGCGACGCCTTGGCCAGGTTGATGCTGGCTCGCGGCGAGCCGCCAAACTGTATCAGGTCATGCATCTCCTTCAGTCCGTAGCGGTCAGGGTAGCGTGTGGCAAAAACGATGTCGGCTATATACTGCTCTATCTTCTCGTCCAGATACACTTGACGCACCACCTCGCGTGCGTTCATTATCTCGTTCTTTGTTGTCACTGGCGTCACGGTGGGCAGTTCGCCTGCTATGTTCTCGCGTATTATCTTCTTCTCCTCTTCCAGTGTGGGATAGCCTATCACTACCTTCAGCATGAAGCGGTCCATCTGTGCCTCGGGCAGTGGGTATGTGCCCTCTTGCTCAATGGGGTTCTGTGTGGCCATGACGAGGAAGGGCTGTGGCAACTGGAACGTGTCTGAACCTATGGTGACCTGCTTCTCCTGCATGGCTTCGAGCAGTGCGCTCTGCACCTTGGCAGGAGCGCGGTTTATTTCGTCGGCCAGCACAAAGTTGGCAAACACGGGGCCCTGTTTCACCTGGAAACGCTCTTCCTTCTGCGAGTATATCAAGGTGCCCGTCACGTCGGCTGGCAGCAGGTCGGGTGTGAACTGTATTCGGTTGTACTTGCCGTCGATGAGCTGCGACAGTGTCTTGATGGCCAGTGTCTTGGCCAGTCCAGGCACGCCCTCAAGCAGTATGTTGCCATCGCTGAGCAGACCTATCAGCAGCGAGTCTATCAGGTGTTTCTGGCCCACTATCACACGGTCCATGCCGGTTGTCAGGTTGGTTACAAATGCACTCTGCTGTTCTATCAGCGCATTCAGTTGGCGTATGTCTATTGATTCTGCCATTGCTTTTGTTGTTTATTTGTTATTTTTTTGTTTTGCTCTGATGTTGTGTTTCACAGCGGCTGCAAAATTACAAACTTCGGCGGGTATTGCATAAAACATAAAACTAAAAAGTATTAAAAGGGGGTCAAAGAGGGCATTTTTTAAGAATTGTTTAGTTTGGATAAACTTCTTTTAACGCTGTTGCGTCGTTTTTCGCAGCCACGTCGTTCACCACACTTGCAATGCCCGCGTTAGAAAACTTTAACACAACTATCCACCTGTAGAATCGAATATTTTCGAATAGAAAACAGTTGGCCTAAAAAATCGCAATTCTGAGGCGTTTTGCTATAGGTTTGTATGTCAAGCTGTTAGCAGAATGGTGGTACTTTAGCCTTGAAAATAAGGCCCCGCTACACCGCAACGGGGGCCCCGTTACCTTGCAACGGAGGCCGTTTCACACCGTAATGGAGGCCCCGTTACACCTCAACGGAGGCCCTATTGTGATGCAACGGAGGCCCAGTTGCGAAGGAGCTTAAATGTCGTTGGCGCACACAGGGAAAATGACCCGTCGGTCTGTGCCACAAATTTCCACAGCTGACGAGTTTTTTCTCTCTAATTGTGCAGAAAACTCATGTGTTGATTTTTGGCTGTTTGCTGAAAATGCGTATCAGTCCCACTCTATAGAACACTCTAACTCAGGAGTTCTGAAAATTTTTCTCCGAATCCACTTGCGGGTTCGGATTTTTCTTTTTACTTTTGCAGCGACTTAGCCAGTCCAAGCGGCAGGGCGGGTCAAATTTTAGTGGAAAAGGACGTTTACGAACGTTATCTTCGACATCCGAATCTCGCAAGTTCAATGTCTCAGAAGAAACGCAACCGAACGTTCACTTAGGGGTGTATTGTACCCTGTCCGTATCCTACGGTCGGACAGCTACTGCAATATATCACGACGTGGGCTATCTCGAGTTGCTTATCCTGAGACAAGGCAATGCGAGAGCCCGGATGTGGGATAAGCGAGTGTAGAGCTACCCACGTCTTTCCGTTCAACAACTTTTAACCGCTGAATCCGGGGGGCTATAGGCACAAAAAAGTTGGCTCTGTTGCAACACATGACTGATTTTTGAGTACTTTTTGACTGATTGTCATAGAAATATGCTTTCAGTGGTTGCACTGCGCTTCAGGAGGCAACCATAGATAATAAGGGCGTTATTGGCGCGTATGCCTTCAGCGGCAGCGGTGTGAATACACTGACCATAGGAACGAACGTGACAGGAATCTCCAACGGCGCTTTCCACTCTTGCACTTCCTTAGAGACCGCAGCACTTGGTGACAACATAGCCACCATCGGCTCGTATGCCTTCGACGGCTGCGAGAGCCTGAAGAGCATCACTATTCCTGACGCAACTGCAACGCTTGGCATCTACGCTTTCCATAACTGCACCAGCCTGAGTATGGCACACATAGGCAGCGGACTGGCAAAGATTGACAACAGTACGTTCTCAGGCTGCTCTGCCCTTCCCTCCATCAGGATACCGCAGGCGGTGACTGCCATCAACGATGACGCATTCTATGGTTGTTCGGCCCTCAAGACTGTCATTATGGATGACAAGGCAGACGACTCGGGACTGACGCTCGGCTCCAACGGACAGTCGCCGCTGTTCGCCAGCTGTCCGCTTGACTCGGTGTATATAGGCCGCAACATACAGTATAAGACATCGAGCAGCTACGGCTACTCGCCGTTCTACCGCAATACGTCGCTGCGTACGGTGGTCATAACAGACAGGGAGACTGAGATCTCGGCGAACGAGTTCTATGGCTGCACCAGCCTGAAGGACGTGCGCATAGGCGACGGCGTGACCACGATAGGCAATTGGGCGTTCTCCGGCTGTTCCAGCCTGGATGCCTTTGCCTTCGGCACGGGTGTGACGAGCATAGGCCAGGAGGCATTCT
>FLNV01001608.1_pt1 | contig 44219 bp, 43 predicted proteins | sample 1140351 | NCBI WGS metagenome assembly FLNV01 (sample SAMEA3878207, study PRJEB12797) | bioreactor metagenome | biome: Moose rumen | place: Sweden | collected 2011-10
CTCAAGGGTTGGTTTATTTCTGATGGTTTCATAGTTCTTGTTTTTTATCACAAAACTTGCAAAACCCGTCAAAACCTTTTTCTTGGTCGGGGAAAGCCTGCCAACCGGCGGCTTTCCGGCGGCGACGCGGTTGCGAAGCCGCCAATGCCAAAAGATGGTTTTGTATGTTTTGTCGGTTTTGTGACATGATTACAGCTTATTTTTCAATGCTTTGCCCGTATAAGATGCCTCGCACTTTGCGATGTCCTCCGGCGTGCCTTCGCAGACGATTTCGCCGCCTTTGTTGCCGCTTTCTGGACCGAGGTCAATGACCCAGTCGGCGCACTTGATGACTTCCATGTTATGCTCGATGATGATGACGCTGTGGCCGTTGTCGATCAGCGCGTTGAACGACTCCAACAGCTTGTTCACATCGTGGAAGTGCAAGCCCGTGGTCGGCTCATCGAAGATGAACAAGGTGGGCTTCTCGACCTGCCCTCTGATGAGGAAATAGGCCAACTTGACGCGCTGCGCCTCGCCGCCGGAGAGCGAACTCGACGACTGCCCGAGCTTCAGGTAGCCCAAACCCACCTCGCGCAACGGCCTGAGTCGGGCGAGGATGCGGCCCACCACAGGGGTCTTGCTCTCCGACGAGCCTTCGAAGAAGTCGATGGCCTCGTCGATGCTCATGTCGAGGATGTCGGCGATGTGCTTGCCGTCGTATTTGATCTCCAGCACCTCTTCCTTGAAGCGCGTGCCGTGGCAGGCCTCGCAAGGCAGGTAGACGTCGGCCATGAACTGCATCTCGATTTTCTGCACGCCCTCGCCTTCACATTCCTCGCAGCGACCTCCCGGCACGTTGAACGAGAAGAACGCCGGCTTGATGCCGCGCAGTTTGGCTAATTTCTGCTCAGAGAACAGCTGTCGGATTTCGTCGTAAGCCTTGAGGTAAGTAGCTGGGATTGGAGCGTGTCGACTTCCCGATGGGGTTCTGGTCGATGAACTCCACGGCTTGGATGAGGCGCAGGTCGCCTTCCAAGGCTCCGAAGCTGCCGCAACGCTCGGCGGTCTCGCCCAAATGCCGTTTCAGGGCGGGGTAGAGCACGTCTTTTACCAAGGTCGATTTGCCCGAACCGCTCACGCCCGTGATGACGGTCATCATGTTGAGCGGGAAGCGCACGGTGAGGTTCTTGAGGTTGTTTTGCGTCGCGCCTTTGACGACGATGGCGTTGGCGCTCTTGCGGCGACGGGTCGGCACGGGGATGCCCATCTTGCCCGTAAGGTATTGTGTGGTAAGGCTGCGCTCGCAGTTGATGAGGTCCTTGATTTCGCCTTCGAAGACCAACTCACCGCCATAGACACCCGCCTTGGGTCCGATGTCGATGATGTAGTCGGCGGCACGGATAATCTCCTCGTCGTGTTCGACCACGATGACCGTATTGCCGATGTCGCGCAGGCGGCGCAGCACCTTGATAAGTCGCTCGGTGTCACGCGAATGTAGGCCTATGCTCGGCTCGTCCAAGATGTAAGTCGAGCCGACCAAGCTGCTGCCCAACGAGGTGGCCAAGTTGATGCGCTGCGACTCGCCGCCCGATAGCGTGTTGGAGAGTCGGTTGAGGGTCAAATAACCCAAGCCCACCTCGATGATGAAATTCAGGCGGTTGTTGATTTCCACAAGCAGACGTGTGGCTATCTTGCTGTCGGTCTCGTCGAGTTTCAGGTGGTCGAAGAAGGCCTTCAGTTCGTCCAACGGCATCTGCACCAAGTCGGTGATGCTCTTGCCGCCCACCTTCACGTATTGCGCTTCCTTGCGCAGGCGTGTGCCGTGACATTCGGGGCATACCGTCTTGCCGCGATAGCGGGCTAACATCACGCGGTATTGTATCTTATAGGACTGGGACTCAACGTATTTGAAGAAGTCGTTGATGCCCTCGAAATAGCGGTTACCCGTCCAAAGGAGTCGTTTTTGTTCCTCGGTGAGTTCGTAAAACGGCTTGAAAATCGGGATGCCCACCTTGTCGGCCACGCGGATGAGGGCGTCTTTCCACTCGCTCATCTTCTCGCCGCGCCAGCAGGCAATGGCGTTCTCGTAAATCGAGAGGCTCTTGTTGGGCACCACCAAGTCGGGGTCGATGCCGATGACGCTGCCGAAGCCTTGGCAGGTCGGGCAGGCGCCATAGGGGTTGTTGAAGGCGAACATGTTGGCCGTGGGCGGCTCGAAGGTGATGCCGTCGGACTCGAAACGCGACGAGAAGTCGGCTTCCTGCCGCTGGCCGTTCATTTCGCTGATAACCTGACAGTTGTCCTTGCCTTCGTAGAAAGCCGTCTGCACCGAGTCGGAGAGGCGCCCGATGGCGTCGTCCATGCTCTCGCTGACCTTGACGCGGTCGATGAGCAGCTTCACCTTCTTCTCGCTGACCTTTTTCTTCTGGTCGAGGAAATCCTCGATTTTGACAATTTCGCCGTTATATAATATACGGTAGAAGCCCTGCTGCATGAGGATGCTGAGGTGCTCGTCGAGGCTGCGGCCTTCGGGCAGGTGAAGTGGCGCGACAATGTAGGCCGTGCTTCCTGTCGGCAAGCCGAGGATATGGTTCACCACGTCCATCACCTGATGCTTCTTGACCAGCTGGCCCGAGGTGGGCGAGTAAGTCTTGCCGATGCGGGCGTAGAGGAGTTTCAGGTATTCGTAGATCTCGGTGCTGGTGCCCACGGTGGAGCGCGGGTTGTGCGAGTTCACTTTCTGTTCGATGGCGATGGCGGGCGAGAGGCCGGTGATGCTTTCCACGTCGGGCTTGTTGAGGCGGCCCATGAACTGCCGTGCATACGCGCTGAGGCTTTCCACATAGCGGCGCTGCCCTTCGGCATACAGCGTGTCGAACGCCAGCGACGACTTGCCCGATCCCGACAGCCCCGTGATGACCACCAACTTGTTCTTAGGAATCCGCAAACTAATGCCTTTCAGGTTGTTGACCCTGGCGTTGCGGATGGTGATATACTGTATTTCCTTTTCTTTCACAGGTTCGAAAAATTGAATCTGCAAAGGTAGGGAAAATTTCGTTGCATTCGATGGCGAACCTGATCCTGTCAGGTAAAATAAGGTAGCACTACTCATTTCCGCCAAAATTATTGCCCTCCGACGAAAAAAAATCCCGTTTTTTGCTTGACAATCCAAAAAATCCGTATCTTTGCCCCGTAATTATTCATCAACTAATCAATAGGAGAGACGCTATCGAAAGATTTATACCCTTTATTAACAAGCACTTACGATAGGTGCACAAAGAAAGGGGGACCACATGTCCAACATAGTGAAAAGCGACAAAGAATTGATTGAGCGTTACCAAGACGGCGACGTTCGCAGTTTTGAATTATTGATTGGCCGTTACCAGAAACAGGTTTATTCCTATATCATCACCCTTGTGAAAGACAAGCAGTTAGCCGACGATGTCTTTCAGGACACTTTCGTGAAGGTGATCCAGACCATCAAGTCGAAATCGTATAAGGACGACGGCCGCTTCGTGCAGTTTGCCATGCGCATCGCCCACAACCTCGTCATCGACCATTTCCGCAAGGAGAACCGCATCCCAACGGTGGAGTCGTCGAGCGAGGACTACAACTACATCGACAACGTGCCGATCACCGACCATTCCGTCGAGCAGGGCATGATTGTGGACCAGGTGCATTCCGACCTCCACCGGATGATCGCCTTCCTGCCCGACGAGCAGCGCGAGGTGCTGAGGATGCGCATCTTCGACGACATGAGCTTCAAGGACATCGCCGACGTGACCAACGTGAGCATCAACACCGCCCTTGGCCGTATGCGCTACGCCTTGATCAACTTGCGCAAGATGATGGTTGCCAACAATATGACGCTGACGTATTAAGAGACGCGAGACTTCGGGACGCGGGACGAGAGACTTTTTTCTGAAAAAAGTTTGCTTGAAAATAATAATATCCGAAAGGTTGCGTTTGAGAGGTAAAGTATAACCTAACAAACGCCTATGAGAAATAGTTACACCTCTTACCCTTCGTCCGTTGAAGACGCCATTTTGGTATCGCAGATCAGGGAGGCTTTCCGCGAGGAGAGCGAAAGGCAAAGGCCCAGCCGCAACGTGCTGAGTTTCCTCCTCGGCTACGCCGCCGCCTACGAGTCGGTGAGCACCAGCCTGATGGGGCAAGTGGCCTACATGAACAACTGAGCTTTCGGACGACACAACGCTGAAGCCGCCGAGTGATTGGCGGCTTTTTTTTGCCTTTGAGAATTCCTTCGAGCGAGAAGGAGACTTGTATTTCGGACAACTTCCTGAAGAAATCATTATCGCCAACACATCCATATCTTATTGTGACGAGGATTGGACTTGTGTGATTTGGGATGGCAACCGAGACTTGTTGACCAACACACATCTCCTGATTCACGAGAGTTGGCATCGCATACAAGATGAAATCGGATTGCCCGCTTGCGGGTCGTCAAACCAACACCTCGACGAAACGGAAGGCGAACTGCTTCTGAAACTCGAATTGAACATTTTGAAAACCTTGCTGCAAGACAATTCCAAAGACCTTGCCGAGGGCTTGCGCGATGCCATGACGGTGCGCAAAATGCGCCAAACGATGTTCCTCAACGAAAACGAAAACCAATTCGAATGCCACGAAGGAATGGCGGAATACACGGCTTTCAAACTGTTGCCTTTGTACAATGATAATGAGGCAATTAGGAAAGGTTTGGCAGCTGCGGCCATCATGAAGGGAATGAACAACGGCGGCTTTGGAAACTCCTTCGCTTACCTTACCGGACCCGCTTACGGACTCCTTCTGGATGAACTGGTTCCCGAATGGAGAATCAGCATCCGCTCAGGCAAAACCATCCCCGATGTGATTTTAGCGGAGGTTCCACTTTTGGATATGGTTGATACCGCTGAAATAGAAAGAATATCAACGACTTATAATGTTGCTGATTATTTAGCCAAAGAAAGAACCCGTCTTGAAGCACGAGACAAGGAAGATGCCGCATTGAGAGCGCGTTTTTCCGAATCCAAGTGGCTGATAATTCACAACAATAACACCCATTTTGGCTTCGATCCGAATGAACGCTTGGTTGCATACGACAGCATTGGAGTCATCTACAAAACCATGCAACTAAAAGGGGTTTTTGGCGCCATCGACGTAAAAAACGGCATCATTAGAGCCAATGATTGGTCGCGCTTCATCATACCCTATTCGGAAGACCATTGCGATGCAAAAATATCATTGAATACAGGCTATGTTATTGAGCCATTGGATGAAAAGAGTTTCACGATTGTGAAAAAGTGATTATCCTTTTCGGTGGGTTCCATAACTCACTTTGAAACACAATACTTGAAAAGTCGCTGATTGTATCGGCGGCTTTTTTTTGCCCTGCCTGCTATGTCATTCCAACGCTGGCAAGTGGGGTAGGATGGAATCTATAGTAGGCAGGGCAAAATATACGTGTTGACGGTTTTAAAAAGCATAGATTCCTTGCCCTCCCACATTCCTTCGTTGGAATGACATGCTTTTTAAAACCTGCGGGATAAAACCTTGAACCTAATAGGGTTACACACCTCTTTATAAAATAAATATTAATTTGTTTGGAAAGTGGCAAAAATCTCAGTAAATTTGCAGACTTTTATAGCAACACAAAATTCAAAATCTAAAACATAACACATTATGAACAAGCAGATTACATTAGAGCAAGCCGTCGAGAAGGTTCACGACGGCATGACCATCATGATCGGCGGATTCCTCGGAGTCGGCAGCCCGGTACAAATCATCGACGCCATCGTTGCGAAAGGCGTGAAAGACCTCACTATCATTGCCAACGACACGGCCTACGACGAAGTGGCCCACGGCAAATTGGTCAGCAACCACCAAGTGAAGAAGGCCATCGTGTCGCACACGGGCACCAACAAGCAGACGGCCATCCAGAAGAACGAAGGCACCCTCATCGTGGAATACGTCCCGCAAGGCACCCTCGCCGAGCGCATCCGTGCCTACGGTGCAGGCTTGGGCGGCGTTTTGACCCCCACGGGTCTTGGCACCATCATGGCTGACGGCAAGCAAGTCGTCAACGTGGATGGCAAGGACTACCTCCTTGAGAAGCCCCTCAAGGCCGACATCGCCTTCCTGCGCGCCAACATCGTCGACGAGTTCGGCAACATGGTGTTCCTTGGCACGACCAACAACTTCAACCCGCTGATGGCCACCGCCGCCGACTATGTGGTGGTCGAGGCTGAGAAGCTGGTTCCTGTCGGCGAAATCAAGCCCGAATGCGTCCACGCCTCCGGCATCTACGTCGATGGAATCTATGTAGAGAAATAACTGACAACTGACAACTGCAAACTGCAAACTGAACAAAGATGGAATACAGAACAAAGATCAGACTGCGCATGAGCGCAAAGGACGCCCACTACGGTGGCAATTTGGTTGACGGCGCCCACATGGTTCACCTCTTCGGTGACGTGGCGACCGAACTCTTGATTATGCGCGACGGCGACGAAGGCCTGTTCCGCGCCTACGACAACATCGACTTCCTCGCGCCCGTCTATGCCGGCGACTTCATCGAGGCTGAAGGCTGGATCGACAAGGAAGGCAACACCTCGCGCCACATGCAGTTCGAGGCCCGCAAGGTCGCCATCGCGCGTCCCGACATCTCGGCCTCTGCCGCCGACGAGCTGGACGAGCCCATCGTGGTTTGCCGCGCTTCGGGCACCTGTGTGACGCCTAAAGATTGCCAGAGGAAGTAATAGACTGTCAGCCTTGCTCGGGAGATTGCGGGTCAAGCCCGCAATGACGACGAGCGGCTGAAAGCAATTTTGAATTTTAAATTTTAAATCTTAAATTTTAAATCTGAAATCAACGAAATGGATAAACTGATCATCACTGCCGCCATCTGCGGCGCAGAAGTCACCAAGGAGCAGAACCCCAACGTGCCTTATACCGTTGAAGAAATCGTGCGCGAGGCCAAGAGTGCCGTCGATGCCGGCGCCGCCATCGTACACCTGCACGTCCGCTGGGACGACGGCACGCCCACCCAAGACCGTGGCCGTTTCCAAGAGTGCGAAGAGGCCATCCTGAAGGTGTGCCCCAACGTCATCTTGATTCCCTCCACTGGCGGTGCCGTCGGCATGACTCCCGACGAGCGTCTGCAATCCACCGACACCGACCCGCTGCCCGAAATGGCTACCCTCGACTGCGGTACCTGCAACTTCGGCGACGAGATCTTCGACAACACCATGCCCACCATGCGTGCCTTCGGCAAACGCATGATGGAACGTGGCATCAAGCCGGAATACGAATGCTTCGAGATGGGTCATTTGGACACCATCCTCAACATGGCCAAGAAGGGGCAGGCCCCTGGCGCTCCCATGCAGTTCAACTTCGTGTTGGGCGTGCCGGGCTGCACTCCTGCCACCGTCGCCAACCTCTGCTGGCTCGTGAACGGCATCCCCGCTGGCTCCACTTGGACCGTCACTGGCGTAGGTCGTCATGCCTTCCCGATGGCCGCCGCTGCCATCGCCATGGGCGGTAACGTCCGCGTGGGCTTCGAGGACAACCTCTACCTCTCGAAGGGCGTGCTGGCTCAATCGAATGGTGAATTGGTTGCCAAGGTCGTCCGCCTCGCCAACGAACTTGGTCGCCCGATTGCCACCTCTGACGAGGCCCGCGAAATCCTTGGGCTGAAACCTCGTAAATAATCTTTAAATCTTTAAAAAAACTTTAAAAAATCTTTAAATATCAAATCTTTAAATCAATAGACAATGCAAAAACATGGTAACAAATACGGTACTCACCGTGTAATCGAACCCGTCGGCGTGCTGCCGCAACCCGCTAACAAACTGAACAACAACATGGACGAGATTTGGGACAACGAAATCCTCATCGACGTGCAAACCCTCAACATCGACTCCGCTTCGTTCACCGACATCCACAACTACGCCAAGCAACAGGCTGGCGAAGGCGCAAGCCAAGAGAAGATTATGGAGGAAATCAAGAAGGAGATGTTCCTCAACGTGGAACTGCAAGGCAAGCACCGCAACCGTCGTACCGGCTCTGGCGGTATGCTCCTCGGCAAAGTCGAGAAGATCGGCGACGCCCTGAAAGGCAAAATCGACCTGAAGGAAGGCGACCGCATCGCCACTTTGGTCTCCCTCTCGCTGACCCCGCTTCGCATCGACGAGATCCTCGCCATCCGTCCCGACGTCGACCAAGTTGACATCAAGGGCAAGGCCATCCTCTTCGAGAGTGGCATCTATGCCAAGATTCCGGACGACATGCCTGAGAAACTCGCTTTGAGTGCCTTGGACGTGGCTGGTGCTCCTGCCCAGACCGCCAAGTTGTGCCAATACGGACAGACCGTCGTCATCCTCGGTGCCGGTGGCAAGAGCGGTATGCTCTGCGCCTACGAAGCCAAGAAGCGCGTCGGCGTGACCGGCAAGGTGATCGGCATCGCCAACAGCCCCAGATCGACCCAACGCATCAAGGACCTCGGCTTCTGCGACATCGTGGAAAGCGCTGCCGGCATGACGCCCGTGCAGGTCTATGAACTCGTCGAAAAGCTGACCGACGGCAAGATGGCCGACGTGACCATCAACTGCGTCAACGTGCCCGACCAAGAAATGACCGCCGTGCTCTGCACGAAGGACGACGGTATCGTCTATTTCTTCTCGATGGCCACCAGCTTCACCAAGGCCAGCTTGGGTGCTGAAGGCATTGGTGCCGACGTGAACATGATCATGGGCAACGGCTACACCAAAGGCCACGCCGAATTCACTTTGCAGGAACTCCGCGAAAGCCCCGAGCTGAGGAAGATTTTTGAGGAATTGTATGCGTAATTGAGATGTTAGCTATTAGCCATTAGCTGTTAGCAATGCCAACGGGCAATAAGCTAACAGCTAATAGCTAACGGCTAACGGCTAAAAGCTCAAAAACATGGCAGAATCAAGAAGAAAACAAATGTTTCCCGAAGCCACCGACGATCAGTGGAACGACTGGAAATGGCAGGTCAAGAACCGCATCGAGACCCTTGAGGACTTGAAGAAATACGTGAAGCTGACCCCTGCCGAGGAAGAAGGCGTGAAGAAGACCCTTTCGACCCTCCGCATGGCCATCACTCCTTATTATCTGAGCCTCATCGATCCCAACGACCCGCATGACCCCGTCCGCCGTCAGTGCATCCCCACGGAAGCCGAGACCCATCAAGTGGCCGCCGACCTGCTCGACCCGCTGCATGAGGACGAAGACTCGCCCACACCTGGCTTGACGCACCGTTATCCCGACCGTGTGCTGTTCCTCATCACCGACATGTGCTCCATGTACTGCCGTCACTGCACACGCCGTCGTTTCGCCGGCCAGACCGACAACGAATGCGGTCCCGACCGCATAGAGAAGGCCCTCGAATACATCGAGAAGACCGAGAGCGTCCGCGACGTGCTGCTCTCCGGCGGCGACGCCCTGATGGTCAGCGACAAGAAGCTGGAATACATCATCTCGCGCCTGCGCCAGATTCCGCATGTGGAGATTGTGCGTCTTGGCACCCGCACCCCCGTGGTGTGCCCGCAGCGTATCACGCCCGAGCTGTGCGACATGCTGAAGAAGTACCATCCCGTTTGGATCAACACGCACTTCAACCACCCGAATGAGGTGACAGAAGAGTCGCGCCGCGCTTGCGAGATGTTGGCCAACGCCGGCATCCCGTTAGGCAACCAGAGTGTGCTGCTCCGTGGCGTGAACGACTGCGTCCATGTGATGAAGAACCTCGTCCACGAACTTGTCAAGATGCGTGTGCGCCCGTACTACATCTACCAATGCGACCTCTCGATGGGTCTGGAGCATTTCCGCACGCCAGTGTCGAAAGGCATTGAGATCATCGAAGGCCTCCGCGGTCACACCAGCGGCTTCTGCATCCCGACCTTCGTCGTCGATGCGCCTGGTGGCGGCGGCAAGACCCCGGTCATGCCCCAGTACGTCATCTCGCAAGCCCCTGGCAGGGTTGTGTTGCGCAACTTCGAAGGCGTCATCACGACCTACACCGAGCCGACCGAGTACCACAGCGAGTGCAACTGTCCCGAGTGTCAGGCTGCCCGCTCCAAGGAACAGGTTCCGGCTGACAAGGCCGTTGACGGCGTGATTTCATTGCTCGAAGGCGAGCGGATGAACATCGAGCCGAAGGCTTTGAAGAGACACGAGAGAAATCAAGCAAGAGAATAATGCAGAATGCTGAATGCAGAATGCTGAATGGGGCGAAGCCCTGCGGCGCATCGCGAAATTCAGCATTCCGCATTCTGAATTCATAATTAAACAAAATGTCCTTCATCAACGAAATATTGAACTACGACAGCCTCTCTATCGTCGGGTTGCAGAAGAACACGGGGAAGACCGTCAGTCTGAACTATGTGCTCGACCGCCTGCCTATCGACAAGAAGCGCATTGCCGTGACTTCAATTGGCATTGATGGAGAGACCACCGACCAGGTGACGCGCACCCAGAAACCGGAGATCACCTTGCGTCAAGGCATGTATTTCGGCACTTCCGAGATGCACTACCGCCAAAAACGCCTTGTTGCTGAACTGATTGACGTGAGCGACGAGAACACCTCATTGGGTCGTGTGGTGACGGCCAAAGCCTTGACAGGGGGCAAGATCCTCCTGTCGGGACCTTCGTCGGCCAGCGGACTGAAACGCTGGATGAAGGATATGCACCGCGTGGGCATCGACTTGGTGGTCATCGACGGGGCTTTGTCACGGATGAGCTTGGCCTCGCCCGCCGTGAGCCAAAGCATGATTTTGGCTACGGGTGCGGCATATTCGACCAATATGAACACCTTGGTCAACCAAACCGCTTTCGTGGTGGAACTGATCAACATCGGCCTCACCGACGAAGCGAACCTCAAACTGCTGTCACCCATCGAGAAAGGCGTGTGGTACATCGACGACGAAGGCGCGTTGCACGAGTTGAGCAACATCTCCTCGCTGTCGCAGGACTTCCGCTTCGAAGGTATGGACCGCTGCAAGACGCTTTATGTGGCGGGCGCCTTGGTGGATGGATTTCTCGAAAAGGTGAGGAAGAACCCGAAACTGAAGACCACCGAGCTGGTGGTGCGCGACTTCACGAAGATTTTCGTCAGTCCGCAGCAGTATCGGATGTTTTTGAAGACAGGAGGCACCCTTAGGGTGCTGCAAAAGAGCAAGTTGATTGCCGTGACGGTGAACCCGAACTCGCCCTTGGGCGTGGTGCTCGACTCCGACACGCTTTGCGCCCGACTTTCGGAGGCGATACAACTGCCGGTTTATGATTTAATGAAAGACAAGGAATGCAATTGAGAGACCACATAGAATCGCCCTGCGGCCTGCGCTTTATGTTCGAGCAACTCGAACTGCAAGCGGGCTATACGCGTCGTTGGATGCTCGACCAGCCCATGATGCAGACAGGGGAGGAGATTGCCCAAGCCTACGCTACCTTGCGACGTTTCGTCGATTTCGTCGGGCGGGCCGATACACCTTATATTAATACGCTCCAGTTCCGCCTCCAAGGGCTGAAGGACATTCGCACGACCATCAAGAACCTGAGCCAAAACGCAGTGCTTGACGACATCGAGCTGTTTGAGGTGAAGCACCTGGCCATCTTGGCTGTCGATGTAGCGGAACGTCTGAGAAACCACGGCTTGGACGATGCCGTCGAAATCCCCGACCTGAACGAGGTCATCACCATCCTCGACCCCGACGGGCTGAAGATGGCGACCTTCTATGTGTACGACTCTTATTGTCAGGAACTGAGAGACTTACGCTCACAGATGCGCCAGCATCCCGAGCAGCAAGAGGAACTGCTGCTGGAATGCGCCGAGATTGAAGAAGGCGTGCGCCGCGACCTGAGCAAGCAGTTGCATCCTTTTGCGAAGGCTTTGGAAGCCGCGCAAGTGGCCTTGGCGAAGATTGACGTCAATCTTGCGAAGGCCTTGCAGATGAAACAGTTGGGATTGTGTTTCCCGAGCATTTCCAACGACGACGCGACACGTTATGAAGGCCTCTTCCACCCGCAGGTGAAAGATGCCCTCGAAAAGACGAAGAAGCGTTTCCAGCCTGTGACGCTGGAATTCGGGTTGAAACCGACGCTGATCACGGGAGCCAACATGGGAGGCAAGACCGTGGTTTTGAAGACATTGACATTGTGCCAATACCTGTTCCAATACGGCTTTGGCATTCCGGCCACGAGTGCCGAGATTGTGGTCAAGGACGGGATTTATTTCTGTATCGGCGACGAGCAGAGCATCGAGAAAGGGCTGTCGTCGTTTGCAGCAGAGATGAAGCATATCGATGCCGTCATCAAGGCATCGCGTGGAAACGGAAAGATAGTGGCGTTGATTGACGAGCCGGCGCGTACCACCAATCCCACAGAAGGCACGGCGTTGGTGTCGGCCTTGGTGAAGGTGCTGAGCGGGGCGACGGTGAGCCTCGTCATGACGACGCATTATGATATAGGGCCGACCGACGCCCGTCGCCTGCGGGTGAAAGGCTTCGAGAACGGCGAGATGGACTACGAACTCGTCGAGGTGCAAGACGGTGAAGTGCCGCACGAGGCACTGAATATCGCCGAGAGTTTGGGGATTGACGGAGAGTGGATTGCCGAGGCGAGGGAGATTTTAATTATGGCGAATTTGCCACAATTAGCCCCCCCCCCCTCGAATTCGAGGGGGTTAGAAATGGGGTCAAATTCGACCCTTTAAGTGTTAAAAATTGGTTATATTAATAACAAATGTGTTAAATAGTAATAATTAATAAATAAGAAAAGAGTTGAATAATAATAAGTTAGAATTGGGAACGCACCGCGTTCCCAATTGGAAACCTAAAAAAATAGAATGGTATAATGGCAAAGAAAGAATCCGTATCAAACAAAAAAAATCCGATTGTGGTTCATCAGTTATCTGATACATTCTTTTCGGAAATAAGAAGAATCATTGAGGAAGCGCACAACAACGCAGTCCGTAGCGTTGATTATTGCCGTGTGCAGATGTATTGGAATATTGGGAGGCGTATTTTTGAAGAGGAACAGCAAGGAAAGGATAGGGCGGAATATGGTTCATATTTAATCGAGAACCTTGCAAAAGATTTGGAGCCAATTTACGGAAGTGGATTTAGTGTACGGCAATTGAAGTTTTGCCGCCAATTCTATAGGCTTTACCCAATTGCGAATGCAGTGCGTTCGCAATTGAATTGGACCCAGTATCGGATGCTAATTCAGATAAATGACCCTGACAAACGCGAATATTACGAACTTGAAGCGGTTAATAATTGTTGGACGGGGCGTGAGATGGAGCGTCAAATCAATTCGATGTTGTATGAACGGCTGTTGTTGAGCAATGACAAGGAGAGCGTGTTGGCCGTGGCGCGCAAGCAGCGGATTCCGCAAAGCCCAAGAGAAATCATCAAAGACCCGATGGTGCTGGAATTCTTGGGATTGGAGCGGAAACCGACCTATTACGAAAGCGACTTGGAAACCTCGCTGATAACCCATCTGCAAAATTTCATGCTTGAAATGGGCAACGGCTTTGCGTTCATTGCACGACAGAAGCGGATTTTGATTGAAGACGACGAGTTTTTCATCGATTTGGTGTTCTATAACAGGCTTTTGCGCTGTTTTGTCCTGTTTGAGTTGAAGACCGGCAAACTGACGCACCAGGATTTGGGGCAATTGCAGATGTATGTCAATTACTACGACCGCGTGGAGAAGCTGCCGGAGGAAAACCCGACCATTGGCATTCTGCTTTGCACCCAAAAGAACGACACGGTGGTGAAAATGTCGCTACCGGAGAACAATTCTACGATACTTGCATCACAATATACGCTATATTTGCCGACGGAAGCGCAACTGAAAAAGGAAGTGGAGGAAGTGATGAACTTAATTGAAGGAGGAAAAGAATGATGGATATTAATAAAGGTATGCCGCAACGCGATAGACTGATTGAACTGAACAAAATCGCCATTCAGCAGATGAAGGTCTTAGAAGGCGTGGAGGAAAGGAGAATGCTGAAATGAATATATACCATAAATCAATAATCTGATGAAAGGACATACAAACAACCCAAACGGACGACCAATCAAAGGCAAGGAGAAGCGAAAAGGAGTAGCATTTCGTCTCCAACCCTCGACCATTGAGAGGATACGCAAGGCTGCTGAAGAAAACCAGTGCAGCCAATCTGACATCATTGAGGCACTTGTGACAGAGGTTTTAATTATGTCGAAATCGACACAATTAAACTTCTCGAATTCGATAGGTTTAGACCCAAAGGGGTTGAATTTGACCCCTTTGAAAGAGGGATAAGAATAAAAATAATGGAAGTATGGATATCATAGAAAAGATACAGAGCGAAATCAAGCAGGACTACTACCAACAGAACTATTTCAACGATGGGCAGCGTTTTGTGGCTTGGTATATGAGAAACATCCATCTGCTTGATGCTTTGCAAGCAAGAGATTCTATCACTGATGGAGCAAATGACAAACAAATTGATGCCGTTTATATTGATGATGATGAACAGAAGGTTTTCATTATCCAAGGCAAATATTATCTTGGAGGTAGCATCAATGCCGAGCCTGTCAGAGAGGTGATTTCCTCGTGGACGCAATTGAGAGATTTGGTATCGCTTCAAGAAGGCGCAAACGACAAACTTAAAATCAAACTTAATGAGGTTTCAAAAGCCATCAACGAGGATGATTACAATGTTTGCTTCGAACTGATTACTACTTCTGTCTTTACTGAAGATGCTCAAAAGGATATTGTGGCGTTCCAAGCCATGTTGTCAAATGAAGATGTTTCTTCTTATGATGCTGAATTGGTTATTGTTGACAGAAATGGTCTTGATGACAAGTACACACAGACGATGGAAAAGGACAATCCGAGCCTTAACCACACCATCGACCTTGAAGATGGAAAATACTTGTTCACCACTATCGGCACTACTAATGTTTGTTTGATAGCCATGCCTTTGAAAGAATGTATTAAGTTTCCAGGTATCAGTAATGGAACATTATTTCAAAAAAATGTCCGTCAAAGTCTTGGCATAAGCAATGCTGTAAATAAGAAAATCCGTAAAACCATTACGGGCGACAAATGTGGCGATTTCTTTTTCTTCCACAATGGTATTACAGCTATCTGTAATAAAATGGAGTTGGAAAACGGAAAACTGGTTGTGCATGGTGTAAGCGTGGTCAATGGGTGTCAATCCCTGAACACCATCTTGTCTTGTAGTGAAGTGGTCAAAAAGCGCGATGATGCTTATGTGCTTTTCAGATTCTATGAGATTCCTCAAAAAGATAGAGCCGACAGTATTAGTATCAACACTAATACACAGAGTGCGGTTAAAACAAGAGATTTAAGAAGCAATGACAAGCGCGTAATAAGGTTAAAAAAAGCTTATGAGCAAAAATATCCCAATGGCTATTTTGCTGCTAAGCGCGGTGACCAATTGCCAGCAGATAAAAGTAAGGATTACTATGTTGAATTATCCTATTTGGGCAAGTTTTTGATTGCATGGTATTCACAACGGCCCAATCTTTCTTATGGCGAAACCAAAATCTTTGACAAATACTTTGATACACTTTTTAAAAAGGAATACAAGTCAGAAGATATTTACGCATTGAACTTTTGGTACAACAAAATCATGAGTATTTGGACAGAGGATAATCCTTTGAGTATTCATCAGACAATTCTGACTATGAAGGCTTATGCGCCATATCATTTCTTGTTCACGATTTCTTCCATTGTGGCCAAATTGAATGGAAAGGACAGTGTTCCATCTCCATATCAATGTCTTGTTGCTGCCAAGAATCACAATATGGTGGACACCATAATCAGTATTGTTGCTAACTGTATGAACAATGCTTATGCACAAGGCGAAGAAAATGCAAAAGTCAGGGAAAAGCCTTTTATTCCTCAAAACTGGGTTAAGAATAAGGAAAGTATTAGCGCAATTCAAGGTGCAGTAAACAACTATGTTTCTTTCCTACCTTCAATGAATCAACAGATGTTTAAGGATTTGAAAGAGGCTTTTGTTATAGATCCGTCTTATTTTGAATACAGATTAGCAGCAGATTAAATTATTATATTTGACAATAAATCAATCATTTAAACAACATAAACTAAGAATATGGAAAGTAAATTAGGACTTGATTTCAAGAAAGTGGAGTATGCGCGGGGGCTGGCAAAGAACATCGCTGAGGATGTGCAGGCCTTCGTGGAGCAGTATTCCACCGTGGCCGTGGAGCGCACCCTCGCCCGACTGATGGGCATCGACGGGGTGGATGAGAACGCCGTGCCGCTGCCCAACGTGGTGGTCGATGCCATCAAGGACAAGGGCGTGCTTGGCGAAGGCGTGCTTTTTTTCATCGCCAACGCCATGCTCCAAACGGGTCTGAACCCGCAACAGATTGCCGAGAAGGTGGCCGCCGGCGAACTCGACATCACCAAAGTGGTGACGCGCGACCAGAAGAAGATCGCCGACACGCTGCAACCCGTCATCGACGAGAGCATGAACCGCATCCGCACACGCCGCGCCCGCCGCGAGCATTACTTAGAGACCATCGGCGAAGGCCCCAAGCCTTACCTTTACATCATCGTGGCCACGGGCAACATCTACGAGGACGTGGTGCAGGCCCAAGCCGGTGCCCGTCAAGGGGCCGATGTCATCGCCGTGATTCGCACCACGGGCCAGAGCCTTTTGGACTATGTGCCTTACGGCGCCACCACCGAAGGCTTCGGAGGCACCTTCGCCACGCAAGAGAACTTCCGCATCATGCGCAAGGCCCTCGATGAAGTGGGCGAGGAGCAAGGCCGCTACATCCGCCTATGCAACTACTGCTCAGGACTTTGCATGCCCGAAATCGCCATCATGGGCGCCTTCGAAGGCTTGGACGTGATGCTCAACGACGCCCTCTACGGCATCCTGTTCCGCGACATCAACATGCAGCGTACCCTGATCGACCAATACATGAGCCGCATCATTAATGGATTCGCTGGTGTGATCATTAATACAGGTGAAGATAACTACCTCACCACCGCCGACGCCGTGGAAGCCGCACATACGGTTCTGGCCTCCGACCTCATCAACGAGCAACTGGCGCTGATGGCCGGTCTGCCCGAGGAGCAGATGGGATTGGGACATGCCTTCGAGATGGACCCGATGCTTGAGAACGGCTTCCTCTTGGAACTCGCCCAGGCCCAGATGACGAGGGAGATCTTCCCCAAGGCCACGCTGAAATACATGCCGCCCACCAAGTTCATGACGGGCAACATCTTCCGTGGCCACATCCAAGACGCGCTATTCAACATGATTGGCATCTGGACGCACCAAGGCATTCAGCTGTTGGGTATGCCTACCGAGGCCATCCACACGCCGTTCATGAGCGACCGCTACCTCTCCATCGAGAACGCCAAGTACATCTTCAACAACATGAAGAGTATCGGCGAGGAGATGCAGTTCAAGGAAGGCGGCATCTGCCGCAACCGCGCCAAGGAAGTGCTCGACAACACCATCAAGCTGCTTGAGGAAATCGTCAAGGAAGGGCTGTTCACCGCGTTGGAGAAGGGCATCTTCGGCGACGTGAAACGTCCGAAGAACGGCGGCAAGGGCTTGGCCGGCGTGACGCTGAAAGGCGAGAACTACTACAATCCGTTTGTGGAACTGATGAAGGGAAAGAAATAAGAATCTTAAATTTTAAATCTTTAAATTTTAAATCTAAGAGTTATGAGCGAAGGATTATATTCGATGGAGGCAAAGGATTACGACAAGACCTTAGACCTCACCAAGATAAAGCCCTACGGCGACACGATGAACGACGGCAAGGTGCAGATGAGCTTCACGCTGCCTGTGCCTTGCGGCGCAGAGGCGGTGGAAGCGGCCAAGCTGCTGATGAAGAAGATGGGATTGGAGAACCCCAGCGTGGTGTATTACAAGGAGCTGACTCCCGGCTTCACCTTCTTCAACTGCTACGGAAGCTGCTCGCACACAGTGGATTACTCGACCATCTATGTGCCCAAGGTGGAATCCACGACGATGGACATGTACGAGACCGACAAGTTCATCAAGGAGAACATCGGGCGCAAGATCGTCATCGTCGGAGCCTCGACGGGAACCGACGCCCACACCGTGGGTATCGACGCCATCATGAACATGAAAGGCTATGCCGGCCACTACGGATTGGAGCGTTACGAGATGATTGAGGCCTACAACCTCGGCTCGCAGGTGCCCAACGAGGAGTTCATCGCCAAGGGCATCGAACTCCATGCCGACGCACTGCTCGTCTCGCAGACCGTGACCCAAAAAGACGTCCACATCCAAAACATGACCAACTTCATCGAGTTGATGGAGGCCGAAGGCTTGCGCGACAAGATGATTTGCTGCTGCGGCGGTGCCCGTATCACGCACGAGTTAGCCAAGGAAATCGGTTTCGATGCTGGCTTCGGCATGAACACCTACGCCGATGACGTGGCATCGTTTGTGGTTCAGGAAATGGTGAAACGTGGAATGAAATAGAATCTTAAATCTTTAAATCTTAAATCTTTAAATAACAACACACTATGGACAAAAATGAAATGAGAGAAGTGATCGCCAAGCGTGCTGCAAAAGAACTGCACGACGGCGATGTTGTCAATCTTGGCATTGGCATTCCGACCTTGATTCCGAACTACCTGCCCGAAGGCGTCACCGTGACCCTTCAGACCGAAAACGGCGCGATGGGCATGGGCCCGACCCCTGAAGAAGGCAAGGAAGACAAGAACCTCATCAACGCCGGCGGTGGTGCCATCACCCTGCTGCCCGGTGCCTGCACCTTCGACTCGGCCACGTCGTTCGCCATCATCCGCGGCGGCCACGTCAACGTGTCGTTCCTCGGTGCCTTGCAAGTCGATGAAAAGGGCAACCTCGCCAACTGGATCATCCCGGGCAAGATGGCCCCTGGTATGGGTGGCGCTATGGACCTCGTCGTGGGTGCCAAGCGCGTGATCCTCACCATGGAACACACCCAGAAGGGTGCTCCCAAGATCCTGAAGGAGTGCACGCTGCCTCTGACCGCTGCCGGACAGGTGAACATGATCATCACCGAGATGGGTGTCATGGACATCACGCCCGAAGGCATCGTCCTGAAGGAAATCCATCCTGAGTTCACCGTCGAGCAAGTGCAGGCCGCTACCGAGGCCAAGCTCATCATCAGCCCCGACCTGAAACCCATGGACATCTAATCCCCGCGGACATGGAATACACCTTTTTGAAGATTGAGCAGCACGACCAAATCGCCGTCATGAAAGTGTCGGCGCCCAAGTCGCTCAACGCGCTCAACTCCACCGTCCTCAAGGAGATCGACGACTTCGTGAGCCACCTCGACACGACGAAGACGCGCGTCCTCGTCATCACGGGCGACGGCGAGAAGGCCTTCGTGGCTGGTGCCGACATCGCCGAGATGGCCCATCTCTACGAGAAGGAAGGCTACGAGTTCAGCAAGCTCGGTGCCATCGCGTTCCGCAAGATCGAGACGCTGCCGATTCCCGTCATCGCTGCCGTCAACGGCTTCTGCCTCGGCGGTGGCTGCGAGTTGGCCATGGCCTGCGACTTCCGCTATGCGTCGAGCAAGGCCAAGTTCGGTCAGCCCGAGGTGGGCTTGGGCATCACGCCCGGCTTCAGCGGGACGTACCGTTTGGCCAAGTTGGTCGGACAAGGCATGGCCAAGGAGATGATCTTCACGGGCAAGGCCATCAAGGCCGACGAGGCTTTGAGGATTGGCTTGGTGAACGCCGTCTGTGAGCCGGAAGATCTGATGGACAAGGTGATGATGACGGCAAAGAGGATTCTTGCCAACGCGCCTTTGGCCATCGCCCATGCCAAGCGTTGCATCAACGAGAGCTACGACCTCTGTGCCGACGACGCCATCGAGTTGGAGAACGTTGCCTTCGGCAAATGTTTCGCCACCGACGACCAGAAGGAAGGCATGGCGGCGTTCCTCGAAAAGAGGGAGGCCGTGTTTGGAGGGAAATGATGTAATTAGCCATCAGCAGTCAGCTTCAGCAATGCTGAAAGCTGACTGCTGGGAGGGCTGGAAAGTGAATTGTATTGTTTCAGAATTGGATTAAATATTAGACATTATGAATGAAATTGTACCCAACCAGCAGAACCTGATCATCTACAACACCCTTGATGGCAAGGTGAGTGTGGCGATGATGGCTCGTGACGGCAATGTCTGGATGAACCAGAAACAGATGGCAGAACTTTTTGCCACCTCGATTCCCAATGTCAATATTCACATATCCAATATACTGAAAGAAAATGAGTTAGATAAGAATTCAGTTATTAAGGATTATTTAATAACTGCAACCTTTAAGCAATATGTAGAATGTAAAAAGGCCAATATGCTGAAGAAAAGGGAGTTAGCATTAGATTCAGTTGTAAAGAAATTCTTTATAACTGTGGTAAATTGAATTGGATAATATAAAAAGGAGTACTCATAAAAATGACCACGAAAGCGAAGAAAATATCATTGGTGGATTTCCCCGAAGAGGTGGACGCGGAAAACGGCGTGAGGCTGTATGGCGAGACCTCCTACGAGAACCAGATGGCGGTGCTGAGCCATTTCCTTCACAATCATAGGGATGAGGTGGGCAGGGAGGAACAGGCTGAAATCGTCGCCGCCATCCGCGAGTTCCTTTCGAGGAAGGAAGCCCGCCAGCCGATTGACGTTGAGGAATGGTCTGACGATCAGGTGTGGATGGCTGCCGAAGACCCTGGCCAATACGGACTGTTCTCCGACTTCTTCAATGTGCCTTTCCCTGCGCCGGAGAACCCCAAGTTCACGTTTATCGACCTTTTTGCGGGGATTGGAGGATTCCGTATTGCTATGCAGAACCTTGGTGGAAAATGTGTTTATTCATCGGAATTCGATGCAAAGGCGCAAGAGACCTACCTTGCCAATTATGGTGAAATGCCTTTTGGTGACATAACAAAGGAATCAACAAAAAACTACATTCCTGATAACTTTGATGTGCTTTGTGCAGGTTTCCCGTGCCAAGCGTTTTCGTTGGCAGGCAAAAAGCGTGGCTTTGAGGAAACTCGTGGCACACTATTTTTCGATGTGGCTGAAATTATTAGACGCAAACAGCCAAAAGCATTCTTTCTTGAGAATGTGAAAGGGCTAATGATACACGATAAGGGTAAAACAATAGAGGTTATTTTGAATGTATTGCGTAACGAATTGGGGTACTATGTTCCTAATCCACAAATTGTCAACGCAATGAATTTTGGAGTTCCACAACATCGTGAAAGAGTTTATATAGTGGGCTTTCGCAATGATATGGGCGTGAATGAGTTTACTTATCCTTTACCGACAGATAACACCAAACGCTTTATTGATATTCGTGAAAAAGAAGTAGTCTCTGCTAAATACTACCTTTCGACCCAATATATTCATACGCTTATAGAACATCGTAGAAGACACGAAAGTAAGGGTAATGGATTCGGATATGAGATAATCCCTGATGATGGCGTAGCCAATGCTATTGTAGTTGGAGGCATGGGACGAGAGAGAAACATAGTTATAGACAAGCGATTGGATGATTTTACTCCAGTAACCAACATTAAGGGAGAGGTAAACCGAGATGGTTGGCGAAGGATGACACCTCGTGAATGGGCTCGATTGCAAGGCTTTCCTGATAATTTCATCATTGCGGTGTCTGATGCCTCTGCGTATAAACAGTTTGGAAATTCAGTGGCAGTCCCTGCAATTCAAGCGACAGCAGAACAAATAATAAAACGCATAAATTAATAAAGGAAAAACTTATGGGAGAATTGGTAAACCAAGGAATAGCAAAAAAGGAATCAACAACTACACAATTGTTCGACAACCTTATCAATGGTCAGACATTTATGTCTATTGAATACAAAACTCCACAAGAATATGTCCAAAAGTATTGGACAGCTCTTGAAAAAGCGAACAGACCAACACTTCATGGAAACGTTTTTGAGTATATAATATATACGTTGCTTTATCGTGAAGGCATAAAGCCATTCTATACTCAAGCACAGGTGGCTTTTGTCCCGAATGTAAATTTTGACACCTTATTGTACAATCGTGCAATTCCCGTTAGTCTCTCTCTCAAGACCAGCTTGCGTGAGAGATATAAGCAAGCAGACTTGGAAGCGGTGGCATTGAAATACATTTATCGACGTTCAAAGTGTTATTTATTGACTATGGACACACACGAAGCGAATGTCCAGAAAGCAAAAATACAAAGCGGAGATATTATGGGACTTGATGAGATAATCGATTGTAACTCAGAAGACATCAATCAATTAGTTTCTAATCTGAAAACTATGAGTTTTTCAACTTCGGTAAAGATTGATGCAGTTAGAGGAAATCTAATTCAATGACTATGAATGAAGACAACAACAGCCAATTGGTAACTCCATTTTGCCTTTCGATAGCAGACATTGTTAAGTTGCTAAAAAAGCACTTTTCATATCCCTATACCGAGCAAGGTGCGTCAAGACTGCCTGTGCTGGCAATGTATGCCATTTATCAATGTTTGATGAATGGGTTTACACGATACAAAGATAAGACCCTTTGCCCCCTCGAATCTCACAATTCGGCAGACTCGCAGTCAGGCAGAATTGGTGATATTGATGTGAACAACAAGAACGGTAGTGCGTTTGAGGGAGTGGAGATCAAGCACGAAATCCCAATCACTGTCCAATTGGTAAAAGACGCTTACGAGAAATTCAAGGTGCATAACACTGACCGATACTACCTGCTGACCACCGCCAACATGGACACCGCCGATTGGGACGGCATAGAGAAAGAAGTGGCTCGCATAAGCCAAATACATGGTTGTCAGGTGATTGTAAATGGCGTTTATACCACATTGAAATACTATCTGCGGCTTCTTAATGACCCGGCAGAGTTCATCGACAAATACGTTGAATTGTTGAAACATGACGAAACGGTGAAGTTCCAGCACAAAACGGCTTGGAACGACATCATTAGCAATGGAATAAAATAACTATACAATAATAACAGTTTATAAATCAAATCATTAAATTTCAAATCATTAAATTCCAAACATCATGAAAATCTGTGTTATCGGAACCGGCACCATGGCCAAGGGTATCGTGAAGGCATTCGCCGCCAAGATGCCCGTCGTCATGAAGAGCCGCACACAAGCCAGCCTCGACAAGGCCATGGCTTCCATCTCGAAGGGCTACGGCAAGCTCGTCGAGAAGGGCAAGATGACCCAAGAGGCCGTCGATGCCCTGCTGAACAACATCAGCACCACAACCGACTACGCCATCTTCGCCGATGCCGACCTCGTCATCGAGGCAGCCGTCGAGGAGATGCAACTGAAGAAAGACGTATTCATGGAGCTTGACAAGATCTGCAAGCCAGAGACCGTCTTCGCCACCAACTCGTCCTCGCTGTCGATCACCGAAATCGCCGCCTGCACGAGCCGTCCGTCCCAGTTCATCGGCATGCACTTCTTCAACCCCGCCGACCGCATGGCCCTGGTGGAAGTCATTAAGGGCCAGCTCACAAGCGACGAGGTGACCAAGTGCATCGTCGACCTTGCCACCTCCATCGGCAAGCAGCCCGTCGAGGTGAAGGAAGCCCCCGGCTTCGTCGTCAACCGCATCCTCATCCCCATGATCAACGAGGCGGTCGGCATCTTAGCCGACGGCATCGCCAGCGCGGAGGACATCGACAAGTGCATGATGCTGGGCGCCAACCACCCGATGGGTCCCTTGGCCTTGGCCGACCTCATCGGCAACGACGTCAACTTAGCTATCATGGAAGTGCTCTACAAAGAGTTCGGCGACCCGAAGTACCGTCCTCATCCCTTGCTCCGCAAGATGGTGCGCGCCGGCTTGCTCGGTCGCAAAACTGGAGAAGGATTCTATAAGTATTAATTAGTTGGCAGTTGGCAGTTATCAGTTGTCAGTTTCCGATTTGGAGAATTGATAACTGATAACTGAAAACTGGTAACTGAAAACTGAACAAAATGGATTTTAGTTATTCAAAGACAGAACAGCTTTTCCTGCAAATGATACGCTCGTTTGCGGAGAACGAAGTAAAGCCTTTGGCTGCCGAAGTCGATGAACAGGAACGCTATCCTATCGAGACCGTCGAGAAGATGGGCAAGCTCGGTTTGATGGGCATTCCCGTGCCGAAGCAATACGGCGGCGCAGGCGGAACGGTCCAGATGTACATCATGGCCGTCGAAGAGTTATCGAGAGTGTGCGCCACCACCGGCGTCATCCTCTCGGCTCACACCTCCTTGTGCATTGCTCCCATCTTGGAGAACGGCACGGAGGATCAGAAGATGAAGTATCTGCCCAAGCTCGCCTCGGGCGAATGGATCGGCGCTTTCGGCCTCACCGAACCCAACGCCGGTACTGACGCCGCCATGCAGCAGACGACTGCCGTCGACGCTGGCGACAAGTGGATCCTGAACGGCACGAAGATCTTCATCACCAACGCGGCCTACGCCGACGTGTTCATCGTCATGGCCATGACCGACAAGTCGAAAGGCGTGAAGGGCATCTCCGCCTTCATCGTGGAGAAGGGCATGCCCGGCTTCAGCATCGGCAAGAAGGAACTGAAGATGGGTATCCGTGGCAGCGCGACCTGCGAATTGATTTTCGAGAACTGCGAAGTGCCGAAGGAAAACCAACTCGGCCCGCTCGGCAAGGGCTTCAACATCGCCATGAAGACCTTGGACGGTGGCCGTATCGGTATCGCCTCGCAAGCCCTTGGCATCGCCCAAGGTGCTATGGATGAAACGGTTAAATACACCAAGGAACGCAAGCAGTTTGGCAAGGCCATCGCCCAGTTCCAGAACACGCAGTTCCAGATGGCCGACCTCAAGACCAAGGTCGAGGCCGCCCGTCTGTTGGTGCGCAGCGCCGCTTGGAAGAAGGACATGGGCATCCCGTATTCGGCTGATGCGGCCATGGCCAAACTCTTTGCCGCCGAAACTGCTATGGAAGTAACAACCAAGGCTGTACAGTTCCATGGTGGTTATGGCTACACGCGTGAGTATCCCGTCGAGCGCATGATGCGCGACGCCAAGATTACGGAGATTTATGAAGGCACATCGGAAGTCCAGCGCATGGTCATTGCCGGTCAATTGTTCAAATAATAGGAGGGAAGTATATGAATATCATCGTTTGTGTAAAACAAGTTCCGGATACCACCGAAATCAAGATTGATCCGGTAAAGGGCACGCTGATTCGTGAAGGCGTACCGAGCATCATGAACCCCGACGACAAGGGCGGCCTTGAACTCGCTTTGCGTCTGAAAGACCAATTCGGTGCCAAGGTCACCGTCATCTCGATGGGCCCGGCCCAGGCCGACGTCATCCTGCGCGAGGCTTTCGCCATGGGTGCCGACCGCGCCATCCTTCTCTCTGACCGCAAGTTTGCGGGTGCCGACACCTTGGCCACGTCATACGCCTTGTCGGGCCTCTGCCGCACGTTGGACTACGACCTCATCATTGCCGGTCGTCAAGCCATCGACGGCGACACCGCGCAAGTGGGTCCCGAATTGGCCGAGCACCTCGGCCTGCCTCAGGTGTCGTATGTCTGCGACGCCAAAAAACTCGACAACGGCAACCTGTTGGTCCACAAGGAGAACGAAGACAGCGTCCAAGTGCTCGAAGTGGAAGGCAAGTGCGTCTTGACCGTGTTGGCCTCGGCCTTCGAACCGCGTTACATGACCGTCAGCGGCATCGTTGAGGCCTACGACAAGGAAGTCGAAGTGTGGGGCGCCGACAAGATCGACGTCGATGAGAGCAAACTCGGCTTGGCCGGTTCGCCCACCAAGGTGTTCCAGTCGTTCCCCAAAGCCATGAAGGAACCCGGCGAAGTCCACGAAGTGAGCGAGGAAGAAGCCGTCGAGCTGATTGTCAACAAACTGAAAGAAAAACACATCATCTAAAAGTCACAGCCATGGAATTGAAAGATTATAAGAACGTATTCGTTTTCGCAGAACAACGTGAGGGTGTCATCCAATCCGTTGCATACGAACTTTTAGGTAAGGCCCGCGACCTCGCCGACACGCTCGGTGAGAAGGTCGTCGCCATGCTGCTGGGCTGCGGCATCAAGGACCAAGCCCGGAAACTGATTGAATTTGGTGCCGACGAGGTCATCGTCGTCGACACGCCCGAACTGAAGGACTACTTGACCGAGCAATATGCGCAGGTCGTCAACCAGATCATCGAGGAGCGCAAACCGAGCATCGTGCTTTATGGTGCCACCACCATTGGCCGCGACATGGCACCGCGCATCGCCTCGCGCCTGAAGACCGGCCTCACCGCCGACTGCACCAAACTCGAAGTCGTCAGCGACGAGAAGAGCAAAGGTGAGCCACAGTTCCGCATGACACGTCCCGCTTTCGGCGGCAACCTGATGGCCACCATCATCTGCCCGAACAACCGTCCGCAGATGTCGACCGTGCGCCCGGGCGTGATGCAGAAACGCCAGCGCGAGGAAGGCCGTCAAGGCACTGTAACAGATTTCGTCCCGAAATTTGACACCACCAAGTTCAAGGTGAAGCTCGTCGAGACCATCCGTGAAGACAAGGCTATGGTGGACATCGCCGACGCCAAGATTTTGGTTTCGGGCGGTCGTGGCGTCCACAACAAGGAAGGCTTCGACAAGTTGCAGGCTTTGGCCGACGTGCTTGGCGGACAGGTTTCGTCGAGCCGTGCCATGGTCGATAACGGCGTGATGCCCCATGAGAGACAAGTCGGTCAGACGGGTAAGACCGTCCGCCCGAACCTCTACATGGCTTGCGGCATCAGCGGCGCCATCCAGCACTTGGCCGGCATGGAAGAGTCCGACTTCATCATCGCCATCAACAAGGACAAGTTTGCGCCCATCTTCAGCGTCGCCGACCTTGGCATCGTGGGAGACCTGCACAAGATCGTCCCCATGCTGACGGAGCGCCTGAAGAAGGAAGTGGAGAAGTAAGGCTTCTCCGAACAATGCTGTTCTTTGTAGGGGTGTGTTCTCACACCTCTACAAAGAACTAAGCTAATGTATTCATGGGAAATTTATATTACTTTCCGATGCAGAATCTGGAAAAAATGGTTCCCAAAACCTCGGTCGTCGTGATTTCACCCGTGATGCTTCCAAGGTAATATAATGCTTCATGTAAGTCTTGCGAAACCAAGTCAGTAGGAACATTCATTTCAAGTCCTTCTTTAACTGATTTGAGGCTTTCGGAAGCATGAAGCAGAGCCTCATAATGCCGCACATTGGTCACCAAAGTGGCATCGGTGGAGGCGAGGGGCTGGCTGTGTTTCAGGGTGTTGTAAAGGTCGTTCAGGCCGAAACCGTACTTGGCTGAAAGGCGGATGATTTTGATTTCGTCGTTGTCCAAATCATGGCGCAGTTGTTCTAAGAGAACCGCGCCTTGGTCGGCTAAAGTGTCCACCTTATTAATACACAAGACAAGTTGTTGTTGCTTCAGATTGACCTTTCCGGCAATCGCATTGGCCGACGAAAGTATTGATACATAGTCTTTTGTGGCGTCCAACATACCGATGGCGACCGTCGCTTCATGAATCTTCCTATACGAGCGTTCGATGCCGATTTTCTCGATGGTCTCGTCGGTTTGGCGGAGTCCGGCCGTGTCGATGAAGCGGTAGAGGATGCCGTTGATGTTCAGCGTTTCCTCAATCGTGTCGCGGGTGGTGCCGGCAATGTCGCTCACAATGGCGCGGTCTTCACCCAGAAGGGCGTTCAACAGGGTGCTTTTACCCGTGTTAGTTTGACCCACAATGGCCACGGGAATGCCGTTCTTGATGGCGTTTCCCAAGCGAAACGAATCCTTGAGTCGGTTGACATGAGCCAATGTCTCGTCAAGTAAGGCTCGCAGCTGGCTTCGGTCGGCAAACTCCACATCTTCCTCTGAGAAATCCAACTCAAGTTCCATTAAAGAAGTCATTTCCAATAACTTGGAGCGTAGCATTTGAAGTTCCTTGGAAAATCCGCCTTTAAGTTGGTTGATGGCCACGCGGTGGGCGGCTTCGCTTTCCGAACCAATCAAATCGGCGATGGCTTCGGCTTGGGCAAGGTCGAACTTGCGGTTGACGAAGGCGCGGCGCGTGAACTCGCCGGCTTCGGCCATGCGACAGCCGTGCGCAATCAGCACCTGAAGCAGTTTCTGCTGGATGTAAACCGAGCCGTGTACGCTGATTTCGGACGAGTCTTCGCCAGTGAAAGAGTGGGGGGCTCGGAAAAACGTTACCAGCACCTCGTCAAGTAGTTTTCCGTGATCCACAATATGCCCGTAATAGGCTTTATTTGCGACCATCTTTTCCAAGTCAAAAGGCTTGTTATTTTGTGTAAATATTTGACTTACAATGGTAACGGCCTCGGGTCCCGACACACGTACAACAGCGATTGCGCCCATGCCGTGTGGCGTGGCAAGGGCGCAAATAGTGTCGTTATTGAGGATTTGTGAATTTAACATAATGTTTAGAAGGGCAGGTCGTCCACGCTGTCGTCGCCCGCCGGAGGATAGAAGTCCGGTGCAGGAGCAGCTGCGGGAGGCGTTTGGTGCATCGCAGGCTGCTGGGCAGGTTGTGCCGGGGCGGCAGCCGCAGGTACGGCGGCGCCGACGGGGTCGAAACGCCACACCCGCACGTCGGTATACCATTTTCCATTGAATTCGCGCGACGAAATCTCAATCTGCGCCTTGATGGTCTGTCCGGGCGCGAATTTCTGGATCTCGTCGATTTGGTTCGTCCAACAGATCAGGCAAACCGTGCGAGGATATTGTTCCTCGGTCTCGATGATGAGTTCTTGTTTGCGCCACGGGCCACGGGCGCTGGTTCCTTCGGTCAGATTACCGAGTCTGACCACTTTTCCTGTAATTTCCATAGTGTGTAGTATTTAATGATTAAAGATTCAAAAATTTAAAGATTTAAAACGTGCTGTTTGGATGGAGAAAACCATTCGTTGGTTTTGAGATTGCAAAGGTAATCATCATTTCTGTTTCGGCAAACGATTTTTCGATTTTTTTTGTGGTATTTACTCAGGCTCTAAATAAGGCAGAAGTTTGTGGTTTCTTGGAAACCCCTGTTTGGAAATAATCAACATTATGTTAAATTAAATATTCCAAGCCGTCACCTACTGCGTCAGAATATATTCATGGCAATCACGGCACAGGCTTCGGCATCGGCTGCGGCGTTGTGGTGGTTTTTCGCCAAGTCGTAGCCGAAATGCAAGGCCACCGTCTGCAATTTGTGGTTCTCCACCTCTGGCACCAATTTCTCCGATCCCAAATGTGTACAGTAGAACTTGTATTCCGGATATTTGATGTGGTAGTATTCGTGCAAGGCTTTCAGGCAACGCTCGTCGAACGACTTGCCATGCGCCACCATCGGCAGGCCTTTCACCTTGTGGGCCACCTTGTACCAAACCGCAGGAAACGTGTCAGCGTCTTTGGTGTCCTTATACTTGATGTGATGCACCTTGGTCGTAAAGAAATCGTAGTAGTTAGGCACAGGCTTGATGAGACTATAGAAACGCTCAACGATTTCGTCGTTCCTCACGATGACGACACCCACGCTGCATGCGCTCGTAATCTCGCCGTTGGCAGCCTCGAAGTCGATGGCGGCAAAATCGTGCAAATGGTATTTGGGAATGTATGCGGGCCACTCGGCATCAGGCCAGTCGGCACCTTTTATCTTTTGCTTATTTCGGTTCCAAAACATATCGGCGGCAAAATTACGGAAAATCCATTGCTTGTACGAAAAAATATGCTACCTTTGCCCCAAAATGGAAGCAATCCCCTACCCTTTTTAAATGTGTGGATTTTGTAATTTATTGAATATCAACAATTAAAACTAACTCTAAAATGGAATTGAAAGGTTCAAAGACCGAAGCCAACTTGATGGCTGCCTTTGCTGGCGAATCGCAAGCCCGCAACAAGTACACCTACTATGCGTCGAAGGCACGCAAGGAAGGTTACAACCAAATCGCCGACCTCTTTGAGGAGACGGCACGCAACGAGATGGAGCACGCCAAGATTTGGTTCAAGCTGCTCCACGACGGCGAGGTGCCCGACACCAAGACCAACCTGAAGGACGCCGCCGCCGGCGAAAACTACGAATGGACCGACATGTACGCAGGCATGGCCCAGACCGCCCGCGAGGAAGGTTTCAACAAGATTGCCGCCCTCTTCGAGTTGGTCGGCAAGATCGAGAAGGAACACGAGGCCCGCTACCTGAAGCTCCTGCAAAACATCGAGGACGGCATCGTCTTCTCGCGCGAGGGCGACATGGTGTGGCAATGCGCCAACTGCGGCCACATCGTCATCGGCAAGAAGGCCCCGCAGGTATGCCCCGTGTGCAACCACCCCCAGTCCTATTTCCAAATCAAGGCCGAAAACTATTGAAAGCCCTCAACTGAACAACTGAACAACTGAACAACTAAAAATTGAACAACTATGAAAAAGTACGTTTGCGACGTCTGCGGCTACGTCTACGACCCCGCAGTTGGCGACCCTGACAGCGGCATCGCCCCCGGAACCCCGTTTGAAGAAATCCCCGACAGCTGGTCGTGCCCGCTTTGCGGCATCGGCAAGGACAGCTTCTCCGTCATGGAATAACTCTAATGACCTGATATGCAACAAATCCGATTAACCGAAAACATCTATTATGTCGGCGTCAACGACCGCCGCACCGACCTTTTCGAAAACCACATGGAACTGCCCAACGGCGTTTCCTACAACTCTTATCTCATTGTGGATGAGAAGGTTGCCTTGATTGACCCCGTCGAAGCGGGCTTCATCGAGGAATACCTCTTCAAGGTGAAGAGCGTGCTGCAAGGCCGCAAGGTCGACTACCTCATTATCAATCACGACGAGCCTGACCACAGCAGCTCGATTGCCGCCGTTCTTCGCGAATGGCCTGAGATTCAAGTCGTTGGCAACGCCAAGACCTTTGCGCCGCTTGAGGCTTTCTACGGCCTCGTCGAGAACAAGAAGGTCGTGGCCGAAGGCGAAACCTTGAGCCTTGGCAAGCACAGCTTGCAGTTCTTCATGGTGCCGATGGTGCACTGGCCCGAGTCGATGGTGACCTACGAGCAATCGAGCGGCATCGTCTTCAGCAACGATGCCTTCGGTGGCTTCGGTGCCCTCAACGGCGGCATCTTCGACGACCAAGTCAACCTGGCGTTCTATGAGGACGACATGCGTCGTTACTATGCCAACATCGTCGGCAAGGTAGCCATGCAAGCCCTGAAAGCCATTGAGAAACTGGGAGGATTGGAAATCAAGATGATAGCCCCGTCGCATGGCCTTGTGTGGCGCAGCAATATAGCTTGGGTCTTGGGCAAATACACCCAATGGAGCAAGCAAGAGAGCGAAGAAGGCGTGGTCATTGTCTACGGCTCGATGCACGGCAACACGGGCGTCATGGCCGACATCGTGGCGCGTGGCGCCACCGAAGCCGGCATCAAGGAGGTGAAGGTGTACGACATCGCCAAGACCGAGGTCAGCTTTATCATGAGCGACATCTGGAAATACAAGGGCGTCGTCATCGGAGCCTGTGCCCACTACGGCAGCATGTTCCCCAACATGACCCTGCTCACCCATGAAATCAACGAGTTCAAGCCGAAGGACAAGGTCTACGGCTTGTTTGGAGGCATGAGCTGGAGCGGTGGCGGCGTTAAGACTTTAGCCAAATACGCCGAAGAGGGCAAGTGGAACCTCGTGGCCGAAAGCGTCGAGGTGAAAGGCGCGCCCATCCGCGAGGAGGACTGGGACAAGCTCTACAACTTAGGCAAGGTCGTTGCCGAGGCGGTGAAGAGATAGTATTTGTACTATTTGAACCAAACAAAAACTCCACCTCAAACGAGATGGAGTTTTTTTTCGTATTGCCTATTAATATAAATGGGTATGGTAGAGACGCAAAATTTTGCGTCTCTACACAAACCAATTATTTGTATTCGGCCAAGATGTCCTTCACATGGTCGGGGGTGACGCGGCCATAGACCTTCTCACCGACTTCGATGACAGGAGCCAGACCGCAGGCACCGACGCAGCGGAGGCAGGTCAGCGAGAACTTGCCGTCGGGAGTGACCTCGCCGACGCCAATGCCCAACTGACGCTTCAGCTCGTCCAACACCTTCTCGGCGCCACGCACATAGCAGGCCGTACCCAAGCAAACGCTGATCGGGTGCTCGCCTTTGGGCGTCATGGTGAAGAAGGAATAGAAGGACACGATACCGTAAACCCTTGAAACCGGAATGTTCAGCTCCTTGGCCACTAGCTCCTGGACCTCAGCCGGCAAATAGCCGAACTCGCCCTGGACCTTGTGCAGCACGTTGATGACTTCGCCACCATCGTTGCCAAAGGACTTGCAAACATCCTTGATGAAGTTCACTTTCGATTCTGATAATTTGATAACTGCCATAGTATATTTCCTTTCTATTGTTTACTGGTTATTAATCCTCGCTGATCTCGACGTGTTCCGACTTGTCGAAATAGTGGGTGTGCAGCAGTTCGTGTGACTTGTGGCCGCAAGGCTCACCAAAGTATTCGGCATAGAGCTTCTTGATGGAAGGATTCTCATGCGACTTACGGATCGGCTTGCCAGCATCCTCACGGTAGATGGCTTCCGTACGCTTCTTGATGATCTCGCTGTTGCCATGATGATAAGGCTGACCAGCGCCGCCGACGCAACCGCCGGGGCAGGCCATGACCTCGATGGCATGGAACTGTTCCTTGCCTTCGCGCACTCTTTCGAGCAAGGCACGGGCGTTGGACAGACCGTGGGCGATGCCGATGTGGATGGGCGTACCGTCGAAGTCGACCCAAGCGTCACGGATGCCGGCGATGCCACGGAGTTCGGTGAAGTCGATCTTAGGCAGCGGTTTGCCGGTGAACACCTCGTAGGCGGTACGGGTGGCGGCTTCGATCACACCACCGGTGGCGCCGAAGATGACGGCAGCACCTGTGGACTCGCCCAACGGGTCGTCGTATTCCTCGCACGGCATGTCCTTCAGATTGAGGTTGAACTGCTTAATCAAGCGGGCCAACTCGCGGGTCGTCAGGACGTAGTCGATATCGGGATTGCCATCCTTGTAGAATTCCTTACGCTTGCTTTCGTACTTCTTGGCCAAGCAAGGCATGATGGAGACGACCACGAGGTCTTCGCGGTTGATGCCCATCTTCTCGGCCCAGTAGTTCTTGGCGACAGCACCAAACATCTGCATGGGCGACTTGGCCGTTGAAGGCACGTCGAGCATGTCGGGGAAGTTGTGTTCGAAGAAGTTGACCCAGCCCGGGCAGCACGAAGTGAGGATAGGCAGGCGGACACTCTTGTCGCCTTCCATGAACCTCTTGATACGGCCGAGCAGCTCGGTGCCTTCCTCCATGATGGTAAGGTCGGCAGCGAAGTCGGTGTCGAACACATAGTCGAAGCCGAGGCGACGCAAGGCGGCGGTCATCTGGCCGGTTACGATGGTGCCGGCGGGCATGCCGAACTCTTCACCGAGGGCCACGCGAGTGGCAGGAGCCGTATTGACGATGACGGTCTTCTTGGGGTTGTTGATGGCAGCCATCACGTTGCGGGTGTCGTCAACCTCGCTCAGGGCACCGACGGGGCACACCTGGACGCACTGACCGCACATGACGCAGGGCGAGTCGACGAGGTCTTGCTCGAAGGCAGGAGCCACGACTGCGCTGAAGCCACGGTTGATGGCGCTCAAGGCACCGACGGTCTGGACGTTGTTGCACATGTTCTCGCAGCGGCGGCACATCACGCACTTGTCGACGTCGCGCACGATAGCGGGCGACATGTCTTGGCGGTAGTGCGATTGCTCACCTTTGTAAGGAATCTCACGGATGCCGAGGTATTGGGCCAGCGATTGCAGCTCGCAGTTGCCGCTCTTGGCGCAGGTGAGGCAGTCGGCCGGGTGGTCGGAAAGGATGAGTTCGACCACGGTACGGCGGGCGTTGATGACGCGGTTGGTGTGGGTCAGCACTTCCATGCCTTCCACGCAGTCGGTGGCGCAGGCCGGGGCAAGGTTGCGGCGCGGACGGCCGTTGAAGTCCTTGACCACTTCGACGACGCACACGCGGCAGCCGCCGGGCTTGTTTTCAAATTTCATTCCTGCCAGTTCAAAATAGCAAAGGGTAGGAATATGGATACCGGCCATGCGGGCGGCTTTCAGGATGGTAGTGCCTTCCGGGACCTGGATCTGTTTGTTATCAATTGTTACGTTAATCATAATGTTCTCCTCCTCTATTTTATTTGACAGAAATGGCACCAAACTTACAACCAGAGATACAGGCACCGCACTTAATGCACTTCGTGGAATCGATGACCAACGAAGGCAACTTGTGGCCTTCGGCGATGTAGTCGGTCTTCGAGATGGCGTCGGCGGGGCAGTTCTTCATGCACTTCGTGCAGCCGATGCACTTGTCCTTGTCGATCTCGTAGCGCATGAGCTTCTTGCAGACGCCAGCGCGGCATTTCTTGTCGACGACGTGCTCGACGTATTCGTCCCAGAAGTTGTCCAAGGTCGACAGCACCGGGTTGGGTGAGGTCTGGCCTAAACCGCAGAGGGCGGTGTCCTTGATCACGGCGGCAAGGTTGCGGAGTTCCTGGAGGTCGTCCATCGTGCCATTGCCTTCGGTGATCTTGTTGAGGATTTCGAGCATACGCTTGTTACCCACGCGGCAGGGCGTGCATTTGCCGCAGCTCTCTTCGCAGGTGAACTCAAGGTAGAACTTGGCGATGGCCACCATGCAGGAGGTCTCGTCCATGACGACCATACCGCCCGAGCCCATCATGGAGCCGGCAGCGACTAGGCTGTCATAGTCGATTTGGGTGTCCAAGTGCTTCTCGGTCAGGCAGCCGCCGGAAGGACCACCGGTCTGCACGGCCTTGAACTGACGGCCACCCTTGATGCCGCCACCGATTTCGTAGATGATGTCGCGGAGGGTGGTGCCCATCGGGACTTCGATCAGACCGACGTTGTTGATCTGGCCGGCCAAGGCGAACACCTTGGTGCCCTTCGACTTCTCGGAGCCGATGCTGGCAAACCAGTCGGCGCCCTTGGTGATGATGATCGGGATGTTGGCAAACGTCTCCACGTTGTTCACATTGGAGGGTTTCATCTTGTAGCCAGCGACAGCCGGGAACGGGGGCTTGAAGGTGGGTTCGCCGCGCTTGCCTTCCATCGAGTGGATCAAGGCAGTCTCTTCACCGCAGACGAAAGCGCCGGCACCGTAGCGAAGCTCGATGTCGAAATCGAAGCCCGTGCCCATGATGTCCTTACCGAGCAGGCCGTATTCGCGGGCCTGGGCGATGGCGATTTGCAGGCGGTGGATGGCGAGCGGGTACTCCGCACGGATGTAGACCAAGCCGTGCGTGGCGCCGATGGCGTAGCCGCAGATGGCCATGGCCTCGACGACGCTGTGCGGGTCGCCTTCCATGATGGAACGGTCCATGAACGCGCCCGGGTCGCCCTCGTCGGCGTTGCAGATGACGTACATCTCGTCGCACTTGTTCTTGGCGCAGAGGCCCCATTTCACGCCGGTCGGGAAACCAGCGCCGCCACGGCCACGGAGGCCCGACTTGGTAACCTCGTCGACGACCTGTTGGGGAGTCATCTCAGTGAGGCACTTGCCCAAGGCTTCATAGCCGCCACGCGAGATGCACTCGTCGATGTTTTCGGGGTTGATGAAACCGCAGTTACGCAAGGCGATACGCAGTTGCTTACGATAGAAGCCCATGTGCTTCGAGTCGGAGACGTGCTCCTTGTTCTCGGGATCCATGTAGAGCAGGTCGGTGACCTTACGGCCTTTGATGATGTGCTCGTTCACGATCTTCTCGACATCCTCAGGCTTCACCTGGGTGTAGAAAGTGTTGTCAGGCATGATCTTGACGATGGGGCCCTTCTCGCAGAAGCCGAAGCAACCCGTCCTGACCACCTGAACCTCATCTTGCAAGCCCTTCTCGGCCAGGATGGTCTCGAAGTTCTTGATGATTTCAGCACCTGCCGATGCCTGGCAGCCAGTACCACCGCAGCAAAGCACGTGCATCTTGATTTTTGTCATATAAAGTCCTCCAATTAAGATTGATTAACCGATAGTTTCGTAGTTCACGGGGATGACGCCGTCCACCATCTCGTTGTTCATGACGTACTTGGTGAGGATTTCGTCAGCCTTGGTGTTGTCGACATGACCGAAGACGACGGGGTCCTTGCCCGGGCACTTCACCTCGATGGTCGGCTCGGCGTGGCAGTAGCCCATGCAGCCGGTTTGGGTGAAGACGATGCCGAGCTTCAGCTCGTCGGCCTTCTCCATCATGTGTTCCATAACTTGTTTTGCACCGGCGGCGATACCGCAAGTGGCCATTGCGACCTTGATTTGCACCAAAGAGTCAGGGTCGTTGCTCTTTTCGCGAAGGTCAAGGTTCGACTGAAGCTTTTCTCTCATAGCTTTCAGTTCTGCTAAAGACTTAACTTTTGCCATATTTTTCCTTTTTAGGGTTATTGTTGATTGAGTTGTTTGCCGTTGGTTTCAGGAATCTTCCGAATCCTGTCAAATCCGCTGCAAAAGTAGGGAAAAAAAACGTGCCATTCCAAATAATGCGGCAACTTTTTAACGATTTTTTCAAGGAACTTAAAACATTGTATTACAAATATTTAAGCACTTTGAAAACGACGCTAACTGTAAATTAGAATGATTCTAATTTAGAAAACCCCGATTTTGGCTCAAAATCGGGGTTTCGCGGGTCTTGGAGCAAGTGGAATCAAAGCTCGTCGTTGATGAGCATCTCGACGACTTTCATGAAGTTCTTCTCCTTGAGGTTCTCCTCGCCTTCGTCGGCGGCGACGATGTCGTTGAGGTCGGCCATGAAAGCCGCCTTGTCCTCTTCGGTCTTCAGGTACTCATCCTTGTGTTCCTTGAAGAAGCTGAGCCAGTTAGGGCTGGTCATCGACTTCCATGCCTCAAACACCTCTTGGTAGCTCTTTTCGTCGAACTGCATACAGATGCGTTCCAGTTCGTTCATCGAGATGTTGCCGTCGATGCCCGAGGCGCAAAGCATCATGAAAATCTCGAATTTCTCTTTGGTCAGGTTTTCCATAGCATTGAAGTTTTAAAGTGATGATGGCACAAAATTAGGAAATAAAACCATATCTTTGCCGCAAATTTCAAATTTTATGAGAAAAAATTTCATCATCGCCATATTTGTCCTCGTTTCGAGCGTGGCCATGGCACAAGAAAAGTGTTTCTGGGTGTTCTTCACCGACAAAAACGACACCCAATTCGACCCCTATTCCTATTTTGACGCAAAGGCCATCGCGCGGTATGAGCAATGCGGTGCCGACCTCTACGACATCAGCAACTACCCGATGAACGAAATGTACGTTAATTCAGTAGGCTCCTACTCCACCGAAGTCTTCGGCGAATCGCGCTGGCTCAACGCTATCGGCATTGAAGCCACCGACGACAATGCCGCCCTGATTGCCCGACTGCCTTTCGTGGCCCGCGTGCAGGAAATCGTTTCGGAAGGCACCATTGCCAGCGTCGAATACGGTTTGGACGAAATCGTCGGTGACGACACCGAAGGCATCCTCACCGACCAGCTCATCCGCTTCGGCGGCCAGCACTTCATCGACCACGGCATCGACGGCAAGGGACTGCGCATCTGCGTGATGGACGGCGGCTTCCCAAAAGTCGATACACATCCGGCTTTCAAGCACTTACGCGACAACCACCAAATCCTCATGACCTACAACTTCCCGAACAAAAAGGAGAACGTCTATGGCTGGAACACCCACGGCACGATGGTGCTGAGCTGCATTGCGGGCATCAACGCCGAAGGACAGAAACTCGGCCTTGCCACAGGAGCGGAGTTCCTCCTTGCCCGCACCGAAATCGAACCTGAGCCGTTCAAGGAAGAGGTGTGGTGGGCGCAAGGCGCGGAATGGGCCGACAAGAACGGCGCCGACATCATCAACAGTTCCTTAGGCTATGGCAAGGACCGCCACTGGACCCGCGACATGGACGGCACTTCCTATGTCGCCAAGGCCGCCAACAAAGCCGTCGAAAAGGGTATTTTGGTGTGCAACTCCGCCGGCAACGAAGGCGACGACCGCCGTTGGAAGACCATCATCACCCCTGCCGATGCGGAGAACGTGCTTTGCGTGGGCGGCATCGACGACGACTTGGAGCGTTACAACCATATCGACTTCAGTTCCTACGGTCCAAGTGCCGACAAGCGGCTGAAACCCAATGTGGTGGCCTTCGGTCACGCAGCAGTGGCCAACCCGAGCAACGGCAAGTTCACCGATGCCTACGGCACTTCGTTCTCCAGTCCGCTGACGGCAGGTTTCTGTGCCTGCGCTTGGCAGACCATGCGCGACAAGACCGCCCTTGAGATGAAGGCCGAAATCGAGAAGTCAGCCGACCTCTACCCCTATTTCGACTATGCCTTTGGCTACGGCGTGCCCCAAGCGGCCTATTTCACCAACGAACTGAAGCCCGCCGAGCGTTCGTTCAACCTCGTGCAGGAAAAGGACGGCGTGCGCATCACCGTTCCCAAAATAGTGGAAGGCCAGTATATGTTCATCAATGTGGAAGGGGCCGACGGCGTGTTGCTCGGTTATTACAAGGCCGCTCCCGACAGCACAGGTATCATACTGAAAAATAAGGATTTAGGAGAAGGAAAGAAATTGAATGTCAGCTACAACGGCTATTACGACTCCTGCCCCATCAGCGGCATGGGCGGCGACATCAGCTTGGATGCCAACACCCGACGCCTTTGGGGACAAGACGGCACGTTCCCGACCATCAAGGAGGAAGGCTGGCAAAAGTCGACGTTCTTCCAATACGACTACAACCTCTACACCGACACTTGGAACGGCTTCAACCGCCACTTCGCCTTCGGTCGCCGCTGGATGTACGGCAAGACATATAAAATAGGTATGGGTCTCGGCCTCGACTGGAACCGCTATGTGGCCAAAGGACAGATTCCAGATGCCTTGGAAGTGGCCGACCGCACCACCATAATGCGCAACATGCAGCTGCGTGGCGAACTGATGCAACGCGTCGTCATCCGCCTGTGGGGCATCAATTGGGATTTGGGCGTGTATGGCGGCATCAATGCCTTGCGTCGCGTGAGGGTAATCGACAACGTCGAATGGCAAGATGCTGATGGCAATGCGACTAAGCCTTACAGCAACAAGGTCACCACTTTCTACAACCACGCTAAGGCCATGAACCTCTTCGAATACGGTGCCACGACGCGCGTCAGCTACAACATCGCTAACCTCGTCAACGTCGGCGTTTACGCAAGCTATCGCCTGTCGCCCGTCATCACGAAAGACGATTTCTTGATTGGCACAAAGGCCAACAATCCGTCGCCATGGAACTTCGGCATCGAGATTGAATTTGCACCGTGATATTTAAACATTGAATAACAGAGATTTATAAATATTTTCAAAAAAAGTGATTTTTTTTGATACGGCATATCTGAAAATGTATTATTTTTGCGCCATCAAACAAATAGATAATTCTTTATCGATATGACAACACAAAACACATCCATGGTAGTAACGAAATCGACGTTGAGCCGGTTGCCGTTATACTACAGCTACATCCGCCAGATGCAGCACGAGGGTGTGGAATATGTGTCGGCGACCACCGTTGCCCAAAGCCTCAACATGAACCCCGTGCTGGTGCGCAAGGACTTGGCGGGCGTGAGCAGCGTGACGGGCAAGCCTCGCGCCGGTTTCGAGGTCGATACCTTGGTCAAGGATCTTAGTGAGTATTTAGGTTATAATAATGTTGATGAAGCCATTCTGGTCGGGGTCGGCAGCCTTGGGCGGCTTTTGCTGACCAACAAGGAGTTCGCGACCCTCGGACTGAACATCGCCGTCGGGTTCGACAAGAGCCCCGACCTGAGCGGCATCCAAGTCGGCGAAAAGTTCGTGTTGCCCATGGAGAAGATGAAAGGCTTCGTCAACCGCACTGGCATCAAGATCGGGATCATCACCGTTCCCGCCGACCAAGCGCAAGAGGTGTGCGACCAAATGGTGGCCTGCGGCATCCTCGCCATCTGGAACTTCGCCTTCGCCCTTCTCGACGTGCCACCCGGCATCCTCGTGAAAAACGAGAACCTGCCCTCGTCGCTCGCCTTGCTCTCGCACCAACTCGCCAACAAACTGAACAACAACTAACCAACAATAATCCTTAACTTCAATTCAATGAATATGAAAGCATCAAAAGAAACTTCGTCACCTAAAATCGATAAAAATGTATCGATTCAAGATGAAATCAACGTTTTGGTCGAAAACGCCGAAAAGGCCTTGCAGACCTATGTGACCTTCGACCAAGCGCAAGTGGACAAGGTCGTCTATGCCATGGCCTTGGCCGGATTGGAAAAGCACCGCGAATTGGCCAAGCTCGCGCATGAGGAAACGCAACGCGGCGTTTATGAAGACAAGATCATCAAGAACATCTTCTCGACGGAATACATCTGGAACTCCATCAAGGACGAGAAGACGGTGGGTATCGTGGAAGACAACGAGATGGAAGGCTATGTGGAAGTGGCCGAGCCCGTGGGCATCGTGGCCGGCGTGACGCCCGTCACCAACCCCACCTCCACCACCATGTTCAAGTCGCTGATTTGCGCCAAGGCACGCAACCCGATCATCTTCGGATTCCACCCGTCGGCGCAGCAGTCGTCGTTGGCCGCCGCCAAGACCCTTCGCGACGCCGCCATTGCCGCCGGTGCGCCCGAGCACTGCATCCAGTGGATCGAGCATCCTTCGGTAGAAGCCACGATGGCCTTGATGAACCATCCGAAGGTGTCGCTGATCTTGGCCACTGGCGGTTCGGGCATGGTGCGCTCGGCCTACAGCTGCGGCAAGCCGGCCCTTGGCGTGGGTCCCGGCAACGCACCTTGCTACATCGAGACCTCGGCCAACGTGAAACGCGCCTGCACCGACCTGATGATGTCGAAAACCTTCGACAACGGCATGATTTGCGCCTCCGAGCAGGCCGTCATCGTCGATAAGGTGGTTTCCAACCTGTTTGAGAGCTACATGAAAGAGAACGGCTGCCATTTCCTGAACGAGGCTGAGACCAAGAAGGTGTCGGCTTTCGTCATCAACGCCGAGAAGGGCGCCGTCAATCCCGACGTGGTGGGCAAGTCGGCCTACTGGATTGCCGAGAAGTCGGGTGTGAAGGTGCCGGAGAGCACGAAGATACTGATTGCCCGCCTGAAAGACGTCGGTCCCGACTATCCGCTGTCGCGCGAGAAGCTCTCGCCCGTGTTGGCCTACTATGTCGTCAACAACCATGTGGAGGGCTTCGAGATGTGCCGCAAGATGCTCGACATGGGCGGCTTGGGCCACACGGCCATCATCCACAGCACCAACAGCGACCTCATCGAGAAGTTCGGCAAGGCCATGAAGGTGGGGCGCATCATCGTCAACTCGCCCTCGTCGCAAGGCGCCATCGGCGACATCTACAACACCAACACCCCGTCGCTGACCTTGGGTTGCGGCTCCTACGGCCACAACAGCACCACGGCCAACGTCTCAACCGTCAACCTCATCAACAAAAAGAAAATCGCAAAAAGAAGAGTGAATATGCAATGGTTCAAAATCCCGCCGAAGATTTATTTCGAATACGGTTCGGTGCAATATCTCGAAAACATGGAAGGCATCAGCAGGGCTTTCATCGTGAGCGACCCGATGATGGTGCAGCTCGGCTATGTGGACAAAGTGACCTACTACCTCAACAAGCGCGAGGAAAGCTGCCACTACACGGTGTTCTCCGACGTGGAGCCCGACCCGGACGTGGAGACCGTGATGCGCGGCGTGGAGCAGATGCGCTCGTTCCAGCCCGACGTCATCATCGCCTTGGGCGGCGGCTCGGCCATGGACGCGGCCAAGTGCATGTGGCTGTTCTACGAGCATCCCGAGACCTCGTTTGACGGCCTGCGCCAGAAGTTCATGGACATCCGCAAGCGCGTGGTGAAGTTCCCGCATCTCGAGCAATGCAAGATGGTGGCCATCCCGACCACCTCGGGCACTGGCAGCGAGGTGACCGCCTTCACCGTCATCACCGACAAGAAGAAAGGCATCAAGTACCCGTTGGCCGACTATGCCGTGACGCCCAACGTGGCCATCATCGACCCGCAGTTTGTGGTGTCGCTGCCCAAGCGTGCCACCGCCGACACGGGCATGGACGTGCTGACCCACGCCATCGAAGCCTACGTCTCCAACATGGCCAACGACTACACCGACGGCTTGGCGTTGCAGGCGATGGACCTCGTGTTCGGCTACCTGAAACGCGCCTACCAGAACGGCCAGTTCGACCTGAAGGCGCGCGAGAAGATGCACAACGCCTCGTGCATCGCCGGCATGGCCTTCACCAACGCCTTCCTCGGCCTCAACCACAGCATGGCCCACAAGTTGGGGGGCGACTACCACATCCCGCACGGTCGCGCCAATGCCATCTTGCTGCCTTTCGTGGTGAAATACAACTCGCTGAAGCCTAACAAGTTTGTCCCGTTCCCGAAATATGAGCGCTTCATGGCCGACGAAAAATTAGCCAAGGCAGCCCGCTTCCTCGGCTTCGGCGGAAAGGACGACGAGGAAAGCATCGACAACTTCATAGCCGCCATCCGCCAGCTGATGAAAGACATGGACATGCCGCTCAGCATCAAGGAGGCCGGCATTGACGAGAAGGTGTTCATGGACAATGTGGAGGCCCTTTCCGAGAAGGCCCACGACGACCAATGCACCGGCGCCAACCCGAAATACCCGCTCGTGAAGGAAATCGTCGAGATCTACAAGCAGGCCTACTACGGGAAATGAACGGGATTGTTCAAGAACCAAAAACCAAACCGAAACCAACCAACCTATTAACAACAACTCAAAATTAAACAAAGAAATGAACAGATTCACCTTACCGAGAGACCTTTATCATGGAGAAAATGCTCTTGAAGCATTAAAGACCTTCACAGGCAAACGTGCCGTCATCTGCGTTGGCGGCGGAAGCATGAAACGCTTCGGATTCTTGGACAAGGCCATCGCCTACCTGCAAGAGGCCGGCATGGAAGTCAAAGTGATTGACGGCATCGAGCCCGACCCGTCGGTGGAGACCGTGATGAGCGGTGCCGCCGCGATGCAAGAGTTCCAACCCGACTGGATCGTGGCCATCGGTGGCGGTTCGCCCATCGATGCTGCCAAAGCCATGTGGATAAAGTACGAATACCCTGAGACCACTTTCGAAGACATGTGCAAGGTGTTCGGCTTGCCCAAGCTGAGAACCAAGGCCAAGTTCTGCGCCGTTTCGTCCACCTCGGGCACGGCCACCGAAGTGACCGCCTTCTCCATCATCACCGACTATGCCAAAGGCATCAAATACCCCATCGCCGACTTTGAAATCACGCCCGACGTGGCTATCGTCGACCCGGCATTGGCCCAAACCATGCCCAAGAAGTTAGTGGCCCACACGGGAATGGACGCCATGACACACGCCATCGAAGCCTACGTCTCGACCGCCCACTGCGACTACACCGACCCATTGGCGATGCATGCCATCAAGATGATCCAGAGAGACTTGGTGAATTCCTACAACGGCGACGTGACCGCCCGCAACGAGATGCACAACGCCCAATGCCTTGCCGGCATGGCCTTCTCGAACGCCTTGTTGGGCATCGTCCACTCAATGGCACACAAGACGGGTGCCGTGTTTGCCGACTTCGGCGCACACATCATCCACGGAGCCGCCAACGCCATGTACCTGCCCAAGGTGATTGCCTTCAACGCCAAGAACCCCGTGGCCAAGCAACGCTACGGCACCATTGCCGACGCCATGAACCTTGGCGGCAACAACGACGACGAGAAGGTGGCCCTGCTCATCGCCGCGCTGCGCAAGATGAACGACGACCTCAACATCCCGCACTGCATCAAGAACTACGGTGCCGACTCGTATCCTTGCGAGCAAGGCTTTGTGCCCGAGAACGTGTTCCTCGAAAGGCTGCCCGAAATCGCCAAGAACGCCATCGGCGACGCCTGCACAGGCTCCAACCCGCGCATCCCGACGCAAGCCGAGATGGAACAGCTGCTGAAGTGCTGCTATTACGATACCGAAGTAGATTTTTGAGTTGTTAACCCCTTTTTGACGGCGGGCGGCCCCAAAAAACACGCC
>FLNV01001609.1_pt1 | contig 43570 bp, 36 predicted proteins | sample 1140351 | NCBI WGS metagenome assembly FLNV01 (sample SAMEA3878207, study PRJEB12797) | bioreactor metagenome | biome: Moose rumen | place: Sweden | collected 2011-10
GCGACGGGCGTGATTTCGGTGGCCGCCAACGCCTACACTAACCAGTTCAGCCGCATGATGCGTGCCATGAAGGAAGGCAAAACCGAAGCTGCCTTACGCCTGCATTTCGCCATGCTGAAGATGAACCAACTCATCTTCGCCGACGGCAACCCGGCGGGCATCAAGTGCCTGATGAGCCATATCGGGCTGTGCCAGAACGTGTTGCGCCTGCCTTTGGTGAAAGCCAACGAAAAGGTCGAGGCCGACATCATTGAAGAATGGAAACAATTAAAAAACTTATAAAATGAAGATTTTACGCATTTTTACAATCATTTTGGCCACACTAATTTGTGGCAACATTTTCGCCCAAGAAAGCCAAAAGGAGCTTGAGCAAATCTCGAAGAACCACGGAGAATACTATTTCTCCCTTTCCGTCCAAAAACCCGCTGACATCCAGGCTATCAGCGACTTATGTTCCGTCGACAATTTCGACGGCAAAAACGTCATCTGCTATGCCAACCATGAACAATACCAAAGCCTGCTCAAGCACGGCTACCAGCCCACTTTGATGATGCCGCCTTCGCTGCAATTCAAGGTGGAGATGTGGGACGGCAGCGACCGCGCCAACTACGACTGGGACAGCTACCCCACCTACGAGGCCTACGAAGCCATGATGTACCAGTTTGGCACCGACCACCCCGACAAGTGCGAAATCCTCACCCTCGGCACCTTGGCTTCGGGACGCAAGATTTTGGTGGCCCACCTCAACAACGGAACGCCCGATGGCAGGCCCGTCGAAGGCAGACCCAAATTCCTCTATACCAGCACTATCCACGGCGACGAGACCACCGGCTGGATCATGATGCTCCGCCTCATCGACTATCTGCTCGAAAACCCTGACGAGCCTGAGGTGCAGGAAGTGATGGACAACATCGACCTTTACATTGGCCCCAACACCAACCCCGACGGCACCTATCACGGCGGCAACAATACGGTGAACGGCGCCAGAAGAGGCAACGCCAACAACATCGACATGAACCGCAACTATCCCGACCCACATGGCAGCGCACACCCCGACGGCAACGAATACCAACTTGAAACCCAATGGTTTATGCAACTCGCCGAAGAGAACGCCTTCGTTATGGGCGCCAACTACCACGGCGGCTCGGAAGTGATGAACTATCCGTGGGACAACACCTACACGCTCCATGCCGACGACGACTGGTACCAACTCGTGTGCCACGAATATGCCGACCTCACCCACGAGGTGAACCCCAACTACATGAGCGACTTCAACAACGGCATCACCAACGGTGCCCAATGGTACATGATTGGCGGAGGCCGCCAGGACTACATGAACGGCTATCGCCAATGCCGCGAGGTGACCATCGAATGCTCGAACACCAAATTGGTGCCCGGCACTCAACTGCCCAACTTCTGGAACTACAACAAGGAAGCCATCTTCGCCTTCATGAACCAATGCCGCTATGGCGTCCACGGCATCGTGACCGACGCCACGACGGGCGAGCCGCTTGAGGCCACCGTCACCGTGAGCGGCCACGACGACCAATATTCCTTCGTCAGCAGTCACCTGCCCGTCGGCGACTTCCATCGTCCCATCAAGGGCGGCACTTATTCGTTCATTTTCAGCGCAGAAGGCTATTGCCCGCAGGTGATGGACATCACTGTGGCCGACAACGAGACCGTCAACCTTGAGGTGCAGCTCGAACCTGGCAGTTGCCTACTGCCCAACTTCAACGCTTCGGCCACGCAGGTGGCTCTCGGCGGCAATGTCAACTTCACCGACGGCTCGTTTGGCGATGTGGTTGCCTGGAACTGGACCTTTGAAGGCGGCACTCCTTCCGCCTCGACGCAACAGAACCCCACCGTCACCTACAACGAAGTCGGCGACTTCAGCGTCACCCTGACCGTCACCAATGCCGACGGCAACAGCGAGACCCTTACCCGCGAGGACTACATCCATGTGCGCGAAGCCTACAACATGCAGAATGGCACCGTCGAGACCTGCAGCGCCTTGTTTTACGACAACGGCGGCCCCAACAGCAACTACAACAACAACAGGGACTACACCATGACCTTCATGCCCGGCCAGCCCGACAAATTCATTGAGGCCACTTTCATTGAGTTCAGCACGGAAAGCGGCTGGGACTATCTCTACATCTACGACGGCACCAGCACGCAGGCCACGCAGATAGGCCAGTATACAGGGAGCGAATCCCCCGGCACCGTGACCGCAACCAACTCGGAAGGCGCCTTGACGTTCCGCTTCACCTCCGACCAAAACACGACTGCGTCGGGCTGGGTGGCCGCCATCAACTGCGTCGGCAACTACGAGCCTATGGCCATCGAAGTCAGTGCCGACCCCGAAGTGGTCAACGAAGGCGAGAGCAGCCAGCTGAACGTGACCGTAACAGGCGGCGCGGGCGATTACACCTACCTCTGGGAGCCTGCCGCGACCTTAGACGACCCCACCATTTCCCATCCCGTGGCCACGCCCGTTGAGCGAGAAACCATCTACAAAGTCACCGTCACCGACGGAGAAGGCAACACGGCATCGGGCGAAGTCACCGTGAGCATCGGCAACTATTCCATACCCGAGGTTGGCTGCGCTCCCATAGTCTATCCCAACCCGAACAAAGGCGTTTTCACCATCAACGTCGATGGGAAGTACTCCTATCGTCTTTTCAACGGCCACGGGCAGCAAGTGCTTTCGGGCGAGGCAATCGGCAAGACCCAAATCGAAACCCAAGGCCTGAGCCAAGGCTTATACCTCCTCCAAATTGTGGCCGAGAACATCGGAATCGAAAAAATCATCATAGAAAAATAATAGACAAAAACCCGCGTTTATAAGCCAAAAATGAGTAATTTTGCGGCCCAATGAAAAACAGACTTTTGATATTGTTATCGTTAGGTTTCATTGCCTTCAGCTCGTGCAACGACTTCAACCGCATGGTCAAGAGCACCGACAACGAGATGAAGTACGAGGTGGCGATGGACTATTACGACCGAGGCGACTACAACCACGCCTTGCAGCTCTTCGACCTGTTGCAAGCCTCGTTCCGCAACACGCCACGCGGCGAAGCCATCACCTATCGCACCGCGCAATGCTATTATTTCCAAGAGGATTACGACATTGCGGGCTACTACTACAACCGCTTCACGCAGACCTATCCCTTCTCGAAAGACGCCGAAAAGGCCGCCTTCATGAGTGCCTATTGCAGCTACAAGCAGTCGCCCGAGTCGGGGCTCGACCAAACCAACACCTTCACCGCCATCAAGCAGCTGAAAGGCTTCATGGAACGCTATCCCAACAGCGACAGCCTCGACCGCGCCAACCATTTGTTGACCAACCTCAACGACAAGCTGGAAGAGAAGGACTACAACATGTGCCGGCTGTTCTACCGCATGGAAAACTACAGCGCGGCCATCACCTCGTTTGAGAACATGCTGAAGAAATATCCCAACACACTGCACCGCGAAGAGATCCTTTACGACATGGCCAAGACCTATTACGACTATGCCGAGAACAGCATCACCGAGAAGCAGCGCGAGCGCTACGAGTCGTGCGTCGAGCAATGCAACGCACTGTCGTACCTCTATCCCAACAGCAAATACCTGCAAGAAACAAACGGCATCGCCGCCAAAGCAAGAAAGAAACTAGAAAACTTTAAATAACCATGGATTTCAAGAAGATTAAGACCGAAACGACGGTGGTCACCCGTCAGAAAGACCAGTTCTACAAAGGCACGGGCAACATCTATGAGACCGTCGCCATCCTGTCCATCCGCGCCAACCAGATTGCCGCAGAGATGAAGACCGAACTCAACGAGAAGATCGAGTCGTTTGCCTCCATCACCAACGACAGCCTTGAGGAAGTGTTTGAAAACAAGGAGCAAATCGAGATTGCAAAGTTTTACGAGAGGCTGCCCAAGCCCACCTTGATAGCCGTCCACGAGTTCCTCCACGACCAGATCTACTTCCGCAACCCCAACAAAGAGCAGCAAGACGCATTCTGAACCGCATGAAGAAGGGAGTCGCCATGAAGAAAGCACTATCGAGCCTTTTGATTCTTGTTGTCCTGCTGACGGCCAATGTCGTGCGGGCGCAGGAGCTGCAATGCGACGTGCGCGTCAGTTCCAACAAGGTGCAGGGGTCGGACAAGACCATCTACCAGAACCTACAGACCTCCCTTTACGAATTCCTCAACAACACCAAATTCACGGAAATCAACTTCCGTCAGGCGGAGAAGATCGAATGCTCCATGCTCGTCGACGTGACCAGTCGCGAAGGCAACTATTTCTCGGCTGAGATCAGTCTGGGCCTGCGCCGTCCCGTCTACAAGTCGAGCTACACCACGCAGATGTTCAACTACATCGACCGCAAGTTCTACTTCGAGTACACCGACGGCCAATCGCTCGACTTCAACCCCACCACCTACATCAGCAACATCACGAGCACCATCGGATTCTACGTCTACCTCTTCCTCGGCCTCGACTTCGACTCGTTCTCGCCCATGGGTGGCGACCCGTTCTTCGCCATCGCCGAGACCATCGCCAATGCCGCGCCGCAAGAGGCGGGCAACGAAAACGGCTGGAACTCGACAGGCCGCCAAAACCGCTACGCCATCATCAACGACATCACCAACCAGACCTACCAACCCCTGCGGCAGTTCCTTTACGACTACCACCGCCAAGGCCTCGACGTGATGGCGGAAAACCCGCAACAAGGCCGCGAGGCCATCCTTAACGCCATCATACAGTTGCAGAGCGTGTATGAGCGCAACCCTCTTTGCTACTTCCTGCAACTGCTCATCGAGAGCAAGCGCGACGAAATCATCCAGGTCTTCTCGCAAGGCGAAATGAAAATCAGGACAGAAGCGTCCAACGTCATGAAGACCATCGATCCGTCGCAATCGTCAAGATACGATGACATGCTCCAAAACAAAGGAATGTAACCCTGCTCATGCTCAAACAATTGCATATCAGCAATTACGCCTTGATTGACGAGTTGGACGTCAGCCTCGAAAGGGGCTTCAATGTCATCACGGGTGAAACTGGCGCGGGCAAGTCGATCCTGCTCGGAGCCTTGGGCTTTGCCTTGGGCGACCGTGCCGACACGGGTGTGCTCAACGACAAGGACAAGAAATGCGTGGTGGAAGCCCAGTTTGAACTCGACGACGAAGCGTTGCGCCCACTCTTTGAGGAAAACGACCTCGACTTTGAGCCTGAATGCATCTTCCGACGCGAACTCAGTCCCCAGAAGAAAAGCCGCGCCTTCATCAACGACACACCCGTAGCGTTGCAGGTTATGAAAGAGATTGGGAACCAACTCGTTGACATCCATTCGCAACATGACTCACTCTTGCTCACCGATGCCGATTTCCAACTCCGGCTGCTCGACGACATCGCGCAAAACGGCGAGGTTTTGGCCGACTACCAAACGGAATACGGCAACTACAACGACATCAAGCGGAAGCTGAACGAACTGAACGACATCGCGACGAAAAACACCGCCGAGAACGACTACCTGAGGTTCCAATTGGACGAACTCGAAAAAGCCGACCTGAAAGCGGGCGAGCTGAACGACATCGAGCAGACCCTTCGCGTGATGGAGAACGCAGAGGAAATCAAGACGCTGTTGGTGACCGCCACCCGACTCCTCGAAGACTCAGAGAACGCCGTCTTGGGCCAGATGAACGAATTGGCCTCGACGCTGCATCGGATGAAAGCCCTCCTGCCCGACACCGAGAGTCTTGGCGAGCGCATCGAGAACCTGAAAGTGGAGCTGAAAGACATCGCCTACGACCTGCGCCGTCACGAAGACGAAACCCAATTTGACGAGAACCAGCTGCAAAGCCTGCAAGAACGCTACGACCTCCTCAACCGCCTGATGATGAAACACCGCGTCGGCGATTTCGAGGCCCTCATCGCCCTGCGCGACAGTCTTGCCGAGCGCGTGAACGCCTTCGAAAACATCGACGAGTCCATCGCAAAGGCCGAAAAAGAGCTGAAAGCCAGCGAACAACGACTCAAGGCCAAAGCCGAGACGCTGCACGACAAGCGTTGCCAAGCAGCCCATGCCTTTGGCGAAAAGGTGACCGCCTTGGTGCGCCAATTGGCCATGCCGTTTGCCGTGTTCATCGTCGCGGTGGAAAGCCAAAACGCTTTCACCGCCAAAGGGACTGACGGGATCGGTTTCCTCTTCTCGGCCAACAAAGGCATCGCGCCCGCCGACCTCAGCCGCGTGGCATCGGGAGGCGAACTCTCGCGCCTCATGCTCTCCATCAAGAGCGCGGTTTCGGACTACAACTACATCCCCACCCTCATCTTCGACGAAATCGACACGGGCGTTTCGGGTGAAGTGGCCGCCAAAATCGGGAGCATCATGCGACGGATGGGACAGTCGCTGCAACTCATCTCCATCACCCACCTGCCGCAAGTGGCCACCCAAGCCGAACACCATTATTTCATCTACAAAGACAACGACGGCGCACGCACGCAGTCGCACATCCGCGTTTTGCAACACGAAGAGCGCGTCAGCGAAATTGCCAAGATGCTCAGCAACGACAAAGTGACGCCCGAAGCCTTGCGGGCGGCAGAAGTACTGTTGAAAGGCTAATTCTTGACGAACTTCACCGTCGAAACGACATCGTTTTCATCCACGATACGGACGAAATACACGCCATTGTTCCAATCGCGGACATTCACTTCGTTGGTTTCACCCCTGAAAACCATCTGCCCCATTGCGTCAAACACCTTGATTTCCTTGATGTTGCCACTTATCGAGAATTTATCGGAAGCTGGATTGGGATAAAGCATCGGACAGCCGGATTGTTCCAAAACAGCGGTCAACACGACAGTGACCCATTCAATATCCGATTCGCAGTATTCATTGAGACGCTCGTAGGAAACCTGCACACCATATTGCACCTCTCCAATCGCATTCGAAGCGTCATAATAAGACCTCACCGAAGCATCGTCGATTTCAGCAATCACCAGAACACCATCTCCTTCCTTTTTCAATAGGAGAAACTCCACGAACTCGTCTGAATTGCCTTCCCAATCCCAAGTCAACAAGGCTCCATAACTATCCTCATTATCCCATTGGTAGATGCCTTCCAAATTTGAGACAGGCTCGCAGCCAAAATCGCAATCGATCTCATAATCAACGATTTCGCCCACTTCAGGATAGCCGTTGGAAGCCACAATCAGGTTGTCGTCCCAGTCATAAATCTCGTAGGCCACTTCAGAGAGGCTGCCATGCGAATAACAGGTATTGTCGTAAGTCCAGAAAAACCTGACATTCTGATATTTGGGAGCAGGCACAATCAGCGAAGCCTCGCCGCCGTCCCTCAAACCCACACGTTGCATGACTTTGCCATCTTCATCAAGCACGGCAACGAACGACAAGTCCCATCCGTTGTTGCCGCTGTCGTGCAATTCGAAACGCAGGTCGCAATTCGTGCCCACCATCACCGTATCGCGAGCCACTTTGCTCATGCCTGCATCATTCACGGCATAGACGGTATAATAATATGTGCCGATTTTGTAGGCTCCATCAAATTCATCATAAAAGACAACCCGCTCGTCTGTCACATCCGTCAATCTCTCAATCACCTCACCGTCGCGCATGATGACAATCGTGTCAATCGCCGAGAGCGATGTCCCGCCGCGCGTTTCATAAACAGGATTGAAGGCCACAACAGACTCAAGATGGTCAAAGACCGCTTCAACACTCAGGTTCTCCACTGCCTTCGGCGCATCGTAATACTCATCGGCAGGATGCAGGTTGAAGATGGCGTTGTGCTGATAGGGGAAGGAATAGAACGTCAGATAGAAGCCGTTGATGGCGAACCAGCCGTTGTCGAAGCCCGCCCAGCCCCAGTTGAGGTGGAACATATTGTTTGCATCGTAGCCGTCAAGCACATAGGCATGGCCTCCGTCGGGACCCGACGAGGCATAGTAGAACGGCATCCCCGCGTCGAGGTTAGCCCGCAAGTCGTTCTCCCACTGCGAGTTGTTTCCATTGGGCTTGTAACGATGGACCCAGTCGTCGCTGTACCTGAAGTATTCCTGCATGGCCGGTCCCACGTCGCTCGAATAGGCACCGCTAGCGTTGGCGCCATAGCCCATGTCGACACCCACGCCCGCATGATACTCCAACAAGGCCGTGGCATCCACCTCGGCTTGCGGACTCGCGAAATCAAGGAAATCAGGCATCAACTCAAAGCGATAGGTGGCCGCCTCGAAGTTGACTTCCTGCCAACCGTAATCGCCGTAATAGCTGCTGGCATCGTAGCCGTGTCCGCCTTGTCCGTGGCGCGGCCATTCCCAATAGCGCATCAGCTGGCTCATCGTGTTGGCCACGCAGCCCGACTTGCAGTGTCCGCTGTAAATCGACGAAGGATCGTCGGGACATTGGTCGTTGTAGAGGTCGGTCTGGTTCCAGAGCGAAACTAACAAAGGCTCCAAGCTGCGGTTGATTTTCTTGTCGGCGAGCTTGCCCGTGGCGGCAAGGCATTCCCAGTCGGCGACGGCCTCGGCGGTGCGCTCGTCGTCGTTGGCGAACATCTGGCTGAAGCCTGCCTTGTAGTTTTCGAAAAAGGTCATCAGCCCGCCCTCGATGTGGTTTGGCGTGAAGTTGCTCTCCGTCGAATAGGCCAAAATGGGTTTCGCACGGTCGTCGGCACTGACGATGACGAAGCCCTTGGGCTGCACCGCGAAGACATAAAAGGCCGCCATCCCATTGTCGGCTTGAGCCGTATAAACCCACTCCGCCTTGGTCGACCTGACATTGGTGTTCGCATTCATAAACTTGATGCCCAACGACTTGGCCGTTTCCATGTCGACGGGCTTGGCTTGCAGACCGATGGTGGCCGTCGCAATCAGCAAGGCAAAAAACAGTTTTTTCATGACTATGAGTTTTTTGTCAGACTTCCGCGTTTTTCACAAGCAGGAACTGGTCGGGGTTGTTTTCCTTCGGCACATAGCCTTGCTCGTAGACATAATGGTAAACCGCACCCGCTTTGGTGGTATAGGTACTCGTAAAATACTTGAAATCAAAGCCTTTCTCCTTCAGTTGCTGGCGGCTGGCGAAGCCTTTGCCGTTAGGGTTCAGTTCCTCAAGGATGTTGCGGTTGCGGGCCAAGATGCCGTTGATTTTGCGCACCACGTTGATTTGCTTGTGGGTCTTCTCGTAGTTATAGCTGTTGCGGCACGAGTCGCAGCAGAACTTCTTGTCGACGCGCCCGATGATGGGCTCGCCGCAGTAGAGGCATTTCCTTTTTTCTTCTTGTTCCATATTAGTGTCGTTTTGTTGTTATGGGGGATTGAAATCCCCGTTGAGTTCTGGTCGCCCTTTCAGGGCTCGTTATTTTGTGAATACATATCTAAGAATGTTCGCTCCCATTTTGAGTGCCTTTTCGCGAGTTTCTTGCGAGTCGTGATGCACACGCTGGTCTTCCCAGCCGTCGCCGAGGTCGCATTCGTAGGTGAAGATGCACACAATCCGGCCATCGTAAACCAAGGCGAAGAGTTGTGGCGGCTTGTTGTCGTGCTCATGGATTTTCGGCAAGCCGTTGGGGAACGGGTACGGCTCCTTGAAGATCTCGTGCGAATAGGGCAATTCCACGAAATCCAATTCCGGGAACACCTTTTTCATCTGCGGCTCGATGTACTGGCGGATGCCGTAGTTGTCGTCGATGTGAAGGAAACCACCCGCCAGCATGTAGTTGCGCAGGTTTTGCGCCTCGGATGCGTCGAAGACCACGTTGCCGTGACCCGTCATATAGACGTAAGGATAGTTGAACAGGTCGGGGGACGATGGCTCCACCGTCGGCACATTCGGGTTGATGTCGGTGCCGATGTTGTCGTTGCAAAAACGCACAAGGTTGGGCAACGAGGTCGGGTTGCCGTACCAGTCCCCTCCCCCTCGGTATTTCAGCAAGGCGATGTTGAGTTGCTGCGCCGAAGCCGCAAACGAAACCGACAACAATATGACAATCAACAGTTTCTTCATTTCATTTGGTTGATAAGTTGGATGGTGTGGCAGGCCACAAGTGCCGCCGTTTCGGTTCTCAAACGCGCCTCGCCAAGGCTGCACGGCACGAAACCGTTTTCCTTGGCCAAAGCCACTTCCTCGGGACTGAAGTCACCTTCTGGCCCGATGAGCACGAGGACATTCTCACCTTTTTTATATAGGTCGCAGAGGCAGTCTTTCACATTTTCGTCAATCCAAGCGATAAACTTCTGTCCATCAAAGGGTTGCTTCACCAACTTCTCGAATGACACCAAATCCTCCACCCTCGGCAGGCGCGACTTGATGCTCTGCTTCATCGCCGCCACCATCACCTTCTGAAAACGCTCCACGTTGGCGGCGCGACGCTCGGAATGGTAGCTCGTGAACAGCCTCACGCGGTCGATGCCGATTTCCGTGGCCTTCTCCAAAAACCACTCCGTCCGCTCGTTGAGTTTGGTCGGCGCGATGGCGATTTCGAGGTTGAAGCCCCAATGGTCATACCCTTTGCGCTGGTTCGTCAGGCTGACGGTGGCCCGTTTGGGCAAAGCCTCCACCAACTCAGCGTCGAAGAGAGAGCCCTCGCCGTTGGTCACGCAGAAGCGCTCGCCCTCGGTCATGCGCAGCACCTTGACGCAGTGCTTCGACTCGTCCTCGGGCAAGGTCGTCAGGCCCTCAGTGGCGGTGGGTATGTAGAAGACATTCATCTATTTATTTATTCTATTTGTCGTTTTGCGTCATTGCGAGGAGGAACGACGAAGCAATCTAGGCATTAAGCTTATTCTCTGGATTGCTTCGTTCCTCGCAATGACGCGAAAGGTGTCCATATATCACATCCTGTTCGGCATTCCAATGCCTAACAATTCAGACGCGTTGCGCAGCAGGGCCGCCACCATGTCGCAAATCTGGAGGCGGAACATGCGGCGGTCAACGTCAGGCTCCTTCAGGATGCTGCACTCCTGATAGAACTGGTTGAACTTCTGCGCGAGGTCGAAGATGAAGTTGGCCACCATCGCGGGACTGCGGTTCTCGGCGGCTTGGTTCAAGACCATCGGCCAGCCGTACATCATCACGATGATTTCCTTCTCCTTCGGCTGCAAATCGTTGACTTTCACCTCGCTTTCGAGCTTAATGCCTTGTTCCTCCGCCTTGCGCAAAACGGAGCAGATGCGGGCGTGGGTGTATTGCACAAACGGGCCGGTGTTGCCGTTGAAGTCGATGGACTCCTCCGGATTGAAGAGCATGGTCTTCTTCGGATCCACCTTAAGGATGAAATACTTCAAGGCACCCAAGCCGATGGTGTGATACAGCTTGTCGGCCTCCTCGGGCGACAGGTCTTTGGCCTTGCCAAGCTCCTCGGAAACGCCTTTGGCCGTGGCCACCATCTCGTCCATGAGGTCGTCGGCATCGACCACGGTACCCTCGCGCGACTTCATCTTGCCGTTGGGCAACTCGACCATGCCGTAGGACAGATGCTCGATGTCGTTGCCCCACTCGCGGCCCAAGCGCACCAACACGCGCTTCAGCACGTCGAAGTGGTAAATCTGCTCATTGCCAACGACATAAATCAGTTTCTCGGGGTCGTATTCCTTCACGCGCAGTTGTGCCGTGCCGAGGTCTTGCGTCATATAGACCGAAGTGCCGTCGCGGCGGAGCAGCAGCTTCTCGTCCAAGCCCTCGTCGCGGAGGTCGCACCACACGGAGTTGTCGTCGCGGCGATAGAGAACGCCTTTTTCGAGGCCTTCCTGCACCAATTCCTTACCCAACAGATAGGTCTGCGACTCGTAGTAGATCTTCTCGAAGGCCACGCCCAACCGCTTGTAAGTCACATCAAAGCCGTCATACACCCATTGGTTCATCGTCTCCCAAAGGTGGCGCACCTCGGGGTCGTTGGCCTCCCACTTGCGCAGCATCTCGCGGGCTTCCTGCATCAAGGTGGACTCGGCTTCGGCCTTGGCATTGGCCTCTTCCTTGGCTTTTTCGTCCAAAGCGTCGTAATTCACAGGCAGCAAGGACTTTACCTCTTCCTTGAATTTCTTGTCGAACAGCACATAGAAGTCGCCGATGAGGTGGTCGCCCTTCTTGCCCGTCGATTCGGGTGTGCAGCCGTTGCCCCACTTCTGCCAGGCCAACATGCTCTTACAGATGTGGATGCCACGGTCGTTGACCAAGTTGACGCGCACAACGTTCTTGCCGTTGGCCTTCATGATTTCCGACACGCTCCATCCGAGCAGGTTGTTGCGGATATGCCCCAAATGCAGGGGCTTGTTCGTATTCGGCGAGGAATACTCGACGACCACGTTCTTTCCCGAAACGGGTTTGCGGCCAAAAGTGCGGTTCTCGTGGTTGGTCTTGAAGAAATCCATCCAGAACTTGTCGGAAATCAAGAGGTTAAGGAAGCCCTTCACCACGTTGAACTTGGCGATCATGTCCGACTCCTTGATCATCTCGGCACCCAATTCGTTGGCCAACTGTTCGGGATTGCGACCCGCCAATTTCACGAAAGGGAACACCACGATGGTCATGTCGCCCTCAAATTCGGGGCGCGTCTTCTGGAAATTCACTTGCTGGACAGGGGGTTCCTGGCCATATAAAGTTGTAAACGACTTGATGAATAACTGTCTCAGTACTTGTTCTAACATAACGATGAAATAATTTGGCACAAAAATAGCAAAAAAGATGGTTAGGAAATAAAAAAAAACTACCTTTGCAGTCCGATGAAGTACCTAAACATGCCATCGGAAAAGATTATCGCCACGGAATCAGTCGATTCCATCACTTTGAATTTTCAGTTTTCTCCTTTTGGCGGTCACATTGTTGGCCGTCTTTTTTTTGCCAATGTCAACAAACTAAATCGATAAGCCTATGTCAATATCACTGAAAAACCGCAGCCTGATTTCCATCAGCGACTACACGCCTGAGGAGATCTGCCACGTCCTCGACATCGCCGAGGACTTCGAGAAGAACCCGCACCAGAACCTGCTGAACGGGCGCATCATCGCCTCGCTCTTCTTCGAGCCGTCGACGCGCACCCGCCTGAGCTTCGAGACGGCCATCCAACTCTTGGGCGGCAACGTCATCGGCTTCAGTAGCACCTCGGGCACCAGCATCCAGAAGGGCGAGTCGTTGGCCGACACCATCACGATGGTGGCCAGCTACGCCGACCTCATCGTCATGCGCAACCCCATCGAAGGCTCGGCACGCTTCGCCTCCGAAGTGTCGAAGGTGCCAGTCATCAACGCGGGCGACGGCGCCAACCAGCACCCCACCCAGTGCATGCTCGACCTTTATAGCATCCGCAAGACCCAAGGCACGCTCGAGAACCTTGAGATTACCCTCGTCGGCGACCTGAAATACGGCCGCACCGTCCACAGCCTCGTTGAAGCCATGTGCCACTTCAACGCGAAGTTCAACTTGGTCTCGCCCGTCGAGCTGAAGCTGCCGAGCGTCGTCAAACAGCACATCAAGGACCGCAAGCTCGAATACCACCAATACACCGAACTCGAAGAGGCCATCCCCCACTCCGACATCATCTACATGACCCGCATCCAGCGCGAGCGCTTCCCCGACCCCGAGGAATACGAGAAAGTGAAGAACTCGTATGTGCTGCGCAACGCCATGTTGGACAACTCGAAGCCCAACTGCCGCGTGCTGCACCCGCTGCCGCGCGTCAACGAGATTCACGTCGACGTCGACGCCAACCCGAAGGCCTATTACTTCCAACAGGCCCAAAACGGCGTCTATGCCCGCCAGGCGCTCATCGCTTCAATCTTAGGTCTAAAATAAAAAGTCAAACGTTATGGAAAAAAGAAAAGAACTGACCGTTTCAGCCATTGAAAATGGCACCGTCATCGACCATATCCCCGCCGACAAAGTGTTCCAAGTCGTCAAGATCTTAGGCTTGGACAAAGTCAACACGCCCGTCTATTTCGGCACCAACGTGGAAAGCAAGAAATACGGCACCAAGGGATTCATCAAAACGTCCAACAAATACTTTGCCCCTGAAGAGGTCAACAAGATCGCCCTCGTCGCCCCCACCGCCTCCATCATCGAAATCAAGGACTTCGAGGTCGTCAGGAAACAAACCGTCAGCATCCCCGAGCGCATCGAGCACATCGTGAAGTGCTTCAACCCCAACTGCGTGACCAACAAGGAGCACGACGTGCCGACCAAGTTCACGGTCATCAAAGACGCCGAGGGCAACATCAAGCTGCACTGCCACTACTGCGAGAAGAACACCACGCAGGACAAGTTAGAGTTCATCTAATCATGAAAAAAACCGGTATCATCATCGCCATCGTTGCAGGCGTCGTCCTCCTTTGGGGCGTCGGCACCTACAACGGTTTGGTGAAAAAGCAAGAGGCCGTCGCCAAGGCCTGGAGCCAGGTGGAAAACGTCTACCAGCGTCGCGCCGACTTGGTGCCTAACCTCGTGGCCGTGGTGAAAAGCTACGCCGAATACGAGCAAGGCACCCTCGTCGCCGTGACCGAAGCCCGTGCCAAAGCCGCTGCCGCAACGGTAAACACGGAGAATTTCGACGAAAACGAGTTCGCCGACTTCGAGTCGGCGCAAGAAGCGTTGGGCAACTCGCTGAGCCGTTTGCTCGTTTCGGTGGAGAACTACCCCGACCTGAAGGCGAACGAGGAGTTTCTGGCCCTGCAAGCGCAACTGTCGGGCTGCGAGAACCGCATCCTGACCGAGCGCGAGCGTTTCAACGAAACGGCCAAGGCCTACAACCAGAGCGTCCGCCGCTTCCCGAGCAACCTCATCGCCAAGCTGTTCGGCTTCGAGAAACGGCCTTATTTCGAGGCTGATAACCGGGCGGAGAAAGTGCCAGAGACATTTTAAACAGACCAGTATTATAAGAAACCGACCGCCCATATCAATCCAGATGGAATCCTTAGGCGGTCGGTTTCGTTATAGCAGTCTTTCTCAAGCCTGCGCCGTTGGCGTACCAATCGGGAATTGGGCGACATTGCTGCCCATGTCCTGGATGGTGCCATACTGCTGCTCGTACTTGGCAAGGTTGTCGGCCAAGGCCTTGTAGAGACGCTTGGCGTTCAAAGGGTTCAAGATCACCCTTGAGCGGACTTTCGCCTTGGGCGTGCCGGGCATCATCTGGGCAAAGTCGACGATGAACTCGTTGGGCGAGTGCGTGATGATGGCCAAATTGGAATAGGTACCCTCGGCCACCTCATCGTTGATTTCGATGTTCAGTTGGTTTTTCTGATTGTTTTCCATGTCCTTTTTCTTTAAAAAGCAGGGACAGCCTCGCAGCCGTCCCCGCTTCGGATTTTTTTGACTTATCAAATGGAAGCCTTGGCTTGCAGCTCCTCGTATTCGTCCATAGAGCCTACAATCAAGTCTTCGTATTCGCGCAGACCCGTGCCGGCAGGGATCTTGTGACCGACAATCACGTTCTCCTTCATGCCGATCAGGTAGTCCGTCTTGGCAGCGATGGCCGCGTTGGTCAGCACCTTGGTGGTCTCCTGGAAGGAGGCTGCCGAGATGAAGCTGTCGGTGGCCAAGGCCGCACGGGTGATGCCTTGCAGCACTTGGGTGGCCGTCGCCGGACGTGCGGGACGCACCGTCGGCAGCGTCAAGTCCTTACGCTTCAGTGCCGACTCTTCCTCGCGGAGCTTCATGGCTGAAACGATTTCGCCCTTTTGCAGCTTCTCGGAAGCGCCGTTGTCTTCCACATAGAACTTGCCGTAGATGTCGTCGTTTTCGGCTTGGAAAGTCAGCTTGTTCACCAACTCGCCTTGCAGGAAGCGGGTGTCGCCCGGGTCGATGATTTCGACCTTGCGCATCATTTGGCGCACGATGACCTCAAAGTGCTTGTCGTTGATGACCACACCTTGCTGACGGTAAACGCTTTGCGCCTCGTTGACGATGTATTCCTGAACCTTCATCGGGCCCATGATGGCCAAGATGCTGGCCGGCGTGATGACGCCTTCCGAAAGCGGTTGGCCAGCCTTCACGAAGTCGTTCTCTTGGGCCAAAATCTGCTTCGAGGTCGGGATGAGGTAACGCTTTTCCTCGCCCGTCTTGGCCGTCACAACGACCTCACGATTGCCGCGCTTCAGCTTCTTCTCAAGATGGACGATACCGTCAATCTCGGAAACCACAGCCGGGTCGATGGAGTTGCGGGCCTCAAACAGCTCTTGCACACGCGGCAGACCGCCGGTGATATCGCCGCCGCCCGAAACGTTACGCGGGATGCGCACCAACTGGTCGCCAGCGGCAATCGCATCGCCTTCCTCGACGACGACGTGGGCATCGACGGGCAAGTCGTACGAAACCAAAGTCTCGCCGTTCTCGTCCACGATGTCGATGAGCGGGTTCTTGGCGCCTCTCCTACCCTCGATGATGACGCGCTCGTTGAAGCCCGTCTCAGCGATGGTCTCGTTACGATAGGTGACTCCCTCGATAACGTTCTGGAAGCGCACCTTACCGCTGTACTCGGAGATGATGGTGGCGTTGTAGGGATCCCATTCGCAAATCTTGTCGCCCTTCTTCACTTGGTCGCCGTTCTTGAAGAACAGCTTGGCGCCATACGGGATGTTGGTCGTCATCAAGACGACGTCGGTGTTGTTGTCGTGGAGCTTCATTTCAGCCGAACGACCGATGACAATCTGGTAGGTGTCGTTGTCCTTGTTGACCTCAACAGAACGCAACTCGTCGATTTCGAGGTAGCCGTCATACTTGGCTTCGGTGCTGTTGGCCACCAAGCCCTTCGATGCCTTACCGCCTTGGTGGAAGGTACGCAGAGTCAGCTGGGTACCAGGCTCACCGATGGACTGTGCGGCAATGACACCCACAGCCTCGCCTTTCTGAACCAACTTGGCTGACGACAGGTTACGACCGTAGCAGTTGGCGCACACGCCGCGCTTCGACTCGCAAGTCAGCACGGAACGGATCTCGACGCTCTCCAAAGGCGACTCGTCGATGGCCTCAGCGATGGTTTCGTTGATTTCCTCGCCGCTGGCCACGATGAGTTCACCCGTCTGCGGATGGAACACGTCATGCAAAGCCACACGACCGAGGATGCGGTCATACAACAAGGAGTGCTTGCCGGGTTCCTTGATCTCCTCGCCACGCGAGATGGTCATGCCGCGCAAAGTGCCGCAGTCCTTCTCAGTGATGATGACGTCGTGCGCCACATCGACGAGACGACGGGTCAGGTAACCAGCGTCAGCGGTCTTCAAAGCGGTATCCGCCAAACCCTTACGGGCGCCGTGGGTGGAGATGAAGTACTCCAACACCGACAGGCCTTCCTGGAAGTTCGACAGAATCGGGTTCTCGATGATTTCGGAGCCGCCCGAGCCAGCCTTCATAGGCTTGGCCATCAGGCCTCTCATGCCGCACAACTGCGACACCTGAGCCTCCGAACCACGAGCGCCGGAGTGAAGCATCATATACACCGGGTTGAAGCCTTGGTCGTCGCTCGACAACACCTTCATCACCTCTTGGGTAAGCTTGGCGTTGACGTCGGTCCAAAGGTCGACGATTTGGTTGTAACGCTCATTCGGGCCCATGAAGCCCATCTTTTCGAACTCACGAATCTCGGCGGCCTTGGCGTTGGCGTCGCTGATGAGGTTGCTCTTCATCTGGGGCACGAGGACGTTGCCCAGGTTGAACGACAAACCGCCCTTGTAGGCCTGATAGTAACCCATGTTCTTGATGTCGTCGAGGAACTTCGTCGTGACGGCGGTGCCTTCCATACGCACCATGTCGCCAACGATGCTACGCAACGACTTCTTGGTCAGCAGTTCGTTGATGTAGCCATAGTCCTCAGGAACGACTTGGTTGAAGATGACGCGCCCGACGGTGGTCTCCACCAACTTCACGACGAGCTTGTCCTCCTCGCGCACTTTCACCCTCACCTTGATGACGGCGTGCATGTCGGCGCGACCCTCGTTGTGGGCGATGATGACTTCCTCGGGCGAGTAGAACGACATGCCTTCACCCTTCACGGGGTGTTCGGGCGTGCTCTTGCGAGGCTTGGTGATGTAGTACAGGCCCAAAACCATGTCCTGCGAAGGCAGCGTGATAGGTGCGCCATTCGAGGGGTTCAGGATGTTGTGCGATGCCAACATCAGGATTTGGGCCTCAAGCACGGCGGCGTTGCCCAACGGCACGTGGACAGCCATCTGGTCACCGTCGAAGTCGGCGTTGAAAGCCGTACACACCAACGGGTGCAAACGGATGGCCTTGCCTTCGATGAGCTTGGGCTGGAAGGCCTGGATGCCGAGACGGTGCAGCGTAGGAGCACGGTTGAGCAGAATCGGGTGACCCTTCAGGATGTTTTCGAGGATGTCCCAAACGACGGGATCCTTGCGGTCGACAATCTTCTTGGCCGACTTCACGGTCTTGACGATGCCGCGCTCGATGAGCTTGCGGATCACATAGGGTTTGAACAGCTCGGCGGCCATGTCCTTGGGCAGACCGCATTCGTTCATGTTCAGGTCGGGACCCACCACGATGACGGAACGGCCTGAATAGTCGACACGCTTACCGAGCAGGTTCTGACGGAAGCGGCCTTGCTTACCTTTGAGGCTGTCGCTCAACGACTTGAGCGGGCGGTTCGAGTCGGTCTTCACCGCACTCGACTTGCGCGAGTTGTCGAACAGCGAGTCGACGGCCTCTTGCAGCATACGCTTCTCGTTACGCATAATCACGTCGGGGGCGTTGATTTCCATCAAACGCTTCAGACGGTTGTTGCGGATGATGACGCGACGGTAGAGGTCGTTCAGGTCGGAAGTGGCGAAACGGCCACCGTCCAACGGGACGAGCGGGCGCAGCTCCGGCGGAATCACGGGCACCACCTTCACAATCATCCATTCGGGACGATTCTCGATGTGGTTGTTGGCCTCGCGGAAAGCCTCAAACACCTGAAGGCGTTTCAGCAACTCCTGTTTCTTCTGTTGTGCTTTCACCTCATTGGCTTCGGCACGCAGGCGGTTGGCTTCCTCGTCGATATTGAGGCGCGACAGCAGGTCGTAGAGGGCTTCGGCACCCATCTTGGCGATGAACTTGTTCGGGTCGTCCTCAGACAGGTATTGGTTCTCTATCGGAATCATTTCCAGCAGGTCGAGATATTCCTCCTCGCTCAGGAATTCGAGCTTGGTCACCTTGCGGCCTTCATTGTCGTTCGGGATTTCCTTGCCTTCCAAGATGCCGCCTTGAATCACCACATAGCGTTCGTAATAGATGATGGCATCCAATTTCTTGGTCGGGATGCCGAGCAAGGCACCAATCTTGTTGGGCAGCGAGCGGAAGTACCAGATGTGGGCGACGGGCACCACCAACGAGATGTGGCCCATGCGCTCGCGCCTGACCTTCTTCTCGGTCACTTCAACGCCGCAATGGTCGCAAATGATGTTCTTGTAACGGATGCGCTTGTATTTTCCGCAATGGCACTCCCAGTCCTTCACCGGACCGAAGATCCTCTCGCAGAACAAACCATCACGTTCGGGCTTGTAAGTACGGTAGTTGATGGTCTCGGGTTTCAGCACCTCGCCGTGCGAACGGGCAAGGATGGATTCCGGCGAAGCCAAACTCACAGTAATGCTAGCAAATTCGCTGTTTACAATATTATTCGTTGCCATATTTCTGATTTTTTACAAGCTTTATCAATTCAAGACTTTACCATTCTTATCCTTGAAAGTAATCTCAAGGCCCAATCCACGGAGCTCGTGGATCAACACGTTGAACGATTCGGGGATGCCCGGAACAGGCATGTTGTCGCCCTTCACGATGGCTTCGTAGGCCTTGGCGCGACCGTTCACGTCGTCCGACTTCACGGTCAGGATCTCCTGCAACACGTTGCTGGCGCCGAAGGCTTCCAATGCCCAGACCTCCATCTCACCGAAACGCTGACCGCCAAATTGGGCCTTGCCGCCCAAAGGCTGTTGCGTAATCAACGAGTAAGGTCCAATCGAGCGGGCGTGCATCTTGTCGTCCACCATGTGGTGCAGCTTCAGCATGTAGATGTAGCCGACGGTGGCAGGCTGGTCGAAAGGCTCGCCGGTCTCGCCGTCGTAGAGCTGCATACGTCCGTTGTCGGGCAAGCCGGCCTTACGCATGTACTGGTTGATCTCTTCCAAGGTCGCACCGTCGAAGATAGGCGTGGCAAACTTAAGGCCCAGTTCATGGCCTGCCCAGCCGAGCACGGTCTCATAGATCTGGCCCAAGTTCATACGCGAAGGCACGCCCAAAGGGTTCAGTACTATGTCGACAGGAGTGCCGTCGGCGAGGAAAGGCATGTCCTCGGCACGGACAATCTTCGACACGATACCCTTGTTGCCGTGACGACCGGCCATCTTGTCGCCAATCATCAGCTTGCGCTTCTTGGCCACATACACCTTGGCCATCTGGACGATGCCGTTAGGCAACTCGTCGCCCACGCTGGCCACATACTTCTCGCGGTTGAACTTGCCTTCGATTTCCTTGTACTTGACGGTGTAGTTGTCGATGATGGCGCCGATCATCTTGTTGATCTTCTCGTCCGACGTCCACTTGTTGGGGTTGACGGAGAGGTAGTCGATGTCATACAGTGCCTTGGCCGTGAACTTCACCTTCTTGGCGATGAGTGTCTCCTTGAAGTTGTTCTGCACGCCGGTGGAAGTGTGGCCGTTCAGCAAGGTCATCAGCTTCTCGACGAGCACATCCTTCAGTGCGGCCAATTCCTTCTTGCAGGCGGCATCGATCTTGGCGATGTCCTCCTTGTCCTTGGCGCGGGCCTTGCGGTCCTTTTGCAGACGCGAGAAGAGACGCTTGCCGATGACCACGCCCTTCATCGAAGGACCGGCCTTCAACGAGGCGTTCTTCACGTCGCCGGCCTTGTCGCCGAAGATGGCACGCAGCAGCTTTTCCTCTGGCGTGGGATCCGACTCGCCCTTAGGCGTGATCTTGCCCACGAGGATGTCGCCTTCCTTGACCTCGGCGCCCACGCGGATGATACCGTGCTCGTCCAAGTCCTTGGTGGCATCGGTGCTCACGTTGGGGATGTCGTTGGTCAGCTCCTCAAGGCCGCGCTTCGTGTCACGCACCTCAAGGGTGAACTCCTCGATATGGATGGAGGTGAACAGGTCTTCCTTGACGATGCGCTCCGAAATCACGATGGCATCCTCATAGTTGTAACCCTTCCAAGGCATGAAGGCCACCTTCAGGTTGCGGCCCAAGGCCAAGTCGCCGTTTTGCGTGGCGTAGCCTTCCGTCAGGATCTGGCCGAAGGTCACACGGTCGCCGCGACGCACGATGGGCTTCTGGTTGATGCTCGTGTTTTGGTTGGTACGCGCATACTTGATGAGTTCGTAGGTCTTCACGTCGTCGTCGAAGCTGACCAAGCGTTCGTTGTCCGAGCGGTCGTATCTGATGACGATCTTCTTCGAATCGACAAAGATGACCTCGCCCTCGCCTTCGGCAGTGATAAGAACGCGCGAATCCTTGGCAACAGAGCGTTCGATACCAGTGCCCACGATAGGACTTTCGGGATTCATCAAAGGTACAGCCTGACGCATCATGTTCGAACCCATCAGGGCGCGGTTGGCGTCGTCGTGCTCCAAGAACGGAATCAACGAGGCGGCGATGGAGGCAATCTGGTTGGGTCCCACGTCCATCAGGTTGATCTCGTCGGGAGTGACGATAGGATAGTCGGCGATGTAACGCGCCTTGATTTCCTTGTCGGTAAACCTGCCTTCGTCGTCAACAGGCGTGGTGGCCTGGGCGATGATCTTGTCTTCCTCAAGCTCGGCGGTCAGGTAGACCGGATCCTTCTTGAAGTCGACCTTGCCGTCAACCACTTCGCGATAAGGTGTCTCGATGAAGCCGAGGTTGTTGATCTTGGCGAACACGCAGAGCGACGAAATCAAGCCGATGTTGGGACCTTCAGGGGTCTCGATGGTGCAAAGGCGGCCATAGTGCGTGTAGTGTACGTCGCGCACCTCGAAACCGGCGCGGTCGCGCGACAGGCCACCGGGGCCGAGGGCGGAGATACGGCGCTTGTGCGTGATTTCCGACAACGGGTTGGTCTGGTCCATGAACTGCGACAGCTGGTTGGTGCCGAAGAACGAGTTGATGACCGACGACAGGGTCTTGGCGTTGATCAAGTCGATGGGCGTAAACACCTCGTTGTCGCGCACGTTCATGCGCTCGCGGATGGTGCGGGCCATACGGGCCAAGCCCACGCCAAACTGGGCTTGCAGCTGCTCGCCCACGGTGCGGATACGACGGTTGCTCAAGTGGTCGATATCGTCGATTTCGGCCTTGCTGCTCAGCAGTTCGACCAAATATTTGATGATGGCGATGATGTCTTCCTTCGTCAGCACTTTGACGTCATCGGGGATGTCGAGGTTCAGCTTGCGATTGATGCGGTAGCGGCCCACCAATCCCAAGTCATATCTTTTGTCGGAGAAGAACAACTTCTCGATGATGCCACGGGCCGTTTCCTCGTCGGGCGGCTCGGCATTGCGCAACTGGCGATAGATGTATTCGACAGCCTCTTTCTCCGAGTTACAAGTGTCTTTTTCCAAGGTCTTGAAGATGACCGAGTAGTCCGAGATCCTATCATTCTCGTCGCGTTCGGCCTCGCAGTGCAGCAGGATGGTCTTCACACCGCTATCCACAATCTTCTGGATGTGCTCCTCTTCGAGGACCACGTCGCGGTCGATGATGACCTCGTTACGCTCGATCGACACGCATTCGCCCGTGTCTTCGTTGACGAAGTCTTCAAAATAGGTGTGCAGCACGCGGGCGGCCAACTTGCGGCCAAGCACGCGCTTCAGACCAGCTTTCGAGACCTTCACCTCTTCGGCGAGGTTGAAGATGTCGAGGATGTCCTTGTCGGTTTCGTAGCCGATGGCACGCAGCAAGGTGGTGATAGGCAGTTTCTTCTTGCGGTCGATGTAGGCATACATGACGTTGTTGATGTCGGTCGAAAACTCCATCCACGAACCCTTGAACGGGATGATGCGGGCCGAATACAACATGGTGCCGTTGGCATGCTGGCTCTGGCCGAAGAACACACCGGGCGAGCGGTGCAGTTGCGAGACCACGACGCGCTCGGCCCCGTTGATGACGAAAGTGCCGCGAGGTGTCATGTACGGGATCATGCCGAGATACACGTCTTGAACGACGGTCTCAAAGTCTTCGTGTTCCTCGTCGTTGCAGGAAAGCCTCAGCTTTGCCTTGAGGGGAACGCTATAGGTGAGTCCACGCTCGATGCATTCTGCGATGCTGTAGCGCGGGGCGTCGATGTAATAATCGAGGAATTCGAGTGTGAAGTTGCCTCTTGCGTCGGTGATGGGGAAGTTCTCGGCGAAGACCTTGTAGAGGCCCTCGTTTTTCCTGTTGTCGGGATTGGTCTCCAATTGGAAGAAATCCTGGAATGACTGAAGCTGAATATCCAGAAAGTCAGGATATTCGAAAGGCTTCTTTATCGACGCGAAGCTAATTCTTTCAGTTGATTTTGTTGCCAAGGTATTGAATGTTTTTAGGTGAATATTGGGAAAGACGGACGAACGAAAGGGGAATTTTCGCATAAAGCGAAAAATCGGCACAAACCTCAGCCCCAAATTTTGACCTTCGGGACTGAGGTTGAATGCCGTTGTTTACGGAGTTGAATCCTTTATTTCACTTCCACTTCTGCACCAGCTTCTTCGAGTTGAGCCTTCAGTGCATTAGCTTCGTCTTTGCTCACGCCTTCCTTCAGGGCCTTAGGAGCTGCGTCAACGAGTTCCTTGGCTTCCTTCAGGCCGAGGCTGGTGAGTTCCTTCACCAACTTCACGACTGCCAGCTTCTGAGCACCAGCGCTCTTCAGGATGACGTCGAAAGAAGTCTTTTCTTCAGCAGCGGCGGCAGCACCACCGGCAGCAGGAGCAGCAACTGCAACAGCGGCGGCTGCGGGTTCGATACCGTATTCTTCCTTCAGGATGGTAGCGAGTTCGTTCACTTCCTTCACGGTAAGATTGACTAATTGTTCAGCAAAAGCTTTAAGATCTGCCATTTTACTTTTATTTTTAATTGTTAATACTTGCTTTAATGATTTGTATGATTCCTATTCGATTTCTTATTCTGGTCTTTCGGACAAGGTTTCGAGAATGCCGCTCAACTTGTGGCCACCCGATTGCAGGCCGCTGATGACGTTCTTCATCGGCGATTGCAGCAGGGCGATGACATCCGCGATGAGGTCGTTCTTCGACTTGATGCTGCACAGCGCGTCGAGCATGTCGTCGCCGACATAGCAGCACTCCTCGATGTAGGCACCCTTCAGGATGGGACGGTCACTGGTCTTACGGAAATTCTTTATCAGTTTGGCGGGAGCGTTGCCGGTCTCGCAAAACATGACTGCGGTTGATCCTTTCAGAACGTCGTACAGACCTTCATAGTCCTTCTCCATCTGCAACATGGCCTTATGGAACAAGGCGTTCTTGACAACGATCATTTTCACACCACTATTGAAGCATTGCCTTCTCAACTGGTTGGTCTTCTCGGCGTTGAGGTCGGAGACGTCAGTCAGGTAGAAGTTGGGGCATGCCTTCAATTCACTGAGCATGGAGTCGATGAGGACTTGTTTATCTTCTTTTCTCATTTCAATAACTTCCTTTCATTTTAGTTTGCTACTGATTTGACATCGATCTGCACACCCGGGCTCATCGTGCTAGAGATATAGATGCTCTTCACATACGTACCTTTAGCAGCTGCTGGTTTCAACTTGATAACGGTTTGGATCAGTTCCTTGGCGTTATCAAAAATCTGTTCCGGAGAGAAACTGACTTTCGCGACACCTGCATTGATGATGCCGTACTTGTCGACCTTGAAGTCGATCTTACCGGCCTTCACTTCCTGCACAGCCTTAGCTACATCCATCGTAACGGTTCCTGTCTTTGGGTTGGGCATCAAGCCGCGAGGACCGAGGATACGGCCCAGGGCACCCACCTTAGGCATGATGTTAGGGGTAGTGATCACGACGTCAATATCGGTCCAACCATCCTTGATCTTTTGGATGTACTCATCCAGACCAACGAAATCAGCACCAGCGTCAATGGCTTCTTGGGCCTTGTCCGGGTTGCAGAGAACCAGGACGCGGACGACCTTACCCGTTCCGTGAGGCAGCGTGACCGAACCGCGCACCATCTGATTGGCCTTGCGCGGGTCGACGCCCAAACGGATGTTCAAGTCAACCGAAGCATCGAATTTGGTGTAAGTGATTTGTTTTACGATATTAACCGCTTCACTCAAGGAGTAACTCTTGCTTTTGTCGAACTTAGCCAAAGCTTCTTTCCTCTGTTTGGATACTTTTGACATTTAACTAACTTTTTTGTGTTCTACAAATGCATGAAAGAACTTAGTCTTTCTTTAAAGGTGATTCGCCGGTTATCTTCACTCCCATGCTGCGGGCCGTTCCGGCAACCATTGACATGGCTGACTCGACGGTGAAGCAATTCATGTCCTTCATCTTGTTGGTCGCGATTTCACGCACTTGGTCCCAAGTCAACGAACCGACTTTCGTACGGTTAGGCTCCTTCGAACCGCCTTTGATCTTCGCTGCCTCGATGATGGAGACCGCCACGGGCGATGCCTTCACGATGAAATCGAAAGACTTGTCCTTGTACACAGTGATGATGACGGGCAAGACCTTGCCGGCCTGATCCTGCGTACGGGCGTTGAACTGCTTGCAGAATTCCATGATGTTCACACCCTTCGAACCCAAGGCGGGACCGACGGGCGGAGCGGGATTCGCGGCTCCTCCTTTAATTTGCAGTTTAATTAATCCGCTTACTTCTTTTGCCATTTCTAAATCCTTAATTAAGTGTTATAAGGCAACAATTTTAACTCACACATACCAGCTTAGCTCTCCAACTTCACCTGGAAGAAACTCAGCTCCAACGGCGTCTTGCGACCAAAGATCTTCACGGCCACCTTCAGCTTCTTCTTCTCTTCGTTCACCTCTTCGATGATTCCGTTGAAAGTGCTGAAAGGACCGTCGTTGACGACGACGGACTGCCCCACCATGAACATGACATCGCTGCCGGCGCCCATGCCTTGAAGCTCGTCCACCTTGCCAAGGATGCGCTTCACCTCTTGCGGGCGAAGCGGGTCGGGCTCGCCATTCGTGCCGAGAAAGCCCAGCACGTTGGGAACATTCTTGATGACATGAACGACCTCGCCCACCAAGACAGCCTCCACAAGCACATAGCCCGGCAAGTAGTTACGCTCCTTGCATACCTTCTTGCCGTTCTTGACCTCGAAGTACTTCTCGGTTGGAATCAAGACCGTTGGGATGAGGTCTTGCAGGTTCATTCTCTTGATCTCGGATTCGAGGTATTCCTTTACCTTCTTCTCCTTACCCGAGATGGCCTTGACCACATACCATTTCAATTCGTTCGTGTCGCTCATCTTCCTGACAAAATTATTAAGTTAGCCGATAAATGCTCATCAAGATTCAACATACAATCTATCAGAACAATCCGTAGAACGCTTCTAACAGATTTTTGAAGGAGATGTCCATCAAAAAAACCACCAAGGCGATTATTAGGGAAGCAATGGACACAACAATCACGCTACTTCTCAACTCGGCCCAAGTCGGCCATGTGACCTTTTCCTTGAGCTCGGTGTAGCACTCTTTAATGTAGTTTATAAATTTCATCTTCTATTGAACCTTAATAAAAAGCACGGGTGGAAAGGCTCGAACTCTCGACACTCGGTTTTGGAGACCGATGCTCTACCAACTGAGCTACACCCGTAGGTTAAGGGTGGGTGTTGCCCCACCCTTACGTTTTCGATTCCGATTAGTCGTCGATGATTTCGATCACTTGGCCAGAGCCGACGGTGCGGCCACCCTCACGGATAGCGAAGCGCAGACCCTTGTCCATGGCGATGTCGGCAATCAACTTGACGTCGATGGTGACGTGGTCGCCAGGCATGACCATCTCCATGCCATCGGGCAGGGTGATCTCACCGGTAACGTCGGTGGTCCTGAAGTAGAACTGCGGACGATACTTGTTGCGGAACGGGGTGTGACGGCCACCTTCTTCCTTGCTCAGGACGTAGACCTGACCCTTGAAGTGGTGGTAGGGCTTCACCGAACCGGGCTTGGCAATGACCATACCACGGCGGATTTCGTCCTTGTCGATACCACGGAGCAGCAGACCGGCGTTGTCGCCAGCTTCACCTTCGTCGAGGATCTTGCGGAACATTTCCACACCCGTGACGACCGACTTCAGCTTCTCGGCACCCATACCAAGGATTTCGACGGGGTCGCCAACCTTGATGATACCAGTCTCGATACGACCGGTGGCAACGGTGCCACGGCCAGTGATGGAGAACACGTCTTCGATAGGCATCAGGAACGGCTTGTCGACGGCACGCTGAGGCTCAGGAATCCAAGTGTCGCAGGCTTCCATCAGCTCGTCGATGGCGGGCGTCCACTTCGGGTCGTCGTTCAAGGCGCCCAGGGCAGAGCCACGGATGATAGGCGTGTTGTCGGCGTCGAATTCGTACTTGCCGAGGAGGTCGCGGACTTCCATCTCGACCAATTCGAGCAGCTCCTCGTCGTCGACGAGGTCGCACTTGTTCAGGAACACCACGAGGCGCGGCACACCCACCTGACGGGCGAGCAGGATGTGCTCACGGGTTTGGGGCATGGGACCGTCGGTGGCGGCAACAACGATGATGGCACCATCCATCTGGGCGGCACCAGTAACCATGTTCTTCACATAGTCGGCGTGGCCGGGGCAGTCGACGTGTGCGTAGTGACGATTTTCCGTCTGATACTCGACGTGAGCAGTATTAATGGTAATACCTCTTTCCTTTTCTTCAGGAGCGGAGTCGATAGCATCGAAGGTCTTGATTTCGGACAGACCCTTCTTGGCCAGGTGCAGGGTGATAGCAGCGGTCAAAGTGGTCTTGCCGTGGTCAACGTGGCCGATAGTGCCGATGTTGACGTGCGGTTTTGTTCTTTCGAATTTTTCTTTTGCCATTTTCGTTTCTATTTAAGGTTATGAACTCTATTCCATAAAAAATCGAGCCGATGGGGAGAATTGAACTCCCGACCCCTTCCTTACCAAGGAAGTGCTCTACCGCTGAGCTACATCGGCTTATCGTCCATCTGAGCGGAAGACGGGGCTCGAACCCGCCACCTAAAGCTTGGAAGGCTTTCGCTCTGCCAAATGAGCTACTTCCGCTTGACTTGTGGGGGAGGGTGGACTCGAACCACCGAACGGATACCCGGACAGATTTACAGTCTGTTGCAATTGCCACTATGCGACTCCCCCGCTTCAGGATACAACCCAGAGCCGGTAGACGGACTCGAACCGCCGACAGGCTGATTACAAATCAGCTACTCTACCAACTGAGTTATACCGGCAAGATGTGAAAGAACGGTGTTTTTCTTCTTTTTTGCCCCCTTCCCATCGCTGAAAAGGTGCGCAAAAATAGATACTTTTCTCGACATGGCAAGCACTTTTCGGCATTTTTTTCGAAAAATTTTTCCATTCAATTTCTATTTTATTGATTTTCATATGATTATATAAAATCAAATCGTAAGCCATTTTCATCAAAACCCTGTTATTTGGCCGAAAAAAGTGCCAAAATCCGCCGTTGGTGGCAAAAAAACGGAGCCAGCCTCGAAAGGTCGAAGCCGGCTCGTTGGCGCTTTTCGGGCGGTTGGCGGAGCCAACCTGTCGCGTCATTTCGCGTTCTTGCCCTTGTATTTTTCCAATTGCTTCTTCAGCGCGTCAATCGAGGTGTCGACCGACTCCTCGAAGGTCTTGCTCTGCTTGCTGGCAAAGAGGTCGTCGCCACGAAGGACGAGGCGGATGTCGGCGATCTTGTTCTCGGGGGTGTCGGTGTTGTCGAGCTTGAGCGTAACCTCGGCGTTGATCACGTCGCTGTGCTTGGCGCAAAGCTTTTCCACTTTCTGCGTGATGAAGTCTTCAAGTTTTTGGTCAGCCTTGAAGTGAACTGAATTGATCATGACTTTCATAATGAACTCCTTTCTTTTAGTAGCCCTTAGGGTGGGCTTGTTTATGGATTTTCTTGAGTTGTTCGATGGTGTTGTGGGCATAAATCTGGGTCGTGGCCAAGTTCTCGTGCCCCAGCAGCTTTTGTATGGCAATCAGGCTCGCGCCTTCGTCGAGCAGGTGGGTCGCAAAGGTGTGACGCAGCACATGCGGGCTCTTCTGCTTCAAGGTGGTCACGCCTTCGAGCATACGATGCACCTTATTATATACATAGGTGGGCTTCATCTCCTCTCCCCTGTCGTTCAGCAAGAGTCGGTCGGCCTTGGTCTCGAAGGTCGCGTCGCGCAAGTCCTGATATTGGCCAATCAATTGGATCATCTCCCTTGACAACGGCACAAAACGGTCTTTATTGCGTTTGCCGTGAATTTTCAGCACCATGCCTGCACTATCGACGTCGCCGTCCTTCAACCCGCGCAGCTCGGCCTGTCGCATCCCCGTCTGGTAGAGCAGCTCGAAGAGCAGGTGGTCGCGCATGGTGGCAAAATCGGCGTCTCCGTCGAACGACACCTTATTAATATCGGTCTCGGTGACGAACTTGACCAAGGTCGTGGGCTGTTTGAGTGCCTTGATGCCCGTCATGGGCGACTTGTCTATGAGGTTCTCGCGAAGGCAGTATTTGTAGAAGGTCCTCAGCGTCGACATCTTTCGGTTGATGGTGCGGTTTTCGAAATCATCCTCTTTCAGGCGGACGATGAACGACTTCACCTGCGTCGTTGTCACATGGGCGAGGTCGTCGGTGCCGTATTCATCCATCAGATAGCCAACGAATTGATCCATGTCGCGACGGTAAGCCTTCACGGTCAACGGAGAGAAACGCCTCTCGGCTTCGAGGTAGGATATGAACTGGTCAATAAGCATAACAAAAACTTCGCCGTAAAATTAGTAATAAATTACCAATCCACGGCGAAGTTTGCCTAAAAAAATTATTTTCCTAAGCGGGCGAATTACATGTTCTGCTCGGCTTCACGGAGTTTCTGCACATAGATGGCCTTCATCAGCTGTGCACGCTTGATGACTGAGGGCTTGGTGAATTGTTGGCGTTTGCGCAATTCCTTCACGACGCCGGTCTTTTCGTACTTTCTCTTGTAGCGCTTCAAAGCTCTGTCGATGCTTTCGCCTTCTTTAACAGGAACAATAATCATTTTAAAACACTTCCTTCTTTTAAATTGTTAATACTATGGTTGATTTTGAGGCTGCAAAAGTACAACTTTTTCTTTTCCAAAAACAAAAATTTCGTTTTTTTCTCTTTTTTCGAAAAAAAAGGGCGTTTTTCATGACGTAACCATTTTTTCCCTATTTTTGCCGTTTGAAAAGTCAACCTAACATTAACTAAAGCTTTACAATTATGAAAAAAGCATTGCTTATTTTAGTTGCAGTCATTGGCTTAGGCTTCGCTGCAAACGCACAAAACAACTTGGGTCTCCGTATCGGTACGGGCGCAGAACTTTCGTGGCAGACGGCTTTGGGAAGCAACAACCGGCTCGAACTTGACCTTGGCGCCAACGGTTTCCTGAATTGGAACGACTACCATTATTTCAGCTTGACTGGCATTTACCAATGGCATTGGTATATCGTGGACAGGTTTGGCTGGTATGTTGGCCCAGGTGCGCAAGCAAGTTTCTTCCGTTCGGCAGCGGGCAACAATTATTTTAATATTGCTCTCGGTGGCCAAATTGGTATCGACTATGAGTTGCCCATCCCCTTGCAACTGTCTTTAGACTTTAGCCCAATGTGGAACTTCCTTGGCACCTACTCCGGTTTCGGATGGGGGGCTGGTTTCGGTATCCGCTACATGTTCTGATTTCGGCACAATGACCCGATCCAACGAAAAGAAACCGCACTTGTTGCGGTTTTTTTTGTTGCCGAAAATGCGTTTTTTGAAACAAAAACAGCGTTTTCGGCAACGAAAAATCACAACTTTTCCCTATTTTTGCACCGATTAACCCAAAACTCATCAAATCATGCAATTGCTTTACATTGGAACGACTGAAATCATCCTCATCGTCGCGCTTGTCCTGCTGCTTTTCGGCGGCAAGAAGATCCCGGAACTCATGAAGGGCCTCGGCAAGGGAGTGAAGAGCTTTAAGGACGGCGTGAACGGTATCGAAGACGCGACCGAAGTCAAAGACGAAACAAAGAAAGCGGAATGAGCCAAGCGGAAGTCGGCAGTTTCTGGGACCACTTGGACGTGCTTCGGAAAGTGCTGTTTCGTTGCCTGATTGCTTGGGGCATCGCGGCGGTGGCGGCCTTCTGCTTCAAGAACGTTCTGTTCGGGTTGCTTTTCGCCCCGTCGAGGGACAGTTTCGCCTCGTATCGGCTCATGGCGTGGCTGTGCGCAACTACGGGCTGGCAGTCGCTGTGTCCGGGCGGGTTTGAGGCTTCGTTCATCAACACCGAGTTGGCTGCGCAGTTCATGACACACATCAAGGTGGCGCTTTGGGTGGGATTAGTGATGGCCTCGCCCTATCTCATCGTGCAGCTCTACGGCTTCGTCGCGCCCGCGCTCTACGACAACGAGAAAAAGCAGTCGGGACCGATACTCGTTTGGGGCACCCTGCTCTTCGTGCTCGGCGTGCTGATGAACTACTTCGTCATCTTCCCGTTCTCGTTCCGCTTCCTCAACAACTACCAAGTGTATGCCGAAGTCCACAACCAAATCTCGCTCGACTCCTACATCTCCACTTTCCTGATGCTCAGCCTCTTGATGGGCATTTTGTTTGAGATTCCCATCGTCAACTACCTGTTGGCCAAGGCGGGGCTTTTGCAGGCCGCGACCTTGAAGAAATACCGACGGCACGCCATCGTGGGCATCGCCATCGTTGCCGCCGTCATCACGCCGACCGGCGATGCCGTGACGCTGACCTTGGTCACACTGCCGATCTATTTGCTGTATGAGGCGAGCATCCTTATTGTAAACAGAACTAACTCAAAATCAACTTAATATGTTACGAAAAATCAGAATTTGCCTTCAAGTGGTCATGATGGCCTTGGTGACCATGCTTTTGCTCGGCATCGGGTTCAACGTACACCTTTGGGCCGGCTGGGTGGCCAAGATCCAGTTCCTGCCCGCCTTGATGGCCTTGAACTTTGGCGTGTTGGCCGTGCTTGTCGTGGTCGCGCTGCTGTTCGGGCGCATCTATTGCAGCGTGGTTTGTCCGTTGGGCACCATGCAAGACTTCTTTTCGTGGCTTGGCGGCAAAGCCAAAAAGAACCGTTTTTCTTACGCGAAGGAAAACAAGTGGCTGCGCTACGGTTTCCTCGCCGTTTTCGTCGTCGCGATGATTTTCGGCTTCGCGCCCGTCACGACGCTTTTCGCGCCTTACAGTGCATACGGGCGCATCGTCAACAGCCTGTTCAAGCCGCTGTATGACCTGCTCAACAACTGGCTTGCCAGCATCGACGCGAGCCACGACCGCTACAACTTCACCGAGGTGCAAGTGTGGATGCGCAGCGTGACGACGTTTGTGGTGGCACTCCTCACCATATTAATATTAGGGTTCATCGCATGGCGCAAAGGGAGGCTCTATTGCAACTCCATCTGTCCCGTGGGGACAATACTCAGTTTCTTCTCGCGCTTCTCGCTTTTCCGCGTCCGTTTCGACGAGAGCAAGTGCAAGAAATGCAGCCTCTGCGAGAAGAACTGCAAGGCGCAAGCCATCGACTTCAAGAACGGTAAGGTGGACTATTCGCGTTGCGTGGTTTGCGGCGACTGCCTTGCCAAATGCAAGTTCGACGCGCTGCATTACACCGCGAAGAAACCTGCCGCCCAACCGCAACCTGTCGACACAAGTCGCCGTTCCTTCTTGGTGGGCGCGGCGATGGCAGGCACCACGGCGGCTTTGGCGCAAACCGAAATGAAGGTGGACGGCGGCTTGGCTGCCATCGAGGACAAGGTGGCCCCGAAGCGGCAGACGCCCATCACGCCTCCCGGTTCGGTATCGGCTCGCCATCTGCAAAAGCATTGCACGGCTTGCCAGCTCTGCGTTTCGAGTTGCCCGAACAACGTGTTGCGTCCCTCCACCGACCTGCTGACCCTCATGCAACCCACCATGTCGTTTGAGCGCGGCTACTGCCGCCCGGAATGCACGCGGTGCGGCGAGGTTTGCCCAACGGGAGCCATCAAGCCCATTTCCCGTGAGGAAAAAACGAGCATCCATGTCGGCCATGCCGTGTGGATCAAGGACAACTGCGTCATCTTCAGGGACGGCGTTTCGTGCGGCAACTGTGCCCGCCACTGCCCGACGGGAGCCATCCAGATGGTGGACTTCGAAGACGTGAAAGTGCCCGCCGTCGATATGGAGAGATGCATCGGCTGCGGTGCCTGCGAGAACCTCTGTCCCGCCCGCCCGTTCAGCGCGATCTATGTGGAAGGGAATGAAATGCACCGTATCAGTTAGCAGTTGTCAGTTACCAGTTGTCAGTTGACAGTTTGGATTAGTCCCGTAGGGACGACAGACCAATAAGCAGGCGGTGTAAGCCCCTGCTGCAAAAAAAACAAAAACCGTATCAATAAGCAATACAATGGATAGAAGAGAATTTATCAAGCATATAGGTAGCGCGGCGGTGGCCACTTCGGTGGTGCTGTCGGCCTGCAAAAACAATGACAACGGAGCACCCATCATCGCCAAAAACATCATCGACGGCGAGGGCGAGATGACCTTGCGCACCAACCCCAACACGGGCGACCGCGTGTCGCTGCTTGGCTACGGCATGATGCGCCTGCCAGTGGAAGGAGGCGGCACATCACGCGAAAACCCCGATTCGCCCATCGACCAAGACCTTGTCAATCAAGAGGTTGACTATGCACTTGAACATGGCGTGAACTATTTCGACACCTCGCCGGCCTATTGCCAAGGTTTGTCGGAGCACAGCACCGGCATTGCCCTGTCGAGGCACAAGCGCGGCAGCTATTTCATCGCCACGAAGCTGTCGAACTTCAGCCCCGCCACATGGGGTCGCGATGCCTCGCAAGCCATGTTCGAGAACTCGCTGAAAGAGTTGCAAACCAGCTATGTGGACTACCTGCTGCTGCATGGTGTCGGCATGGCAAGCGGCAACTTCAACGCCACCGAGGCCTTCAACGGTCGCTACATCGACAACGGCATCCTCGACTGGCTTGTAGAGCAGAAAGAGAAAGGCCGCATACGCAACCTCGGCTTCTCCTACCACGGCGACATAAATATCTTCGACATGCTGTTGCAATGGCACGACGAAGGCCGCTACCACTGGGATTTCGTCCAGATTGAGCTGAATTATCTCGACTGGAACTACGCCGCCCAAATCAACCCGCGCAACACCAACGCCTCTTACCTCTACGATGAGTTGGAGAAACGTGGCATACCCGCCGTCATCATGGAGCCGCTGCTTGGAGGCCGTCTCGCCAAGCAACCCGACTACATCGTGAGGCAGATGCAGGAACGCGAACCCGAGACGCCCATCGCCCGCTGGGCCTTCCGCTTTGCCGGCACGCCCGAAGGCGTCCTCACCGTGCTGAGCGGCATGACCTACATGGAGCATTTGGAGCAGAACGTGGCCACTTATTCGCCGCTGCGTCCCATCACGCCCGAAGAAGACGCTTTCCTGATGAAGATTGCAGAGGAGATTGTGGAACTGAAGACCGTGCCTTGCACGGCCTGCAACTACTGTATGCCCTGCCCTTACGGGCTGAACATTCCCGCCGTGTTTTCCTATTACAACGAGTGCGTCACCCAAGGCGAGATGCCCACCGGCAGCCGCGAGGCGCGGGAATTTTGGGAGGCGAGGCGACGGTTCCTCATCGGCTACGACCGCAACGTTCCGAGCCTCAGGCAAGCTAACCACTGCATCGGCTGCAACCAATGCACCGACCACTGCCCGCAGGAAATCGACATCCCGGCGGAGATGCACCGTATCGACGACTATGTGGAGCAGCTGAAGCAGATGTAGCCATCACTTCACCTTCAACGCTCGCATGGCGTTTAGGACGGCCAAAACGGTGACACCCACGTCGGCAAAGACAGCCATCCACATCGTCGCGATGCCCAAGGCGGCGAGGACGAGCACGGCGACCTTCACGCCAATGGCGAACCAAACATTCTGTTTGGCAATGCGCAACGTGCGACGTGCGATGCGGATGGCGAGGGCGATTTTTGAAGGTTTGTCGTCCATCAGCACCACGTCGGCGGCTTCGATGGCCGCATCGCTGCCGAGACCGCCCATGGCAATGCCCACGTCAGCACGCGCCAGCACGGGCGCGTCGTTGATACCGTCGCCAACAAAGGCGAGTTGAGAGTTGAGAGTTGAGAGTTTAGAGTTAAGCATTTGTTCGACCAAACGCACCTTGTCGGCGGGCAGTAGCTCGGCGTGGTATTCGCTCAGGCCGAGTTTCGTGGCCACGTCCTCGCCCACTTCCTTGCGGTCGCCGGTGAGCATCACGGTGCGGCTCACGCCAAGCGACTTCAAGGCGGCGATGGCCTCCGCGCTGTCGTCCTTGATCTTGTCGTTGATGACGATATGCCCCGCATATTCGCCGTCGATGGCGACATGGATGATCGTGCCGACATGGTGGCAGTCGTGCCACTTCGCGCCGATGGAATCCATCATCTTCGCGTTGCCGACGCAAACAATCTTGTCGTCAACGCGGGCGCGGATGCCATGACCCGCAATCTCCTCCACCTCGCTGAGGCGGCAGCCGTCGTTGGCCTCGTCGGGAAAGGCATCGCGCAAGGCCGCCCCTATGGGATGCGTGGAGAAATGCTCCACATGCGCGGCGAGGTGCAGCAGCTGACGCTCGTCGCAGCTGTCGGGATGCACCGCCGTGACCTCAAAACGGCCATGCGTCAGGGTGCCCGTCTTATCGAAGACCACCGTGCCGACCTTGGCCAACACATCCATGTAGTTCGAGCCTTTGACGAGGATGCCCTTGCGCGAGGCACCGCCGATGCCGCCAAAGAACGTGAGCGGCACGCTGATGACCAAGGCGCAAGGACACGACACCACAAGGAACATCAAGGCGCGATAAAGCCAAGTGGGGAACGCGCCCGCAAAGTTGCCGGAGAACAGCGGCGGCAGCAAGGCCAAGGCGATGGCGGCAAAGACCACAATCGGGGTATAGACGCGGGCGAACTTCGAGATGAACGTCTCGCTCTTCGACTTGCTTTCGGTGGCGTTTTCCACCAAGTCGATGATTTTGGAGACCGTGCTCTCGCCAAAGCTCTTGGTCGTGCGCACCTTGATGACGCCCGACAGGTTGACGCAGCCGGAGATAACCTCGTCGCCCTCGGCGATTTCGCGCGGGACGCTCTCGCCCGTCAAGGCTACGGTGTTCAAAGAGGTGTTGCCATCGATGACGACGCCATCGAGCGGCACCTTCTCGCCGGGCTTGATGAAGATGGTCTCGCCCACCTCCACTTGTTCGGGGCTGACGCTCTCCACCTTGCCGTCGCGTTCCACGTTGGCCACGTCGGGGCGGATGTCCATCAGATGGGCGATGCTTTCGCGGCTCTTGCCTTCGGCGTAGGACTCAAAGAGCTCGCCGACTTGGAAGAACAGCATGACGAAGACCGCTTCGGGAAACTGCGTCTCAGCACCGGGCAGGAAGCCGATGCAAAGTGCCCCGATGGTCGCAATCGACATGAGGAAATGCTCGTTGAAGGCCTCGCCGTGCGCCAAGCCCTCGGCGGCTTCCTTGAGCGTGTCGAAGCCGATGAAAAGGTAAGGGACGAGATAGACGAGGAGCAGCTGCCAAGTGGGAAGGTCAAACCGTTTCTCGATGATGACCGCCGCGATGAGCAGCACCACCGCGACGGCAATCTTGATGATTTGGCTCTTCAGGCTGCCTTCGTGCTCGTGGTGATGGTGTTCGTGGTCGTGGCCATGCTCGTGATGGTGTTCGTGGTCGCAGCACTCATGCTCGTGGTGCTGGTGTTCGTTATGCTGCTCGTGCTCGTGAGAGCAGCATTCTTGTTCGTGATGATGTTCGTGTGCCATATTCTTACAGTTTTGATTGTTTTCCGCTGCAAAGAAACGGAAAAAGTTTTGCAACCGGGTTGCAAAGATGGTAAAACAAAAAAATCATTTCGCCACGATTCGTCTTTCTTCATCACGAAGGACACGACTGTCGTAAGTGCCAATATAATGGTCGTTCGAATGGCGGTTGACGCCCGTATATTCCAAAGAGCTGTCCTCATAACGCCGGAATTTCAAGATGGCGTCGTTCATCTGGTCGCTGTTGAAGACACCTAACGAGACGAGCAACTCAAAATCGGGGATGGTGAGGGCGGTGACCCGCTGAAACAGATCGGGTTCCAACTTACGGATGATGTCGGTCAAGGCCTCCTCGCGATAGTCGGTCAAATACATGAAAATCGGGATGCGCGTGGCGAACTTCATCAGTTTTTCCTGCACCTGCTTGCGTTTGCTCTTGTATTCTTTTTCTTCCTCGGAAAGCGTCTTCTTCTCCTTTGGAGTGATGTCGTCGCCTTTCTTCTTCAGCTTCTTGATTTTGTCGGCCTTGTTGACGATGGTCTCGATGATGTCGCCACCCAAGGCGCGGAATCCCTCAATCTTCATGATGGCCTCCATCGCCGCCTTGTTGTTCAGGACTCTCGACAAGGTCAGATTGTCCACATTGACCAAAGTGGCGCTGTTCCAACGACGGGCCAATAAAGTGGCACTCGTCCCATTGTCCACAAAGTCGAGGATTTCGGTGGCGTTGACAATCTGCATGCTGCTGCCGTCGAATTGCAGGATGGGCAAGAAGCCGATGAACTCATCCACCTTTTGCGTGGCGTTTTTGTGGAGGTCGGTGTTCAGCCTGTTGGCGTAGCTCACCACCTGCCGCAGGGCACGGTTGGGCGCGAAGTCGAACACATAGCAGGTCTCTTTCTGTATGACTTTCGCCTTGTCCTCTCCTTCAATCACCCATGGCGACTGCACCCGAAACGCCGACTGGAAATACGTCTCGGGCGAGGCGCAGTTACGCAACATGAAGATGGCCGACAAGGGTTTGATGGTCACGCCGGTGGTGAGTTTGCCGCAGGTGAGCGTGATGGTCTTGGTCAGCACGGGATTGTCGCCCATGGCGCGTTTCACCGGCTCCAAGGCCTCAAGGCCGATGCCCGCACTCGCGCCGCTGCAATTCACGATCTCATAACCTTGGTAGAAATTGTTGGCCGGACGGTGCAGCAGGTTTTCCATTGCATCGCACGAAGCCACGCTGTTCATGAACCACATCGAGTGGTTGCAGAGGTCGAGCAGGCGGCGGTCGTCGTAAGGCAAGGCTGGCTTTTGGTTGAGCGGCGAGTCGCTGTTGCTGAAGATGGACGCCTTGCCACGAATGATGTCGAGCCATTTCTGGACGGCATTCTCATGTGCGAAACGGGCATTACGTCCCTGACCCTCGGCGCGGAAAAACTCATTCAGGTCAAACTCGTCCATGTCGTATTGCTCGATGAGCTGACCCAAGTCGTTGGGCATCTGGTAGGTCATCATCACCATCGTGGGCAGCTCGAGGTAAGGGTTCGGACTACCATCGTAGGTTTCCTTCATCCGCTGCTCGTCTTGGTAGGTCCAGTTGAAGATTTGTTCCTCCATGAACTCGCCGTTGGCGATGGCGCGGAACGGTGTGCCGCTCAGGTAGAGATAGTATTTCCCGGTGATGGGCATCAGCTCCTCATCGAAAAGGCGACCGCTGACGGTGTCGTAGCCGTCCTCTTGCAAGATGTCGTTCATCTCCATCAAGTTCTCTTTCGATGCGCCTTCGCCGATGTCGAGCAAGGTCTTGGCGTTCTCGTTCCAAGCCCCGAAATGGTATTCGTCCAACACAATCAGGTCCCAGTTGATGCTGTGTACCCACTCGTTTTTCGCCTTGATGCCACCCGTCTTACTCTTACCGAGATAGTCTTGGAACGAGCCGAAGCATACGATGGGTTTCTTCTTGTCAAGATGGTCGGGCGAGGTCTCGTCGCGTGAGCTGAAGAACTGCCAGCCTTTGAAATCAACATGTTGTAAGAGGTCGTCGCGCCAAGCGCCCTCCACGGCGGGTTTGAAGGTGAGCACCAGTACCCTTTTGGCATCCATTTTCTTGGCCAACTGGTAGGTAGTGAAGGTCTTGCCGAAGCGCATCTTGGCGTTCCAAAGGAAATGCAGCGGCTCGTCTTTGTCATGAGGCGTTTGCGTGAAATAGTCGTAGGTCATCTGCACGGCGCGGGCCTGCTCATCGCGCATGGGAAAATCCAAGGTGCGCTGCAACTCCATCGAACGACGGTGTTTCACGGCCATGTAAGCCGCTTTCACATCATTGACGGAGCAACGGAACCACTCGCCGGCGGTGTTCTCGAAACCGTTGTGCCTAAGCACGTTGTGGACGGCGTGGTCGTGGAAATAATCGCCGCTGCCGTCGGCATAAAAAGCCGTGTCGAACCATTCCAAGCGGAAGGTTTTCCCCGGCATGATGATGGGATGCTGCTCCTCGATGCGGATGTTGACATCTTCGCGGGTGGTGTCGCCAATCTTCAGCTGTCCCGGGAAATGGACATCGCTGTAGGCGTAAATCTGCGGGGTGAACCGCTTGTTTTCTGGTAATATCTCCTTTTGCGTTTTCATTATTTTATATAGTTGTCTGATTTACAATTCATTTTGTTAAACAACACAGGCCGTTTCGTATTTTGTCGCCTCCTACCGCGTGTCGAAGACACGCCACTCTCATTATCCCCACACAAGCAAGGCGCAGTGTGGGGCTGCAGAGACCGTCGCCACCTCCTACCGCGTGTCGAATACACGCTACAATAAACCGCCACTTCCAGCGTTAAACAACCATGAGTTACACCACTTCCTACTATCACATCGTCTTCCGCACCTACCGTAGCGAACCTACCATCGTCGAAGAACACGAAAGAGAGCTATACGCCTATATCTACGGCATCGCCAAGAACCTCCGTTGCGTAACCTATCGCATAGGTGGCATGCCCGACCATATACACATCTTCGTCTCGCTTCCGTCGAATCTATCCTTGGCGACGTTTGTGCAACGTGTGAAGACGGAAACCAGCAAGTGGCTGAAAGCCAACCCACACTTTCCAGACTTCCGTGGCTGGGGGCGCGAATACGCTGGCTTCAGCTACAGCTACCGCGACAAGGACAAGATTGTCAACTATATCAAGCGGCAGAAAGAGCATCACAAGGGTACGGCTTTTCCAAAGGAGTATCACGATTTTGTTGACGACAACGGCGTCGTCATCGACGAGCGTTACTTCTTGCAGGATGACGAGTAGCGAGCCTCTGGCACGCCGACACCGAGCCTATCGGGGTGCTACACAGAGCCTGCCGGGGGTGCTGCCCCATACTGCGCTACCCTTGTATGGGGTAAATAGCGTATCGTGCCTCCGGCACGAGGCAGCACCAACCTCAGCGTGTCGAAGACACGCCACTCCCATTATCCCCACACAAGCAAGGCGCAGTGTGGGGCCATGAAGTGTGAGTCCTCGCAGCGTGGGGCAGCAGAGACCGTCGCCTCCTACCGCGTGTCGAAGACACGCCACAAGACCAAACCAAACGCCAAACGGCCTTCCTCATGTCAAAGAACAAAAGAGCATCCTCATTCCATCGGCCTAATCATGCTCTCGATAAAGGCAATCTCCTCCTCATCCAAACCGTATTTCTCGTACAACATCTCGTCCGTCCACGGGTGGGAAAAGTCCTGGAGAGGAACGAGCATGAAAGTTCTATTTGAGACATCAGGGGATACTATTGTTGGTTGACACAAATACCTATAGAACTTTGTTTTTACATAGCTCATACAATTATCAGCATACCTTTTCTCTTTGAAAACATCTATTACAACATAGGACTCAGTAACGACAGAATTAGGCTCTGCTATGAATGTTTGAGACATTCTAAGAACTTGCCCATTATCCTCTTCGGGAACAGATGTTGAACGGGATGTTACAACTTTCCAATAATCTACAAATTGTTTATTCTTTTCTATGTCTTTTTTATTAACGTATCCATATCCAGATTTTGCTTTTTTAGTGTATAATTTCACCTCTCCATTTGGTTTAAAATCTTCATAATTTGTTCTAAATCCAAATGGCTTTTGTGTCCATACTCGTGAAGCCATGGTCTTAGTATCTATTTTTCTAACTTTTTCTACAATTCTTACAGCCATATTGTCACGAATAAAAAAGTCCACTCCATAATCTAATTTCTTTCTATAAGTTTGCTCCTCACCATTTGACTCAAAAACCATTGTATTACTATTATAGTTTTTATCCCATAGAAAGTAGCATATTCCTCCTCCTGCACGGATTCCAGGAAAACAATCTTTACTATATTTATAATCATAAAGAAACTTTAGATGCCCATCTTTAAGCATAGAATCTCTGAAATCAGACAAGTCTCTACCTCCACAATACCAGCGTGAAGGAATAATCATTATTAAGTAACAAGGATTCAACCTTTTTGCTTGCTCTACAAATAATTGATATATTGGAGAGGCACTATTACGATTACCTCCATCACTTAATTGGTACGGCGGATTGCCTATAATTACGTCGAATTGCATATCTTTATGGAATATTTCTTTGATGTTTTTGTGAATAAATGGATAAGCGTAGCTTTCAATGGTTTCTACGCGGTCGTATTGGGCACGGTTGGCACCGCAATGCCTACACTTGCCGTTTTCCCATGTGTGCTGGCAGCGGTCGTAGCGCAAGTTGCCTTGCACGTCAGTGAACGCCGTGGCCACGCTATACTCGCCGTTGGCCTGCTTGGAGCAGTAGAGCGTACGGCGGCTCATCTCGGCGGTGAGGTCGGTGCAGGCGATGCCAAACACCTGCTTGGTCATGATGTGGTCGATGCGTTGCTGCAAGTCGGGGATCTGGTCTTCCAATCCCGCCAACAGCCGTTTGGCAATCTCGCGCAGAAAGACCCCGCTCTTGCTGCACGGGTCGAGGAAGCGCGTCATGGGGCTGCGAAACAGCTCGTGCGGCAGCAGGTCGAGCATCCGGTTGGCCAACTCGGGCGAGGTGAACACCTCGTCGCTGCTCAGGTTGGCCAAACAGTTGAGGATGTCGGGTGTGTGGCGTTCAGTCGTTCCCATAGCTGTAGATTTTGGTGTAATGCACTAAGGGGAACTCACGCACAGGCTCGTCAAACTGCTGGGCCTCGCCCTGCTCGTCGAAGAGGCTGTATTGGTGCTCTTTCTTCACGAGGAAGTCGAACTGGAAGTCGCGCCGCTGCACCTTGTCGCCGATAAACGCCCACTCGCTGAAAACGATGGGACGGCCATCGGCGGCGGTGTAGGTGAGGGCGTCGCCTTGCACGATGTTGCGTTGCAGGAGGTAACGGACGTTCTTCTGGAATTCGTCGTCAGGTGAGGCCGTGTCGCGGAACGTCTCCACCACGAAATCGAACAACCGCTGTCGGCATTGTTCGGCATTGTCGGGCAGCAGTTCGATGCCATAGATGCTGCTGACGGCTTGCAGGGCGTATTTCTGTGCCTCGGCGGTGCCTTTGGCATAGCGCGAGGCGACAGTGGTTAGTTTGCGGCGCAAGATCTCGATGAGGAAGTTGCCGTCGCCGCAGGCAGGTTCGAGGAAACGGCTGTCGATGCGTTCCGATTCGTCTTTCACCAAATCGAGCATCGCGTTCACCTCGCGCGGATGGGTGAACACCTCGCCGTGGTCAGCCACCCGTTTCCTTGATTTCACTTGGGTGTTTTCGGGCATAATGTTGCTATTTGTCATTCAGCGCATTGCCACCGATTCCACACCTTATTGGCTTTCCCGCGACCACATAAAAAAAGGAGGCGAACATCTCGTCTCCAATCTGCGGCCGTAGGATGCCGAATGTGAATAGACTAAGATGTACGCCTCTCGGCGAACATCTGCTCTTGTCATTCACATTCCTTTCTTGAAATTTCCTACGTTTCAGATTGGTCGGAACAAATAGCAAACGCTATGGTTATTAATATGTTAGGTTACTTTTTTAATATCGTTTTTAGTTTTATTGTCGTTTATATTATTCTTTATCAATCACTTCCCAATGTCCGCCTTTGGCTGGGCCAATGCGACGGATTAGCCCCTCGGCTTTCAGCTTACGGATATGCCAATTCAAACCATCACGTGTCAGACCGCATTCTGCACACAAAAAATCAATCGTCACGAATGGATTGAACTTCATCATCATAAGTATCTTATTTCTGGTTTTCTGTGTAGTTTTCTGTGTAGTTTTCTGTGTAGTTTTCTGTGTAGTTTCCAGTGTAGTTTTCTGTGCCGTCATGTTTCTTCCTTCTCCTCTATTAGGCTGGGCATTGTTGTTGGCCGTAAACGTTATCGTAAAATCATTGGCTGAGATTTCAAACTGCGGCAACGGATTGCCATTTTCGCGACAAGCCTCGCACATTTTCTCAATGCCTCGACCCCAAATCTCAATAAAGCCAGCCTTGAACAACGTCGTGGCAATCAACGGATTGTATTTCACCGACTTGTGTTTTCCCATCAGCTTTTCAACTGTCCAGTCTTCCATCACGGCAGCATCGTTGGAAATGACCA
>FLNV01002233.1_pt1 | contig 43510 bp, 33 predicted proteins | sample 1140351 | NCBI WGS metagenome assembly FLNV01 (sample SAMEA3878207, study PRJEB12797) | bioreactor metagenome | biome: Moose rumen | place: Sweden | collected 2011-10
AAGTGGCACTTCTCCTTACTCAAAGTGCCACTTTGCCGTACTAAAAGTGCCGTTTTCACTACCTAAACATGCCACTTATCCAGCCAAATGCGCCACCTTCACAGTCAAACCATGCTATTTACGAGCCAATTTGTTACCTCATAAGGTAGGTGTTGAGGTAGGTGTCAGGTAGGTCATAGGTAGGTGATAGGGCAACACCTACCTCATCTGAAACGCTGTCTATATCGGCCTTTCAGCTATTTAGAGGTAGGTGTTGTGGGGTAACGATAAATTGGTGAAATATTAGTCGCCCAATTTCTTGCCTATATCAAGATTATTCATTATATTTGCCTCCAAATATGAAGCTTATGCCGAAAACTGCCTGTGATATCAGTTATGCCTATGATGCTAAAGGACGTTTAGCGTCGGCTGTTCCTGCCTATCACTACTACCTGCAGGACCACTTGGAAAATCCGGGACTCTCAATGATTCATGGAGCAAATGTTTGGCAAATCTCACGACCTTTTTGAACTAATCTGAACTTTACGATGCATGTTTGACCTTTCTACTTCACTTTTCGTTGACACTCTTAGATTTGCATTTGTGTCAACGCCATAGCGGTTCGTTCTCCCATCCCCGAGGGAATCCCATCTGTCTGGTGATAGTGTTGGGATAGGCTCTGAGAAGGCTTAAAAGCCTATCTTTTATTTGACTGTTAGGTGTTATGCTCTGTTCCAAGTAGAGAAGGAGGCATAACTGGGCGTACAGTTTCATGGGACGTATGTGTTGTGTATCAACCCATGTAAGCGGCAATCGTCTTGGCAACTGGGGCATAGCTGGATAGCGGCGATTCCATGCACGGGCATGATGGGCACAGCAGTTACGAAGGACGGTGAGACTGCGCATCCAACTTTCAAGATAGGTGTATTGTGGCAAACCAACGCTCTTTGCCACTTGTTTCTTCACCTCCACATCTTTCATATTGGCATACAACTTCGAGAGGTTGCCGAAAGAAACTACTTCCAGTGTCTTCCATACAGGAGGCATGGATGGTGTACTGTACTTGGCAAAGTGCTCCTGTAGAAATTCTTCTTTGAACGGCTGAGTTCCACTTGTATGTTGTCAAGGCATGTCTGGAAGATGGTGCGACTGTTGAACTTCGAGGCATCCATAAACCAAAATGCGCCATGTGACAGGGAGAAGAAATGAATGATTCGTGTGCGCAGAGCAACTTCTATGTCCTGTATTGCGGTGAATATGATGGAGCGCAGTACCCTGTCGAATGTGTATAGCGAAATGACATCTTCAAGACGAGTGCCGCTGGTGAACTGATGTGTAGCCTCGTCTGTCTCGAAGATTTTCCAATAACTTGCCAAACGGAAGTAACTGATGGAGGCAAGTTGCTTCAAGGCTGTGTTCTCATCGCTGACGATGAGACCACGTTGCTTCAGCATAGCAAGCTGAGTTGTGATGTCTGTTGGCTGCTTGTTATATCTCATACCCTTATAAATGACGAAGTCCCGCCGTGGTACGCATTGTTAGGAGGCGTGGCGGGAACTGTTGGTGCAAAGGTACGACTTTTATTTGGAACAACCAAACTTTTTTCCACGAGAAGCGTGGCTGGTTGGTGTCGAGCCCCAGCGGACTCGTCATGTTTTCAACGCGTAGGTCGGTAACCGTCACTTCTGCCGAAACAGCCAGAGCCACAAGGGAGAGTAACAGTAATAAGAATCGCAGATGATACGGCACCTTTTCCTTTATTTGATTTCAAAGAGATTTAAGAATCCGGTCATCATGAACACCTTGCGGATTTCTTCGTTGATGTTTTTGATGATGACCTTGCCGCCTTTGGCTGCGGTCTCCTTGCGGATGGTGAGGAAGAGACGTAGTCCGGAACTGCTGATGTATTCCAGGTTCGTACAGTCGAGGGTGATTTCCTTGTCGGCTGCTTCTAATAAGGGTGCAATCTCCTGCTGAGCCTTTGCTGCAGCGGGTGTGTCGAGGCGTCCGTTGACCATGGCCAACATGCCTGTAGGTTGTTCTTGAATGTCAAAAATCATAACTTTTTATGTATTTACTTGTTTTTTATTCTTTGTTTGGAGCGAGTAACTTGCAAAGGGTCAGGATATTCCTGTCGTTTGCATATTCGTAGTTAACGGAATCCATGATTTGCCTGACCAGATGGATTCCCAGTCCGCCAATGGGGCGGTCTTCGGCTGAGAGTGTGGTATCTACTTCGCCCTTGGCTGTAGGGTCGAACGGCTTACCGGAGTCAGCGATGACGAATTGTATCCGTCTCTCGTCGGCTACGACAGTAATGCTGACTTCACCGGATGTTCCTACAGGATAGGCGTAGTTCATGACATTGACAACGGCTTCCTCTATGGCCAGGTTCAGGCTCATCGTGACAGACATGTCAATGCCCAAATCCTCGCAGATGTTGTCGATGAACTCACTCAGCCGGGGAATAGTGTTAATGTCGTTTGGGAGCGTCAGGGTACGCTTCAGCGTGTCCTCGGCATCGCCAACGAACTGATGCTCTTTCTCTGTCATGTGGCAGGTGATTTCCTGGGGTTGAAAAAAGCAGTAGGGATGGATGCTTGGTTCCATCCCTACTGCTGATAGGGTGTCGTATTACTTAATCAGTGCCTGACGGGCGGTGTTAATCTTGTCCTTAGCGGTGCTTAGCTGTTCTTTCAGTTCAGTAACGGTGGTAGCGTTGAGCACTTCGAGCGGAGCCAGTGCGGTGGCAATGCCCTTCACTTCAGGATCGTACTCTGACAGACGGTTGATGGCGTCGAGGATGAGCACGATGCGGTAAGTAACGTTAGAGGCTGCCTCGTCGTTGAATATGCTGAGGAACTTGTCGGAGTTCTGGTTGGTTATGTAGAGCTGCTCAACGAGGGCTGCTGATGCCATCTGCCAGAAGTAGTTGATGCGACCGTTCTTCTCCATCTCGTTGTAGAGTGTACTGGTTGTCTCGAAGAGTGTGTTGGTATTCTCGACAGCCTTGAACGACGGGTCGTTGATGTCAGCAGCGAGCTTGGCAATGGCTTTGTCGTAGTCCTCAACGGGCAGGTCATACAGGGCGGCAATCTTCCTGTCAACTGACAGTATGCTCAGGGTGCGATATTTCTCGGCCAGTGTGGTGGCTTCGTCAGCTACGCTGGCGTTCAGCAGATACTCGGGCTTCACCTGCTTCTCTTCCTTGGTGAGCGTCAGACCGCCGTTGCCTTCCTGTACGAAGGGCAGCTGTGGCAGCTTGCCGATTTCGGCTGCAATGCTGTCGAACTGCACCTTGATGGCGGCTTCAATCTGCTGCTGTTCAAAACTAACCGTTGAGTCTGCCTCGTTGGCAGCGGTCTCTGTCTTCTTGCCCCCGCAAGCTGCGAAGGTGATAGCTAAGAATGCGATAGCTAAAACTGTTAATTTCTTCATTGTGTTTAAAAATTTAAAGTTATTAATAATGTTGATATCTATTGTTTCTTTGTCTTACTGCTGTTCCTTCCGTATGTAGCGGCCGGGGCAGTCGGTGAGTAGCAGCAGGGTGAGCACGATGCCCATGAGGAGCAGGACGGCAATGTTGAACCACAGGGTCTTCACATGCCAGGAACCGATTATCTTCTCGGAGCTATAGAAAGGTGCGCGTCCGATGCGGCTTTGCGGCTGTAGGTAGATGATGGCCATACGGGGTACGAGGTGGCGGTCCACTACTTCGACCGTGTTGGTCTGGTCGGCACCTACGACGCAGTCTTCGAGCTTGGTATTATAGTTGTCGCGCTTGAGCTGTAGCAGGGCGTCTTTTCCGTGTTCGCGGACGTAGGCAGCCACTTGAGCGTCTTTCTTGAGGGTTATGCGGTTGCCGCGTTCCGACAACAGGCGCTCGGCTTCATTCATATAGGCTTTTAGCGATGCGTAGTCATAGTCGCCGCTGTAGGGCTGCATGGCGCAATAGTCGGTGATGGTGGGCAGGTTGGTCTTGATGATTTCCATGTGTTCGGGGTTGGCTTTGCCGTCGCGGTCTTGCTCGGTGCGTAGCGTCTCCAGTTGTGACTGCAGTTCGTAGAGGAAACCTAAGTTGTAGTATTGTGTCTCCTGGGCTTCCTTGTCGGCCTGGAAGAAGGGCGCTTCGTAGGCATTGTCGGTGAAGGAGGTGACGGCGAGCGCCTCGTAGGCCCATCGCGAGGGGATAAGGTCGCCAATGAGTGGCACGTTACCCGTGGTGCTCTTGGGGTTGAGGTCGTTAAAACTGACAACGAGTCCGCAGAGCAGGATTTGCGGGATGAGCAGAATGGGGATGCTGATGTAGATGGCGACGACGGAGCTGAGGCACTGTGAGAGCAGCAGTCCGGTGAGGCTGGCCACGAGGGCGGTGACGAAAAGGATGACCCACCAGGTCATAAACAGCCCGTGGAGGCCCATGATGGTGTTGCCTATGAGGATGAAGAGCAGCGTTTGCACAAGTGACACGGCTGCCATATAGACAATTTTCGACCAGATGTAGCTCTTGTAGGAGAGGTTGAGAAAGTGCTCGCGCTTGAGCAGTGAGCGGTCGCGTATGATCTCCTCGGCTGAGCCGCTCATGCCCGTGAAGGTGGCCACAATGATGGCCATGAAGAAGTAGCTGACGAGGTTCTTATTGTCCATCAGTGTATATCCTTCGGGCGGGGCGTAGCGGGTGAGCAGTGCGCAGATGACGGCGAGCAGCGGCGCTACGAGTAGCGTGATGGAGAGATACTGCAGGTTGGTGGCTTTTGTCTTGATATTGCGCTCGAGGAAGATGCCGAATTGCTTCAGGGCGTTGGGGCGCTTCTGTGCGGTGGTCGGTATGGCAGTGCGCTCTGTCTCAGGTTGTTGCGGACGGTTCTTAAGGTAGAGTTCGTGCCAGTCCTGAGGGCTCATCTTGCGCTCGTCGGTGGGCTCACCGAGGTTGTTGAGAGCTTTCTCGTCGATGATGTTGAGTACGATTTCCGGGTTGACGTTGCCGCAGGTGGGACATGCGCTGGTCTCAGCGTCAGCATAGTTGGCAGCTTCCTTGAAGTAGGTGATGGCATCGATGGGGTTACCGTCGAACACGGGGTATCCGCCACGGTCGAGCAGCCATAGGCGGTCGAAGAGCTTATATACGTCGCTGGAAGGCTGGTGGATGTTGACAACGATGAGTTTCCCCTTCAGGGTCTGCTCTTTCAGCAGGTTGATGACTTTCTCGGTGTCGGCCGACGAGAGTCCCGACGTGGGTTCGTCAAGGAAGAGCACGGCGGGCTCGCGAATGAGTTCGAGCGCGATGTTGAGGCGCTTGCGCTGTCCGCCGGAGATGTATTTATTTATAGGTGAGCCTACTTTGAGGTCTTTGGTGGCATCGAGTCCGAGATCTTTGAGGGTTTTCATGACGCGTCGGTCGAGTTCTTCGGGTGTCATGCCCTCGAAGCATAGGCGTGCGTTGTACCACAGGTTCTGATAGACGGTGAGCTCTTCGATGAGGAGGTCGTCCTGCGGCACGTATCCGATAAGTGCCTTTGCCGCTGGCTCCGTGATGTCGTGTCCGTTGATGGTGATGGCACCTTGCTGGGGATGCAGAGTACCGTTGAGCAAAGAGAGAAGAGTTGTTTTGCCGGTTCCGGAACCTCCCATGATGGCCAGCAACTCGCCGCTGTGCAGGGTGAAGCTGAAGTTGTGCATGCCGTTATCACTGTTTGGGAAGCGGAAGTTGATGTCGCGTCCGGCGAAACTGACGGTCTGCTGTTGCAGGATGCTGTCTTGGGCGGCATCTTGTGTGTGGGCGGCAATGACGGTAGAGTAGTAGAGGGGCTGTCCGCTGGGGCCTTTGAGCACGCTGCTCTGGAGCCACACCTGGTTGGTGCCTGACAGCACGGGGACATCGTTGAGTTTGACAGTGTCAGAGCCGGTATAGGTAAAGAGCAGCAGTCCGGTAGTGGGGTCGAGCAGGGTCTTCAGAGCACCGTCCTGCCCGTCGATGGTGTGCAGCTTGACGTGCTCAGTCGGCTTGCCTTCAACGAAGTCTTTATACGTGGCAAGCTGCTCGGGGGTAATGTCGAAGTGGCGGGCCATAGTGTCGAATATACTTTCGGCATGGGTCCTGTTGCTTCCGCAGAACTCGAGCAGGCGGAGCAGCAACATGGCGCCCTCGCTGTGGCGGATGCGACCGTGCAGTCCGCTACAGATGGAACTGACGGTGGCTTCGGTGTCCAACTCGTCGGTCATCTCGTATGCGGTGCGCATATCGCTGTAGAGTTCAAGGTATTGCTCAGTATTGCGGATGCCGAAGTGATGGCGCAGATAACTGACAAGCATTTCGATGGCACGCTGCTGGTCAACCTGTTCTACCTTTCCGAACAGGGCGAATAGGCTTATGAAGCTTGAAAGTATGATGTCTGTCATTTATTTTCTTTCTCAACTCTTTGCATTAATAATGTGTGCAAAATTATGAAAATTTGGTAGATTATAGTCTATAGTGGGGGTTAAATAACGTTAAACGTCTTTTGTATCACAATTTTTTTGTAACTTTGCAACTCTTAATTATATAGTAAGAAATTTTGTTAGAGTTCAAATGATAGTTCTTAATCCACACGGGGAATCACTGATGGAACAGTTCCGTCAGCGGTTGCCCAAGTTGCAGTCCTTGTCCGAAGAAGTCTTGAACCTTATCAAGGCAGCTTTGGCAGAGCAGGCCATTGAACTGAACTCCATAGAGTATCGCATTAAGGGCGAAGAATCCTTAAGGGGTAAGTTGGAGCGTAAGGGGAATAAATACAAGAGTATTGACGACGTGACAGACCTGTTGGGTCTGCGCATTGTAACATTCTACACCGACGATGTTGATAAGGTGGCCGTGGTGATAAAGTCACTCTTCGACATTGACTGGAAAAATTCTGAGGATAAGCGTAAGCTGCACGAGCTGAACAGCTTCGGCTATAACTCGCTGCACTACATTTGCCGGCTGAAGGAAGGCAGCATGCCCTTTGAAGTGCAGATACGCACCGCCTTGCAGCATGTGTGGTCAGCCATTGAGCACGACATCGGCTACAAGGGACCTGTCAAGTTGCCCGCTGAGTTCCAGCGGCAGTTCAGCAGGCTGGCGGGAATGCTGGAGCTGGCTGACGACGAGTTCAGCCGCCTGCGTACGGTGATGGCGTCCTACCGCCGAAGCGTGCAGACACTGGTGGCCTCGGGCAAGCTCAGCGAGGTGTCGTTATCTACCGATTCGTTCCGAAGCTATCTTGAACTGCGCCCCTTCGACCGTCTGAACAGGCGAATAGCGGCAGTCAATCAGGCAGAGATATTCCCGTCATCGCTCATGCCCTTCCTGCCTATTCTGATGAGATTCAAATTGCAGACGCTTGAAGACGTGCAGCGGTTCATTAACGATAATTCGGATGATGCCTACCAGTTAGCGTTGTCGCAGCTGGCAATGACCGACCTTGACATTATGTCAGAGACAGTTGGCCTGCAAAACCTCTGTCTCGTCTTTATGTTGAAACAAGGCGGTGGCATTGCAGGCCTGAAGTATATCTTTGATACGATAAACGGTGAACAAGAAAGAAACCATGCCCTTGCTGAAAGTTTGTTGAGAAGGGCACGGAATCTGTCGTTCATGCAGGCAGTTATTGGTGGCGAAGAAGCTTAAGCTCAGCGTTTGGCTTCAGCACATTATTAACAGGCTCGGTGTATTCGCCGAGCTTTATTTGTGCGGTCAGCGCAATGTCGCGGCTTGAGTTTCCTACCGCAAATGTGTAGTCGCCAGCCTCTGTCAGCCAGCGGCTGCCGGCTTCGTCGAACGAGGCAAGCAGGCGTACGGGAATCTGAATGGTCAGCGTCTGACTCTCACCGGGTTTCAGCTCGCGTGTCTTGGCAAAGCCTTTCAGCTCCTGTGCAGGCTTCTCCAGCTGGCCCTTCGGTGCACGTACATAGACCTGTGCCACCTCCTTGCCGCTTATGCTACCCGTGTTCTTAACCGTAACCTGTACCTCCACGTTCTCGGCATTTGCCTTCTTAACCTTCAAACCGCTGAAGGCAAAAGTGGTGTAGCTCAGGCCGAAGCCGAAGGGGTAAGCCACTTCCTTCTGGAACGTGTCAAAGTAGCGGTAGCCCACGTAGATGTCCTCCTCATGGTTGGTGAAGTCGTGGTTAGGCACTCCTGCTCCGTATGTCCTCAGGGTCTCGTAGGTGTAGAGGTCCATGGTGCCAGGATAGTTGGCTGTCGATGCATGGTCGGTGGCAGCAATGGGCCATGTCATCGTGAGCTTACCACTGGGGTTCACCTTGCCGGTCAGCAGGTCGGCAATGCTGTTACCACCCTCCATGCCAGGCTGCCAAGCGCAGATAATGGCATCAGGATAGTCTCTCCACGAAACAGTCTCAATGACAGAGCCCGAGTTAATGATGACAATGACGGGCTTGCCTGCTGCGTGGAAGGCGTTGCAGGTGTTGAGAACGAGCTGGTGCTCGTCGGGCGTGAGGCAGAACTCAGTGTCAATGTCGCGGTCAACACCCTCGCCGGCCTGACGGCCAATGGTGATGATGGCAGCATCAGCCGTCTTTACCTCGTTATTGATGCAAATGTTGTTGATGCTGATTTCAGGATATTTCTGCTGACCCATTACCTCGCTCTGGAACCACTTGGCAGGGTGACGCTCGGCCTGGAACTTCGCACGGGCAAATGCAATGTACTTGCGATAGATGTCGGTCAGGGTTTCTGACGAACTGATGCCAGCATTCTTCAGACCTTCCAGCATGTCAACGACGTATGGCGGATGAACGCAGCCAGAACCGGTACCGCCAGAGAAGAAGTCGTAAGAGTTCTCACCGAAGAGGGCAACGGTCTTGATTTGCTGGGTGTTCCAAGGCAGTGTGCCGTTGTTCTTCAGCAGCACAATACCCTCGTTGGCACTCTGGCGGGTAATGGCAGCGTGAGCCTTGAAGTCAGGCTTGTTCGTTGCGGGATACTTGAAGAAGCTGGGTGTCTTAACGATATATTCCAGCATGCGGCGCACGTTACGGTCAACATCGGCAATGCTGAGGGTGCCGTTCTTCACACCAGCTATAATCTCGTCAATCTGTGCCTGCTGTCCTGGTTCCATGAGGTCGTTGCCGGCATGTACCTCGCTGACGGTGGTCAGTCCGTTGCGAATGCCACACCAGTCGGTCATGACGATGCCTTTGTAGCCCCAGTCGTCACGCAGAATGCTGGTCAGCAGGTCGTGGTTGCCCATAGAGAACAGACCGTTGACCTGATTATAGGAGGCCATGATGGTCCAGGGGTTGCTCTCGCGAACAGCAATCTCGAAGCCACGCAGGTATAGTTCGCGTGCGGCACGCTGGCTCAGACGCTCATCTACACCGGTACGGTTGGTCTCCTGTGAGTTGACGGCGAAGTGCTTGGCACTGACGCCGGCTCCCTGACTCTGCACGCCGTTGATGTAGGCAGCGGCAATCCATCCGGTAAGCAGCGGGTCCTCGCTGTAATATTCGAAGTTACGTCCGCAGAGCGGGTTACGGTGCAGGTTCATGCCCGGACCGAGAATGACGTCGCAGCGGTACTCCTTGGTCTCGTTACCTATAGCCTTACCTACTTCACCCACCAGTTGGGTGTTCCAGGTAGAGGCTAAGCACGTGCCGATGGGGAAGGCCGTGGCATAGAATGTCTGGTCTGTACCCTCGCGGGTCGGGTTGATGCGTACGCCGGCAGGGCCGTCGGTCAGCACGGTGGCAGGTATGCCCAGTCGGGGAATGGCAGCAGTTGTTCCGGCAGCACCGGCCACGAGGTCTGCCTCGCCGCCTACTACGGCACCAACGCTAAAGAAGTTGTTGGCACCGCCAACCAGTAGTTTGGCTTTCTCTTCAAGTGTCATGGCCTTCAGCACCTCATCGATGTTGTCAGCTCTCAGTTGGGGTTGAGCATTCATAGTGGTTACAGTTAGGCTTGCTACGAAGCCGAGTAATAACAGTTTCTTTTTCATAGTGTTTTTATTTAAATAGTTTCGGGGCAAATTGGTTCAGGTAGATGCGCCAGTTCTTCCAGATGTGGCCGCCGTCGGTCTCTAAGTATTCGTACTTGTAGCCCTTCTGGTCGAGTCGTTGGCGGTAGTCAACGTTGTCCTTGTAGAGGAAGTCGGTCTTGCCGATGGCTATATAATATAAATAAGGTGCAGGGCTGAACTGTGCGGCCAGCTTCTGGTCGAGGTTCTCGTAGATGTGTCCGTTCTCTCCCTGTGCCATGCGGTTAACGGCAGCCGAGAAGAGTCCCACGTAACCGAAGAGCTGCGGGTTGTTGGCCGAGATGTAGAGTGAGTGGAAACCGCCCATGGATAGTCCGGCAATGGCGCGGTGCTGCTTGTCGGGGAGTGTGCGGTAGTGGGCATCCACCCATTGCACGAGGTCGGGGAAGGCCACCTCGATGCTGCCCTCCATAGTTTTGGCATTCCTGAACGATGGTTTGTACATGGCATCCTCATATTCGCCGGGCATAGCCTTCTGTCCGCCGTTGCCGTTAGGCATGACGACAATCATCGGCTCTGCCTTGCCTTGTGCAATGAGGTTGTCCAGAATGTGCTGTGCGCGTCCCAGTTCGGTCCAGGCGTTCTCGTCGCCCCCGGCACCGTGCAGCAGGTAGAGCACGGGATAGCGTCGGGTGGGGTTGTCCTCATAGCCAGCCGGGGTATAGACCGTCATGCGGCGCTCCTCCATGCCGAGCTTGGGTGCGGGGTACCACACCTTGGCCAGTGTTCCGTGTTTGACGTTGTGTACCAGGTAGTTGGTGCATTCACCATCTACCAGCAGGTAATTCGTGTAAGTGGCAATGTCGCGCAGCTGATACACGTTGTTAGGGTCGAGCATGCGCACACCGTCAACATAGAAGCTGTAAGTGTGCATCTCGCTGGGCAGCGGCTCCGAGGTGTAGATCCATACGCCGTCGGCTCCCTTCGTCAAGGTGACGCGGCCCGTCTGTTCCATCTCGCCAAAGGGTGTCTGCACTTTCATCGGGGGCAGGAACGAAGCCTCCAGCTCTACTTTCTGTGCGTTGGGTGCAGCCATGCGGAAAGTAGCCTGCCGGGTCTGTGCGTTAAGCTCCGGTGAAGTGATGTCGCCAGTGTTCAGGGCAATGGTTTCCTGGGCATGTGTCATGCCGGCTCCCATAGCGAGGAGCAGGAAGATAAGTAATTTTTTCATAGGTCTTAATTATTAATTACGATGATTATAATGTAAAAGTTTCAGGTTCATTTTCTTGTTCAGGCGGCTCTTAGTGGAGCGCAGAGCCTGCTCCGTACAGCAGAAGAGGTCAATCTTCTCGTCGTCGATGATGTTGTAGTGCTCCATGATGCAGAAGAAGGTCTCCTTGGGTGTCAGCTGTATGTCGGGATTGTCCAGTATGGCAGCCAGCTGGCTGTTGGTCATCCACAGGGCACTCACCACGGCCTGTTGCTCGTTACGTCCGTACTGGCTGATGTTCTGCTTGTTAATGATGGCATCCAGCACGTCGAGTCCTAACTTCACGTTCTTGATCTGCAGGTACATCTCGTCTTCGGCAAAGGCACCAGTCAGTTTCTTCTTCATCTGCTCAATCTCCTCCATGCGGTCGCTGAGGGCCATTTTCAGGTCTTCAATGTGGGTGTTACGCATGGCCAGCAGCTGGTTCATGTCGGCCCGCACGTCGCTGATGCGTTGCTGGAACTCGCGGTGGTGCACCTGCTGCCTGCGGAAGTAGATGTAGATGATGCTGCCCATGAACAGCAACATGAAGATGATGAGCAGACTGAGCTTGAAGTTACGCTGCACGTCACGCCAGGCGTGCCACTGATAGTCGAACTGGTCCTGCAGGCGCGTAATGTCAAGGGCGGCGCGTTGCTGGGCTATGGAGTCGCTCATCTGGCGCAGCAGCTTCTGGGTTTCGAGTGCTGCCTTGTAGTCGCCCCGGCTCTCCTGCAGCTCACTTTCGGTCATCAAGCGGTTGTAGCGCAGTGTCAGGTTCTCGGTCCTCGGAATCATCGACATCAGTATCTGGGCCTGGTGCTCGTCACCTTTGTGCAGCATGATGCGGCTCAGCACGCTCAGCGCATTGCCCATGCTGGCAGAGTCCTCGGCCAGCATGGCTGCCTTGTAGGCAGTCTTCTCGGCCTGTTGCAGACTGTCGTCGAGCATGAAGTAGTAGGCGCGGTTGCAGAGCAGCGTTGACTGCTGGTTCTGCTCCAGGCTGTCGTATCGGTTGATGGTCTGTTCGTTCAGGCGGTTTCCCTCTTCTGTCCTTCCCATGTTGTTCAGGGTGGTAATCTGGTGAATGATGGCATTCACGATGTAGTGCTGGTTCTGGGTTGCCTCGGCATACTCCTTGGTCTTCTGTTCGTAGTCCAGGGCCATTTCGTGGGCACCGGCCTGCTCGTTAAGCCATCCTATGTAGAGGCAGACGCGATAGCAGAGGGAGTCGTTTTTCATGATGGGGAACAGCTTTTCAGCCGTCTTCAGCTGAATCATGGCTTGTTCGTATCGTTGGTGGTCTATGTACTCAATAGCACTGTCAAGCCTAAGATGTGCTTCCCATTCAGCGCTTTCGGCAGTGGTAACGCGTTTCTCAGGTGTGCAGGCAATCATTGCCAATAACAAACTTGACGTTAGTAATATTAATAGTTTTCTCATTTCGTGTACAAAGATACGAATAAGTGAGGAAAGTACAAAAGGAAAAAAAGATTTTTTTTGCTTTTTTACTTTCGAACGGCCGGTTTCCCGCCCCTCCCGTTGTGTCAATGTCCCTCCACGGCCGTAAACTATGCCTTTGGCTTTCAGCCCTTTAGTCGTTGCACGCTGTGTCAATGTGCCGGGGGGTATTGCAAAACCCAATGTTTGTACGTATCTTTGCACCGACGTAAGTGTTAAGACGTTTATCTGCAAAAACCGCCCACACGGCTGATGGTATTGGCATGACATCGGCCCGTGGGTGGCTTTTTTGTGAATAATTGATAATGGATATAGATTAATTGATAATAATTGTTTACCTTTGCACACCGAAATAAATGTCAAACAATATAATTGTCAAATAGTAAATTAAAAAGATGGCTAAGAAAGCATTACTCATGATTCTCGACGGATGGGGAATCGGAAAACATGGAAAAGGCGACGTGATCTATAACACGCCGACACCGTATCTGGACTATTTAAACGCAGTGAGCGCACACGCTCAGTTGGCTGCCTCGGGTGAGGACGTGGGCCTGCCCGACGGTCAGATGGGTAACTCTGAGGTGGGACACCTCAACATCGGCGCAGGCCGCGTGGTCTATCAGGACCTCGTGAAGATTAACCGCGCCTGCAAGGACAACAGCATCGTGGAGAACCCGCAGGTGAAGGCTGCCTACACCTACGCCAAGGAGAACGGCAAGAAGCTGCACCTGATGGGACTGACCTCTGACGGCGGCGTACACTCCAGCCTCGACCACCTGTTCAAGCTCATCGAGGTGGGCAAGCAGTACGGCCTGAAGAACCAGACCTTCGTACACTGTTTCATGGACGGTCGTGACACCGACCCGCACTCTGGCAAGGGATTTATTGAGCAGGTGCAGGCCGAGTGTGAGAAGAACGACGCTGCCATTGCCAGCATCGTGGGCCGCTTCTATGCGATGGATCGCGACAAGCGCTGGGAGCGCGTAAAGGAAGGCTACGACCTCATTGTGAAGGGTATCGGCAAGCAGGCTACCGACATGGTACAGGCCATGCAGGAAAGCTACGACGAGGGTGTGACCGACGAGTTCATCAAGCCTATCCACAACGCTTCTGTCAACGGCTGCATCGAGGAGGGTGACGTCGTTATCTTCATCAACTTCCGCAACGACCGTGCCAAGGAGATGACTATCGCGCTGACGCAGCAGGACATGCCCGAGGCAGGCATGAAGACCATCCCCGGCCTGCAGTATTACTGCATGACGCCTTACGATGCCAACTTCACAGGCGTGCATATCCTCTTCCCCAAGGAGAACGTGGAGGACACGCTGGGTGAGTATCTGAGCAAGCAGGGCAAGAAACAGCTGCACACCGCAGAGACCGAGAAATATGCTCACGTGACGTTCTTCTTTAACGGTGGCCGCGAGGCTCCGTTCGACGGTGAGGACCGCATCCTGGTGCCCTCTCCGAAGGTGGCTACCTACGACCTGAAGCCGGAAATGTCGGCTTATGAGGTGAAGGACAAGCTGGTGGCTGCCATCAACGAGAACAAGTACGACTTCATCGTTGTTAACTTCGCCAACGGCGACATGGTGGGCCACACGGGTATCTATAACGCCATTGCCAAGGCCGTTTGGGCCGTTGACCACTGTGTTCATGATGTCATTGAGGCTGCCAAGGCTAACGACTATGAGGCTATCATCATTGCCGACCACGGTAATGCCGATAACGCCATCAACCCTGACGGTACTCCGAACACGGCTCACTCGCTGAACCCCGTTCCCTTCATCTACGTGACGAACAACAACTCCGCCACCGTGAAGGACGGCCGCCTGGCCGACGTGGCTCCCTCCATCCTACACATCATGGGACTGGAGCAGCCTGCCGACATGACGGGTGAGTGTCTGATTAGCGATAACAAGTAGAAGAGAACTAAACAAAATAAAAAAGGGGAGTGCCGTTGGCGCTCCCTTTTTATTGTTAGTAGTTTGGGTACTGTTTACTGAGCGTTGATGGTCAGCGTGTACTCGTTGTGAGTGCCGTCCATGCAGTACCAACGGATGGTGTAGCTGCTGCAGCCCAGGTCAAGAGCGTACTCACGCATGGTGCGTCCGCCGTTCTTGTCGTTGATGACCTGCTTGGCGTATTCTACGATGTACTGGATGGCGTTCTCGCTGTCAATGGTGCGGTCGGCAACGCGGGTCAGCGTCTGGAAGACATCCGGGAACTGTGTCATCAGTGCCTGTGTCAGCTTCTGCTTGTCGCCGTTGTGACCTTCCATTCCTAATGTCGAGGGCGTCACGTCGAAGTGCCATGTCTGCTCGGCGCGGTTCGGCTCTAAGAGCGTGTAGCTGTCGTTCCTCCAGTTAGAGAACCAATAGTCAGTCCAACTCTCTTCGCCATCATCTTTCTTCGTTGTCAAGCATGACATCTGGCGGTAGTTATATACCTTGATGGTGTAGCGTCCGCTGGGGTTCTTCACCGACCAGCATGCCTGGTTCTCTATATCTACGTCGTTGGTAACTGCATCAGGCACGAGGCTGTGACAGATTGCCTTGTTTTTAGAATAGAGCTTTGGCTTCTGACTATTCTCGTAAGTCCAGGTGATCTTGTTACCACTGCTGTTCTTCACCACCTTCAGTTCCTTGGCATTTGTCGTAGTGGTCATGGTGAAGGACGTTCCGTCCGTCCATCCGTGTGAGTAGTTGAGTCCAAGCGAAGCTCCCGGGCTGGCGCTGAACATACCTGTGAAGGAGAATCCGATGTTGTCCGACTCGCTATGGCTGGTTCCGATGGCGATAGACTTGCTGCCGCTGTTGTTATCGGTACCGGGAAGTGCATATTCGGTAGTGATGTTGCCACCTCCAGTCAGTTCCATTGAGGTCTCATACTTGTTGAGCCAGGAGCCGTAGTAGAGCTCGTGTCCATTCGGCCAGTTTGTAGCATTTCTATACTTTTCAGGCCTGTAATCTCCCCAATAGTATGTCTTGCTGTAGCCGTTGCCAGTTTGACAGTCATAGGCCTGTCCTCCCACGCGAATGGTGGAACTCTGCTTTACGTAATAGTAATCGACATTGGCATTGTTGCCGTGGTCATTGACACCCCAGATTCTGTAAGTGGTGGTGAAGGTGCCAGAACGGTCAATCTCGCGATATTTCCAGTCCTTCGTGCGGATGGTGCTCTCTATGGTGAACTGGTCGCTGCAGCCCATCAGCTCGTTGATGCCCTTGTCGGAAGAACCTCTGGTCAGTGGAGCTGACGGCTGATCGCTGTTCATAAGCCATCTGGCAGCACCGTCAGCCTTCAGTCCGCTCTTGTAGGGCGTCTGCTCGCTGTCGGCAGCTTCAACAGGCAGTTCGCTGATGTTTCCGTTCTGATCCATGCAAGTAGTACTCTTCTCATCAGTAGTGGCATACATGTAGTAGCCGTCCGTACCGAAGATGACCATCTCAGCCACCACGTCGTTCTGCGGGTCGGCCACGCCAGAGCGTGTGACGGCAAAGTTTTTCACGTTTTGTACACGAACCTTCAGCAGCTCGCCCTCGTAGCATTCCATCTTGGGACTGTTGCCGCGTGCCTTGATGGTGATATCGCCGTCAGCCGTGAGTTGGGCAGTACGGATAGCCGCCAGCTGCTCAGACATGGCATTAGCCAGTGCCGTCAGCTGTTCACCTGTGGGGTTCTCCACGGCAATGTTGCCACCATTCAGATAGACGTGTGCCCAGCGCTTCATGTTGCCAGCGTATTGTGCCACGTCGTTACCGCTCACCAGAATGAGCTGTGTGCTCTTGCTGACCGATGCTGCAGGAGCAGGCAGACGACGAACCAGGGCAGCGCCCATGGAGTTGTTGTCGAAGTTGCTCAACACAGCAGCCTCCATGCCGTTCGTCATGCTGACGCCCATGGCATCGTTGGTCTGCTCCTCAACTATCATTGACATTTCCTGATTGTTATTTACCAAGCTGTTCGTGGCCTCATTGAGGTCTAAATCATCGGAACAAGCAGTAAAGGTTATCGTAATTGCTGCGGTAACGATGCTCATGAGCATCAGGTTTACCATATTATAATTCTTTTTCATAGCTGTAATTTTTTATTGTTCTGTGTCATTATTGACATTGCAAAGATAAGCAGTAAAATAGTGTGTTTGCAAATTTTTAGTCAGTTTTCCCGAAAGTTTGTTGCGACAAAGTGTCTTTTTTGCGACAAATCGGGGGAATGCCTTTCAAATTTGTCGCAAAGTCATGATTATTTTGTTTGTTTTTTTGGCACTTAGCAGTTTTATGCGTACTTTTGCATCACTTAGTTAATGTGACACGTTTTTTATGGCCAATGTACAGATAGAGCAGTCTTGGAAGGATAGGCTGCAGGGAGAGTTTGATAAGCCCTATTTCGAGCGGCTGACTCAGATAGTCAGGCAGGAGTACATGCAGAAGACATGTTATCCGCCGGGCAAACTGATATTCAATGCCTTTAATCTTTGTCCGTTCGACAAGGTGAAGGTGGTGATTATCGGGCAGGACCCGTACCACGAGCCCGGACAGGCACACGGGCTGAGCTTCTCGGTGCAGGACGGCGTGATGTTTCCTCCGTCGCTGCAAAACATCTTCAAGGAGATAGAGGCCGACCTTGGCACCCCCGTGCCGTCGACGGGTAACCTGACGCGCTGGGCCGAGCAGGGCGTGCTGCTGCTCAACGCCACGCTGACCGTGCGTGCCCACATGGCCAACAGCCACGCTACGCTGGGCTGGCAGACGTTTACTGACGCCGCCATCCAGGCACTGGCCAAGCAACGTGAGCACCTGGTCTATATGCTCTGGGGCGGCTATGCCCGCGGCAAGAGCTACATGATTGACAAGTCGCGCAACCTCGTCTTGGAGTCTGTCCACCCCTCGCCCCTCAGCGCCAACCGCGGTGGCTGGTTCGGCCAGCACCAGTTCTCGCGCTGTAATGCGTATCTTGAACAAAACGGCATAACACCCATACAATGGTAAAGACCCACCCCCAACCCCTCCCCTGGAGGGAGGGGAGCAAAATGATTAAGTGATGGAAAATAATAAGGAACAAAGGGTGGGTCTTCCCCCCATCCTTGAAATTTCGGGTGTGCTGCTGTCCTCCGACATCCTGACGGAGCAGTTCTGCTGTGACTACGAGAAGTGTAAGGGCATCTGCTGCGTGGAAGGTGATGCCGGTGCCCCTGTGACTATGGACGAGGTGGCGGGCATTGAGGATGCGCTCGATACCGTATGGCCTGAGCTTTCTGCTTCGGCACAGAGCGTTATTGACCGTCAGGGCGTGGCCTACACCGACCGTGACGGTGACCTCGTGACGAGCATTGTCAGGGGAAAGGACTGTGTGTTTACTTGTTATCAGGGTGACAGTTGCCTGTGTGCCCTGGAATGTGCCTACCGCCAGGGGCGTACCAAGTTCTGCAAGCCCATCAGCTGTGCGCTTTATCCCATTCGTGAAAAGACCTTCAGCAACGGTCTTGTCGGGCTGAACTATCATCGTTGGGACGTCTGCCGCGATGCCCGCGAAAAAGGGAAGGCACTCGGCCTTCCCGTCTATCAATTTCTGAAAGAGCCCCTCATCCGCCGTTTTGGCGAGGCGTGGTACAAGGAGCTGTGCGATGTGGCGGAGCAGTTGCTGAATGGTGGCTGTTAGCTATCCCCATCACCCTCTTCTGTACTTCGACGGGCTGATGCCTTCGTGCTCCTTGAAGAACTTGCCGAGGAACGACTGGTTGGGGAAGTTCAGCGCTTTGGCTATCTCCTTGATGTTCTTGTTGGAGTTCTTCAGCTGTAGTTTTATCTCGAGCATGACGTATTTGTCAATCCACTCGTTGGGTGAGCGCTTGCTCACTTGCTTGATACTTTCCGAAAGATACTTCGGCGTGATGCATAACTTTTGGGCATACCAGCTGACGCGTCGTTCAGAAAGGAAGTGCTCTTCCACCAGTCGGATGAAGTCGGTAAAAATAATCTCTGCACGTGTCTGCCTGCGAATGGTTGACTGCTGTACACGCTGTATGACGTTACTCAGGTCGTAGAACATGGCCAGTACCAACGCTCCCACCAGCCGCTTGCGGAAGGGGTTGCCGGTTTCGCTGATTTTCTGTTTGATGAATAGGAAGTACTCGTCGAAGTTCTTGGCTTCCTGTGGAGTCAAGGCTACTACAGGATGGTCTTTGCTGAACAGCATGATGGCTGAAAGGTCGCTCATGTCGCGTATTACTTCATAGATAAACGGCATCGACATAACGATGCATTGTCCTTCGGCATCGGGTGGGATGACAAACTCCTCTACCACCTGGCGGTCAGTAATGAGGATGATGTCACCAGGCTTTACCGCTTGCTCCTTCATATCGACTGAGTAACGAATCTCTCCCTTTCGGCAGAAACCTACCAGAATGTAGTTCATAAGACGGGGGGCCTTCGGTATTGGTGCCTCATTGATGTTGTCGAAAATAATGATGTCTTCGTCAATGGCTATGCCCTTGCTCCACTCTTTAATCTTTAAAATGTCTGACTTTTGAATGTGTTGTTTGTTCATGTTTATCCTTACTTTTTGAGAATTGGTGTTTTATATATTGAAATTGCTATTGCTTCTACTCTTGTAATGTTCGACCGTGAACGCCCGGCGGGCAGTGTGATGCGGGCTATGCCGGCGGGGCTGGTGGTAAAGCGCCGACAGGCTTGGTCGTCAGAACCGCCGCGACAGACGTAGCGCAGCCCGTTGACCTCTACTACTTCTCCTTTCTTCATGCCGCGCATGGTGACGCGCACCCAGCCCTCAACCTGTTCACCGAAGTCGTAGGTTACTGTGCGTCCCCTTTGGCTCACCTTGGCACGCTTCAGTACGCGCTGCATCCTGAACCCTGCAGGCTCATGTCGGCAGAAGGTGATAAGGGCCGGCTCCAGCTCTGTGGCTGTCTGGGCCTGCTGCCAGGCTGAGAACAGGTTGCTGTCCTCCTTCCAGTCGTAGTCTTTCCACTCTGCTATGTAGTCAGGACCGCTGATTTCCTCGTTGCCGTCAGGTAGTGTTCGGGCATTGGCAGGACGGCATACCCATCCCTCATCGCCCGCCAGGTAGAGGCGTCCGCCGCTTTGCCACTGGCCTAAGAGTGTGGTGTAGAGCTGTCGGCGTGTATATCCTACAGGCGAATACCACACGGCAATGGTGTTGGTGCCCTCCGTCAGGAGGTGAGCTATGTCGTAATCGCGTATGCCGATAGCACCTCGGGGATTAGCGATGAAAAGCTCAGGTGTGACAATAAAGCCGTTGACATAGACAATGTAACGTCCTTCGCTGGCTATGCTCAGCACGGCTGAGGCAGCGGGCTCGTTCATGTGGAAACTCCGCTTGAACCATACCTGTTGCGTCTCTTCGGCCTGCGCACAATAGAGCCAGCGCATGCCGAATTCCTGGGCATGTAAAGGTAAAAGTGTAAAAAGGTAAAAAAGTAAAAGGAGTATCTTCTTCATTTTTTTACTTTTATCTCGTTTTTCCCTGTTTTCAGTTCCAGCTTTTCTGAATGACCATTATATAATAAGGTAACGGTGCCTGCTTTCTTGGCAGTAATGGTGCAGGCGGTGACCTTGCCGTCGTTCCACTCCATGCTTACCTCGTAGCCCCCGCGTGCACACAGTCCGCTCACGCTGCCGTCGTTCCATGCCTTAGGCAGGGCGGGCAGCAGTTCTATTTCGCCAGAGGCACTGCTCTGCATCAGCATTTCGCACACACCGGCAGTACCGCCGAAGTTACCGTCAATCTGGAAGGGTGGGTGAGCATCAAACAGGTTGGCATACGTGCCGCCGGCATGTCGGGTGCCAGGTCGTTGGTCGTCCTGCGCGTCGGTGAAGGTCAGCAGCTTTTGGTAGATGTGGTAAGCCTGCTCACCGTCCTTCAGCCGGGCCCACAGGTTGATGCGCCAGCCTGTTGACCAGCCGGTGGTCTCATCGCCTTTCTGGATAAGGGTCTGACGGCAGGCTTCCCTGATTCTCCCGAGTTCCTCCAGGTCACTGGTATTTCCGAAAGCCCCGAGGTGTAAGCCAGGATACAACCCGATGAGGTGGCTCTGGTGACGGTGGTGTGGGTCTTTGTCGTCCCAGTCATAGTACCATTCGTTCAGGTCACCGTTTTTGCCAATGGTGTAAGGGTGCAGACGAAGGGCCTTTGTCTTGTATGAGGCGGCACTGCCACCTACGGAACCTGCAGCGCACACGTTTGAATGCAGTTCGCGGATAATGGCTAAGTCGGCCGTTCCGCCGTAGCAGGTAACGCCGTGGTAGCCCTTGTCGGTTACGTATTCGTTCTCGGGCGATGTGGAGGGAGCCGTTATCAGTTCGCCCGGTTGCTTGGGGTTCTCAATGAGCCAGTTTAGGCAGAACTGGTAAGCACCCCACATCAGTGGCAAGGCCACATTGTTGAGATATTCCTCGTCCTGTGTGAAGAGGTAACGCTCCCATAGCGTGTTCACCAGCCATGCACCACCCATGTTCCAGTTGGCCCACATAGGACTTTCGCGCTTCTCGCCCACGGGATTGGTCATGGCCCAGATGTCGCTGTTGTGGCTGGCGCACCAACCTTGTTGCACGCCGTAGTAGTTACGGGCTGTGTGCTCTCCGTTTTCTGCCAGTGCACGGATAAAGTCATCCAGTGGTTCTGCCATTTCGGCGAGGTTTGCTGTGAAGGCTGGCCAGTAGTTCTCCTCTAAGTTGATGTTCATGGTGTAGTTGCCGCGCCAAGGTGACCACAGGTAGGGTGTCCATAGTCCTTGCAGGTTGGCGGGTACGCCCTTGGTGCGCGACGAGCTGATGAGCAGGTAACGGCCGTACTGGAAGTAGAGGGTCTCTAAGTAGGAATGACCTCTCCCCCCGTCCTCTTCTTGGGAGAGGGAGCTCTGGCGCAGCAGCTGGTCGGTGGGCAAGTCTTGTATGCCGTTGCTCAGCGACGGCTTACCCAACCTCAGTTTTACGCGGTCGTAGAACTGCTGGTAGTCGCTGACGTGGCGATGGCGGAACTCGTCGTAGGTGTAGTTGGCTGTGTGCCACAGGTCGTCAGTAGCATTGGCAACGTAAGGGGCTCCCTTGCTGACGGGGTGACGACGGGCACCGTTGAAGCTCGTCTCGTTGACGATGTAGATAACTGCCTCGTGGGCTCCTTTGATGGTAAGTGTCGAGTCATTGGCTGACACTGTGCCGTCGGTCTGTGCTTTCAGCATGGTGCAGAAGTGAATGCTCTCAGCAGGGTCGCCAGTAGCGTGGCCCGTCATGGTAATCTGCTGGCCTGTGGCTTTTGCCTGATGTGGAACTTGTGATGTCAGCATCAACCGGACGTTGATGTTGCCGCGCAGCCGAATGGCAATGAGTTTGTCAGGGTTCGAGGCGAAGTATTCTCGGGTGAAGGTGACGCCTTCACGTACATAACGGTCATGGCAGAGGGCACTGTCAAGGCTCAGCTCCCGGTGGTAGTCGCTGACGCTGCCTTCATTCAGGTCGTCTATGTAGAGGGTTCCTAATGGCTGGAAGAATTGTGAGTTAGGTCCCTGCACGTGCAGCTGCAGCGAGTCGGCCAGCGCGTAGTCTTCATTGAACAGTGCTTCACGTATCTTAGGAATCCATTCGTGGGCATTCTTATCCATATCCTGGTCAACGGGTTTGCCTGTCCAGAGCGTGATGTCGTTCAGGTAAATCACGTTACGCTGTGTGCCGCCATACACCAGCGCACCCAGTTTGCCGTTGCCAATAGGCAACGATTCTTCAAAATACTGGGCCTCGCGGTCGTACCAGAGGCGCATGGGAAGTTGCTCTTGTGCAAAGACAATAATAGCTATTTGCCAGATAGTGAACGTCAGAAAGAGTCGCTTCATTGTCAGATATGTTTTAAGTTCCGAAGACAAAGGTACATTTTTTTTGGCAAATATGCAAGTCTTTCGCTATACCTTTGTGTGTTTTTTATTAAAAAGCGTTAAAGTGGGTTTGGTTTTAGGGGTGAAATGTGTCTTATTAGTGTATAACAAGACATGCGGAAGATGGAAGAGTGTGCATTTGAACAACATGCCCGACAGTGGCGGCAGAAGGCTTTTAACGTTTGCCGTGGCTGTGGAGTCAGCGAGACAGAAGCCGAAGACGTTGCGCAGGACGTGATGCTTCGACTCTGGCAAATGCGCAACGAGCTCGACCACTACCGGTCTGTTGAAGCTCTGGCGGTGGTGATGGCCCGTCACCTGACGCGTGATGGGCAGCGCCGCCAGACGATGGGACAGCTTGACGAGGCTGCCATCGTCACTCTCTCTACTGGTCCGCATGAACTCTTGGAGGCGAAAGAAGATGCCGAATGGTTGGAACGGCGCATCAGTCAGTTGCCCACTACGCAACATACCTTATTATATATGCGACAGGTGGAGCGGCGCAGCCATAAGGAACTATCCGCTCTGCTGGGCATCAGCGAGGCATCGGTCAGCACGCTGCTGGCCCGCGCACGAAGAACTTTATTAGAAGAAATAAAACAACGAAACCGACAATGATACGTTACACAAAAGAATACATCCAGCAGCTGCTCGACCGTTTCATGAACGGTGAGACGACTATGGAGGAAGAAGACGTGCTCAGCGAATACTTCCGTCAGGCCGACGTGCCCGCGGAGTGGCGTGATTACCAGGCAATGTTTGCAGAGTGGCAACCGAAGGAGCAGCCCTCTCACCGCTGGCACTGGCTAACAGCTGCTGCCGCCGCCGTGTTGCTCATCGTCCTGTACGTCGCTGTATCACAGCGACAACCAGAAACCTCTGGCCTCGCCAAAGTCCCAGAACCCCCGCAGGACACAACGGCCATCACCCCGGTTTCTGCTCCTGACACAGTGGCAACCCCGCACATGCAGCCGGCTGAGAAGAAGAAGGAACCCCGTAAAAGTAATCCTCTACGAAGAGACCGGGGAAGGTTTCATGTCCCTCACGACTACCTGTTGCGTGCCCAGGCTGAGCAGCAACGGGTGGAACAAGAGATTGCCGAGGCACAGGCCGAAGTGGAACGCATACAGTTAGAAGTGCTCGACGCTCAGTTGCAGGCTCAGGGCTACATCAAACTAAAGCATGAAGACGGTACCATCGAATATAGAAAAGAAAACGAACAAAATGAATATTATGCTTATGAACCAGATTAAGAAAGTAGGGGCAGTGACACTGCTCGGCCTGCTGCCGTTAGTGACGCAGGCGCAACAGCACATCAAGGCAGCGTTTGACGCGCTGGTACAGGACAGCAGCGTAGAGCTGTCGGTGGAGCACAAGCTGGAGAAGGACCCGGAAACGGGGCAGCGGGAGTCGCAGTTTGACTTCTGGGAGTTTACCCTGCCAAAATCGAAGCAGGTGCTGGTGAAGAACATTCAGCGGGCCTTCGACCTGGACCGCGAACAGGCTTACTCCGTCAGTACGGGGAGTAACTCGCGTGGTGGCGAGGGCGTAGAGGTGCTGGCAATAGGTAATGGTATTCGCAATGGGTATAGTGTCGGTGAGATTAAAGGCTCTGACTATATCTATGCGCTCTTTCTGGACCCTGAAGATGCGGAACACATTCACCGTTATGCCTACGTGCTGGAATGGAAAGATAATGGTGACGAGTTCCTTGGTCGGCTGGCCATTACCTATGCTACCACGCTGAAGTATCGGCAGGGCAACAGTATCTCCAAGCGTCGTGGGCGCATCATCCTGAATGGCAGCAGTTTTGATGGCAATGGATTTGAAGCGACAGGCAGCTTTCAAGCAACAGACGGCAGCAACTGGCTGGCTCAGTTTAATATGTATGCCAAGCTGTTCAGGCAAGCGCCCAATTCAACATCTTCTCCCTATTATGCCAACTATATCAATGAACTGTGCAAAAACCCGTCGGCTAACAAACTATCAACAGGTGAGAAGAAAATGGTGATCGAGGAGCTGGCAAAGCTGAAGCAACTGGCAGAGGACGAGTTTACACAGAACATCTTTCTGAATGCTATGATGAATATAAATATAGAGTAAGCAGACAATGAAACAAATATCTCTCTTGTTATTCTCGCTCGTGGTGCTGCCTTGTGCAGCCCAGAGCGAGAAAGGGGACTCCTTGTCTCTGAACGACAGCATCGACATCGGCGAAATCACCGTTACGGCACAGCGTCCGCTGGTCAGACAGGAAGCTGACCGCATCAGCTACGACGTGAAGCACGACGAGGATGCCAAGACACAGACCGTCATCGAGATGCTGAAGAAGGTGCCCTTCGTCACGGTAGATGCCGAGAACAATATCACCGTGAAGGGCTCGTCAAACTTCAAGATATACAAAAACGGACGGCCCAATCCCAATTTCTCCACGAATGCCAAAGAGGTGTTCCAGAGCATTCCTGCCTCGGCTGTGAAACGCATAGAGGTGATTACCGAGCCTGGTGCGAAGTACGATGCCGAAGGATTAGATGGTATTCTGAATATTGTCATGGACGACGAGACACAGCTGGTGGGCTTCGTGGGCAATGCCAACGTGGGTTGGTCAGCCTCGGGCAATCACTATGCAAACCTTTGGGGCACTGTACAAACGGGTAAACTGACACTGTCAGCCAATGTTTATGGGCAGTTGCAGTCGCGCTCCTCTTCGCGCAGTCTGAACGAGTCGGAAACGGTTTACCGTGAAAGTGGGAACGTCAGCCGTGATCGTAGCGAAGGCTGCAATAAGGGCGGTCACGGCGGTGGCTCCATTGAGGCCAGCTACGAACTGGATTCGCTGAACCTTATTACAGGTTCTCTGAATGCGTGGTACTATAATGTGGGTATTGACTATGACAGTTGGATGGGTATGTACGATGCCAACGGGCAGACGCTCTACAGCTACTGTTCCCGTACGCTTGACGGCTCCCGTCAGAAGTATCTTGACTTGGACGGTCATCTGGATTACCAGCACCTGACCCACCGCAAAGGTGAGTCGCTCAACCTGTCGTACCTCATCAGTACGACTCGTCTGAACAACAAGAGTGGCTATGATTATAGTGAGGTAATCAGTTTCCCCGACTACACCCGCATGTCACAACACACCCGCAATAACTTCACGGAGCACACACTGCAACTGGACTGGACGCGACCGCTTTGGGAAAACCACACGCTGGACCTTGGGGCCAAATACCTTCTGCGCCGCAATGACAGCGACTCCGGACAGGAGTTCAATAATGGCAACCAGATGACCAGCGACTTCCTGCACACCACACAGGTGGCTGCCCTCTATGCTCAATACAAGTTGAAGGCTGGTCCCGTCAGTCTGATGGGTGGATTACGCTATGAATACTCCTACCTGAGTGCGAAGTTCCGTGACGGTTCAGCCAACGATTTCCATCGGAACCTCAACGATTGGGTGCCCTCGCTGACGGTCAACTGGCGTATCAACGACCAGCACAGCGTGAAGCTGAACTATGCCTTGCGCATCAACCGACCGGGCATCTCCTACCTGAACCCTGCCCGTTTTGTCACCACGACCAGTGTAACGCAGGGGAACCCGGACCTTGAAAGCAGTAACCAGCATAACCTGACGTTAGGCTATTCGCTGCTGACGGCCAAACTGACCATGAACTGGAATCTCTCGGCCAATTTCTCGAACGACTTGCTGACACTATACAGATATGTCAGCAAAGGCATCATCTATAGTTCTTACGGTAATGTGGGCAAATACCGTCGCTACGGGCTGAACACCTACGTACAGTGGCGGCCATGGAACGGCACACAATGGATGCTGAACGGCTGGCTGTCGTATGTGGAGCGTGAGAACGAGAACCAGCAGATTCGTAATTCCGGTTGGCAGCCCGGATTCTACACGCAGCTCTCGCAGCAACTGCCGTGGAAGCTGAAGCTCACCCTTTCGCTCAACAAACAGGGACGCTATCTGAACGGTCTTTATGGCTACAGCGACGGCGGCCCGTGGAACTACTCCTTCCAGTTACAGCGCTCATTCCTGAAAGATGACCGTCTGACGGTGCGTGCCTGGGTGTATAACCCCTTCAACAGCAGTAAGTATGAGTATTATCACTCCTATACTGACCGTGGTGACTATACTGGGTGGAGTTCCTCACGCAGTCATTCCCGCTATGCCGGCATCAGCCTCACCCTGCGCATCGGCTCACTTGATGCCAGCGTGAAGAAGACCAACAAAACAATCAGTAATGATGACTTGGAGGGAAGAAAATAAAAAAGTGAAGAGCGCGGGCTCTTCACTTTCTGTTATGCGTCGATGTTAGCGTAGGTAGCGTTCTTCTCGATGAATTCTCGGCGCGGCTCAACGTCGTCGCCCATCAGCATGGAGAATATTTCGTCAGCCTCGGCGGCATTCTCAATGGTTACCTGCTTCAGCAGACGGTTTTCGGGATTCATGGTCGTCTCCCACAACTGCTCTGGGTTCATCTCACCCAGACCTTTGTAGCGCTGTGTGTGCAGGGCCGTTGAGTTCTCGTCGCCAGCCACATACTTGTCGATGAAAGCCTGACGCTGCTGCTCGGTGTAGCAGTATTCAGAGAACTTCTTAAAGGTGCATTTGTAGAGTGGGGGAGTGGCAATGTAGAGGTGTCCGCCCTGAATAACCTGCGGCATGAAGCGGTAGAAGAGTGTCATGATGAGCGTGTCGATGTGTGAACCATCGACGTCGGCGTCGGTCATGATGATAATCTTGTCGTAACGCAGTTTCTCAATGTTTGCCTCACGGTCACCCTCGCCATCCACACCGAAGCGTACGCCGATACTCTGAATGATGTTCATGACCGACTCAGCTTCGAACACGCGGTGCCACTGTACCTTCTCCACGTTCAGAATCTTACCACGCAAAGGCAGGATAGCCTGGAAGTGACGGTCACGTCCCTGCTTGGCAGAACCGCCTGCCGAGTCACCCTCGACGAGGAATATCTCGCAGTCTTTCGGGTCTTTGTTGGAGCAGTCGGCCAGTTTGCCGGGCAGTCCGCCACCCGTCATGGGGTTTTTGCGCTGCACGCTCTCACGTGCCTTGCGGGCTGCAATACGTGCAGTAGCGGCCAGTACCACCTTGTCACAAATCATCTTCGCTTCCTTCGGGTGCTCCTCTAAGTAGTTGCTCAGCGCTTCACCTACAGCCTGCTGTACGGCACCGGCAACCTCAGAGTTACCCAGTTTAGTCTTGGTCTGGCCTTCAAACTGTGGCTCAGCCACCTTGATGCTGATGACGGCAGTCAGACCTTCACGGAAGTCCTCTGGGGCAATCTCAATCTTTGCTTTTTCGATCTGCTTGGAGATTTGCGGGTCAGTGTCGGCATACTTCTTCAGCGTGCGGGTCAGTGCAGCGCGGAAGCCAGCCAGATGCGTTCCACCCTCAATGGTGTTGATGTTGTTGACGTACGAGTGTATGTTCTCTGAGTAGTCAGTATTGTACATCACGGCCACCTCAATAGGTATGCCCTGTTTCTCGGTCTTCAGATAAATAACATCATCAACGAGGTGTGTACGGTGACGATCGACGTAGCGCACAAACTCCTTCAGTCCGTCCTTGGCGTGGAATACCTCAGGCTGTTTCAGATTGCCTTCCTCGTCGGGACGTAAATCTGTCAGCGTAATGGTGATGCCTGCATTCAGGTAGGCCAGCTCACGCATGCGGCGGGCAATGATGTCATACTTATATTCTGTGGTAGTAAAGATAGTGGCGTCGGGCCAGAACTGCTGGCGCGTACCCGTCTTGTCGGTGTCGCCTACAATCTTCACGTCGTAGAGAGGCTTTCCCTTTTCGTACTCCTGCTGGTAGATGTGCCCGTTGCGGAATACCTGCGACATCATGTGCGTAGAGAGGGCATTCACGCAGCTGACACCTACGCCGTGCAGACCGCCTGATACCTTGTAGCTGCCCTTGTCGAACTTACCTCCTGCGTGCAGCACCGTCATGACGACCTCGAGGGCCGACTTGTGCATCTTCTCATGCTCATCCACGGGAATACCGCGGCCATTATCCTGCACGGTGATGCTGTTGTCTTCGTTAATGGTTACTTCAATATGTGTACAGAAGCCTGCCATGGCCTCGTCGATGGAGTTGTCCACCGTCTCGTTAACCAAGTGGTGCAGACCCTTCTCACTAATGTCTCCAATATACATGGCCGGGCGTTTGCGCACAGCCTCCAAACCCTCGAGTACCTGAATGTTACTCGCGGAATAATTCTGTTCTTGAGTCAGTTGTTCTTCAGTCATTTTTCTATGTTTCGCAATAACGGTGCAAAGGTACGAAAAAAACGTGAAACAAACGAAAGATTATTTGCTAAAAAACTACAAAAATACAATCACCAGTCCACTTGGTCGCGCGAAAGCACGAAGTCCTTTGCCCAAGCATCCTTCCACCAGTTGATATTGGCGTTGCCATGCTCCTGGGAGGAGAAGTCTGACGAGTTGGGGTTATTGGTGCGGCCGTAGTCGTACCAAGGCATGAAGAACAGCCATTTGGCACCAGCCTGCCACTGTTGGCTCATCGTTGCCACATTGCCACACTCGGTGAGTGCGACAAGCTTTGTGGGGCATTGCTGCTGCAACAGCTGGAAATAGTCGCTCTTGATGGTTTGTGCATTGCTGACGTTATAGATGTCGAAGCCCACTATATCTACATAGTCGTCGCCAGGATACCAGTCGAAGCCTTTTCTGAAGGGCTGTCCCCAAGAGGCAGCAGGGGTGAAGGCCCAGATAATGTTGTTCAGTCCGGCAGCCTGGAAACGCTGGTACATGACGTGCCAGAGTTCAATGCATGCCGCAGCATCCATGCCCCACCAGAACCACATGCCGCCAGCCTCATGTAGCGGACGCCAGATGACCGGAATGTCCTTTTGGCGCAGCGGTTTCAGGTAGCCAATAATTTTGTCAATGTCCTGAATCATGAGTTTATACTCTGACGAGTTCGGGTCAAAGATCTTACGCACGTCGAAGTTGGTCTGCTCGTTCTTTTTGTTCGGGTCGTTGCCGTAGTAAAAGGCGTAGTTTGAACCGTCGTTGGCGGGAACGTTCCAGTGCCACATGGCGGCCACGATGCCTCCGTTGTTGTACCAGTCCTCCACCACGCTGGTGTTGCTGTAGTCAATCCATCCGCCAGGACTGGACCATATATGGTGCAGGAAGTCGAAGCAGTTGATTGCCGGCCAGCGTCCCGTGTGCTTATAGACCCACCGGGCCTCATTGATATTCCAGTTGACGTTAGCCATCGTGCCTGAGAGCGTCTTTTGTCCGTAGATGCTGTTCAGGTAGTTCAGCAGGTGCTGGGCATTAGGCGACAGCTTGGCAGGGTGGGCGGCCTTGATGAAGGTGATGTTGGTGACCTGGTTGTCGTAGATGTCGGGCTGACCTGTTGGCGGTACCACGATAACGCGTGTTCCGTCAATGTCAATACTTTTTACCTCGTCGGTATTATAGTAGCGTTTGGTCTCGTCAGAAAGTGTCAGTTCAGCCTGGTTCCTTGTGTCGTCAGGAGTGGTGTTCTGTGCGTAGCTGACTGAAAGAGGCAGGCACAGCAGCCAGGCTGCGACAAATAGTAGTGTTTTCTTGTAGTTCATTTGTTGGTAAGGAAATCGCCCAGGGGGCTTTTCCCCTGAGCGGTCGTTGTTGGTTATTGTTCTACTTCCTTAATGGTAGCTAACTTGGCCCATACCTTGTCGGCAGCATAGATGCTGGCCGTGTTCTTTGGAATCCAGAAGGTGCAGGCTACCACATCCTTGAAGGTGTTTTTCGAGATAGATGGAGGAGCAGGACAGTTCAGACGTACCTCACGCAGTGCGGGGCATTTGGCAAAGGCCGAACCGCCAATCTTCTTCAGGGCTGCAGGCAGAATGACCGTCTGCAAAGTAGCGCACTCGTAGAAAGCGTCGCTGCCAATTGATGTCACACCAACAGGAATCTCAATGCGTGTCAGTGCCAGACATCCCTCGAAGGCATCGTCTTTAATCTCTGTCAGGGCAACGGGCAGTGTGATGTCAGCCAGGGCGGTGCAGCCTTGGAACGCCTTGGTACCTATCTCGCGTAGGCTGGCTGGCAGACTAATGGTGTGCAAAGACTTGCAGTTCTCAAACGTGCTTGTAGCTATTTCAGTCAAAGTGCCGCTGATGTTGATATTGTCAAGCATAGCACAGCCCTCGAAGGCACTGGAGTTAAGCTTCTCCAGTTCGGGCAGTGTGATGGTGGGCAGTGACTTACAGCCCTTGAAGGCATCGCTGCCAATGACCTTTACAGAGGACGGCAGGTTGACAGAAGTCAGGCTGGTACAGCCCTCAAAGGTTTCGTTGTCAATCTTCTTCAAGCTTCCCTGCAGGTTGGCTGATGTCAGCGCGGCGCAGCCTTTGAAGGCATCGCTGCCCAAGTTTGAGAGGTTAGAGAAGCTGACGCCCTCCAGTCTCTTACAGTCCTGGAATGCGTTGTTGGCTACCTTCTTCACGTTGCTCAGGTCGATGGCCGTCAGGCTCTCGCAGTTTTCAAAGGCACCGTTGCCAATCTCTGTCACACCCGACGGCAGATTAAAGTTACCCAGGTTCTTGCAATCCTTGAAAGCATCAGCCTCAATCTCGTTGAGGCTCTCGGGCAGTGCTATTGTGGCCAGCGCCTTGCAGTCCTTGAAGCAGCTCTTGTTGATTCGCTTCAGCTGTCCTAAGATGTTGGCTGATGTCAGGGCCTTACAGTCGTTGAAGGCATTGTCGCCCACTTCCTTTACGCTGGCGGGAATCTCTATCATGGTCAGTGCCTCGCAGTTGTTGAAGGCATTACTGCCAATGCTGGTAAGACCTGACGGCAGACCAATGGCGGCCAGTGCCTTACAGTCTTCGAAAGCGCTGTTTCCAATTTCTTTCACGCTTCCGGGAATCACCACTTCCACCAGGTTGTTACAGTCGCTAAAGCAGTTCTTGCTGATGGAAGTCAGTGCACGGGGCAGCGACACGCTGATGAGGCCTTTCGCACCTGAGAAACAACCGTTAGGCAGTTCGTTGGCCTTTAGTTTCATGCCGTCCTTGCCTTCCATGATCATAGCACCGGAGAGGTCGAGCTTCGTCACCAGGTACTCACCTTTCTTCTCGCTGGCTTTCGAGCGGTTCACCATTTCCTGTAAAAGCTTGATGTCGTTGCCATTCAGCGGGCCACTGACGCTCAATACGGAAACGCGGAATTTCTCTTCGTCACTAATCTGGTTCTTTAATTCACCAGCATTAGCGACGGTCACATTCTTGCTAATCTGTGCCATCATTACCATTGGCAACATGGCTAAAAATAGAAACAAACTTTTTCTCATATTCTTTTAGTTATTAGTTTCAATGATGCAAAGGTACAAAAAAATCAGAAAAAGAACAGCATTTCTGCGAAATGATATATTTTTTTTACATTATTAACGCAATGTTTCTATTATGGATAATCTAACACAAAGGAGCCGCTGCTCACGTAATGTGGGCAACGGCTCCTTTGTGATATATGTCTTCGTCAAATCTTCGGAATCACTATCTGACCGTTTTTGTTGTCTCCTAATAGGCGTTGCATTCTTAACTGCCATTTGGTGGGTGGTGAAGGGTGCTGGGTGGTGGGTGATAGGTGTTGGGTGGTGGGTGATAGGTGTTGGGTGTTAGGTGTTGGGTGGTGGGCGTTTTCGTCCGTGGGTAGTCCAAACTTCTTGCTGAGTCCGGCATGGTCGAGAACCACCAGTTTACGGTGTTTCACGTTGATGCCGTCTTCTTCATCTTCGTTGTCATGACCAGGTCGCATGGCGCATCCAACCTGATGCAGGTACTCGTTCCGTGAGTTGGTCTCGTTAGCCAGTTGTACGAAGTCCACGTCTGGGCAGCGCATCCCGTCTGAGAAATAGTCTGTGCATACGAGCACTTTCAGCTTGCCTGCCGCAAACCCGTTGATGATCTTTTCACGTTCCTCTTCTGTTAGGTTGAAACCTATGACGGCACATCCTGTTCCGTGTCTTTTGTAACTGTCGGCAATACGTTTGGCATGTCCGTTATCACGGGCAAACACAATACCATTCTTCGCGCGTACATTATTAATATAAGCCTGGTACAGCAGTCCCACTTTTTCCGCGCCACCACTGATGACCTTTATTTCAACCTCCCGCAGCCATCCCTTGTCTGTTAGTTCCCTGATGCTCCACGAAGTAATCATTCTTTTGAAGAGTGTACTCAGCATTTTGCCGTCTTCTCTACAGGGAGTCGCTGTGAGTCCGAGCATACGGGCTTTCTGGAATCTGTTTTTCAGCGCTTCACATGAGCTCCTGTCAACAGCGTGAACCTCGTCAATAATAACTAAGTTGGGGTTGTAGAATGGGTCAATCTTGCTGACAAAAGCCTGAATGTTCATGGCGTGAATGACCGTTATCTCGTTACCATAGTCCAGCGGGCCTATGTCTTTTTTGTTTACGACTACGTGCGAGAGCCTGTTTCTTTCCAGCGTTTGTGCTATCTGTCCCGTCACCTCTGGCCTGTGAGCCACCAACAGTATTTTCGCATAGCTGTATTTGCGTTCGTCTCCCACCCAGCTTCGACCAGTCTCCTTGCGTATCACTTTTGACGCAATAAACGTCTTTCCTGTTCCTGTTGGTACTTGCAGCAGTACGCGCCTGCTGTGTCGGAAAGCTTTCTCAAGACACTCAAGCATCTCCTCCTGATAGTCCCTCGGGGTTCGGACTCTTGCTACAGTAGGCTTCTTGAGTTCTCTTTTCTGTTCTCCTTCTTTCAAAAGCTTGGTCTGTCCAAGTTTCTTTTCGTCCTGTTCCTCTTTTACTTTCTTAATGGGTTTGTCACCACGCAGCACATATTCCTCTATGCGGAACATCTCTTCATTCACCAGCTCCTTCGCATTGCTGGCTCTCCGGCCCTCATTCGCAGTAGTCAGTGAGACAGCTTTACCTCTCCCCCTCTTCTCTCCTTTGAACATTCTCATCCAGTCTCTCTCGTTCGTAGGGAGTCCGAATATCAGGTATAGTCCTACTTGGTCCAGAATAGTCACCTTTTCCTTCCCCATGCTGATGCGCATGCCTCGTCCCAATTGCTGCAGGAATTTGCTCAGCGATAGGGTGGGGCGTGCCAGTTGGATGAATTCCACCTCCGGACAGTCGAAGCCCTCCGAGAAGATATCGACGTTCACCAAAACAGACAAAGACCGAGTCCCCCCTACGGCCCCCGAGGGGGCTTCGTGTGCTTTGTACTCTTCTATTATTCTCCGTCTCTCCTCTGCCGGTGTCTTGCTGTCTATCACCTCACAGCTCACGCCCATCTTCCTGTAGTATTCCGCAATGTGCTGCGCATGGTCACGGTTGATGGCATAGACGATGCCTTTCTTGCCTTCCGCATACTTTTTATATGACAGGTAGAGATGTTCTATGCTTTCCGGCACGTCGAGCACGTTCGCCATTTGTTTCGTCTGGTAGTCGCCGTCACTACCGCGTTTGTTCAGACTGGCCACCTTGCTCAAGGTAACGCTGTTCGACCTTACTGACACATAGTCCAGGTCACTTAGCCACCCTTTCCTGATAAACTCCTTGATACTCCACGACTGGAGCAGCGCGTCAAACAAGTCTGTAAACGCTTCTCCGCTCAAGCGGCATGGCGTGGCCGTCAGTCCCAAGAACTTTGCCTTCGGCCACCACTCCCATAGCATTCGGTAAGTATCAGCCAGTGCATGATGCGCTTCGTCAACTATTACAAGTGAAAAGTGAAGAGTGAAGAGTGAAAGGCTACGGGTAGGCGCGTTAGCGGGAATGAGGCCTCTCCTCACCAAGGTCTGAATACTCGCCACCTGCACCTGCTTCGTCTCGTCGATAGGCTTGCCACTCACAATGAGCCCATGCTCAATCCCAAACGCATTCAGCGTCTGCGATATCTGTTCAATCAGCTCCCGGCGATGTGCCACAATAAGAATCCTGCCACTTTGGCAATCACTCCCTTCTCCCTTTGGAGAGTGGTTGTGGGTGAGGCTCCTTATGACCGCCGCCATCAGGTGCGTCTTTCCCGTACCTGTCGGCATTTGCACCATCACGCTCTGCTGCCGTTTCCAGGCCCTCTTCAGCCTGTCAAGCATCTCTATTTGATAGTCACGAAGCATAACCGTTGAATAGTTGACGTAGATGTTGACGTTATCGTTGACGTTATCGTTAAATCACGTTCTCCTTAATTGTATCAACGATGTATCTCACATCATCATCACTGACGTATGGACCTGCAGGCAGACACATGCCAATCTTGAAGATAGCCTCGCTTACGCCATTAATATACGCCACGCTCGTTGCCGAAGTCTGGCAAATCACCCCGTTAGGCAATTCCTCATTTCTCATTTTTCCCTTCTCATTTAGCGGAGCGCAATAAACCGGCTGTTTGTGCATCGGCTTCCACACAGGACGAGCCTCGATCTGAGCCTTGTCTAATGCCACACGCAGTGCCTCCACATTAGCATTCGGCTCACAATCGGTATGAGCAGACTCAGCAGCATGGATGACACCTGCAGCGCCACCTACAGCACCCGTCACAATAGTCTTGTAAGCATTCTCCTGACCCTTCACCTTCACCTCCGGGTCAATCGTAATCGTACACAGCCAGTAGTTCGAGTCATATACAGGAATCTCTCTTCCATCAGCCATCTTACATCTTACATCGGGCTGCTTATGAACAGTAACGCCCTTTACATCTGCTAACAACTGTTCATACAGCCCTTGCACATGCTTATGATGCTTCAGGTGGTCCTCCACCACCGTCATCTGACCACGGCCAATACCAGCACAGATGTTCGACATACGGTAGTTGAAGCCAATCTTCTCATGCTGGTAGTACGGATAGCTCTCACGATACTGCGTGGCATACATCATGATCTCACGCCACTCATCATCATTAGCCGTAATCAGCGCACCACCGCCAGAGGTCGTGATCATCTTGTTACCGTTAAACGACAGCACACCATACTTTCCGAACGTACCCAGCACCTGACCTTTATACCGTGAGCCGAAGCCCTCGGCAGCATCCTCCACCACGGGAATGCCATACTTGTTAGCTATCTCCATGATGCGGTCAGCCTTGTACGGCATGCCATACAGTGCCACCGGCACAATGGCCTTTGGTTTCTTGCCTGTCTTGGCAATGCGGTCCTTGATGGCCACCTCCAACAGTTCCGGGTCTATGTTCCAGGTATCAGGTTCAGAATCCACGAGCACTGGTGTTGCGCCAAGATATGTCACGGGATGCGTCGATGCACAGAACGTGAACGACTGCACAATCACCTCGTCCCCAGGTCCCACACCGCATTTCAACAATGCCAGGTGTACAGCCGCCGTACCTGACGACAGTGCCACCACCCGCTTATGTAAGTTCCCCTCGCCTTTCGGAGAGGGGTTAGGGGTGAGGCCTTCTCCCTTCCCTTGGGGAAGGGTTGGGGATGGGCTTACAAACTCCTCGAGGTCCTTTTCAAACCCATTGACGTTTGGTCCCAATGGCACCACCCAGTTCGTATCAAACGCCTCTTTGATGTACTTCTGTTCCATACCGTCCTCGCTCATGTGAGCCAGGCACAGGTAAATTCTTTTTCTTTCCATAAGATAATATGTTTTCTTCGATGTTGACAAACCAGTAAAGGGTCACATCCTTGCGGAGTGACCTATAGTTAGCTGTTTAAATAGTTTAGCTGTTCACAAAAACGCTATTCGTTCTTGAGCCATTCAGACAAGAACTTGTCGTTAACTTCATAGACGCCTTGTTGTTGAGTAACCAATTGTTTACCCATTAAGGTCTGCACAGCTTTCTGTACACTGCTGGCTGACGACAGATGATGGCGTTTAACAAAAGCCCCACCAGTTATTTGTGATGCATATCCCTCTTTGCCTATCGCCACAAGAACATCTCGCTGCTTGGCTGTCAACTGGTATAACGTATCTTTATATGCTTCTTCGTTCTGTTCTATTATCTGTCTTACCGCTCTGTCCACATCACTGATTTCGGCATGGTCTGTTGTGGCAAAGAGTTGGTTCAGCACTTTTTGCAAATACCAGGTGGTACCCTTAAACCGGTGATAAATCGTTTCCATAACACCATCGCTTATCTTTTTGTCATACTTTTCGAAGAGCCTTTTTGCAAAAAGCTCATATTCAGACAGTGCGACAGGTTTAAGAAACATCAATGACACACTTTGATAAAAAGGTCTTGCCGGTGAGGAGAACATCTCGCTCATCATACTTTTTTGTGATCCAGAGAACACAAACACAGCATTGCGACACCCCTGAACATAGTAACGCATCATAGCCTCTACATTTTTTTCAGGATAATCGGCTATAGCCTGAAATTCATCAATCGCTATTATACATCGACGGTCAGCCGCTTTAAGATAATTGAAAATCTCTTCCAGCGTAAACAATGGTGCACTGATGTCACCTAAACCGATATTCCAGCTGGCATTTCCCTGGCCGTCGAAAGAGATACCTGTACGTAGTGACGTGACAACTTGCAGGAAACGGTCAATGGCGGTCTGTCCTCTCGATTTCAGCTGATTTACGATGCTACGCCCCATCTGATAAACCATGTCCTGCAAATTTTTCGTAGCGTAGATGTCTATCAAGAAAGTGTAGTACGTACTTTGTATTTCTGGTTGTTCAAAGCAGTGATAAATCAATCCCGTTTTTCCCATGCGCCTTGGCGAGATGAGGGCAACATGATTACCATTCGTCAGCAGGAGAATTAGCTGTCGAGTTTCCTCTTTTCGGTCGCAGAAATACTCTGCCGACTCATAGCCATATGTAACGAATGGATTTTCAATCATTGTCAAATGAGTTTTTTTGAACGCTGCAAAGATAATTACTTTTTTTGAGAACAGCAAATAATTATCCAAAAAAGATTATCCAAAAAGGATAATTTAATCTTTAATGGAACAGGAACCCGTCCTGTGTTTCTTTGTAACCATTTCTCAAATGTGTGATAAGGAATGCCATTTACTACTTATTGCCATAACTTCTGTTTTTTGAATTAATGGTGCCGCTCGGCAATGCCGCTTATTCCCGAAGGGTCTTAAGAAAGGTAATAACTAATTCCGACACTGCCTAAAAAGGGTTGGATGCTTACTCATTTTCTGTGTTATCCGTGCTTTCTGTGTGACTAAATAACTTCCTCCACATACTTTATTTTCTTTTCAAACACCATGCAGATAACCATTAGTTTCTCCACCACATAATCATTTTGGCAAACAATTTTCCATATTCTGGCTGGAGTAATCCCCGCGAAGCCAACAAAAGATTAATCATCCTTTATTCTTAACAATTTTGCGGGAACTCCCGCCATCACTGCCTTATCTGGAACATCTTTGATAACAACAGCTCCTGCTCCAATAAGACAATCCTCACCAAGTTCATGCATTCCTGTCATAATTGTCGAACTAATGCCACAGTAAGCATATCTATGAGCGTGAATAGAAGCACCGAAATTGCAGCCAGTGGAAAGGAACACACCTTCTTCCAATACATTGTGATGAGCCAAATGTACACCCATACTTATCATCACAAAGTCTTTAATTACGGTATGAGGCATGATGGTCGAACCAAGGAGGATATAAACACCATTACCAATAGTCACATGCGGTGAAATCAGAACACTCGGATGAATATAATTCGGAGTCTTATAGCCCAATTCTCTTGCCATTGACAGAAACTTCACACGAAGTTTGTTGTTGCCAAGCGGACAATAAACAGCCTCTATACCGTCAGTTTTTTTCAATGTGTTTAGCAAATTGATAGGACCTAAAACAGGCACATTTCCAACAAATTGTCCGTCATACTTAGGATTATCGTCAAGAAAACCGGCGATTTCCACACCAGCTTCCTGTAAATAAGCCAAATATACTTCTCCATATGTACCTGCACCAATAATAATACTTTTCATTGCTTTTGATATTTAGTTTGTTCCATCAAATGGATACATCGTTGCAACTTCTGCTGAATTTATATCCTTCCTCATCAAAACATTTTTTATCGTAATGATAATGATTTTGACATCAACCCAAAAGGACAAATTATCTACATACCACACATCAAGTTTGAATTTCTCTGTCCACGAGATTGCATTCCTACCATGACACTGCGCCCAACCCGAGATACCTGGACGAACCTTATGTCGACGCATTTGCTCTTTAGAATAGAGCGGAAGATAATGTACTCGAAGTGGGCGTGGCCCAATCAGCGCCATGTCACCCTTTAGTACATTTATCAATTGTGGCAGCTCATCGATGCTCGTGGAGCGTACGAACTTGCCGACCTTCGTCAGGCGCTGTGCGTCAGGCAGCAGGTTCCCTTCTGCATCCCGTTCATCCGTCATGGTCTTGAACTTAATGACCTTGAAAATTTTACCATGAAGACCCGGTCGTTCCTGAAAGAAGAAGGCGGCATGAAGCCCCCTCCTGCCTCCCCCCTGAAGGGAGGTTCTGCAATTGCGGCTGTTAACTATACTTAACCAAATAGTGACGACCAGCAATATTGGGCTGATACAAATCAGCGCAATGAGCGAAATCCAGAAATCCAGGAATCGCTTGAAGAAATGCTTATACATAAAGGGAAAACAGCAGAAGGTCACATCCCGAAGGAGTGACCATCAATTATATAAAATAATAATCAAAAAGGCGGAAGGAATAAAATATTATTTTCCTAAAAGATATTTGATGAAACGGGTAGAAACGCTATCCATTTCACTCTTATCGTATATATATAGTAAAGTCAGTTCCATGAGGTCAGGAGTTTTCTGCATGACCGAGTAAGTGATAACGCGCGCTCCACCACTCTTGCCTCCTCCTTTTGAACTAACACCCATACGGACCTTTCTCGTGCCCATACCAAGAGAGGTTCCTTGAAGCGGTGATTTTTCAAGGTCCTCAATCAATTGAGCATAATCATCTATTAGTGAATGATATTTTTTGCTCAGGCGCCTAAACTCTCTTTCAAATTCAGGATGGGTTATAATGTCAACTTTCATACATCCTCGGTTTGTAGCTCACGGAGGAAATCTTTGGCACTACGGCCAACACGCCGATCTTCCCTTGATGCTTTTTCCACATCTGCCATTCTTTTCTTCACAATGCCCACAAATTCGTATGCAGCACTACGCTGTTCATCTGTCAGCGTCTGCTCATAAGCTTTCATAGCAGCAGATTCCTTAGTTGCATTTTCTTCTTCGGCAACACGTTTTAGGAAGGCCTTCTTCACTCTATTCGTCTGTGACTGATAGAAAGCCCAAAGAACATCCAATGTAGATACTCCCTTTGATTGTAATGTTGGAGATGGTATTGTTGCCATATTCTTCTTATTTTAATAACCGCTGCAAATTTACAACTTTTATTTTAGATTTGCGCTCATTTTCGCAAATTATTTTCTTTTTTCATGCTTTACGTATTTTCCGTGGTATCTCTGTGCAGATCCACTGCCACGTAAATTTCGGGGCAAGAGGGAAGAACTTTACAAAATGTGAGACCTTGATACCCGTCGCTTCCACCTGATGCTTACGCCCACGAAAGCCATTACGCTTGTTGTAATGCCCCATGTTCCCACGGTAGAACACCACATCAAGAATCCGCTTACTGTATTTCCGGTCCTTATCAGTCAGACGATAAGGAAAGTCCTCTTCGGGCAAACCCAAGTAATCAATGAGTATCACCCCGCAAGCTCGCATTGCCTTGTCCATGCCTAAGGTCTCAGCATACTGTCGAAGCTTAGCATGGTCAATCTGCGCCCTACAGCTATGCAGCATCACTGCCCAGTCACAGAACTGACGCAATCCTACACCCAGTTCCATCAGGTGCTCATACAGATGTTGGAAGATATAGAATGCATGAAGCGTAGGCTCCAACGTTGCTATCTTTTGCCCATTCAGTTCAAATGTTGCCGTTGGCGTATCATCTACCAAATGCTGCCAATAGGCATCACGTTTCTTATTATAGAAATCAGTTAACGAGAAATGCATCTCGTAGTGTACGCCTTGATAGTCAAACGAATAATGGTGCCTTGAGTGGAGTCCTTCAAATGTTATTCCTAATAGCTTTGGCAGCAGATTCTTTGCCTTTTCAAAGTCATCATGCTTACAGTAGAAATCCACATCGCCTGACTGACGAAGCAAAGGCTTGGGATAATGGGAGGCTACGCTCTGTCCCTTCACCACAACATAACCAATACCGTTTTCTTGTAAAATCTGTGTGAACTGACAAAGCGACTTGTTCATCAGCATATTCTGCTGTCGAATTTGTTGTGACATCTGTATGTATTGATAGACCAAGTCACGAGGCAGTGATACCTTCCCTATAGAGAGTCTCTCAAACACCAACCCAATGACTGCCTGCCGCTCAGCCTCATTCAGGATAGCAGTCGCTTCTTTACTCGTCATATCAGGAAGCTGCCCTGCCCCACTCTCCCAGAGTGCAGATTTCAGTATTTCAAACAGTAACGCCTTACTCTTCACAATTCTATGTTCACGTTACGCAGTTCATCAAGCGCATCCATTGAAGAAGGATGTGCTATGTCCTCAATAGTAGAAAGATATTCCCTCACTACTATTTGCCGGTCGAACTCTCTTTCCACTTTACGACGTGCAGCCAATCCCATCTCACGTTTTTGTTCGTATGGCAGGGCTATAAACTGCTCTATCTTTCTCACGAGATCATCAACGTCCTTTAACTTGATGACAAAACCATTTACGCCATCTTCCACTATTTCCCTGCATCCAGGGCGGTCAGTGGTAATAATTGGACGGCCTGTAGCACAACTCTCCAATAATACATTCGACATCCCTTCAGGGTAGTAGGACGGATGAATCATACAATGACTCATGCCGATGAACGGACGCACATCGGACTGCCGCCCATGATATACCATCACTTCATTTTGTTCAGACGACATCCTATTTATATATTCCGGCTCGCATGCTCCAACCACATGGAACTCTGTGTCTGGGTGTCGCTTCTTTATTATTCGTGCTGCGGAAATAAATTCGTCTATACCTTTCTCCCTCATCACACGGCCTAAGAAAATGAATTTCAGAGGACTTTCTGGAGGATACTTCTGAAGGCTGAAGTGATTGAGGTTTACCCCAGACCCAGGCAAAAGGATTTTTCTTCTTTTTCCTATCCCCCGTTCTTCACAGAAGTGCATGTTGGACATGTTCTGGAAAAATACCGTATGCGTTTTCATCAGGCCTATGCGATAGAGCATGACTGCAACTTTTTGCAGCCACCCTTTTCGCTCAACAGCCAGTCCCAACCCAGTGATGTTAGCCAATTGAGGTATTCTGCAGAGGCTACAAGCCAAGCCACCATAGACATTTGGTTTTATTGTGAATGTCAGGACGACATCAGGACGCTCCTCTATCAGCAATTTTACATACCTTATAGCCAGCCATATATCTTTTAAAGGGTTTATGCTATGGCGGTTGAAAGGGGTGTCAATGATGCGGTAGGCGGCTGGTTTGTTTTTAGCGGAATCATAACATATCGGTGCCGACAGAACCACTTCATGCCCTTTCCCTATGAGGGTCTCGATAATCTCTTTTCTGAAATTATTCTGTCCGTTATAGATGTTGGTCAGTAAGAGGATTTTCAGTGTCGTTGACATCTCAAAGTTCAATTGTTGCAACTCTCTTCCAGTCTATGAGCCCATCTGCTGCGCTTACACTAACAAGTGAATGCCCCTTTATTAGTTTGCACAGATTCTTGTACGCATTACCCTTTCCTATATTATATTTTACGTATCTGATAAGTCTATTTTTTAATGTTCCGGACTTCTTGTAATATCTTTCGTATTCTGACCTCGACTGAAACTTTTTCTTCTCTACAATCAAGTCGTTCAGGTGGAAATAGCAGATATTGTATTCTCGTTGCCTCATGGTTCTTTTGACAAACCCATAGGGCAATATCCGGAAGTATCCGCCCCCAGAATAAGCCATCTGTTTTCCAAATATAGTAGTCAGACTTATAGGATATTCCTTCAATGTAGCACCCTTATGGCTGATGATGCAGGGTGAGTCTTGGGGGAATCCTTTATAGCCTCCGAAGTCCCTGTTCGTAGGATATATTGAAGAATCGCTCTCTATTCCGCATTCCGAAAGGACATTCACCGCCCATTTGTTCTGGGGAGTTATGGAGAAAGCTGGAGCACGGTAACTTGTCACCTTCTGCCCAGACACGTCTTGCAAAGCTTTGAGAGCCTCCGTTGTATCCTGCCTCAAGCCTTCTTCTGTCATCTTTTCAAGCCATATATGGGTATTCGAATGGCAACCTATCTCATGTCCTTTCGCTGCAATAGTTTTTACAACGTCAGGAAATTCTACCGCTAACTGGCCCACACAGAAAAAAGTAGCTTTTACTCCATAGTAGTCCAGTACATCAAGCAGCTTATTAAATGCTTTATCGAATTGTCTATATTTAAATTCACGACCACCATAATAGGCCTTTTCAATATACCACTCTTCAATGTCAAATGTCAGTATATTCATGCTCTTTTTACTTTTGACTTCATTTTGTTAATAATGTACATCAATGCAATAGTAATAATAGTAGTAATAACGAATGCAGCTAACGACATAAACAAATCCAGTTTTACTTCTTTCACTTGTACTCCCAGCAAAGAAGATAGTGCAACGACAACAAAGCCTTTTATGGGGTTATGAATAACCATTGGAATAAAACTGTTTTGACCAAACCATTTCACTCCCCCCATCCACTTTTTTTCGTTCAGCTTTGACTGGGCCAGCAATAAAGAAAACAATAGCATAGCACCTATTCCCAAATAAGCCGTAGGATAAAACAGAAAGGGATTACGCAATATGGCATGACCCATAGATACTTTACCATTCGTTATCGCGCCAAGATAAGCAAGCACTAAAACTAACAGAAATA
>FLNV01000739.1_pt1 | contig 43427 bp, 29 predicted proteins | sample 1140351 | NCBI WGS metagenome assembly FLNV01 (sample SAMEA3878207, study PRJEB12797) | bioreactor metagenome | biome: Moose rumen | place: Sweden | collected 2011-10
CGGCTCTTGCAGCAGAGGGAAATGTACGAGCAGACGCTGGCTGCAGCCAACGAGCGACTACAGAAGACGGCTGCTGAGCAGCTGGCTGCCAAGCAGGAGGCACTGCAACTGGCTAATCGACAGCAGCTGGAGGCCATGCAGACGGCCAATCGACAGCAGATGGACCAGTTGATACAGCCGCTGAAAGAGCAGTTTGCCGAGTTCAAGCGCTCTGTAGATGACAGCCGCACGCAGACGCAGGTAAGCCAGTCGCGCATTCAAACCAGCTTTGAGGCAACGATGAAGCTGTTCCAGCAGGAGCAGCAGCAGGCCGTGGCCGCCCTGCGCGAACAGACACAGCGCATAGGCAGCGATGCCGTTAACCTGACAAAGGCTCTGCGCGGCGAGAACAAGACGCAGGGCGACTGGGGAGAGATGGTTCTGGAGACGATGCTGGAGAACAGCGGACTGCGCAAGGGCGAGGAGTATTTTGTGCAGGCGAGCGTGAAAGACGCTGCGGGCAACAACCTGCGCCCCGATGTGGTTGTGCGTTTCCCCGAGGGGCGTTCGGTCATCATAGACTCAAAGGTGTCGCTCACGGCCTATACCGATGCCGCGGCCGCCACCGACGAGCAGGAGCAGCAGCGACTGCTGCGCGAGCATGTGCGCAGTATGCAGCGCCATGTGGATGAGTTGTCGGCCAAGGACTACGAACACGTGGTGAGTGATGCCATAGGCTTCGTGCTCATGTTCGTGCCCAACGAGAGCAGCTATATTGCCGCCATGCGTCAGCAGCCCGACCTGAGCCGTTACGCCTACCAGCGGCACATTATCATCATCTCGCCCAGCAATCTTCTCATGGCCTTGCAGCTGGCTTATAATCTGTGGCAGAACGACCGTCAGAGCCGCAACGTGGAGAAGATAGTGAAGACAGCCAGCGACTTGTACGACAAAGTGGCAGGCTTCTCTGAGACCTTCAGCGAGGTTGAGGCGCAGATAGCACGCCTGTCAAGCACCTTTGCCGTGGCTCGCGAGCGGCTCTACTCTGGCCGCGGCAACGTGATGCGCCGCATGGAGAGCCTGAAGAAGCTGGGTATCATGTCGAAGAAGCAAATCAGGGGCATTGACGATACGGCTGATGAGAGTTAACCTTCCACTCCAGCACACCGCCTGACTGCCCTGGTTGCAGCTGAACCACAATCTTCAGACCTGTGGTGTTGACGGGTCGAAAGCTGACGCTGTTGTAGCAGTCGCGCCTGACGGTGTAGGCGTCATGCTGTTCTACCTCATGCCATGTGTCGTCAGCCGCCTTATAGTAGAGCCTCCACGACTGCGGCACGCGGAACGAGCCGTCGTAGTGGTCGAAGTCGAGCCAATATACCTGTACGTTGTTCACGGTGGTAGCCTCGGCCAGCTGATAGGTGATGCTCTCGCGTGTGCCGCGCTTCAGCCACCAGTAGTGGTAAGGCTTCGATGTGTCGCTTGAGCGGCGTGGTTCCCACTGGTCGTTCACTCCACCTGCCCACCCGTCGGTGGGTGCTGTCTCTGGTGCGTCGTTTTGTATGGGGCCTCGGTTGCTGAAGGTCTGTGCCTGCGAGGCTATGGTGGGCAGCGGTGTGGCCGTGGCAGTGGTGGGTGAGGCGGCTATCCACACCTCCATCTGCTGCGGACCGCGGTTGTTCCAGGTAGAGTAGGGGATAGCCTTGAGTGTACATGGAACCACCTCGCCACTGCCCAGCAGCTGTCGGCCCTGCATGGTCAGCACTGTCACGCCGCCCAGCATGTCGGGCTCGTGTCGGGCAGAGATGTCGGCTCCTGTCAGCAGGTACTTGTCAAACACGGTAGAGTCGGGCTGGTCGCAGCCCTCGAGGCAATAGACCACGGGCCCGCGCTCCAGTGCCACGCGTCCGCGCAGGTCCTCAGCGTTGTCGTTGGCTACAATGCGGCGCACAGGCATGGGGAATTGAATCTCCACAACGTCGCCCTTTCGCCATTTGCGTTCAATGGTCTTGTAGTCGTCTGCCTCTGGATACAGCTGCTGTCCGTTCACGCTGACGGTATAGCCAAGTGCCTTTTTATTTTGATACCAGTACAGGTCATTGTTCGTGGGCGATGTCTTCAGCCAAGACGGCAGGCGCAGCTTCAGTGCAAACTTGCCGCCGCCTTTCTTTATCTTGACTTGTATCTTGCCATCCCATGGATAGTCGGTGGTCTGTTCAAGCTCTATGTTGCCTATCTTGGCCGTACCATTGGCATACAGGTTCACATAGATGGCCGGATTTTTTCCCATCTTTCCTCCCTTCCCACCCAGATGCTCAACCCCTCCAGCGCAGGCATACATGTATCCCGGCACTGAGGCGATAAACCGCGTCACATTGCCTGGGCAGCAGGCGCAGCCAAACCAGCGCTGTCGCTCGTGTTCGCCGCTGCTCTCCAGCGGATTGTCGTAGAAGAAGCGGTCGCCAGAGAGACTGACGCCACTCAGCACGTTGTTGTATAGTGCGCGTTCGCACACATCTATGTATTTGCTCTGCCCGGTGGCCAAGAACATGCGATAGTTCCAATATACATTGGCTATTGCGGCGCAGGTCTCACAGTATGCCGTGTGCGAGTGCAGCTCGTAGTCGGGCCCGAAGCCCTCGCCCTGCGCACGGCTGCCTATGCCGCCAGTTACGAACAGCTTCTTTCGCGTCATGTTCTGCCATATACGCTCCAGGGCCTGCTGTAGCAGCGTGTCGCCAGTCAGTGCCGCCACGTCGGCCGCCCCGCTGTAGAGGTAACCCGCACGCACGGCGTGGCCCACTATCTCCTGCTGCTGTACGATTGGTATATGGTCCTGCGAGTACATCGAAGGTTGGTGGCCGTCGGTCTGGCGGCCTGTCTCGTCAATGAAATAGCGGGCACCGTCAAGGTAGGTCTTGTTGCCTGTCACCTTATACAGCTTGCATAGCGCCATCTCTATAATCGGGTGTCCGCCTGGGCGATGTATCTGCCCCTCGGCAGGGCCGAAGGTGCGGCACACCAGGTCGGCGTTCCTGATGGCAACGTCTATCAGGCTGCGCTTGCCTGTGGCCTTATAGTGGGCCACGGCACTCTCTATCAGGTGCCCACTGTTGTACAGCTCATGCGAATTGAGCTTCTCCCAACGAGAGCGTCCCCACCAGCCCGACAGGCGGTAGCACTTGTTGGTTACGCAGGTTGTCAGATAGCCGTCAGGCTCCTGTGCCTGGGCAATGATGTTGATGACAGAGTCGAGGTAGTGGTCCAGCCGTGCATCGTAGCGTGCTGCCAGTGCATACGAGGCCCCCTCTATCACCTTATAAGGGTCGGTGTCGTCGAAGGAGAAATCGCCACGGTGTTCACCCTTTATAAGACCGGCAGCCAGGGCGAAATTGTCGAAGCGGCCGCTCTGCTCACACTCGTGGAAGGCCGACGGTATGCTGACCCTGCGGTTCGTCTCTATGCGTGGTGCCCAGAACTGGTCGTTCAGGTGTACTTGGGTGAAGGACACTTCGCTGATGGCCGCCTGCGGCCCGTCGGCGTTGCGTGCCGCACGCGCCGCTGTTGCAGCCCGGGCTTCCGGTGCCGTTGCGGTTATTGCTGCCAGCGTCCATACCAGCAGTGCTGTCGTTCTTTTCATCATTAGTTGTTTTATGCAATTTGCCTGCAAAATTAGTGCTTTTCCGTTTAATGGGGAAACTTTTCCACTGGAAAATTTGCACAGCTCAGAAATAAGTCCTACCTTTGTCGCCGAATATGCAGGGCTGCCAGTATGGAAGCCAGGCTGTTCAGCAAGACATCGATGGACACCTCAATGCCGACGTTGCCGTTTGTAGGGCAGGCTGAGGGGGAAGAGGCGTTTACGGACGTTACCGTTCTGTGCTGTCAAACTTCGCAACTTTGATTCTGTACACAGAGGTAATGCAACGGAACGCCTGCGTTAGGTGGAGTATATCCATATCTGTGCTACATTTTTTTTGTAGTGTCAGAATATGCGTATCATAACCACTGGGCGTGGGCTGCTGCGTTGCTTATCCTTGTACAGGGGCAATGCGAAGGCCTGACAGCAGGGATGGGCAGAAGTAGGAACTCCCATGCCTTTTTCATATCCAGAACCTTATCCGATTATTAATGCCAGATTAGGGAGTTCGGAAGGCACAAAAACATAGTGAAGATGAAAAACACTACGTTGTCATTGGTGGCGGCCATGAGTATGATGGCTATGCCCGCCTTGTCTCAGAAACAGTCTGTGGTTAAAACCCAGAGCTACAGCAACAGTCAGGCCCGCATGGTGGAGGCTACGGCCAAGACCTACGTCAAGCCACTTGTTGCTGACATGAAAGTAATTGATCCTACACGTCTGGTGTTTGTAAAGAAATATCCGCGCGACGTGGTAGAGACAGGCATGAATGGCAGTGCAGACAATCTGCGTGCTCGTGTTGTGTATGATGCAGCTGCACAGTATAACTGTGATGCCATTGTGGCCGCAACGTTCAAAATTGAGCTGCTGCAGCAGGAGGACGCATACGAGGTTGAGATGCGCGGCTTCAAGGCAAACTTTGAAAACTGGCATCCTCTGTCGAAAGACGACTACGAATGGATTCGTATAGAGAAGGATGCCAACGACCTGCGCCTTAACGACCCCAACCGTGCAGGGGCAGTCATATCAAACGTCAGGAGATAAGCGACAGGCCGTGTCAAGTGTTTTTTTATTATAGTGAACCCAAATCTTTTTCATTTCAATCAATAACAACAACATGAAGAAAATCTTACTTTTTAGCCTGATGGCAGCAATGGCCGTCAGTGCCGACGCACAGATTGTGTCGTCAAACACGTCAATGACCAAGACAACCGTAGTCAGTGAGCCGCGGGCAGGCTGGTCAGCCTTCAACCTGGAGTATATACCGTTCAAGTTTAGTGGTGATGACACCAAAACGTGGTCGGGCTTTGGATTTTCGGGGACCAATGCCACCAGTATTACCAACTCTGTACCTTTGTTCTTCGAATACGGGTTTGGAATGATGTATGTCTTCGGCAGCGAAAAGGACGGTGGCTTTAAGACATCTGTTTCTTTGATGTCTTTTAAGGTACCCTTGAATTTGGCCTATGATTTCCAGATTCCCAACACGAAGGTACACATTGACCCGTTTGTCGGACTGAACGTACGTCTGAATCTATTAGGTGAAATTAAGTACGAATACGGCTCCGATGAGTATAAAATTGACATGTTCAAGAAGGATGAGGGCGACGGCAGTCGCTTCAACTTCGGTTGGCATATCGGTGCCAAGGTACGCCTCGACAAGTTCATGATAGGCGCACAGTATGGCACTGATTTCAGCGAAATACTGAAGGAGTGCAAGGCAAGGGAAACCGTACTTAGCCTGGGCTTCTGCTTTTGATAATACAATCTCGGTAGAGTAAGGATTACTAAACACAACGTGCGACCGATGTGTATGCTATGCTGTAGCAGCCACATCGGTCGCACTTCTTTGCTATAGTGCCTCTATGTCTCTTTGCGAGAGATCGGTAGCCTTGGTTATGTCAGCCACAGACATTCCTATCTGTTTAAGATTGCGCGCCACCTCCGCTCGTCCCTCTGCACGTCCTTTCTCTAGGCCCTCAGCCAGACCCTTCTTGTGGCCGTTCTCAAACAACACGCGCTCGCTGTGGACACCATACCAGAAGTTCTGGTAGGCATGCAGTTGGCTGTCGTTGTAGGCTGACTTCTCCAGTATCAGCAGGGCCTTGCTCGTCTCGGCGTTCTCCAGCAGTTCGGCAGGAACCTCCTCAGTCGCCTCACTAATCTCCGTCAGGAAGCGCAGCCACAGAACAGCCATCTTCTTCTCAGCGATGCTCTTGGGCTGAAATTTCTTCAGTTCGACGAAGACCATGCGTATGCCGTCAAGCGTCTTGTCGTGGTGCTTCACGTCGGTCAGCACATAGTCGTGGTAGAACTCGTCTGTCTCTTTGTCGAAGCCCTCGTCGTTGACCAGATTAAGCGAATACACGGGCTGCAGGAGTGAGAAATCCTCCGCCTCACCCACCTGCTTGACTATGGTCTTGGCCGTGTTTAGCAGCACTCGCTTGACGTACGCCGCCTGCCACACGTTCTGCATCTCCACGATGAAGCGGCGTCCCTGCTGGTCCTTGCACTGTACGTCAACGATGCTGAACTTCTTGCCCGGGTTTTCGGGTACCAGTTCGTTGGAGATGTACTCCACGCTCACTATCTGTCCGTCGGCGGGCAGGGGCAGCAGGGCGTTGAGCAGACTCATCACCAGGTCCTTGTGTTCGCCGAAAATCAGCTTGAAGGTCAGGTCGGCCTTCGGATTCAGGTATTTTCCTTTTACGCTCATAGTCGATTAGACTGATAGTTGAAAGCTAATAGTTGAAAGCTAATAGTTGAAAGTGTCAACGCTGCAAAGGTACTAACTATTTCTGGAACCTACAAAACAAACGCGGAAAACTTTACCGCTCTTAAGTCATGGCTGTGCCTTTGTAAAAAAGATTTGGCTAAATGGTAGGTGTTTAAGAAAAAATGGTTATCTTTGTCGCCGAAATACTGATAAACAACAGAGCTTATGAAGAACTTACTACTCACATTGACAGCACTGCTCGCCACGGCGGGCCTGCATGCGCAAATAACGCCGCAGAGCCAGATGGAGCGGCTGGACCGAGGTGTGGTGGCCGTAAAGGGCACTGGTACCGGCAACTTCGTGTCCTGGCGACTGTTGGGTACCGACGACGAGGACAACACAACCTTTGACCTGCTGCGCGACGGCACCCCCATACTGGAGAACACTCAGAAGACCAACTACTACGACACCGCAGGCAGCGCCAGTGCCATGTATAGTGTGGTGACCAAGGTGGGTGGTGCAGTAACCGACACCTCCGCCCCTGTCAAGGCATGGAGCGAGGTGTATTGGCCCATTGTCCTGGACCGCCCAGCCGACGCCACTAACGCCAGCGGCAGCTATAGCTACTCGCCTAACGACATGTCGATAGGCGATGTTGACGGCGACGGCCAGATGGAGCTGTTCGTAAAGTGGGATCCGTCGAACTCGAAGGACAACTCGCAGGACGGCTATACGGGCAATGTGTTCATCGATTGCTACAAGCTGGACAGAGCCCAGCTGACGGCCCAGCGCCTCTGGCGTGTTGACCTGGGCGTGAACATACGCGCAGGTGCCCACTACACGCAGTTCATGGTCTATGACTTCAACGGCGACGGACGTGCCGAGATGATACTGAAGACGGCACCCGGGTCGAAGGACGGTCTGGGCAACTATGTGAACCAGGCCGCCACAAACGAGACCATACTGGCTGCCGATGACCAGAACGCGAAGGACTATCGCCGCAGCAACGGCCGCGTGGATGGCGGCTATGAATATCTGACCGTTTTCGAGGGCCTTACAGGCAAGGCACTGCATACCATACCGTATAATCCCAACCGCAACACCACCACCACGCTTTATGCCGGTGAGGGCTCGTTCAACTGGGGCACCAACGGCAAGAACGACAAGAACGGCTACAACCGCGGCGAACGCTATCTGGCTGCCGTGGCTTATCTGGACGGCCCCGACGGCAACGCCAGTGCCATCTTCTCGCGTGGCTACTACACTTACGCCTTTCTGTGGGCGGTGGATTTCGATGGACAGCAGCTACACCCAAGATGGATAAACCGCTCCACGGATCCGGAAAAATACACCGTGGTTTACTATAACGCCGACGGCAGCATCAGCTCGTCGAAGACATACAGCGACTTGCCTGCACCCACGGGTAAGGCCAATGGCAGCCGCACCATGTTTGCCAACGGCAACCACAACCTGTCGGTGGGCGACGTTGACGGCGACGGAAAGGACGAGATAGTGTGGGGCTCGGCCACGTGTGACGACAACGGCACCGTACTATATGCCACAGGCTTTGGTCATGGCGATGCCATACACCTGGCCGACCACTGTCCTGACCGCCCCGGGCTGGAGGTGTTCCAGATACATGAGGAGTCGCCCTACGGCTGGGACCTGCACGATGCAGCCACGGGCGAGGTACTCTACTCTGCCACAGGCGACGCTGACAACGGCCGTGGTATAGCCGCGCAGCTTGACGGCACGGTGCGAGGCTCTCTCTTCTCGTCAAGCAACGACCGTCAGCAGCGAAGCGCCGTGACGGGCGAGGTGGTCAGCACCAAATCTACTTCGCTCAACTTCCGCATTTTCTGGGATGCCGACTTGCAGGAGGAGCTGCAGGACGGCACGCAGATAGACAAGTGGAACGGCAACGGAACCACGCGACTCTATATCAATGGCAAGAACCCATACGACTGGAACCACTCGCAGTCGTGCAACTCTACTAAGAAGACTCCCTGTCTGCAGGCCGACCTCTTTGGCGACTGGCGTGAGGAACTTGTCTTGTGGAGTTCGGAGGACAATGCCACCATCAACATCTTTACCACCAACACACCCACCGATTTCGCCGTGCCAACGCTGCTGCACGACCATGTCTATCGCATGGGTATCTGTTGGCAGAACGTGGCCTACAATCAGCCGCCCCATCTCGGCTACTACCTGCCCGACCACTTTGCCACGCGCATAGTGCTGACCGGACAGGGGCAGATGTGGCAGCAGGTGTCGTTAGGCGACAGCATAGCCGCCGTGGAGGGCCGGTGGAAGAACACCACCACCAGCGGCAAGCTGGCTTCTGTGGTGCTGCCCGACGGCACGTCGCAGACCTCGGCTCCAGAAGGCTTCAGCTTCTCGCGCAACGTATCGGCACGCAGCTTCGCACTTCTGGGCAAGCCGCAGCAGATAGGAACCTACCATTTTGTACTCCAGAGCGGCAAGAATATGGTTGACGGCACCGTGCGGAACGACACCATCACCATTAGCGTGACTGACCCAGCAGGTATCAGCACTCCCCATGATGCTCAGGCCTTCTACCGTCCCGACGCTGTGTATGACATGGCAGGGCGTCGGCTCGGACATGGCAGCACGGACACACAGTGGGCCGAGCACCTCAGACGCGGTCTTTATGTAGTCCGTCAGGGACGCTCGGCGCGCAAGGTCGTGGTCAGGTAGATTGAAGATTGAAAATTGAAAATTGAAGATTGAAGATTGAAGATTGAAGATTGAAGATTGAAGATTGAAATGTCCGGATAGGCACAGATGGAAGAAGTGCTGGACTGTATAAGGCAAGGAAAACGACTGCATTAGAAAACTTTAACACAACTATCCACCTGTAGAATCGAATATTTTCGAGCAGAAAAGAAATGGCGGAGAAAAACGCCATTCTGAGGCGTACTCTCTATTGCGCTGTACAGCAGACAGTTGGCAAGGCTACTGCAGTTTTGCCTCGCAAATGGGGCCCCGTTACACCGTAACTGGGGCCCTATTGCATCGCAGCGGGAGCCCCGTTACAACTCAGCGGAGGCCCTATTGCACTGTAACGGAGCCCCAGTTGCGATGCAATGGAGGCCCGGTAGCGATGTAGCGGTAATGCCGTTGTCGCGCACAGAAATGAAAAACCGTTAGTTTGTGGCACATATTTCCACAACTAACGGTTTTTTTTCTCTCTAAATGTACAGAAAACTCTTGCTCAGTAGCTTCTGGCTATGATGACGCGCTGCACGGCGGGCTTGCCGCTGACCATGTCCACGCCCAGAGGCTTGTCGGTGTCGAGGGCCTCGAGACCGCTGGCCTCGTAGAAGGGACGGCAGCGTATGGTGGCCTGCGTGTCCTCCTTTATCTTTGCCTCGGTCTCGGCGGTGCCGTCCCACGGGCAGAGGAAGAAGCCTCCGTCCTTGACGCGGGCCTTGAAGTCCTCGTAGTCGTTGCACTCGTAGATGTGTGTGTCGCGGTACTGGCGGGCACGCTCAAAGATGGCGCGCTGTATGTCGTCCAGCTCTTTGATGACGTGCTGGGCGATGCCCTGCAGGGGCAGCGTCTCTTTCTCCAAGGTGTCGCGGCGCATCAGCTCCACGGTGCCGTTCTCCAGGTCGCGTCCGCCCATCACCAGGCGCACGGGCACGCCCTTCAGCTCGTAGTCGGCAAACTTGAATCCGGCGCGCTTGTTGTCGGCGTCGTCGTACTTGACGCGCACGCCGGCCTTCTTCAGTTCCTCGATGACGGGCTGCATGGCCTCCTTCACCTGTGCCTGCTGCTCGGGCTTGTTGGCAATGGGGATGATGACCACCTGTATGGGTGCCAGACGCGGAGGCAGCACCAGTCCGTTGTCGTCGCTGTGGGTCATGATGAGCGCGCCGATGAGGCGGGTAGAAACACCCCACGAGGTAGCCCAGACGTACTCAGGCTTGTTCTCCTTGTTCAGGTAGGTCACGTCGAACGCCTTGGCGAAGTTCTGCCCAAGGAAATGGCTGGTGCCGCTCTGCAGCGCCTTTCCGTCCTGCATCATGGCCTCGATGGTGTAGGTGTCGAGGGCACCGGCAAAGCGCTCGGTCTCGCTCTTTACGCCCTGCACCACGGGCAGGGCCATCACCTCTTCGGCAAAGCGCGCATAGACGCGCAACATCTCCTGCGCCTTCTGCTCGGCCTCCTCGCGGGTGGCGTGGGCGGTGTGGCCCTCCTGCCAGAGGAACTCGCTGGTGCGGAGGAAGGGACGCGTGCGCATCTCCCAGCGCATCACGTTGCACCACTGGTTGCACAGCAGAGGCAGGTCGCGCCACGAGTGTATCCAGTTCTTGTAGGTACTCCAGATGATGGTTTCCGAGGTGGGTCGGATAATCAGTTCCTCCTCCAGCTTGGCTGCCGGGTCCACCTCCACGGCGCTGCCATCGGCGCTGGCCTTCAGGCGGTAGTGGGTTACCACTGCGGCCTCCTTGGCGAAGCCTTCCACGTGTTCTGCCTCGCGCGAGAGGAAGCTCTTGGGTATCAGCAGGGGGAAATAGGCGTTCTGCACGCCCGTTTCCTTGAACATATCGTCCAGGATGCGCTGCATACGCTCCCAGATAGCATAGCCGTAGGGCTTGATGACCATGCAGCCGCGCACGGCAGACTGCTCGGCCAGGTCGGCCTTCACCACCAAGTCATTGTACCACTGCGAGTAGTTGTCGGCCCGCTTGGTGAGGTCTTTCAGTTCTTTTGCCATTTTGTTTAATACGGTGTTGAATTGTTTTATAATGTTATTTTGGCCGCAAAAGTACAAAAAAAAGTTGATATATAGTATTACATTAAGGAAAAAGTGTTATCTTTGCACCAAAATTTTCAACTTATACACATTAATTAATATTAAAGCAAGCAAGAATCATGAAGAAGATGAAGATTGCAACACTGGCCTTGGCAGCCAGTCTCGTGTTAACTAACCTGAGTTGTTCCAACACGGCCAAGGGTGCCGGCATTGGCGCAGGTGCCGGTGCTTTGGTGGGTGCCGTAATAGGCAAGATGGCCGGCAACACCGCCGTGGGTGCCGCTGTAGGCGCTACCGTGGGTACCGGTGCCGGTGCTCTGATAGGCAAGCACATGGATAACGTCAAGAAGAAGGCTCAGGCCGTTGAGAACGCACAGGTTGAGGGTGTCAAGGACGCCAATGGTCTGGACGCAGTGAAGGTGACCTTCGACAGCGGCATACTCTTTGCCACCAACAAGAGCGACCTGAACGCCAGTGCCAAGACATCGCTGACCAACTTTGCTGGTGTGCTGAAGAGCAACACCGACTGCGACGTAGCCATCTTCGGCCATACCGACAGCACCGGTAGCGACGCCATCAACAACCCCCTGTCGCTGAAGCGTGCCCAGAGCGTGCAGAACTTCCTGGCCTCGCAGGGCGTCAGCTCTTCGCAGATTAAGACTGTTGAGGGTAAGGGCAGCACCGAGCCCGTGGCTGACAACAGCACGAAGGCCGGTCAGGCTCAGAACCGCCGCGTTGAGGTTTACCTCTATGCCAGCGAGAAGATGATCCAGCAGGCTAAGCAGCAGGCCGGAGAGTAAACAAGGCAGATGATACTGCGATTTCTGAAGTCCACCCTGCGCTGGATAGCGGCAGCCTTCTTCGGCTCCACTATCTTGGCAGTGGTGGTCTTTCGTTTTCTGCCCGTCTATGTCACACCCTTGATGGTGATACGCTGTTGCCAGCAGCTAAAGGCTGGTGAGCAGCCGCGGCTTATACACCACTGGGTAGGCATAGACGATATGTCGCCCCACATGCCCGTGGCCGTCATGGGCAGCGAGGACGCGCGCTTTCTGGAGCACCACGGCTTCGACCTTAAGGCCATACAGGCAGCCACCGAACACAATCGCCGACATGCCGATCGGCCACGCCACGGTGCCAGCACCATCAGTCAGCAGACGGCCAAGAACGTCTTCCTGTGGCCGTCGCGTACATGGGTCAGAAAGGGGCTGGAAGCGTATTTCACGGCCCTGATAGAGCTGACGTGGGGCAAGGAGCGTATCATGGAGGTCTATCTCAATTCGATAGAGATGGGGCCTGGCATATATGGTCTGGAGGCAGTGGCGCAGGAGGTGTTCCACTGCCATGCCGGCGAGCTGTCGCGTGAGCAGTGTGCCCTCATAGCTGCCACGCTACCCAATCCCCTGCGCTTCTCGTCGGCCGCCCCGAGCGCATACGTCCTGTCCCGCCGCGACCACATTCTGCGCGAAATGCAATATGTGAACAAGAAACTTAAATGAAACAGAACTCTCTGAAGGCGTGGGTGCTGGCAGCACGACCCAAGACGCTCACGGGCTGTGCCGTGCCGGTTATGATAGGTCTGGCATGGGCTTGGACTGACGACCAGGCGCAGTTCGCAGGCTATGCGTTCCGCTGGCCGGCAGCGTTGCTCTGCATGCTGTTTGCCTTTATCATGCAGATAGACGCCAACCTGATAAACGATTTCTACGACTACGCCCGCGGCACCGACGACCAGGCCACTCGCCTCGGTCCGGCTCGGGCTTGCGCCAGCGGCTGGGTCACACTCGACACCATGAAGCAGGCCATAGCAGGCACGACCGTGGCTGGCTGTGTTGTGGGACTGCCGCTTATCTATTACGGTGGACTGGAAATGCTGCTGGTGGGCATGCTCTGTGTCGTCTTCTGCTTCCTATACACCACTTTGCTGTCATACCATGCAATGGGCGACCTGCTGGTGCTGCTGTTCTTCGGCGTGGTGCCTGTGAGCTGCACCTACTATGTACAGCTGCACACCGTGACGTGGCAGGTGGCGTTGAGCAGTGTGCTGTGCGGTCTTGTGATAGATGCGCTGCTGTTGGTGAACAATTTCCGCGACCGCGATACCGATCGCGAGGCTGGCAAGCAGACACTGGCTGTGAAGCTTGGCCCGCGGCGGACGCTGGCGCTCTACGGGTGGGTGGGCCTGGTGGCCTGTCTTGGTGGCATGGCCTTTGCGGGTCAGCATTTGCTGGCTGCGCTGCTGCCGTTGATATACCTTGTGCTGCACATCAGCACCTGGCTCAGGATAAAGCAGATATACCGCGGGCGCGAGCTGAACAGCTGTCTGGGACAGACGGCCCGCAATATATTTGTCTATGGCCTGACATTCTCATTAGGACTACTTCTATAGCTGAGAGCTTAGGGTTGAGAGGGTATGAAACTGCTGCGCAGCCTTGTCACGTATGCCCTGTGGGGCTTGCTGCTGGTCTATGTCATGATACTGACGGCCGTGCGGCTGCCTCAGGTGCAGACACGTCTGGCGCATGGCGTAGCCAGTGCCATCGGGCAGCTGTTGGACACAGAAGTGACGGTGGGTCGCGTCGATCTGGGACTTCTCAACCGTGTCATCATAGACAGCCTGCGTATCAACGACCGTGCCGGACAACCGATGATACGAGCCGGACGACTGACGGCACGCATAGAGCCGTTGCCGCTGCTTGAGGGCAAGGTGAGCCTGTCTTCGGCGCAGCTCTTCGGCGCAAGTCTGCTGTTCTACCAGGCAACGCCTGAGAGCAAGCCCAACTTCCAGTTCGCCCTCGACGCCCTGGCTTCAGAGGATACCACGCAGCACAAGCCTTTCTACCTGCACATAGGCTCTGTCATCGTGCGCAACGTCTCGGCAGAGTGGCACCAGATGTACAAGCCACAGAAGCCATCAGGTGTGATGGACATGGCCCACCTGCGCCTGACGGGTATCAGTGCATACGTCAGGCTGAACCATCTGACCGACAGCACGCTGAGTGTGGATCTGCGCCGACTGGCATTCCGCGAGTCGTCAGGTCTGGACGTACGCAAGTTCTCGCTCGTAGCCTCGATCACTCCGTCCGGAGCCAGTGTCAGCAACCTCACACTGCTCATGCCAGGCAGCAGTATCTGCATTGACAGTCTGACGGCCCGCTATAGCAGCAGTGGCCGGCTGCTGACAGGCATAGACCCCACCACGGCCCAGGTGGAGTTGAATATGGCCCACTCTGTTCTGACTCCTGCCGACATATCGCCTCTGCTGCCGCAGTTGGCGCAACAGACCGACAGCCTGACAATGAGCGCCCGCGCCACACTGAATGGTCGCGACCTGCAGTTGCAGCGCATAGACGTTGACGGGCCGCTGTCGCTCCACGCCAAGGCCAGTCTCACCCTGCCGCAGGCGGCTCCCACCTCCCACCTCTCACCTCCCACCTCCCACCTCTCACCTCCCACCTCTCACCTCTCATGGCAGGCTGATATAGAACAGTTGGCCCTGAGCCCCGACTGGATAGACATAGCGAGCCAGACGGCAGGTGTGGCTGATCTGGCACGTCGCACGGGGCCGGTACGCATGCGCGGCATGCTGGCTGGTACGGCAGATAATATTGCCGAAGGCTGGCTGAACCTGACCTGCGATGCGGGCAGTGTCAGCGTTGAGGGCCACATCGGCCATGACAGGCAGCTGAGTGTAGATGCCTCGCTGGATGAGCTTAAACTGCAGCAGCTGACCGGAGCCGATGTGCTGGGCACCATGAGTGGCACTGTAAGCGGCCGCGGCAGTATAGACAGTAGCCACCCCGACATCAGCGCCGAGGCTGCCATCAGCAGCATTGAGCTGAAGGGCTACAACTACCGCAATCTAAGCATGTCTGGCAGATACTCGTATAAAGGCAGCAGTGCCGACATAAGCATAGAAGACCCCAACCTGTCGGCTGCCATTAGTGCCTCAAGTAGCGGCCTGCCGACGGCACACGCCGACATGCAGCTCAGCTCTCACGTCAGGCATTTCAGCCCATACGGCCTGCACCTCAGTCAGCATGGCGAAGACTATGCGCTGGAGCAGCTACACCTGAGCGCCTCGCAGGCGAACGGTCGGCGTATGCTGAACATCACAGCCCCCGAGGGCAATGTCCACCTGACGGGCCGTTTCGACATCGCAAGCTTGCCGCAAGCGCTTTCCACCCTGGTCTGCAACCGCTTGCCTGTACTGGGCGAACTGCTAAGGTTGCCCACCTCCACACCTCCACACCTCCACACCTCCACACCTTCCCAGCTCAACCTGTCTGTTCAGCTTAGCGACACACGATGGCTGAACAGCATCTTCCAGATACCGTTGTCCATCAGGCAGAGTATCAACATGATGGCCTCTGTTGACGCCGCGCGCAACGAGTTGAGCCTGCTGGCGCTGCTGCCCGACTTCAGCTATGGTGGCACACGCTACCGCGATGCCACCCTGAGACTAACCTCGCCAGGCGACTCGCTGCTGCTGAGTGGTCAGCTGACACGCCTCAGCCATGAGGGCATGCCTCTGGACCTGACTGTCAGCTGCAAGGCTGCCGACGAGCGCATAGCCAGTACGCTGGCATGGGACGACCGTCAGACCACGAACCACTATGGCGGACAGGTCAACGCCACCACGCTGCTTAGTCGTACCAGCGAAGGAAAGGCGCGAGCCACGGTGCAGGTGGCGCCCTCTGTTGTGGTGATGAAAGATGCGCCATGGCAGTTGCAGCCCGCCACCGTCAAATATACCGAGCGCAGGCTTGATGTGGAGCGGCTGGCCTTGGAACATCGTGAGCAGCACATCATTATAGACGGCACGGCCACCGACAGCTATGCCGACACGCTCAACGTCAACCTGCACGACATAGACGTGTCTTATATTCTCGACTTGGTCGATTTCGACGCGGTTGAGTTTGACGGACAGGCCTCGGGCACTGCCATGCTGCTGGCACCTTTTGGCACACCGCAGGCACGGGCATCCATCAGCGTCAGCAACTTCCTTTTCGAGCGTGGGCGCATGGGCACGCTATACGCCACGGCGCGCTGGAACAACGAGCAGCAGCAGATAGACATCAATGCCACCGCCAATGACCAGCCAGAGGCAATGACCTTCATCAACGGCTACGTGTCGCCACAGCGCAACTACATTGACCTTGATATCCGCGCAGAAAACACCTTTATTGATTTTATGCAGTCGTTCACCTCAAGCTTCCTCAGCCAGACCACCGGCCATGCCACGGGCAGCGTCAGACTGTCGGGCGACCTGGGCGAGATGGACCTGACAGGCAAGCTCTATGTGACGGGCCAGAGTCGAGTGGATGCCCTCGGGGCAAGCTTCACATTGACGGGTGACACGGTTAGCCTCGTGCCAAACGACATCAGGCTGAACCGCATCAGACTGAAAGACCAGCAAGGCAACACCGCCTACCTGAGTGGTGGCATTCACCATGACCACCTGTCAAGGCTGAGTTTCGACCTCGATGTTGAGGCAACCGAGCCTGTGCTGGCCTACAATTTCCCCACCAACAGTGGACAGGACCTTTTCTGGGGTACGGTGATGGCACAGGGTCGTGTCGATATGCACGGCCGTCCAGGCGAGGTGACCATCAACGTCGATGCTACACCAGCGCGAGGCACGGCTTTCACCTATAATGCTGCACAGAGCGGCGACTTGGTATCGCAGGAGTTTATAGAATGGATACGTGTCAATCCTGCCACTGGATATGCAAAGGATACCAATGTTCAATCTTCAGCTCCCATCTCTCAGCCCACCGCTCCCACCTCTCAACTTTCTGACCTCCGCCTCAATTTCCGTATCAATGCAGTGCCTGATGCCGAAGTACTGCTGCTGATGGATGCCAACACTGGCGATATAATCAGGCTCAGGGGCGAGGGAGTGTTGCGTGCCACCTATTACAACAAGGGCAATTTCCAGCTCTTCGGCACATACCGCGTTGAGAGCGGTACATACGGCGTAACCATACAGAACATCATAAAGAAAGACTTCACCTTCCTGCCCGACGGGACTATCATCTTTGGCGGACAGCCCATGCAGGCTGCACTGAACCTGCGCGCACAACATCAGGTGCCGGGCGTCAGTCTGAGCGACCTTGACATAGGCAGCAACTTTGCCAGCAGCACCGTGCTGGTCAACTGCCTGATGGACATAACAGGCCAGGCCAGTGCACCGCAGGTCAACTTCGACCTGGACCTGCCCAACGTCAATGCCGACGAGAAGCAGATGGTGCGCTCGCTGCTCGTCGGCCAGCAGCAGGTCAACCAGCAGGTGGTCTATCTTTTGGCTTTCAGGCGCTTCTATAATGACCAGACAGCCAACAACCAAAATCCCGAACAGCCCGACCAGACCACGCTGGCCATGCAGGGCTTCCTGTCGGGTACGCTAAGCGCGCAGGTCAATACGCTGCTTGGACGTCTGATAAAGAACGAAAACTGGAATTTCGGCACAAACATCTCCACAGGTACCCAGGGCTGGTACAATGCCGAATACGAAGGCATTGTCAGTGGGCGTATGCTGAACAACCGCCTGTTGGTGAACGGCCAGTTTGGCTATCGCGACAACGCACAAACGGCCAACTCAAGCTTCATCGGCGATTTCGACGTGCAGTATCTGTTGACACCGAGTGGTAACCTTGCCGTCAAGTTCTACAACCAGACCAACGACCGATACTTCACACGCTCTGCCCTGAACACCCAGGGACTGGGCCTCATCATCAAGCGCGACTTCACCAACTTGGGTGACCTGTTTGGAGTGAAAAGTGCAAAGTGAAGAGTGAAAGAGTACGGCTTTTCTTGTTTATCTATGGATATAGTCCGTGTTTTTCCGTGCCCAAATTCCAACGACCGAATTGTTTTTAATGTTTAATGTTCAATGTTTAATGTTCAATGTTCACTCTCCCAGCAGGTCTGGCCGCAGCCTGCGTGTGCGCTCCATGGCCTGTTCCATCTCCCATTCTTTTATCCGCGCTTCATTGCCAGACAGCAACACGTCGGGCACACGCCAGCCCTTGTATTCGGCCGGTCGCGTATAGATAGGAGCTGCCAGCAGGTCGTCCTGAAAGCAGTCGCTCAGCGCGCTCTGCTCATCGCCTATCACGCCCGGCACCACGCGCACTATGGCATCGGCCATTACGGCCGCCGCCAGCTCGCCGCCTGTCAGCACGTAGTCGCCTATTGACACCTCGCGTGTTATCAGGTGCTCACGTATGCGGTGGTCAATGCCCTTGTAGTGGCCACATAGCAGTATGAGGTTCTGCTTCATCGACAGTTCGTTGGCCATGTGCTGGGTGAAACGCTCGCCGTCGGGCGAGGTGAAGATGACATCGTCGTATTGACGCTCGGCTTTCAGCGCCGATATGCAGCGGTCTATCGGTTCACACTGCATGACCATGCCCGCAAAGCCGCCGTATGGATAGTCATCCACTCGGCGCCACTTGTCCAGCGTGTAGTCGCGCAGATTGTGCAGGTGTATCTCTGCCAGGCCCTTCTTCTCGGCCCGTGCCAGTATGCTTTCATGTACGAAGCCCTCTATCATCTCGGGCAGTACGGTTATAATGTCTATACGCATAGTGGCCACAAAGGTACAAGTTTTTTGTGACACGGCAAAAAAGCACTTAAAAAAACTTGTAATATAAAAAAGAATTTTGTATTTTTGCGGCGAAATGCATATCAACGATGTTAACCAGTAAATCTGACACATGAGCAACTTCTTTCATCGCGCGTTCCATCTTTACTATGACGGCTTTCGCAACATGCGCCTTGGACGTACACTGTGGGCCATCATTGCCATTAAACTCTTCATCATGTTTGCCATCCTGAAGGTGTTTTTCTTTCCCAATTTCCTCAGTCAGCATGCCGAGTCGGGCGAAGAACCAAACTTCGTGGCCACCGAGATACTGCAGCGCGCCGACTGAAGTCCGAAGCCTCGTAACCTGATAAGCTTGCAACCAAATGACTATAACCTATAAACTAATAACTAAAAAGTTAAAACTAATAACCTAAAAACACATGTATAACCTTTTGTTAAGCATTGACGCCGGCTCTGTCGATTGGGCGCGTGCGCAGTTTGCCCTCACAGCCATCTATCACTGGCTTTTTGTTCCGCTTACGTTGGGGCTGGCGGTGGTGATGGGTATCATGGAAACCATCTACTACCGCACAGGCAAGCCTTTCTGGCGCGTGACCGCGCAGTTCTGGCAGCGCCTGTTCGGCATCAATTTCGCCATGGGCGTGGCCACGGGCATTATCCTTGAGTTTGAGTTCGGCACCAACTGGAGCAACTACTCCTGGTTCGTAGGCGACATCTTCGGAGCGCCTCTCGCCATCGAGGGCATTGTGGCCTTCTTCATGGAGAGTACCTTCGTGGCCGTCATGTTCTTTGGATGGGACAAGGTGAGTCGCGGCTTCCATCTGGCTTCCACTTGGCTCACAGGCTTGGGAGCCACGATAAGTGCCTGGTGGATACTGGTGGCCAACTCGTGGATGCAGTATCCCGTGGGGTGCCAGTTCAATCCTGAGACTATGCGCAACGAGATGACATCGTTCCTCGATGTGGCGCTGTCGCCCGTGGCTGTCAACAAGTTCTGCCATACCGTCACATCTGCCTGGGTGCTGGGTGCCGTGTTTGTGGTAGCCGTCAGTTGCTGGTACCTCCTGAAGCGCCGTCATGTTGAGCTGGCTCGCCAGAGCATACGCATAGGAGCCATCGTGGGGCTGGTGGCATCGGTGCTGGTCATGGCCACTGGCCACCACAGCGCTGCACTGGCCGGACAGACTCAGCCCATGAAACTGGCTGCCATGGAGGCACTCTATAATGGCGGCACCGACCAGGGGCTGACCATCATAGCAGCCGTCAATCCCTTCTCACAACCCGACTATCAGAACGAGCAGGAGGCCCCGTTGCGCATTGCCGTGCCTTACGCCCTCAGCATTCTGGCCACCAACGACCCGCACGGCTACGTGGCTGGTGTGAATGACATCATCAATGGCTATACCACCCCTGACGGCACCACTCATCCCTCGCTACAGGAGAAGATAACCCGCGGCCAGCAGGCCATCACTGCCTTGGGGCAGTATAGAAAGGCACGCGCACAGGGTACTCCCGAGGATGCGTTGGGGCAGTTGAAGCAGCAGGTGGCCGACAACTTCCAGTATTTCGGCTACGGCTACATCAAGTCGGCTGACCAGATTGTTCCATTCATTCCCGTCAATTTCTACGCCTTCCGCGTCATGGTGGGTGGTGGCTGCCTGTTCCTGGCACTGTTTGTCGGAGCCCTGTTCTTCCTCTATCGCAAGCAGTTGGAAGGTCTGCGCTGGTTCCATGTAGCTGCCATCTGCTGTCTGCCCATAGCCTACATTGTCAGCGAGGCAGGCTGGCTGGTGGCCGAGTTTGGTCGTCAGCCCTGGACGATACAGGACATGCTGCCCACATGGGCTGGTGTCAGCGACATACAGTCGGGCTCGGTGGCTCTGACGTTCTTCGTTTTCCTTGTTCTCTTCACCGTCATGCTGGCTGCTGAAATCAGCATCATGCTCGGGGCAATCAAGCGCGGACCGGAGGAATAAAAATTATAAATTGTTAAATAGTAAATAGCCATGTCCTATATATTTCTTCAGCAATACTGGTGGTGCATCGTCTCGCTGCTTGGGGCGTTGCTTGTGTTCCTGCTGTTTGTGCAAGGAGCCAACTCACTTGTCTTCTCACTCGGCCACACCCCCGAGGAGCGCCGACTGGTCATCAACTCCACCGGCCGCAAGTGGGAGTTTACGTTCACCACGCTGGTCACCTTCGGCGGAGCCTTCTTCGCCTCGTTCCCGCTGTTCTACAGCACCAGCTTTGGCGGAGCCTATTGGCTTTGGATGCTCATACTGTTCACCTTTGTGCTGCAAGCCGTCAGCTATGAGTTCCAGAACAAGGCAGGCCACCTGCTCGGCACACGCACGTTCCAGTGGTTCCTCGTGCTGAACGGTGTCTTGGGGCCGCTTCTCTTAGGTGGTGCAGTTGCCACTTTCTTCGACGGTAGCAACTTCATCATCGAGAAGAACAACCTCATCAACTCCCAGCTCTCATCACTCAACTCCCAGCTTGAGATTACTCCAGTAATCTCTTCTTGGGCCAACGCCTCTCACGGACTGGATGCCCTGCTCGACCCGTGGAACCTGGTGCTGGGGCTGGCCGTCTTTTTCCTTGCCCGCACGTTGGGGCTGCTATACATTATTAATAATGTGCGGCACGATGCCATCGGCCAGCGGGCCCGCGCCATGCTGCTTGGAGCCGCCGTGCCCTTCGTCATTCTCTTTGTGGCCTTCCTTGTGCGCACGCTGCTGAAGGACGGCTTCGCCTGCGACGGTGCCGGCATCATCTTCATGGAACCTATGAAGTATCTGCACAACTTCCTCGACATGCCGCTGCTGCTGGTGTTGCTGCTGGTCGGTGTGGTACTGGTACTGGGTGGCATAGGCTACACGCTGCTGCGTCCCAACTACAACCAAGGCATCTGGCCGGCAGGCATTGGCACCGTCCTGACCGTGCTGGCGCTGCTGTGTTGCGCCGGCCTGAACGGCACTGCCTACTATCCCTCTACGGCCGACCTGCAGAGTTCGCTCACATTGCAGAACTCGTGCAGCTCCGAGTTCACGCTGCGCACCATGTTCTACGTGTCGCTGCTTGTGCCCTTTGTGCTGGCCTACATCGTCTATGCTTGGCGATCCATCGACCGTGAGAAGCTGACCGCCCGCGAGATAGCAGAGAATGAAGCTTACTGACATCGTAAATGCTCCACTCACCACATGCAATGAACACTCACCACATGCAATGAAAACTTACGACACATAATGACCACTCATAAAATACAATGAAGAGAATACTTATCCTACCCATAGTGGCAGCCGCGCTTCTGGCTGCCAACGCCCAGACGGCGCGACAAGACATAGTGGCCGACCCGCACCTCTCTGCCAGCAACTATCTGGCCTACCGCGGACCTCTGCGCCAGCTCACCCCTGCGCCCAAGGGCTATCAGCCCTTCTACCTCTCTCACTACGGCCGTCATGGCTCGCGCTACCTGATAGGCGAGAAGGACTATGACTATCCCGTGAGCGTACTCACCAAGGCACACGACGACGGCAAGCTGACAGCACTGGGCGAGGATGCCCTGCGCCGTGTGAAGCTGATGCGCGAAGAGAGCCGCGGACGCACCGAGGAGCTGACACCCTTAGGCGCACTGCAACACCAGCAGATAGCCGAGCGTATGTACCGCCGCTTCCCCGAGGTGTTTGCAGGTCCCACCGACATCAACGCGCGCAGCACCATCGTCATACGCTGCATACTGTCCATGGAGAACGAGCTGCAACAGCTGCTGCGCCTCAATCCGCAGTTGAACATCTTCCACGATGCCTCACGCCACGACATGTTCTACATGAACCTGAGCGACAAGCAGCTGGAAGAGCAGAAGATGCCGCGACGGGCACGTGTGGCCTACGACGACTACTGCCAGCCGCTGAAGTGCTACGACGCACTGATGCAGCGCCTGTTCACTGACCAGCAGTATGTCAGGTACGAGGTGGATGCCGAGCGCCTCTCAAACAACCTGTTCAAGCTGGCTGGCAACTTGCAGAGTTCGCCCTTGGCCGAACAGATGACGCTCTACGACCTCTTCACGCCGCAAGAACTCTACCAGGACTGGCTACAGACCAACGCATGGTGGTACATCAACTTCGGCCCGTCGCCCCTCAACGGTGGCACGCAGCCATTCAGCCAGCGCAACCTGCTGCGCAACATCATTGAGACAGCCGACACCTGCATCACCAAGCAGCACCCGGGTGCTACGCTCCGCTTCGGCCACGAGACCATGGTACTGCCGCTGACATGCCTGCTCGGCCTGAACGGCTACGACCGACAGATGCCGCTCGACTCGCTCGATGCCTGCGGCTGGCACAACTACGACATCTTCCCTATGGCGGCCAATGTGCAGTTTGTCTTCTATCGCCCCGTTGCCAAGCGAAACGCCAAGAAGCAGACGCAGCCCGCCGACGGCGAGGTGCTGCTCAAGGTGCTGCTCAACGAGGACGAAGCCACGCTGCCACTGCCCTCCGACCTGGCGCCTTACTACCGCTGGTCAGACTTCCGCCGCTACTATCTGCAGAAATTGGAAAGTTATAGTGGGAGGTGAGAGATGGGAGAGTAAGGTGGAACTGAACAGACACAGTAATGAAAACAGAAACGAAAAGCTGGATACGTACTTTTCTTGCCGGCTTCCTGGCAACAGTCTTCGGCATCATCATCACCTTTGGTATAGAGAACCGTATAAGTGCTTCAAGAAAGGCTGAGACTGCGCGGCTGCTGGCTGAGCAGATTGTGGGAAAGATGGGACGCACACACCAGCTGTTGCACGAGTACCAGGAACTCTACGATACAATCGACTCTACCTCAATGATACTGCATCTGGCCATTCTCGCCGATACACTGGAACGGGTGGACGAGGCGGTGGTCACCACGTTTATCAACGCAGCACTGTCAGAGTATGTGCAGGTGGACGTTGACAACGGCATGGATGCCTACAAGGCTGAAATCCTTAACACCATAGGCAATGTGGAACTCATAGGCCACATAGACGATTTCTATGCATACGCACGTCAGTACAGGACCGTGTCGTCACAGGTCATCGACCAGAAACGTGTTGTTGCCGACGTGGTGTATGGTCATTTCTATGGAGACATGAACGCTACTCTTCTTGACTATGTTCGCTATCTCCACGAGCTGCCAGAGTTTAATGTATATTATTCACGTATGCAGAATGTGCGTCTTTCCTTGCGGGATATAGACAAGTCCATGCTGGCCGAACTGGACAGTTGCAGAAAGTTACTGAATTTATGATTATAAAATGAATAGCTACAGCAAAGGTTTCTTGTATTTCATCTGTGCCGTGTCGGCCATGGGCGGTCTGCTCTTTGGCTACGACTGGGTGGTCATAGGCGGTGCCAAGCCGTTCTATGAGTTGTTCTTCGGCATCGACGGCAGTCCGCTGATGCAGGGCGTGGCCATGACCACGGCGCTGGTGGGCTGTCTGGTGGGAGCCATGGTGGCCGGAGCCGCCGCCGACCGCTTGGGTCGCAAGCCGCTGCTCATGCTCTCGGCCGTGCTGTTTACGGTGTCGGCTGTGGGCACGGGCCTGTTCAGCGATTTCACCCTGTTCAACATTGCGCGCTTCGTGGGCGGCGTGGGCATAGGCGTGGCCTCGGCCCTGGCACCCATGTACATCGCCGAGGTCAGTCCGGCTGAGATACGCGGCCGCATGGTCAGTCTGAACCAGATGACCATCGTCCTCGGCATTCTGGCCGCTCAGATAGTGAACATGTTGCTGGCGCGCGACACCAGCTTGGCCGAGAACCAGGCGTGGAACGTGGAGTGGGGCTGGCGCTGGATGTTCTGGGCCGAGACGCTGCCTGCCGCGCTGTTCCTTGTGATGAGCTTCTTCATACCCGAGAGCCCGGTATATCTGGCCCTGAAGCGAGAGGCTGCCCGGCAGTCGCAGCAGAACGAGCAGGCCGGACTGAAGGAACTGCTGCAGCGGCGCTACGGGCGCGTGCTGGGGCTGGGGCTGGTGATAGCTGTGTTCCAGCAGTGGTGCGGCACCAACGTCATCTTCAACTACGCGCAGGAAATCTTCGTCGGTGCGGGCTTCGACGTGGACGGCATGTTCATCAACATCGTCATCACGGGCATAGCCAACGTGGTGTTCACCTTCGTGGCGCTCTACACGATAGAGAAGTGGGGCCGCCGTACGCTGATGCTTATCGGTGCCGGAGGTCTGGGCCTAATATACCTCATACTTGGCACCTGCTACTTCATGCACCTCACGGGCGTGCTGATGGTAGCGCTGGTGGTGGCTGCCATCTCGGTCTATGCCATGACGCTGGGCCCTGTCACATGGACACTGCTGGCCGAGATATTCCCCAATCGCGTGCGCGGCATAGCCATGGCCACCTGCACGTTTGCCCTGTGGGTGGGCTGCTGCACGCTCACGTTCTCGTTCCCCTCTATGAACGCCGCCCTGGGCAGCAGCGGCACGTTCTGGATCTACAGTGCCATCTGCGTCTGCGCCTTCGTCTTCCTCTTCCGCCGCTGTCCCGAGACCAAGGGTCGCAGCTTGGAGGAACTGGAGAAAGAACTGGTGAAATAAAGCCTCAAAAATAATAACCCAATGGTAAAAGTCTGGAGAGAAGTAGTGACTATCCCTACCTATGAGGTGGGACGGCCGGAGAAGAACCCCATGTTCCTGGAGAAGCGTGTCTATCAGGGCTCAAGCGGCGTGGTATATCCTTACCCCGTCATAGAGTCGATAGCCAACGAGCCCACGCCTCACGAGTGGAACGTCATCTACCTTGAGAACGAGTACATCAAGGTGATGGTGATGCCCGAGCTGGGCGGTCGCATACAGATGGCGTATGACAAGATACGCCAGCGCCACTTCGTGTATTACAACCACGTCGTCAAGCCCGCGCTGGTGGGACTGGTGGGCCCGTGGATTTCGGGCGGCATAGAGTTCAACTGGCCGCAGCACCACCGCCCCACGACCTATATGCCTGTCGATGCCACCATCGAGGAGAACGAGGACGGCTCGGTCACGGTGTGGGTGAGCGAGATGGAGAAGATGTTCCACCAGAAGGGCATGGCGGGCTTCACGCTGCGTCCCGGTTGCGCCTACCTTGAGATAAAGGGCGTGCTGTACAACCGCACCGACATGCCGCAGACCTTCCTCTGGTGGGCCAACCCCGCCGTGGAGGTGAACGACCACTACCAGTCGGTGTTCCCGCCCGACATCAATGCCGTGTTCGACCATGGCAAGCGTGCCGTGAGCAGCTTCCCCATCGCCACCGGCACCTACTACAAGATGGACTACTCCGCAGGCGTGGACATCTCTAACTACCGCAACATTGCCGTGCCCACGAGCTATATGGGCGTGAACTCGCGCTTCAACTTTGAGGGCGGCTACGAGAACGACACACAGGCCGGTATGCTGCACGTGGCCAGTCACCACTTCTCGCCCGGCAAGAAGCAGTGGACCTGGGGCAACGGCGACTTCGGCCGCGCGTGGGACAGGAACCTGACCGACGAGGCCCCCCTCTTATCCCCCCTTGGGGGGAGGGCAGATAGCTCTGCTGACGGCTCCGTCTCTGCAGGCTCGCCAGGGCAGGAAAGCAAGGACTCCTCCCCCAGGGGGGAGGCTGGGAGGGGGCTCTTCCGCCCTTACATCGAGCTGATGGCGGGCGTATATACCGAGAACCAGCCCGACTTCACCTGGCTCATGCCTTACGAGGAGAAGCACTTCGTGCAGTACTTCATGCCCTACCGCGAGCTGGGCGTGGTGAAGGAGGCCTCCAAGGACCTCATGCTGAACATTGAAAGCCTCACCCCCAGCCCCTCTCCCAAGGAGAGGGGAGCAGATAGTTCTTTCGCTGAAACATCAGATAGCAAAGGTAACAACTCCCCTCTCCTTGGGAGAAAGGCTACGGGTAGGCGCGTCAGCGGGAATGGGGCTGGGGGTGAGGCCGTCCGCTTCAAGCTCTTCGCCACCAGCAGGCAGGAGGTGCACATCGTGCTGAAGAGCGATGCCGGCGAGGAGTATTATAACAAGGTGGTGACCGTCAGTCCCGAGCAGGTGCTTGTAGAGACCGTAGCGTGCCAGCAGACGCAACTCTCCGAGCTGAACCTCTGCATCAGCAAGCAGCTCTACGGCAAGGAGCGCCCGGTGATGCACTGGCACGCCGAGAGCGACGACATACGCCCCATACCCGACAGCGCCGAGGCCGCCCTGCTTCCCGAGCAGATCAAGACCAACGAGCAGCTCTTCCTCACGGGCCTGCACCTGGAGCAGTACCGCCACGCCACGTGGAGCCCTGTGGACTACTACGAGGAGGCGCTGCGCCGCGACCCCAACGACATTCGCTGTCTGAACCAGCTCGGCCTGTGGTACCTGCGCCGCGGCCGTTTCTCCAAGGCGGAGGGCTACCTGCGCAAGGCCGTGAAGCTGTCGCAGAAGCGCAATCCCAATCCCTACGACAGCGAGCCTATCTACAACCTGGCGCTGGCACTGAAGTATCAGGGACAACATGAGGCCTACGACCTCTTCTGGAAGGCCACATGGTCGAAGGCGCAGGCCGACGCTGCTTATTTTGAGGCAGCCAAGATCTCTGTGAGCGAGGGCCGTCTTGACGATGCCTTGGACGAGCTGGACCGCAGTCTCGTCTTCGGTGCCCACAACCAGAAGGCGCTGGCGCTGAAGGCCGCCGTGCTCAGAATGATGGGACGCAAGGATGAAGCCATGCAGCTGATTAGCGATACACTGAAGACCGACCTCTTCAACTACGGCTGTCGCTACGAGCAGTACCTGCTCACGGGCGACCAGGCCGTCCTTGACGAGATGACAACCATGATGCAGGGGTACGCCAAGGGCTCGTCCGTCGGTATGCTCTGCGCTGCAAAGAACTACGACGAGCTGGCACTCGACTACCTGGCCGCAGGTCTCAACGAGGAGGCCCGTGCCGTCTGGCAGCTGGCCGAGCAGGCCGGTGCCGTCAGTCCCATGACATATTATTACCAAGGAGAGTGGGAGAAGGCCGAGCAGGCATGTCCCGACTACTGCTTCCCCAACCGCAACGAGGACGTGATAGCCCTGGAGCAGGCTAAGCGCGAGAACCCTCGCGGCGCCCGGGCTCCCTACTATCTGGGCTGTCTCTACTACGCTGCCCGCCAGTATGACCTGGCCATTGAGAACTGGGAGCTGTCTGCACAGCTCGACCCGCAGTTCCCCTCCGTGTGGCGCAATCTGGCGCTGGCCACCTTTAATAAGATTGAAAATGTAAAATTGAAGATTGAATATTCCACCAGCATGGACGCAGCAGATAATCCTCAATCTTCAATCTTCAATCTTCAATCCGTCGAGTACATGGAGAAGGCCTTCGCTCTCGACCCGACCGATGCTCGCACCCTGATGGAGCTGGACCAGCTGTACCGCCGTCTGCAGAAGCCGCACCAGTTCCGGCTGGAACACCTGCAGAAGTATCCCGAACTGATACAGCAGCGCGACGACCTCGTGCTGGAGGAGATCACCCTGCTCAACCAGGTGGGACGCTTCGAGGAGGCCATGCAGAAGATAGATGCCCACAAGTTCCACCCGTGGGAGGGCGGCGAAGGCAAGGTCTCGGGGCAGTATCAGTTCTGTCGTATCGAGCTGGCCAAACAGTTGCTCAAGGAGAATCCGCAATCGACAAAAGCCCGTCAGCTGCTGGAAGAGTGCCTTGTCTTTCCTCAACACCTTGGAGAGGGTAAACTCTTCGGAGCGCAGGATAACGACATTCTCTATTTCCTCGGGCGATACGAAGAGGGAACCGCCGGGCCCACCGAGCCTGCTGCCGCCATGTACTACAACGATGCCAAGCCCGACAAGATTTTCTATGCTGGCCTCTGCTATCGCGCACTGGGGCAGGAAGACAAGGCTCGCGGCCTGTTCTACAAACTGATCAATTATGGTAAGCAGCATCTGTTCGACCACGTGACGATGGACTACTTTGCCGTCTCGCTGCCCGACCTGCTCATCTGGGAGGACTCGCTCGACGTAAAGAACCGCATACACTGCCTCTACATGCTGGCTCTGGGCTACTACGGTCTGGGCGACCGTGAGCATGCCGAGCGCTACCTGAGCGAGGTGGAGCAGACCGACGTGAACCACTACGGCACGCAGGCACTGCGCTCGCTGATGGCCCTCAATTCATAATCGCCCGCTGATTGTTCTTAATTCATCCCCCCGCCACAACTGTGCAGCATGGTTTTTGCCGTGCTGCCACAAAAAAGACATGTGACAAATGAAGACACAGAGTATATTCGCGTCGCTGCTGCTGGCAGCCATGACTTATTCGGCCAGCTCACTGGCCGGCGACTTCGGCAAGCCCGTGACATGGGACCGCCACAGCCTCATCATCGACGGCCGCCGCGTGGTGCCCGTGATGGGCGAGGTGCACTACTCGCGCATTCCTGCTGGCGAGTGGCAGCGCGAGGTGCAGAAGATGAAAGAGGGTGGCGTGACCATCATCGCCACCTACGTGTTCTGGAACCACATTGAGGAGCAGGAGGGCATCTTCCGCTGGGACGGCCAGCGCGACCTGCGCCGCTTCCTCGAGATATGCAAGCAGGAGGAGATGCCCGTGGTGCTGCGCATAGGGCCGTTCTGCCACGGCGAGGTGCGCAACGGCGGCATACCCGACTGGATGTTCCAGAAGGGCTGCCGTCTGCGCTCTCAGGACCGCGTGTTCCTCGGATATGCCGAGAAGCTCTACCGCCAGATATATTCGCAGATACAGGGTCTGCAGTGGAAGGACGGCGGACCGCTCATAGCCTGCCAGTTTGACAACGAGTATCGCGGCAGCGGCGACTACCTGATGGCGCTGAAGCGGATAGCGCTGCAGACGGGCTTCGACCTGCCTTTCTACACCCGCACGGGCTGGCCGGAGCTCACGAAGCCTGTGCCCTTCGGCGAGATGCTGCCGCTCTACGGCGACTACGCCGACGGCTTCTGGGACAAAGAGACGACCGAGACCTGCGGCAACTACTACAAGGCGTTCAATTTCAAGGAGAGCCCCCTCCCGGCCTCCCCCCTGGGGGAGGAGGCAGCCGTGGCCGGACTGGTGTCTGACGGCTCCATCTCTACAGACTCGTCGCTTGGTGGCAACAGGATAGGCTTGTCAAAGCAAGAAGGTAATAACTCCTCCCCCAAGGGGGAGGCTGGGTGGGGGCTCTATCCCTACTTCACCTGCGAGCTGGGCGGCGGCATGGCCACGGCCTACCACCGCCGTCCCTTCATCTATCCCGAGGACTGTTACTCCATGGCGCTGGTCAAGCTGGGCAGCGGCTCCAACCTCCTGGGCTACTACATGTACCACGGCGGCACCAACCCCGAGAGCAGCACGGGCATCACCCTGAACGAGACCCAGCGCACACTGGGCACGGCCAACAACGACCTGCCAGTGAAGACCTACGACTTCCAATGCCCGCTGGGCGAGTTCGGCCAGACCTATCAGCAGTATTACACGCTGCGCCCCCTGCACCTCTTCATGCACGACTGGGCCGAACAGCTGGCACCCATGGAGGCGCAGTTCCCCGCCAAGGCCCCCCTTTCTTCCCCCGAGGGGGAAACGATAGTCAAGGGCGATGACTCTTTCCTCCGCTGGTCAGTCAGAACAAACGAAGCCCCCTCGGGGGCAGTAGGGGGGGCCAAGGCTTCCGCCTTCATCTTCGTCAACAACTACGAGCGCCTGCAGAACCTGTCGGCCAAGAAGAACGTGCAGCTCTCTGCGGGCGGCGTGGCCTTGCCTCGCCTCACCATTCCTGCCGGCTGCATGGCCATCTTCCCTGTCAACATCGACGGCATACGCTATGCCACGGCACAGCTGGTGGCCAAGCGCGACGGCAAAGTCTACATGATGCAGGTGAAGGGCATCCCCACCACCATTGCCCTGCAGAGCGGCAAGACGCTGAAGAACCTGAAGCCCAAGGGCACGGCCACACCCGTCTATGACAATCTGTACCTGCTGACGCAGCAGGAGGCCGAGCGCCTCTTTCTCGGCAACTCCGATAAAATTGAAGATGGAAAATTGAAGATTGAAAATTCTGTCGGCATGGACGCGGCAAATAATCTTCAATCTTCAATCTTCAATCTTCAATACACAAAGGTGCGCGAGGCCGGACCGCTGCGCCGCATCGTGAAGGGCAAGGCCAAGGTGGCCGAGGCTCCTTCAGAAGAAGACTGGCAGCAGGCCGCCGTCTATCACATCACCCTGCCTGCCGACTCGTCCATCTACGCTCACCCGCAGGGAGGAGAGAGTGAGGCGGCCAAGCTCCTCCGCATCACCTATCAGGGCGACTGCGCGCGTCTCTACGGCGTGATGTACGCCGACGGGCCGCACCCGAAGCGTGGCCAGAGAGTCCTCTTGGCCGACAATTTCCAGTATGGCCGTCCGTTCCTCTATGGCCTGTGGCGCCTGCCGCAGGGTGTCAAGACGCTGGAACTGCGCATCCTGCCCATGCAGGCCGACGCACCCGTCTATCTGCCTCGCGAGGCCGACAAGACTCCCGGCGAGCGTGTGAAGCAGGTCAGCCTCACCGCCCTTCGTTGAGCTGTCTGTTGTGGCGTCACTCTCCGTTCCGTTTCGGCGGCAGGCTCTGGAAGTGTCGTGTGGCCCACACTTGCAGAAGGAACAGGCAGCATAACACGATACCCACCTTGTATGGCCCCGTCAGGTCAGACGAAAACATGGTCTTCGACAACGGCATGACAACGAGCGGCGAGACGAACTGCCCCAGGTAGAGAGCCGCCGAGAGCAGCGGCATGACGGTGGTGGCCGAGTTGCGTCCGCCCTTGATGCTGGCAATGGTGTTCAGGTAGGGCACACCCACACCGTTGGCTATGCCTATCAAGGCAGACCCGAGCAGGATTGTCGCCACTGTCGGTATCAGGAAAGCGGCATATCCCATGAGGAAGAACAGCGGGGCAAAGTACTTCACTGACCGCCGGAATGTATTCATCAGCGAGCCGAACACCAGTCCTACAAAGAAAGCCACCACGTCCAGTCCCACCATGATTATCGTCACCGCTTCAGTGGAGAGAGCCGTCTGCTGGCGGGCTATGATGGCGAAGTTGGTGGGGAAGATGAAGAAAATCATCATCAGCAGGAGCATACCCACGACAGACGGATGATACTTCAGCAACTGACGCGGCTGGAAGGGTATGCCGCGCTTGTTGGCAGAACCCAGCTGCTCGTCGGGCAGCCATAGCCACACCATCACCACCGCTATCAGTCCTATCAGATAGACCAGGAAGGCGTAGTTCCACTCAATGGTGGCCAGCAGTCCGGCCAGCAGTGTGGCCACCACGCCGCCCATCTGGTTCATAGCTGCTGAGAGTCCCATCAGTCGGGCCTGCTCCTCGGGTGGGAAATAGTAGGCCAGCAGCCCTGTGGAAAGCGGCATGATGAGTCCTACGCTGATGCCCAGCAGTGCCCGCATAAGCAGCAGCACCCAGATGTCGTCAACGAAAAAGCACCCAGCCCCGGCCGCTACATAGAGCAGCAGTCCCGTGGTGGCGATGGCACGCGTGCGCAGCCGTCGGCTGATGGGCAGGAAGAAAAGGTTGGTCACGATGATCAGCAGTGCTGGAATGCTGACAATGAGTTGCACCAGCAGGTCGTCAGCTCCGCTGAAGTGAGCCTTGATGATACCCAGTGCGGGGGCGATGGCGGCTCCGGCCATCACGGTGAGCAGCGACATCGACAGGATGGTGCTTGTCGTGCAAGCGTCCACAGGTCGAGCTGCCGTCACCTTACGGTTAGCGTTTCTTTTTTCCATAAAAGTCTGCGGAGTTTTCAGCTCTACCAAGCTATAGAGTCATTGTTCTTTACGGGCGCACCTGCGTCCATTTTCGGCTGCAAAGGTACCATTTTTTTTCTTCAAAATAATTCGCCAAAGCCTTTTTTTCCAAAAAAAGTAATCTTGAAGCAGCAGCCTGAAACAGCAAGAGTTTTCTGCATAAATAGGAATGAAGAATCCGTCAGTTGTGGAAATATGTGCCACAAACTGACGGATTCTTGTTTCTGTGTGCGGCAACGTTTTTCCGCACCTTCGCAGCTGAGCCTCCGTTATAGTGCAACTGGGCCTCCATTGTAGTGTAGCAGGGCCTCCGTTGCAGCGTAATGGGGCCTCCGTTGCAGCGTAATTGGGCCTCGGTTGCGAGGCAATACAGCCGCAGTTTTCTAACCGTCTGCTACACAATACAATAGCGAATGCGCCTCAGAATGGCGTTTTTCTCCGCCATCTCTTTTTTGCTCGCAGATATTCGATTCTACAGCTGGATAGTTGTGTTAAAGTTTTCTAACACCGGCATTGCAAGTGTGCTGAACCAGCAGTATAATGTCACACAGATAACATAGTTTTCAATCCACGTCCCCACGAGGGGGGCGACTTACAGATAGTACTTCAAATCCTTTCGACCTATGTTTCAATCCACGCCCCCGCGAGGGGGGCTACAGCCCTCGACATCACGGTTAAGTCAACCCATTATGTTTCAATCCACGCCCCCACGCGGGGGGGCGACAGTCCATGAGTAACAAGACCATTCCTAACACAACGTTTCAATCCACGCCCCCACGCGGGGGGGCGACTAACAAGTTTCTCAGCCATATGTATCTCAATAGTTTCAATCCACGCCCCCACGCGGGGGGGCGACGGCGCGTGGGTTTCGAGGTGTTCAACGACGCAATGTTTCAATCCACGCCCCCACGCGGGGGGGCGACTTTCGTCAGATTCGACGAGCCAGTAATCAAGCGTTTCAATCCACGCCCCCACGCGGGGGGGCGACCTTTGTCGCTGAAGCTAAGGACTGTGGTAGACGTTTCAATCCACGCCCCCACGCGGGGGGGCGACCGCTGGAAGAGCTTTTGAGAGCCAGCACACAGCATTCAATCCACGCCCCCACGCGGGGGGGCGACCGTGTGCGTTATGTTCTCTTAACAATCAACATTTTACACTCCCATTTCCGCGAACCTATGCTTGCAGTTATAGAGAGACAGGGTAGTTGGTTTGCAATCCGCTGATTGTCAAGGAGTGCGAATAGTAGGCATTTCTTGTACATCATGACGTTCGCAATCACAGAATGATGGCATCATTCACATTGTATGAGGTCTCTCTGCCGATGGTGACCACCCGCCTGTTCTCATTCTTGTTGAGGTGATAGAAGCGGATGCTGTCGAGGCTTTTGTCCATCGCTGCAGAAAGGGCATCCTTCAGCTTGACGTACTGTGCCGCGGTCACCTCACACTCGAAGACGGAGTTCTGCACCCGCTGACCATAGTCCTTACAGATGCGTGCCACTTGCCGCAGGCGTTTCTGCCCCATCTCGCTGACGGTGTCCACGTCGTATGTTATCAGTATGTACATCTTTTTATTTGATTAGGAATACAGGGTAATCGTCAATGTCGTTTCTCATATACCTTGCCAGCAGCATCGCCTGAGCATGAGGAATGAGGCCAATGGGTATCTTCTCTCCTAAGAAAGGATGGACGATGGTCTCCTTCTTGCGGTTCTGCCATGCCGTGAGGAAGGTGCGCCGACCGTTGTCGGTGAGCAGCACGCCCTTCTCTCCTTGGTAGATGAAATCGTGAGGGGTGATCTGTCGGCGGTTGATGAGCGAGAGCACGAAGCGGTCGCCCAGGTAGGCACGCAGTTCTTCCACCATATCGAGTGCCAGTGAGGCGCGGCCAGGGCGTAGCGTATGCAAGAATCCCACGTAGGGGTCGAGGCCCACGGTCTCTAATGCAGCCGTGATGTCGTTGGTCACCAGTGTATAGGCCAGCGACAGCATCGCGTTCACGGCATCCTTGGGGGGACGGCGGTTCCTGCCAGCAAAGGGAAACACGTCGCGCTGCTGTGTCATCAGTTGGGGGAAAACCTCGAAGTAGCGGTTGGCGGCCATACCCTCCACGCCTATCAGCTGCGTCTTGTCCGTAGAGCGTAACACGTCGCGCTTGAACGACTCCATCGCCGTGGCCGCAGCCTCCACCTCGTTGTTGTCGCCATAGTCGCGGATGTATCGGCGCAAGATGTTACGGTAGTTTTGTATCTTGCCACCAATCATCACTTGTGCCACGTGCAGCGTCCACAGCTCGTCGTCGGCCAGTGCATACTGGGTCTTACGCAGCAGCACGTTACCCCGTGTCTGCCCTTGTATGCGACTGACGAAGCGGCCATTGGGCGACAGGAACGTCAGCGACACATTATTGTCGGTGCAGAGCTTCATCAGTCCTGGACTGGCCCCCATATAGCCAAAGGTGACGATGCCCTCGATGTTGATGACAGGGATGCGGAACACCTCCTGCTGCTTGACCGACACCACGACGTTCTGCCCGTCCTTGCTTAGATATGATTCGGGCGTGGTGATATAGAGCGTGTTAAGTAGTTTCCTCATACAGGTTACGTTTCAGATAGGTTGAGGCCGCAGGCTGGTTGGCCGTTTCGGGCATACACAGATTGTTGAGCGAGCAGCGGTCGCAGTGCTTGCCGTATTGTATGGCAGGCAGCTGTCCGCTCTTGAACACGCTGTGCATCTCCTCGGCACAGTGCCTGACGATGTCGCGCAGATAGTCTGTGATTTCCACCTCCACGCGGTGCCGTATCTCATGGTAGAAGAAAGCACCCCAACCGATATGGATGCCGTACTGTTCTTCCAAGCACATTGCCTGTGCCGCCAACTGCACCTCGTCCACCTCGTTCTTCTTAGGCCGTCCGTGCTTGTACTCCACAGGATAGGGCAACCATCGGCCTGGGTATTTGGGATGGCTGATGCTGTTCTCCTCGTCGTCTGTAGGATGCAACTCTATGACGTCCGAGATGCCATACAGCCCCAGCTCATGCGAGGCGATGTTCACCGAGCGCAGGCAGATATAGTCGCCGCACTTCTGTCGGTAGGCGGCATCGTCCACGTGCTTATGCAGGATGTCGCCCTCCATCGTCAGTCGGTTGTCGGCCCACTGCTGCTCAACGTGTATCAACGCCCACTGCCGGGGACAGAAGCGGTAGTGCTGAATGCCCGACAGCATGAGCATATCGTCCTCATTGTAATACATAGTGCTATTCCGTTGTGTCTTCAAATGGCAATGCGTCCAGATAACGGTCAAAGTCGCTTTGGAACAGACGGTCTTGCACGATGCGGTAGCGCTCGAATTCCGTTTCAGCATGGATTACCGCCTCCTTGTGACTTACGCTACCGGCACTGTCAAGTAGTGGGCGCTCGTCGCTGCTCAGGTAGGCATCTATGCGCTGTGCCCAGTCCTCCATCGTCATGGGGATGTGCCGCTTGGCACGGCTCTCGGCAAACTCCAGCACGGCCGTCACGATGCGCCCCATGTCCTCCAGCTCCATCTGCTTCAGATAGTTCTTGGCAATCACGACATCGGTCTTTACGATTTTTCCGTCAGGTGCATTCTCCCACGTGGTCAGCCCCATGTGATCCTTGTCGGCATCGGCCCGTTCCATAATCAGCTCCGCAGCTGTGCGCCCATGCACGGCATAGTGCATCTTGTTCTGGATTTTCTTAAAGAACAATCGTGTAGTTGGTGCATCCTTGTTGTAATCCATGCTGGTGGCATAAATGTCCGTCAGCTTCTGGTAGAAGCGCCGTTCACTGAGGCGAATCTCGCGAATCTCAGCCAGCAAGTGCTCGAAATAGTCCTCGCCCAGGAACGTACCGTTCTCCATTCGCTTGCGGTCGAGCACATAACCACGAATGGCATACTGGCGCAGCACGCTTGTAGCCCACTGCCGGAACTGCGTGGCGCGGATGCTGTTCACGCGGTAGCCCACGGCGATGATGGCATCAAGGCTGTAGAACTTTGTGTTGTAAGACTTGCCGTCTTCGGCAGTATGTGCAAATTTTGCACATACTCGTTCTTCTCTCAGTTCTCCTGATTCAAAGATGTTGCCTAAATGTTTTGACACAACACTTCTATCGCAGTCAAACAACGTTGCTATTGCCTTCTGCGTAGCCCAGATGTTCTCGTCCTTGTAGTACACCTCCACGCCCTGTTCCTTATTCTCCGCTTGGAAGATAAGGAATTCCGCCGTGCTGTTTCTTATCTCGTGTCGTTTTGCCATATCAAATTTGTATTGTTCCTTTTTCTATTTATGGATTAAGTGCCTGTATCGCGTTCCAAACGTTTTCACTTTGCAATTGCAAAAGTACGAATTATTCAGGACTTAGCAAAAATAAATAGTAGAAATTATATTGGCCTATAGCCCCCAGATATCCGAGCATGCCCACGAAATTCGATCTACGAATAGTAGAAATTATATTGGCCTATAGCCCGAGATACCCGACGACTACGAGCCGCTACTATCTACGAATAGTAGAAATTATATTGGCCTATAGCCCCAATTCTCGGCTTCAAGTAAGTATTCTGAATCTACGAATAGTAGAAATTATATTGGCCTATAGCCTGCGGAGTTTTACCACACGAGAGCACACTCATCTACGAATAGTAGAAATTATATTGGCCTATAGCCCGTAGAAGTTAGCACCGGGTTGAAGTTCAATCTACGAATAGTAGAAATTATATTGGCCTATAGCCGTTGAAAATTAAGTTTCCGTCCATTCCTCATCTACGAATAGTAGAAATTATATTGGCCTATAGCCAAGAATGGGATCTTCTTCTTTAACTCCTATCTACGAATAGTAGAAATTATATTGGCCTATAGCCCCAACTACGCGGAAAGGCAGAGCGCAGAGCATCTACGAATAGTAGAAATTATATTGGCCTATAGCCCGGTTGCCGTAACGCTGGCAAATGTCATCTTATCTACGAATAGTAGAAATTATATTGGCCTATAGCCTAATGAATTGGTACGGCCAAACACTAAGAAATCTACGAATAGTAGAAATTATATTGGCCTATAGCCCACGACGAGGTAAACAAGCAGTGGATTTATCTACGAATAGTAGAAATTATATTGGCCTATAGCCCATGTAGGTTGTTGTGTACTCCATATAGCTATCTACGAATAGTAGAAATTATATTGGCCTATAGCCAGTAAACAAGAAAATCATCAACAACCAACAATCTACGAATAGTAGAAATTATATTGGCCTATAGCCATGCCACACTAAAAACATACCGATTTGTCATCTACGAATAGTAGAAATTATATTGGCCTATAGCCTTATTGGATGCAAAGTTAGTGATTATTCTTCTAACTACCAAATTTTTATGAAAATATTTCAATGAGCTCTTTTTACCCACCTCTATCTGAGGAGATGTGCTATCGGCTGATTATCAGGAACTTTTGGAGACTCCTGTAATTGTAGACACTCAGGTTTGCATTATAGGTAGACTATGTCGGCATCGCGATGAATGGCATTTCCGAACTTTTGTACGCTCTCCTTTGCGGCGTTGAATATCATAACGCTGTCGGCACCAGTGAACAGCTTGCTGTATGCATCGACAATCTTTGTCTTGATATTGTTGATAACACGCTGTGTATTGTTCACTTCATAAACGGAGAATTGCAGGCGTATAGCTCCTTGCGAACGGAGCATTTTTGCGAACTTCGTTCTCAGTTTGTCATCTTTGATATCGTAGCTGATGATAATCATATCTCGAACTTTGGGTAATGGGTGATGGTTTTTCCGCCCATAAAACAGCGGTAGTAGGATTGTACATATTTGAAGATGTCTTGCTTGTATGGTACCAATACGTCGAAGAACAGCTTGCTGTATTCTTTGTTTAGCTCTCTCTTTAGTCTGTATTCGCCTTTATGAACTTCGTAATCTTTCTCAGAAATTTGCTTTCTGTTGATTGCTGTCCTTATTGTTTTGTCTATGATGCAGCGGAAGGGTTCCATCAAATCACATACCAACGATTTCCGTTTGAACCATAGCCTGTGATAAACGCCTACATAGAGGTCAAAGCCGAACATCCGTACAAAGCACTCAATGAAATTGAATAGGAACGTGTAGCCTATATCCATCGTAGCGTTCAGATAGTCCGTCTTTATCCTTGGTTTCCTACCTTGCCATCCTGCTTCCTGGAAGTAAGCCGCAAAGAACAACTTGGCTGCCGTTCCTTCTGTTCCCATCAACACGTCGTACTCATTAGCGTCTCTTGCCTGTTTCATCTTTTGCTCACAGACCGAAATCGCCGATGATGTAAGCGCGTCTTTCTTACGTGTTCTTTGCAGTAGCCTCACATGGTTGCCAATTTTATTCTCAACAAGAATTCGCGCAATAGAAATGTCGTTCTTGTCAAACTCGTATTGCCGTTTCCTTACCAGGAAGTTTGCCTCAGCAGAATCTGCCCAGTAGAATACCGGACGCAATGATGGTTTCAAAACCACTAATGCCACATTGTTCTTCTTGCATTTTTCAATGAGTGGCGTGGTGACGTGGATGTGGCCAATGACAAACAGAGCAAGAATCTTCTGAAAGGGGAGCTTTGTCAATACTTTGTGCTCTTGCATATCCTCCAACAGGAGTTCTCCACTGCTTACTCTCAATTCTCTGTCGGTAATGCAGTTGATCACATAGATGCTTCTGAACTCAACGTCTTTACTGGTAAACATTGTCTTCCTCCGTTTTATCGCATAGACTGCAGTATATGCAGTGGTTGCATTTGTTTCTATTAGTTTTTATTGCCTCTGAAGGGTCGTAGTTTCTATATGCCAGAATGAACTGTTGGAACTGCAATAGTTGCTCCTCCGATGGTAGTTCAACGGGAATCATCTTGTTGGTGCTAATCTCGTAGAAAGCGATGGTCTTCACTTCATATCCCATCTCCACCATACAAAGGTATTGCGCCCACAGTTGGTAAATCTGCCCTTGATAGATGTTTTTCAGTTGGACTTTTCTCTCAATGAGTTTCTTTTCTCTCCCTCTGTAAATGTCAATCTTTCCCATCAGCCCGTATGTGTGCGATATGATAGGCAGTGCCTGCAACTCATCTGCGCGGTTGCTGGTACGCTTTTCATCCACTGTCTCATGCGCTATCCGTCCACGAGTCTGGGGCGTGGCATGATACACCCCCTCGTCCGTTTCCATATACACATTGTGCAGGTATATGGAGTACGGACAGAAGATGAAGTCGTTCAGTGTCGATATGGCAATGTAGTCATCCATTAGTCGTTACGATATGGCTTTGTTTGAATGAAACGGAACCAGTCTTCATCTTTGATGTACTTCAAATATCCATTTTCGTCTGTCGGGAAATCATTCCATAACCAATAAAGCCCCTTTAGTGCAATATTATATGCACCATTGGCATCAGCATCCGCTATTTGCATGTTATTATTTGGACCTGTGATGAATGGAGTATCACTCGCAACAGGAGAGATAATGAAATCTTGGTCATCGTTAGAGTTGCGCATCTTAAGCAAGAGTTTGAAGAGTCCCCAAAGTTCTTGTAGTTTACTTTCTTCTAATGACGAAACAGACAGTACGGACACCTTGTCAAGAGGCAAGTCCGCTTTTTCTTTAAAGAAATTTGCAAATTCTGTCGTGAGGTCTTTTAGCTCTTTCTCCTTACCCACGATTCTCGCCCCATAAGAAGATAGTGTCCAATGGTTCGTATAGTCAGTCTTGACTTTGTTAAACACTTCTTTGGAATAGTCGAAAGTAAAGTAAAACAGGCCATTTTTGTATGAGATATCATTGAAAGCCCCAAAGAATTCTCGTAGGCTATTTGCAGGCCTGTTCATATTAAAGAGATTAAGGAAACCAGTTGCAGGGTCGATCTTGGAAGTATAGCCCGCAGGTACGTAAAATAGCCATCCGCTCTGTTTGCCTAAATCCTTGAAACTGGTGAATGGTGCGGTTAGTTGTAAGCCCGAACGTATGCACCCACACTCTTCAGATGGATTATCTTTCTTGAATGCAAGATAATTCAGTTTTTGTATCAGCATCTTTTCAAAGTTCTGATAGACCTGTCGCTCTACATTGAATCGTCCACGCTTGAAACCAAAGTTTAGGTCTTCTAATACAACAATAGCATTGTATCGAACAACCAAATTTGCTATTTCATGAACTACTTGAGAGAGATAGCCCGTCTTTAGGTCTTTTATACGTTCAATTGTAGTCCAATTCTTACGTGCCTCATCTCGATTCTTTTCCGTTTGTATCAACTTATCCAAATAATTATAATTCCCTATCAAATTAAAATGACGGGGAGGTATTAGGTGATCGCCTTTTTGATTGATAACTGATACATAAACTAAATTCCTTTCTCCACGATCGATGCCAATGATATTCAAATCCTTCTTGTTATGCCGGAAAATGTCGAGGGTCCGCTCGTTAAACTGTTTTTGAGAAGTTCCAGATGCTTTGAAATTGATGGTGATTGGCACATGGAGGAAGAATTTGTGTTCATGATATCTTTTATCCTTTACTATATTAAACTTTGCCTTCTTAGTCCGTACCATAGGCAGAAGGTTTACCTCTTCTTCTTTTAGGTCTACTTCTAATCCGTTGAAATGACGCAAGAACTTCTGATAAAGTTCTCTTTCAATTGGCGTTCCGTCAGAGAATGTCTTGTTCACCAAAACGGAACCTTTCTTGTGAACGAAAGGTTCTACTTCAGTCTTTTTCCTAAAGAACAGTTCGGCTTCTCCGTTCAGTTGAATTATAGAATCTCGAAGGTTTTGTTCTGAAAAGAGTTCTTTCCAGTATAATGTGTGAAGGTTAGCCGTTCCTTTCGCCCCATCTCTAAGATCTTTATTCGTAATCTCGAAAAGGAAAACTTTGCCTTGTCGTTTCCAAGATTCAACTATTTCTTCCGAAAAAGATGTGAAAGACATTGAGTATTTTTGTTGCGACACGTCATCAATAAAGTCTTGATAACAGCTATACTCTTCTGGGTTTTTGAAATGGAAATCTATCTCTCCCGCTTTGTACTCTATAATTCTCTGCATATAATACGAAAGATAAGTTTGAGAGTCGACCTTATTGAAGGTATCTGAAGACTTAAGGTATGAGCGCTTTTTACGAATGCTGTTGATTTCAGGTGGTAATAACCTTTCTTTTTCAGCTTCAAGCTTTCGATTAATGCCATCAGGGTCTCTACGACCTGTCTTTCGGACTGTCACTCCATTTTCTACCATCAAATTAGGTATGTCCTTTGATGCATCCGCTATTTGGTGATATACTATTTTTTGATAGCCTCCGCTACTGCACATACCTTCAACCAAATTAGGCTTGTTTGACGGATTTAGAATTAACAGATAGTATTTTCCTCCCTTCAGTAAAATGGTCGCATTATTTGCACTTTCTTTATTTGCATCCCAACCGTCAGCAAGTGTTGGTGAATCAAACTTAATCAACATCTTCCCATTATCAGCAAGTTTACGTGTGAGATAGCTTTGAACTTTCATATATAAAGGAACAAGATGCGAAACAAGAATCTCATCATCTGCTGACTCAAAGAGAGATTCATACGGGATATAAAAATCGTCTTTCTCAACATATGGGGACTTCTTGCCAAGCCGTAACAGTTCTAAAATATGCAAAAGCTCCATATAGTGGTCAAGCACAGACTTCAAAACTTCTTTTGCTGTATCTGCTTTTATGGTTAAACCATCTTGTTCATATTTTTTTTTCAATTCAGAAAACTCAGTGATATGAGCATCCTTACAGAGTTTCGGTAGCGATTTCTTAGACCATTTTTTACCTTCTGAATCATACTTCCATAAAGTTAATTCGGAAAGTAGTTCCATAAGAGAGAGAGGATGGGCAGACTGTTCCATCAACTCTTTTTCTACAGAAAGAATCTGAGCCAATGAGAAACACTTATTTTCGAGCCAAACTTCAATTTCTTTATCTCGTTCATTCTGAACCTTCTTGGTACTCCCTGTTAACAGAGTAGAACGAAGTTTTTCACCCAACACATCCCATTTTCCATACAACAAAGTGGATAGTTTTGACAAATTCTTGCCCTGAACGTATATCTTTTCTTTATCTGTATCGCTATCCTTCAAAAGGTTCATAACCTCCTTTATGCGGTCAAAAAGACCCATAGAATCAAATCTATCAAGGAAAGCTGATACACTTTGCATTAATTCGCCATCTGAACTAAATTGTTCTGGAAGGAAAGCAATGTGTATTCTGTCACTCAATATTTGCTTATAGAGCTTTGTCATTTCCATGTTTCTGAGTTTCAGCTTTGAATCTGGATGTTGATGGAGATATTCATTTCCAACGCTGTTTATACCAAACACCTCCTCATTTGGATTTCCACCTAAAATCCAGTTGTATCTTTCTATTCCGTCTTGCGTTAGACAACTGTTGTAAAATTCTGGAACAAAAACATCATCAAGCGAAAGGCCATTTAGGGTTGTACTAAGATTTTTTTCAATAACTTTCAACTCGTTAGGACAAGTCTCTTTTAATCTACGATAAACTACAATATTACTTATAAATTTGGGAAAGTTTTCGTTCACTATTCTATTGGCTCTGTTTCAGTTTATGACTGATTTTTGTGCGGTTTTGGTAGCGAAGGCCTCTTATCGACATCCTCGCACCGCTCGGAGAGTGTTGCGGTTAGTACATAGTTGAGGAACAGGGCTGCCTTTTCTTGGTATGCCTCTTTTGCGAAGTTTACCAGATTGTTCCAGACAATATAGTTGTCAAGGTACTTGGTAGATACCCCTTTGAAGAAGCCGAGGAATCTCTTCAACTCGCTATGGTAGCTGTTTATGTGCTGAATGT